>Ga0213875_10000075_pt1 | contig 117877 bp, 115 predicted proteins | sample BarmaccomBMRX_R8_FD_160105 | JGI IMG/M metagenome (GOLD analysis project Ga0213875, IMG submission 160105) | Root-associated microbial communities from Barbacenia macrantha in rupestrian grasslands, the National Park of Serra do Cipo, Brazil - RX_R8 | ecosystem: Host-associated > Plants >... | reverse complement strand
GCCTGCCCGCATCACTCATTGTCTGCGTTGCTGCGGGCTGCGCTGGACGGAGGGTTGCCACCGGACCTTCTGCGTGGTGTCGCAAGGGACGCTGCGGCCGCGCTTCGGCAGTCTCGGCATAAGCCACGTGCACGACGACCGCGACGGCACCGGTGATCCGCGTGGTGGCAATCAGCGCGCGTGGCGGCGGGCGAATTGCCAGGCATCACCGATGATCACGGCGAGGTCAGCACGTTCTTGCTTCCATCCCAACTCAGAACGTGCCCGATCATTGGAAGCGATCAAGACTGCTGGGTCACCCGGCCGCCGCGCCGCAGCCTGGGCTGGAATTGGGTGCGCGGTGACTTGCCGGCAAGCGTCCAGCACCTGCCGCACCGAAAAGCCAGTTCCGTTGCCCAAGTTGTAGATCCGGTGCTGCCCGGGTACGGCGTATTCCAACGCCAGCTCATGCGCGTCGGCTAGATCCAGCACGTGGATGTAGTCGCGGATGCAGGTGCCGTCGGCAGTCGGCCAATCATCGCCGAAAATCATGATCTTGTCTCGGCGGTCCAGGGCAACTTGCAGCACCAGCGGGATGAGGTGGGTTTCTACGGTGTGGCGCTCACCGTAGGGGCCGTAAGCCCCGGCGACATTGAAATATCGCAGGCTCACCGCAGCAATGCCGTGTGCGATGGCATAGGAGCTGATGGCATGATCGATTGCTAGTTTGGTTGCCCCGTACGGGTTAGTAGGTCGGGTGGCTGCCTCCTCGGTGATCGGCACCGATTCGGGCTCTCCGTAGGTCGCCGCAGTGGAGGAAAAGACTAGCCGGGGGATGGCGTGTTCACGCATGGCCTCGAGGAGCCGTACAGAGGCGACTACGTTGCCGAGCCAGTAGCGCTGCGGGTGCAGTACCGATTCCCCAACCAGCGAGCGCGCCGCGAAGTGCAGCACTCCGTCGAAACCCTCGGCCAGCACCGTGCCGGCATCCTCCACGGAGCACTGGACGAAACGGCAGCCCTCCGGCACCGCGTCGCGGTGACCAGTGGATAGGTCGTCCAGCACCACGACGTCGTGGCCGGACTCGACTAGCCGGGCGGCGCAGACGCTACCGATATACCCAGCCCCCCCGGTGACGAGCAGCCGCATTCGGCCTAGACCACGCGCAGCGGACAGCCCCATCACTGCCGACGGCCCATGACGGCGTGAGCGACAGCGTTAGTCACCTCAACGGTGGCGCCGCGGCCTGAGAGCACCACTGGATGCGTCATGCGCGCCTGGGCGGCCACTTCTACGACGTTGCCGGGCACGGCATCGACCTTATGCAGCTCCGCCATCAGGGCAGGGTCCAGTTGCACGTGCTCGGCGATGCGTCGCACCTCTACTGTGCCTCCGCCGCGGCGGGCTACCTCATCCAGCCGCACCAGATCCGGCTCGATCGCAGCAGCGGGCTCGCCGACCCCGAGCTCGTCGAGTCCCGGAATCGGGTTGCCGTACGGAGAAGTAGTCGGGTTGCCGAGCAACGCCACCAGCTTGCGTTCCACCGCCTCGCTCATCACGTGTTCCCAGCGGCAGGCTTCGGTGTGCACTTGTTCCCACTCAAGCCCGATCACGTCGACCAGCAGGCGCTCAGCCAGGCGGTGCTTGCGCATCACCGACACAGCTCGGCTACGGCCAGCCGGGGTGAGTTCAAGGTGCCGGTCATCGGCCACGTTGAGCAATCCGTCTCGCTCCATGCGGGCCACTGTCTGGCTAACCGTTGGCCCGCTTTGGGCAAGACGTTCGGCGATCCGCGCGCGCAGGGGGACTACGCCTTCCTCTTCGAGTTCGAAGATGGTGCGCAGGTACATCTCAGTGGTGTCGATGAGCTCGTTCACACCAGTCTCCCTCGGTTGCATCTATGGTAAATCGCGGCTGGGGCATTGCAGAGGCTGCATGTCAAGGGGGCGGCAGGATGGGCTCCGTGCGTCCGTTGATTTCACCGCAGGAGCTGGCTTCGTTGCTGAGCGCCCCTGAGCCCCCCACGGTGGTGGACGTGCGATGGTCGCTTACTGGTCCACCAGGTCATGTCGACTACAGCGCGGGTCATCTGCCCGGCGCAGTCTTTATGGACGTTGACACTGATCTGGCTGGACCGCCGGGCCCCGGTGGGCGGCATCCGTTGCCGGATCCAGCGGCGCTGCAGGCCACCTTGCAGGCCGCGGGTGTGCACGCGACGACCCCGGTCGTGGCCTACGACGCGGCGGACGGGTCAGTCGCAGCCCGGCTGTGGTGGTTGCTGCGCTGGGCCGGACATCAGATGGTCGCGGTGCTGGATGGCGGTATCGCGGCGTGGCGGGCAGCCAGGCTGCCGGTGACCGTTGAGGTACCGCAACCTCAGACCGGCACGTTCACTGTTCGACCCGGAGGGATGCCGGTGCTCGATGCGCCGCGCGCCGCGGCACTGGCCCGCGACGGGGTGCTGCTTGATGCTCGTGTGGGGCGTAGGTACCGAGGGGAGACTGAGCCGGTAGATCCGCGCGCCGGCCACATCCCGGGTGCGACCAATGCGCCGTTCAGTGAGCTGACCGATGCGCAGGGATGCTGGTTGCCACCGCAGCAGTTGCGCGAGCTATCCCGGCGGTGGGGTGTAGCGGATACAGAAGTGGGGGCTTACTGCGGTTCCGGGATCAACGCTTGTGCGCTGGTGCTCGCACTCGAACTCGCTGGGACGACGAGTGCTGCACGTCCGGCGGCGCTCTACGCCGGTTCCTGGTCACATTGGTGCACCGATCCGGATCGTCCAGTGGCGACCGGTCAGGAGCCCGGGTAACCGCCGTTGCCGCGCTTGTGACCACGCAGGGCGGTAGCGTGCACCTCATGAGCCCACCGCCCGCGGTGATCGTCTGGGACGAGGCCCTGCTCGGTTACGACCTCGGCGGCCGGCATCCGCTGAATCCGATCCGGCTCGACCTCACCATCCGGCTGGCTCGCTCGCTCAGCGTCCTAGACGGCGTCCCCTTAGTGGTACCGGAACCGGCCACCGATGAGGAACTGCGCACGGTGCACTCCGACGAATACCTGGTCGCGGTGAAGCAAGCGCCGCGCGGGCGCAGAGGGCACGGCTTGGGTACTCCGGACAATCCGATCTTTCCCCGCATGCACGAGGCTTCAGCACTGGTCGCGGGTGCATCGTTGCGCGCTGCTGAGGAAATCCTTACCGGGCAAGCGGCGCGAGCTGTGAACATCGCGGGTGGGCTGCATCATGCGATGCGTAATTTCGCCTCGGGTTTTTGCATCTATAACGATTGTGCGCTGGCCATCCGGCGGTTGCTTGATGGTGGGGTGTCCCGGGTGGCTTACGTCGACATTGACGTGCACCACGGTGACGGGGTCGAGGCGGCCTTCGTTGACGATCCCCGGGTACTGACCATCTCGCTGCACCAGCACCCGGAAACGCTGTTTCCGGGCACCGGGTATTCCGCGGACATCGGCGGTCCCGGGGCCGAAGGCGCAGCAGTCAACGTGCCGCTCCCACCCGGAACCGGCGACGACGGATGGTTACGGGCATTCCATGCAGTGGTGCCAGCGCTGCTGCAAGCATTCCGGCCCGATGTGTTGGTGACCCAGCACGGCGCGGACACCCATGCAGAAGATCCACTCGCCAACCTGGCGCTGTCAGTGGACGGTCAACGGGCAGCCCACCGTGCACTGGCCGAGCTCGCCGACACCACAGCGGGTGGTCAGTGGCTCGCGCTAGGCGGGGGTGGCTACTCGCTGTTCCGGGTAGTCCCGCGGTCATGGACGCATCTGCTGGCCACCGTGCTTGGTCGCGAGGTTGACGCCCACACAGCCGTGCCACCCGACTGGAGCACATATGCCGCCTCGGTGGCGTACGGCGCCCAGCTGCCAACCTCGATGACCGACGGCGCCGAGCCCCGCTGGACGCCCTGGGACGGGACCGCAGATACGGACCTGGACCGGGCAATTCAGGAGACCCGGCGCGCTGTCTACCCGCTGCACGGCCTGGACCCCGACGACCCCCGCGACTGAACGGGCTGGTCGCTACGGCACGACCGTCAGGCCTGGTGCTTGGCCAGCTAGCAGGAGTCGTCAAACAGATGATTATCGCGCCGGCGACGCGGCCGGCATGTCGGAGTTGAAGGTGTCGGCAATTGCCTTCCACGACCCATCTGGCTGCTTTTTCCAGACCTCCAGGTACTTGCCCTTGTCGATCGGCGGGTTGTCTATCGTGTAGAAGCCTGTGGCGTAACCCAAGTCGCCGGAGTTGGCCACCTCGACTTGGGTAGTCCCGCCGGTAAAGGGAACCCCAGCCGGAATAGACGCGAAGACCTGACTCCAGGTCTGCCGGATTTCATCTTTGGTCCGGGCAATTGGGGCGTTGGGCGCCAATAGGACCGCTCCGTCAGCGTAGTAGGACACCGTGGCGTCGAGCTGCCTTCCACCGAGTGCCTTGAGCCAGGCATCATCTCGTTGCCGGATCGCCGCCTCGCCCTGTTTTCGCTGCTCGCCCGCGTTATTGTCCGACTTGCTGCAGGCCAGTAGGGACATACTCAATCCTATGCAGGCCATCATCAATATGCTGAAACGAGTTACCTTCCCCCTTGTTGGCGACATCAGCCATTCCTTTCCGACTCCAACCCGCACGAGCGCAGATCGCGCGGCGTGCAGCATCCCGATAGAGCTGAAAAGTTTATTCCTGTTGTGCGCTGCACGGAGGGGATTTCACCGCTTTGCTTGGACTACGTAGCTAGCGTTTCCCATACCCGCCTTAGTGGGACTACAGTCTGTAATCGGCGCCAGGTCAATTTGCGCCACGAACTGCCCAAGACAAGCAGCAATTCACTATGGAGACCACACAAGGGGGAAGGCCGGACCCCCGACGAGCCCGACCTTCCGCGGCGCGCGACAGCCTGAGCCTGACGTCGCGTGGTCCTTACGCCTTGAGGTGACAGTGCCTGCCCGACACAGCGGCGTCAATGCTGCCATTCGAGCGGTGACGCGCTGAAACCAATCTCAAGTCAACTGGCGTAGGCGCGCAGCCGATCGGCACGGTCCCCGTGGCGCAGCTTGGCCATCACTTCGCGCTCGATTTGACGGACCCGCTCGCGGGAGAGCCCGAAACGCTTCCCGATCTGGTCCAGCGTGCGGGGCTGGCCGTCGTCAAGGCCGTATCGCAACCGGATAACCTTCTGCTCCCGGTCTTCCAGCGTGGACAGCACCCGGCGCAGGTCATCTTGGAGCAACCCAGAGATTACCGCGGATTCGGCATCGGTGGCCTCGGCGTCCTCGATGAAGTCACCAAGCGGTGCTTCCTCCTCGGCCCCGACAGGCATGTCCAGGCTTACCGGGTCCCGGGAGTACTCCAGCAGGTCGGCTACCTTCTCCACGGGTATGCCGGACTCGCGGGCCAGCTCCTGGTCAGTTGCTTCCCGACCCAGCTGCTGATGCAGGTCCCGTTTGATCCGGGCCAGCTTGTTCACCTGTTCCACCAGGTGCACCGGAAGCCGAATGGTGCGTCCTTGGTCAGCCATGCCACGGGTGATGGCTTGGCGGATCCACCAGGTGGCATAGGTGGAGAACTTAAAGCCCTTGGTGTAGTCGAATTTCTCTACTGCACGGATCAGCCCAAGGTTGCCCTCTTGAATCAGGTCCAGCAGCGGCATTCCACGACCGGTGTAACGCTTGGCGAGCGACACCACCAACCGCAAGTTGGCCTCCAGCAGGTGATTCTTCGCTTGCTGGCCATCACGGACCAACCGGGCAAGATCAGCCTGCCGGCTAGGCGTTAGTTGAACTGAGGTGTCGAGGATGTGCCGGGCAAATACTCCTGCCTCGATGCGCTTGGCGAGTTCAACTTCCTGTTGCGCGCTGAGCAGCGCGGTGCGCCCGATGCCGTTGAGATAGACCCGGACCAGGTCGGCTGCTGGGCTCTGCGCGTCGAGATCCGCCTCAAAGGTGGTGTCGGCTTCCACGGTAATCTGCGCGGCGGTCATCAGGTTCCTTCCTGCAACGGATCCTCGGGCCGGCTGCCGCCCGGCGTTCGCGAATCGGCGCGACGCTGCACGTGTCTAGCCATCGGGGTACCCGAGGCGTCGATAGATGCAACGCCGGGAGGCCGGATTCCGTTCCCGGACTCTCGCCGGAACGACGAACGAGTTGGCGGGGAAGTGCCCAGCCCGCCGGACCCTCAGAGACTTCTCAGGTTGGTAGCCGTTTAAGGCGCCCAGCACCTCGGTCGGTAGCTCTTGAAGAGCGTCATACCTCGAGGAGGACGGTGAACGGGCCGTCGGCCACGCTGTGCACCGCCATCATGGCGCCGAAGCGTCCGGTGGCCACCGAGACACCGCGAGCGCGGAGGCGGGCGACGACCTCGTCGATCAGCGGTTCGGCGTGTTCGGGGCGGGCCGCTGCGGTGAAGGAGGGTCGCCGACCCTTGCGCGTGCTGCCGTAGAGGGTGAATTGGCTCACGACCAGCACTCCGGCGCCGGTGTCGGCGACTGAGCGTTCGTCGCGCAGGATCCGCAACTCGTGCAGTTTGCGCGCCATCGTTTCGGCTCGCTCGTATCCGTCGTCATGCGTGACGCCGAGCAGCACGAGCAGCCCGGGACGGTCTAACTCGCCAACCACCTGGCCATCCACGAGCACCGCTGCTTCGGTCACTCGGCTTACTACCGCCCGCACGGCGCTGGATACTGCCAGGTCCTGCGACTTGCGCTACGGCCTCTGCGTCGGGACGCTCGTGAATAGATCGAAGTGGAGGTGGTGTCGTGACTGCGCCGATGAGCGATCCCCTGGCCGAGGTTCGCCAAGACGCCGCTGACATGGTGTCCTCGGTCCGGTCGCTGCTCGGCATCGACTCGGCGATGGCCGAGTTGGATCCTGCTGGGCTTGGTGACGCACTGGGCAAGTTTGCGTTGGCGATGGCTGGGCAGCCGTCAGTGCTGTCCCGGTCGGCGATGAAGTACGGCATGCGCAGCGCGCAAGCTGTCCTCACCGCGGCGCTGCGAACCATGGGTTCACAGGAGGAAGGTCCCGTTTCGGGGCGGGAGGATCGGCGCTTCTCTGATCCAGCCTGGACCAGCAACCCCTGGTTCTTCCTGCTGCGCCAGCAACATGCACTGCTCGAAGACTTCGTGCAGAGCTTGCTGGCCGGTGCCGAGCTTGATGAGGTCACCCGGCGTAAGGCCGACTTCGCGCTGGGCCAGTTGGTTGACGCGGCGGCGCCGACCAATTGGTTGGTGACCAACCCGGCGGCGTTGAAGAGAGCCTTCGACACCGGGGGACTCAGCCTGGTACGGGGGGCCAGCAATGCGCTCCGGGATCTGGTGACGAACAAGGGCATGCCGCGCCAGGTCCCGCCAGGCCGATTCCGCCCCGGTCATGAACTGGCCGCCACACCGGGCAGTGTGGTGTTCCGCAACCGGTTGATCGAGCTGATCCAGTACGAGCCGCAGACCAAGACCGTGCATGAGGTGCCACTGCTGTTCAGCCCGCCGTGGATCAACAAGTACTACATCATGGATCTCGCACCGGGAAAGAGCCTGGTGGAGTGGGCCGTGCAGCACGGCCACACGTGTTTCATGATCAGTTACCGGAACCCGGACGCGGCGCTGGCCGAGTTGTCGATGAGCGATTACCTGCAAGAAGGGCTACTGGCCGCATTGCACGTGGTCGAAGAGATCACCGGAAGCAAACAGACGAACGTGGCTGGATTGTGCCTTGGCGGCACCATGGCTGCGGCCCTGCTCGCCTGGCTTACGGCCCGCGGGGAAGACCGGGTCGCCTCGCTGACGCTGATGAACACCCTGCTCGACTTCACCTTGCCTGGCCCGCTGGGGGTGTTCACCGACGAGGCGACGATCACCCGTTTGACCCGCGTCATGCAGCGTAAGGGCTACTTACCGGCAGACAACATGGCCACCACGTTCAACCTGCTGCGCGGCCGGGATCTGGTGTGGAACTACGTGGTCAACGATTGGTTGCTGGGCGAGGAGCCAGCGCCGTTCGACATGCTCAGCTGGAACGCCGACTCCACCCGCATGCCTGCGACCATGCACACCGAGTACCTCCGGTGCCTGTACCTGGAGAACCAGTTAGCTAAAGACGAACTCGAGTTGGCCGGTGAGCGGCTGGACCTCAGCAAGATCAGCAAGGACAGCTACTTCATCTCCGCCGAGCGGGATCACATAGCGTTGTGGAAGGCGGTGTATGCCGGGGCCCGGCTGATGGGAGGCACCGTACGATTCACGCTGTCCAACTCCGGGCACATCGCCGGCGTGGTGAACCCGCCGAACCCGAAGTCCAAGCACTGGGTCAGTTCGGCTGAGATGCTGCCCGAGGATCCGGAGACCTGGCGCCAGCAGGCCAGCGAGGTTGGCAAATCCTGGTGGCTGGACTGGACACCGTGGATCGAAGCGCGGGCGGGAAAGCAGCAGAAGCCGCCGGCGATGGGCAGCACCAGGTATCCGCCGCTGGTGGCGGCTCCGGGCACGTATGTGCTCGAGAAGTGACGCTACCCGGCGCGGGAATGAGGTAAGCCATGGCCAGTGCAGATAGCGGCCCGGAGCCGCCCCACGCCTGGCAGGTGCAGCTGGGTCCGCTGGGCGCGTTCATCCGCGCCCAGCGGCAGCTTGCCGATTTGTCGTTGCGTGAGATGGCGGCCCTGACCAAGATCTCCAACGCCTACCTCAGCCAGGTGGAACGCGGTCTGCATCAACCCTCGCTGACCGTGTTGCGAGCCATTGCGAATGCGCTTGGGCTGACCACTGAACAGCTGCTGGCCAAGGCAGGATGGACGCAGGCCGGTCCTGCCGCCGCGCCCATCGACGTCCCTACTGATTCAGCGGCCAGTACCGAAGAAGCCATCCGGACCGATCCGCGGCTCACCGAGGCTCAGCGGGAAGCACTGCTCGGGGTGTACCGCAGTTTCATCGAGGGCAAAACGGGCTGACCCACCCGCTGTTTGACATACTTATCACATCTGCATACTTTGGTTATCGACCACTCTGACGGTAAGGGAAGTGATGGCGATGACCACAGCGGAGACCATGGTTGAGATGACCCGTCGCGGGCAGGAAGCCTTTGTCAGCGCGATGCGAATCTATGCGGATGCCTGGAAGCCGATCTTTGGCATGTGGCCGACTCTGGACGCAAAGGCACCCAGCGCGGAGGAGGTCGTGGACAAGGCCTACGACTGTGTGGCTCAGGCGCTGACGACGCAGCGGGAGTTCACCAAGACCTGGCTGGCCACCACCAGGTCGGTGGCCAGCAATGCTGCCTGGATGGCGCACGAAACAACCAAGAACACAGCCGCGAAGAGCTAAGCGAGCAGTGCCGCTGGATCGCGACCAGCTGGCTCACTGGCCCCGGTGTCCCTGTGTGATGCCGGGGCCAGCCAGTACTCGGCCCCCGCCGTTTGGGGGACCCGCTGATGGCAAGCCTGCGCTACCCTCGCCAGTCGCTGCCCTCGGCCCTACGATGACGCTGGGATCGATCAGCCGAAGCCTGATCCACCGATTGGTGCGAACGTGTTGGAGGAAGGTCGATGGGGCATATCGGGCTCCTGAGTGGGTCGGCCGATCGGGCGAACCGGCTTTCCGAACACTTGCGAGACGCGGGCGCCGACCCCGTAGTGATCACCGATCCGGCGGCGCTGCCGGGCGAGGCGGGCAGCGACAGCGTTGACTTCTACATCCAGCTGCCGGTCACTATCCATCCGGAAGGCGATACCGCGGTGGCCCGGGTGGGTTCGTTCCTCACGGCGGGTTTACTGGCCCGGTTCCGCGCAGTCGATCGGGTGCTTCCGGTGCTGGCGCCCGGTGCGACCGTGGTGCTGGTGTCGGGTAATACTCCTGATGAGATGTCATTGCCGGACGATCAGCACTCCCGGCTGGCACTGCTGCACCTACTCGCGCATGCAGCCAGGGCCGAGCTTGCCACCAAACACGTTCACGTGAAGGTGGTCAGCAGCCAGCGCAGCGACCAGGAGATCGTGCATTACGCGCTAGGTGGCGGCGACGAGGCACAATCTCATCCGGATATGCAGGATCGGGCCAGCGCCGCCACCGCCTACCAAGACTGGCGCGCCGAAGTAATGGGGCTAGTGGGCATCGAGAGCTGAGCCTTCGTCGCCAGCAGGCATTACTGATACTCATACGGGCGAGGAGGTCATTAGTGCCCTTGATGCTGAGCCAGGACTCATCCGCGGACGAATTGCTGGACCGGGATCCATTGGCCTTGCTACTAGGCATGCTTCTCGATCAACAGGTGCCGATGGAGCGGGCCTTTGCAGCGCCCTACCAGCTCAAGCAACGGCTGGGTCATGACCTCGATGTTCATGAGCTCGCCGACTACGACCCCGACGCTCTGGCGCAGCTGTTCGCTTCGCCGCCCGCATTGCATCGTTATCCCAAGTCGATGGCTGTGCGGGTGCAGGATCTGTGCCGATCGTTGGTCAAGTGCTACGGCGGCGATGTGACGGCTTTATGGCGGGATGCCACAGACGGGCATGAGTTGCTCGATCGGCTGGTCGCCCTACCTGGCTATGGAAAGCAAAAAGCGCAGATATTTCTGGCGCTTCTCGGCAAACAGCGTAATGTGAGGCCCACCGGCTGGCGAGAAGCAGCCGGCCCTTACGGCGACGAGGGGGTCTATCGATCGGTCGCCGACGTGACCGACGCCGACTCGCTGGCCAGAGTTCGCGAGTACAAGCAGCAGGCGAAGGCGGCTACGAAAGCGAAAAAATAGGGAGGTCGGGAGCATCAAACCGGGACGTCAAGGTGCGAGGGATCGGCAAGACCACAGCCCTCGCCGAGGTGACGCTGCCGTGCTCATCACCGCAGCGGAGCCCTCTTACGCCGAGCAATATGCCGCTCGGCGGCGCAAGTACGCGATCTTGATGTCGGCCCGCATCCCATGCCTGCTCCTCGCTGGCGTGTTTTATCAGACTTGGTGGCTTGCGCTGACGTTCGTGGTGCTCTCGGTGCCGTTGCCCTGGATCGCGGTGCTCATCGCTAATGACCGCGGCCCGGTCAAAGTTGAGCACGTCAACAGATACGGACACGGTCTGCAGGGTGAGGATCTCCGGCACCGGGAACTGGAAAGTGGTGATCATCCAGTCATCGAGGGGTGACACGCCGACCGTTATACCGGTCGTGCGGCATGATGGAGTCGTGAGCACGCCGACTCAGACGTTGCCAGACGTCGATACCCGCCCCGAGGGGACCGACACCACTGGCGACGACACACCCAAGATGTTCCACTACGTGCGCAAGGCGAAGATCGCGGAAAGCGCCGTACTGGGCTCGCAGGTGGTGGCCCTGTGCGGTGCGACGTTCCCGGTTACTCGCGCGCCCAAGCCGGGTTCGCCTGTATGCCCGGAATGTAAAGAGATATACGAATCGCTGCCCAAGGGTGGCGACGCCGGCTAGTGGCTCGCCTCGGGAGCGCTCAGCGGCTGAGCATCGCTGCTCGGCATCGTCCTGCGCAGCCCACGCCGGCGTTCTCTTAGTCGCGTTGCATCGGCAGGCCACAGTTCTTCGATGGCGCTGTTGAACTCGGCACCGAGCACGATCGCCATGGCGATGAAGAAGCAGAACAGCAGGTACGCGATCGGGGCGGCCAGTGCTCCGTAGGTGTACCCGGTAGCGGTCACCGAGGCGATGTAGAGCCGCAGACCGGCACTGCTGACTAGGAAGACGACCATGGCCAGCAGCGCGCCTGGAACTCCGCGGTGCCACGGCGGCTTGTTGGGGACCACCACGTGGTAGAGGGTTGCCAGGCCGACTATCAGCAAGACAGCCAGGCCGGGATAGTAGAAGATGCCGACCAGTTCAGTCACGGTGGGCCGGATCGCTGCGGGGAGCAACTCGGGGATCAGATCAGGACCTAGGGCGGTGAGCGGAAGGACGAACACCGACCCGACCAGTGCCATGATGTACACGAGTAGGGCGAAGATCCGCTGCCATACCGGGTGACGCACCGCGTGCTGATGGTAGGCAGCAGTGATCGAGTCCACCAGGGACGCCAACGCCGAGGAACCGGCCCACAGCGAGAGCAGGAATCCTACCGAGACCAGTGAACTGTGCCCCCGGGTGAGGATATCGGACACCGTGGGACGGATGATCTGGTTGACAACGTCGGTGCTGAACACGCCGGCGGCCAGCCGCACGATCTCGCGTTGTGCTGCTGCGACTGTCTCGGGGCCGAACCAACTGCTGACGAAGCCGAGGCTGCCCAGCATGCCCAGCAGCAGTGGTGGCAGCGACAGCGTCATCCAGAACGCCGCTTGGGCCGACAAGGATATAAAGCTGTCATTCCACGCCTTTGTGGCGGTGCGGGAGACCAGGCGCAGGGGCCACCAGCCAGCCGGCGTGCCGTGAGCGGGCCCGGCCGCGGCGGGGCCGGCCTGATCGGCTGCGGGCTCGGCGGAAGCGTCCATGTTGCCTCCAGGTTATGGGGTGAGCGTCGCGTGCAGTAGGACCCCCGGCTCATGACTGACAGACCGTGTCGAAGACACTGTCTGCCACTTAACGATGGATGCCACATCAGGAGTGCAGCGACCGGAGGGAGCGCACATGCGGCCGCTGCGCGCCTGGCAGCGCAGAGCGCTGGCCCGGTATCTGGCCAGCGCGCCGCAAGACTTTCTGGCAGTCGCCACGCCCGGTGCCGGCAAGACAACGTTCGCGTTGCGGGTAGCAGCCGAACTGCTGGCCGACCGCACCGTGCAGGCCGTGACTGTGGTCACTCCCACCGAGCACCTCAAGCATCAGTGGGCCGACGCAGCCGCCGAGGTCGATCTCGCCCTCGATTCCGGTTTTCGCAATTCGATAGGCGCGACCTCCCCGAACTACCACGGTGTTGCGCTTACTTATGCCCAGGTGGCGGCGCATCCTTCGCTACACCGCGGGCGTACCCAGACACGCCGCACGTTGGTGGTGCTCGACGAGATCCACCACGCTGGAGATGCCAAGAGCTGGGGCGACGGTGTGCGCGAGGCGTTCACCCCCGCGACGCGCCGGCTCGCCCTGACCGGCACCCCCTTTCGCAGCGATGACACGCCGATTCCGTTCGTCAGCTATGAACCCGACGGCACAGGTGCATTGCGCTCTGCCGCGGACCATTCCTATGGCTACTCCGAGGCGCTGGCCGACGGGGTGGTGCGGCCGGTGATGTTCCTCGCCTACTCAGGTGAGGCCCGGTGGCGGACCAGCGCAGGGGAGGAATACTCGGCACGGCTGGGCGAACCGCTCACCCCCGAGCACACGGCACGGGCTTGGCGCACCGCGCTGGACCCGGCGGGAGAGTGGATCCCGGCAGTGTTCAGCGCCGCTAACACCAGGCTGACCCAGCTGCGGGCTGGCGCGTTGCCCGACGCGGCCGGGCTGGTGATTGCCACCGACCACACCGCCGCCCGCGATTATGCGGCAATCCTGCACCGAGTCACCGGGCGAGCACCGGTGCTGGTGCTGTCCGACGATCCGACTGCCTCCGACCGGATTGCCGCGTTTGCCGGCTCCGATGAGCACTGGATGGTCGCAGTCCGGATGGTCTCCGAGGGCGTGGACGTGCCGCGGTTGGCGGTCGGGGTGTACGCAACGTCAGCAGCCACTCCGCTGTACTTCGCCCAGGCCGTGGGTCGATTCGTGCGGTCCAGGCGCCCTGGCGAGACGGCGACGGTGTTCCTGCCCAGCGTGCCCGTGTTGCTGGGGTTGGCCAGTGAACTCGAGCAGCAGCGAGATCACGTACTCGGTGTGCCGCACCGGGCCGAGGAGGGCTGGGACGACGACGCGGTTGCGCGCGCTAATGCGCAGCGCGATGAACCTGGTGAGCAGGAACGGGCGTTCATCGCGCTCGGTGCCAGCGCGGAGCTGGACCAGGTGATTTATGACGGGGCTTCGTTTGGTACGGCCGCCTTCGCTACCACCGAGGATGAGCAGGACTACCTCGGCCTGCCAGGGTTACTGGAGCCGGACCAGATGCGAGCGTTGCTGCGGCGGCGCCAGCAACACCAACTCGCCCGCGCGGCACAGCGTTCGACGCAGGTCCCGGTGCAGCCGTCCGAGAAAGTACGGCCGCCGACTGTGCGGGCGCGTCTGCGCGAACTTCGCCGGGAACTCAACACGCTGGTGGCGATGGCGCACCACCGCACCGGCCGGCCGCACGGGGTTATTCACCAGGAGGTTCGCACGGCATGCGGCGGTCCGCCCACCGCCATGGCCACCGTGGAGCAACTCGAGCAGCGCATCACCTACTTACGTTCTTGCTAGGACGTGTTCCAGCGCAACACGACACCTAGGCCTCGCAGGTTTGGATGTCTGCTGCCAGTTCCTTCAGCTTCGATGAGTGCTGGCGGGCATGGTGGTGGCAAAACAGTAGTTCGCCGCCAGACGGCAGAACTGCGCGGACGCGTGCGGCGGCGCCGCACCGATCGCAACGGTCGGAAGCGGTCAACTCCGGGCGGGCAAGCGTGCTGGTCATGACTTCTCCCTCCGTCCTGGCCAGGTCAGTGCGACCAGACCCGGTTGAACCGGCTGGGGCAGATCCGGGATGTACCCGTCACTGGGAACATCGAATCGCAGGGCCCCACTGTTGCAGACGATCGCGGTGCTTGATGTGTTCCCGAGAGAGTCGTTACCTGTATGGAGCTAGTACCGCACTCTGGAGCACTAATGCGCAAGAGTGAGTCAGGACCGATGCATGGGCACACTGCGCTACCGGGTGCATCGCAGTCCTCCCGCACCGCTGTTTTTCGTGGTCGGCGGGTGCTCGATGTACCTCGGTGCCGCGCTCGCCGTGGAGCTGTTCCAGCAACTCAGCCCTGCCGGAGTGGCCTGGTTGCGGATGCTGGTCGCGGCGCTGGCGCTGCTGGCCTGGCGGCGGCCGGATCGCGCAGCCTGGCGTGCCCGGCGGCTGATCCTCGCGGGTTGCTTCGGATTGGTAACCGGGTTGATGAACGTCACATTTTACGAGGCGATCGCTCGCCTGCCGCTGGGTACAGCGGTCGCTGTGGAGTTCTGCGGGCCGGTGGTCGTGGCCGCGCTGGGCATGCGGACAGTCCGCGACGTTACCGCGCTAGTTCTGGCTGCGATCGGGGTGGCACTCATCGCCGATGTGCGGCTGGCCGGTAGCCGTACCGGATTGCTACTGGCCTTGCTGGCCGCGCTGATGTGGGCGGCGTACATCGTGCTTGGCAAGCAGGTGGCCCGTGGTGGCAGTGGCCTGGACGACATGTCGGTCGGTTTCGCCGTCGCCTCGGTACTGCTGTGCCCCCTGGCTGCGGGCACCGGCCCCGCATGGAGGTCACCAACCCTGCTGGTGCTTGCCGCTGGGGTGGGGCTGTTGTCTACGGTGCTGCCCTACGCCTTCGATCAGGTGGTGCTACGCCGGATCGATCATTCCCAATTCGCCCTGCTACTCGCGCTGTTGCCGGCAGCGGCGTCGGTGGTCGGGTTGCTGGTCCTGCGCCAAGTGCCGCGACCGGAAGAGGCAGCGGGCATCGTTGCTGTCACATTAGCGGTCGTCGCCGCACGCTAGCCTGGCCACACGCATGATCGAGCTAGCTCGGCAGGAGGCCAGGAGGCAACGGAAATGGTTGATGCAGCAGCGCTTGCATTGGATCTGGCGGCGGGCGGTGTCGCCGGGGTCACCATCACCTGGGCGGACAACAACGGGATACCCCGTTCCAGAACGGTGCCGGTCGCGTCGTTACCTCAGGTGGCTCAGCGTGGGGTCGGGGTCTCCACGCTATTCGCGGTATTCGACAGCCACGACAACATCACCTATGCCTTCGAGGGTTTGTCCACCCCGGCCGGTGACGTCCGGCTGATACCGGACTTGCGCGGATTTACCCGGCTCGCTGGTCAACCTGCGCTGGCATGGGCGCCGGGGCGACTCGCGTCCGTGGACGGTTCGCCGTGGGCATATGACCCGCGATGGGTCCTCGAAGCGCAGGTCCAGGCCGCGGCTGCGGAAGGCCTGGAAATCAAAGTCGGCTACGAGATGGAGTTCGTGCTGACCACCAGCACCGGCACGGGTGATGTTGGCGACACCGCGCATCCTCAGCCGGCGTACCAAGCTCCTGCCTATAGCCCTCATGCCTTGCTCGCGGTCGATGAGTTCATCGGCGATCTGCTGGCCGACTTGGCAGCCAATGGCGTGCCGGTCAACCAGTTGCATGCGGAGTACGGGCCGGCGCAGGTGGAGCTCAGCATCGTCGCGTCCGACCCGATCACGGCTGCCGACCGGCAGTTGCTGACTCGCCAGACCATCCATGCCGCGGCCCGGGCACACGGTCTGCGGGCTTGCTTTGCCCCCCTGTTCACCGCTGCGGACGTGGGCAATGGCTGGCATGTCCATACCTCGGTGTGGCGTGACGGCCGCAATCTGCTGGCTAGCAGCGGGCCTGCCGACCGTCCTGGCCCTGAGGGGGCTGGCTGGATGGGTGGTCTGCTTCGGGATCTGCGAGCGCTGGCTGCGATCACTGCACCCAGCGTGCCGTCGCTGGCGCGGCTGCGACCTGGATATTTCTCCAGCGCCTACCAGTTCTGGGGAGTGGAGAACCGGGAAGCTCCACTGCGCTATGTCCTCGGTTCAGAACTGCTCGGTGCTGACCACGCCAATGTCGAGCTCAAAGTCTCCGATGCCGCCGCCAATCCCTACCTCGCGCTGGGCGCACTGATCGCAGCTGGCCTGGCCGGGCTACGTGACGGTGTTGATCCCGGCGAGCCGATACAGGCTGACCCGGGCGGATGGAGCGAGCAACAACGCGCCGCGCGGGGAGTGGTTCAGTTGCCGACCACACCCGCCGAGCAGGAGGAGGCGCTCACTGCCAACAAGAGGCTTACCGCAGTCCTCGGTGACCAGTTGCTGGGTGCCTTCCTGGCCGTACGGCGCTCCGATGCAGCCTGGGCTGCCGACCGCTCCCTCGACGACATAGTTGCCGCCCACCGCTGGCTCTATTGACTGGTTGGTCCCACAGCAGCCGGTTCAGCGGGATTTATTCCACTCGTCGTAGTCCCGCTGGGCCTGCTGGATCCGCGGTGGCCGGGGAGGACCAGGCTTGGCAGAGCGCTTCGGGCAGGCCCCACCAACCTAGTGCGGTGAGCCGCTCACGATCGTCTAGGGCGCCCAACAGCTGCCACAGCTCCACCACCGGTTGGAACCAGTCGGCCAGCACCTCAACGTCGTTACTGTCGTCACCGTCGGCGCTGGCGCCCGCAGTAAAGCTGGCCAAATCGTCGGCCGATGCGCGAGTTCCTGGGCCGCCCCGAGCCAGCGCTTCTACCGCCCAGAGCCACTCATCGTGCTCCAGAGCGGTGGCGGACAGGTCGTCGACCGGGATACCGTCCGGCGGATCATCCACTGGGCGGATCACCCCAGCGGCCAGCTGGAGCCACAGTCGCTGGTCGTCGGGATCCAGATTGTCCGGATCGACACCTCCGCCAGCCCGGAGAAGGTCGACTGGCCATCCTCCGTGCCGCAGTGCGTTACGCAGGCTCCGGCAGGCAGCGGCGAGTTCCCCGTCCGGCCGAGGGCGTTCGCCGACATCTGCCAGGATGTCATGGAGTTCGTCCAGCGCGGCCTGTTCGGCGGCGTTCCATTCGGCGAGGAGGTCTTCGTCAGCCTCGTCGAGTAACTCTTCCAGGGGTACCCGGCCGTCGGGTAACGGCGAGCTCAGCCAACGCTCTTGCAGAGCCCGGTATTGCCTTAGTGCCACAGGATCCTCGGTGAGCAGCCGGTCCGGATCAATGTCGCCCGTGGCGAGGCAGTCCTCGAGGTGCGTGACGAGCAGCGCGTGCATTTCATGCCCGAGAAGCGTGCGGACCGGCTCTTCTTCCCACACGTGCAGCCCGATGATCGCGGTGGGCTCTGTCCCTGTTGCCTCTAGCCAACCGTGCACTTCGCCGACGGTGGCGTTGCCGCGGGCGATCCGTTCCAGGATGGACTCAGCAGACTCCCAGAACTTGGCGGACAGCGGGTTGCGGGCAGCCAGCAGTTCGCGGCGCAACGCAGGCATCGCCGCCAGTGCTGCCGTAGAGGGCACGCTGAGCATCAGGCGTGCGACGTCACGCCGGGTGAGCTCGGCTGCCGGGCGGTGCGCGTGCGCAAGCAGCGCGGCGGCGTCAAGGGTCACGCGCCGATGTTAGGGCGCAAGCCGCGTCGTTGCCGGGTGAGGGGGTCGGTAGGGCCAGCGCGAGCAGGACTCTTGTGCTGATGCTCGACCCTGCAAGCAGGTCTTCGGTGCTGATGCTCGACCCTGCAAGCAGGTCTTCGGTGCCCGTTGCGGCCGCCAGGTAGCGTGGATTAGGTGGCGAGCATGCTGGAGCGGGCCCACGCAATCGCTGAAGATGTGCTGTTTCCGGCGGCTCTCGATGTCGATACTCAAGCAGCAATTCCCGACAGCCATTTTTCGCTGCTCGCCGACCAAGGATTTTACGGTCTCGCGGCCGGAGGGGCATACGGTAGCGTCGAGGTTGATTTCCCGTCGCTGGCCGCAATTCTGGAGACGTTATCGAGCGGGTGTCTCACCACGACTTTCACCTGGATCCAGCACCACGGTCTGGTGCGTGCTCTTACCGGCACGGTAAACGAGGCCCTGCGTGACAAATACCTCGGCGCAGCTGTTCGCGGGGAGGTGCGCGGCGGGGTGGCATACGCCGGCGCAATCCCGCAGCCGCCACGATTGTTGGCGACTGCCACCCACGGTGGTTGGTCACTTAACGGCGAAGCTCCGTTTGTCACCGGGTGGGGCATCGTTGATCTGCTGTTGGTCTCAGCCCGCAATACGGCGATTGCGGAGGGGCAGTCCGCGGGCACGATCGTCAGCGGCGTCATTGATGCCACAGCCGGTCCAGGCATCACCGTCGAAGAGCTGCAGATGGTGGCCGCCCAAGGCAGCAACACCGTCCGGCTGTACTTTGTGGACTATTTCATTCCGGACGAGAAAGTCACCAGTGACATTTCGCATGATGATTTCCTTGCCAACCAACGCCGGAACGCCAGGCTGAATGGTTGCTTCGCCACGGGAATCACCACCCGTTGCATCCGGCTGATCGATGCAGCCGGACGAGTCGAGATCGGGCGGCGGCTGCAGGCTGAGTTAGACGCCGCTCGCAGCCGCCTAGATGCTGGCCTCGACGATCCAGCGACGCTGCCGGCAGCCCGGGCCGCCGCTGCGGAGCTGGCCTATCGCAGTGCTGGAGCGCTTGTCGTGACGGTGGGCAGCACCGGCATCCTCGCGCGCCAGCACGCCCAGCGACTGGTCCGGGAGGCGACCTTCACCCTCGTGGCTGCGGGACGGCCACAGATCAAGGCCTGCCTCCTGGACTTGCTCGGTGGAGGCCATGAGTAAGCTCACCTCGCGAACGGGTCCGGTCGCGCGGGGTGATCACGGTTATGTGATCATTAAAGTGCGGGGTACAGCGGGTGAGGCGAAGGGTGCTGGGATGAAACGTGGCCGTCGGCTATCCGTCGGGTTGGTGCTTGCCGGGGTGTCGTTCTTAACGTTTGGCTGTACGTCCGCAACCGGCCACACTGCGCAGCACGGCCCGGCTGGGCCGGTCCCTTCGGGGATGGAGAAATTTTACGGCCAGAGCTTGTCCTGGACCGGGTGCTCCTCCTTCGCTACCACCCCTCGGGACAAGAAGGCTTACGCCGACCCCGGCCTGCAATGTGCTTATGTGAACGTGCCGCTGGACTACGCCAACCCGAATGGCCGGACCATCAAGATCGCCCTGCTGCGGCGACCCGCATCCGATCAGGCGCATCGCATCGGCTCTTTGGTGATCAACCCCGGTGGTCCTGGCGGGTCGGGCATGAGCACGGCAGCCAGCCTGGCCGACCAGGTGGCGAGCAATGACATCGGACGGCGCTTTGACTTCGTTGGTTTTGACCCGCGTGGTGTCGGCTCCAGTGAGCCACAGGTGGTCTGCCGGACCCCGGCGGAACGGGATGCCGAACGCCTGATGAATCTCAATGTCGACAGCTCGCCAGCTGGAGTGGAGCGGACCGAAAATCAGGAAAAGGCTGATGATCAGGGATGCGTCGACCGTACCGGCAAGGACGTCCTCGCGAACATCGGCACCCGCGAAGTGGTTCGCGATATGGATATCATGCGGTCGGCTCTCGGTGACGAAAAACTGACCTACCTCGGTTACTCGTACGGCACCCGGATCGGTAGCAGCTACGCTGAAGCATTTCCCCGCAATGTCCGGGCGATGATCCTCGATGGGGCTGTCGACCCGGCGCAGGATCCGATCGCGCAGCTCATCGATCAGGGCCGGGGCTTCCAGAAGGCATTCGATACCTTCGCCGCTTGGTGCGCGCCGCGCCCCGATTGTGCTTTGGGGCCGGACGCGGCACAGGCTGTCAGTAAATACCAGGCGCTGGTCCGCCCGCTGATCAACCGGCCCGCCACGGTGCCTGATGGGCGCAAGATGTCATACACCGACGCCACAATCGGCACCGTTCAAGCGCTGTACCTGTCGGATCTGTGGCCCACACTAAACCGTGGCTTGCAAGAAGTCGCCCAGGGCCAGGGCGATACCCTGATGCGCTTGGCCGATGTCTACTACGGACGCTCCCAAGACGGTACCTACTCGACCGAGATGGATGTCTTCCAGTCCGTCCTGTGCGTCGACAATCCGCCCATCAAGGATCGAAACGTGGCCCGCGATGTCGATGCCCAATACCGGAAGGTCGCGCCCTTCCTCGACACCGGCCAACCACCCTCACCTGCGTTGGACAATTGCGCATTCTGGCCGGTGGCGTCCACCGGTGGCCCGCACGTGCCCCAGGCCCCTGGGCTGCCCACAGTGATGGTGATTTCCACGACGCAGGATCCAGCGACGCCCTACCAGGCCGGGGTGAACCTCGCTAACGACCTCAGGGGACGCCTGCTGACTTACGAAGGCACCCAGCACACCGCCTTCTTGCAAGGTGACAGCTGCGTCGATCGAGCTGGCATCAGCTACCTCACCGATCTGCAACTGCCGGCCGAGGGAACCCGCTGCAAACCCGCCAGCTGAGCCGTTCCTTCAGTATTACGGTGGGCTGAATGAACAGAAAATCGCACAGCGAGGCTCCAATAGAAGCTGTGAGGTCGTTGAGCCGCTAGCAAATGGTTAGCGGCAGGCGAGTTCCGCGGCGGTAGACCAAACTTCATGCCGGCTGGCGCCCGCAGCCAGCATTCGGCGGTAGCGATTGAGCAAGCGCGGGGCGTGGAAAGCCAACACAGCGACGAGATTGTCGCTAGCGAAGTAACCGGCCACAGTGCCTTTGATGGTTCCTGGGTCATGGAGCACTTCAACAGATGTTGCCAGGTCGCAGCGCCCGAACAGCTGGAGGGTCAACCCGTACTGGTCGGACCAGAAGTACGGCACGGTGTCGGCTTGCTGAGTGATCGGTTTACCCGCCAGTCGCTGTGCCACGACGGCAGCCTGTTCCGTGGCAGAAGTCCAGTGCTCGATCCGTGGCCGGTCACCGATTGCGGGATGGCGCCAAGCGGCAATGTCGCCAACTGCATAGACGTTGCTGGTGCCCTCGACCAGGCCGGTGGTGTCACACAACAATCCACCGCTGGTAGGTACGTCCAGCCCGGCGAGCCACCCGTCGTCGATCACGGTACCGATACCGACGATGCCGCAGTCGGCCCGCACTGTGCTGCCGTCGGCCAGCCGAGCGGCGATCCCGCTGTCGCTGTCAACGAAGCTCACCAACGGCACGCCGCAGCGCACAGTGACCCCATGTTCTGTCTGCAACTGAGCGCATACTTGGCCCATTTGCTCGCCGAGAACGCGAGCAAAGGGAAACGGCAGCGCCTCGAGCATGGTGACCTCAAGACCCGCCATGCGCGCGGTCGCAGCGACCTCGGCGCCGATGAAACCGGCACCGACCACCAGCAGCGACCGGGCCCGGGACATCGAGTCCCGCAAGCCCCGGCAATCTTCCAGCGTGCGCAGGACATGGAGGTCCCGATGATCGGGCTGGTCGGGGAGTCGTCGTGGCCGGACTCCGGTTGCTACTACCAGCGCGTCGTACGGCAGCTGGCTGCCATCGTCGAGATAGACAGCGGCGCGGTCGACGCCAATCGCTGACCTGCCCAGGAGCACAGAGATATCGAGCGCAGCCAAGTCACCGCGGTGCAGGAGGGCCCGTTGTTCAGACCAGGTCCCTGCGAGAATTTGCTTGGAAAGCGGCGGCCGGTCGTAAGGCTCATGCGGCTCATCACCGACGATGGTGATCCGGCCGGAGAAACCCTCGGCGCGCAGGAGCTCAACGGTACGCACCCCGCCCAGCCCAGCACCGACAATGACCACCTGCTCCATGCGGCCCTCCAGTTCAGGGCTCATGGTCTCAGCGGTGAGTGCCTCCGGTTTGCGGGACCCGATTCGCGCCGACGGTCAGCCCACGAGCAGCGTACGTTGCCCGGTCCACAATTCCCGGCGCTCTTCTTCCGTCAAGCCACCCCATACCCCGTAGGGCTCCCGCGCGGCCAGCGCATAGCGGCGGCACTGCTCGAGCACGGGACAGCGCTGGCAGATTGCCTTAGCGCGGTCGGCCCGGCGAGATCGCGCTGAACCTCGTTCTCCGTCAGGATGGAAAAAGATGCTGCTGTTCAGCCCCTGGCATGACCCCTTGAGCTGCCAATCCCACTCGTGCGCGACCGGCTTCGGAAGTCGTCGGGTGTCCGCCATCTCCAACACCGTCCTAGCGGTCGATTGTTCTGGGGCACGCCCCGGATACCCCTCCGGCGAGGCCCGCAAACCAAACCAAGCGCCACTTTTGTGGGCGCATCGTCCGCACCCTCGGTGTGTCGCGACCTCATGCCCGGTGTGTCGTGTACTCGTGCCCGGCGCGTCTCCTCCTAGTGCGTCGGCGCACGCCGGTATCAAACACCGCACCCGCGCTACTGTCTTGAGCGGCGGGTGGTTGGCGGTCGGCTGAAGTCCATGAACACGGCAATGATCTCCACATTTCTCAAGCTACGAACGGCCAGCAGAATTCCCGGAGCCACCGAGCCGGCGACGACGTCGGTGCTGGCGGATGTTCCAAGCCATGCTCGTCGTGATGGTGTTGGCCGCAACCGTGCACGGGTCGGCCTGCGGTCCGGGTAGCTCACAAGTGGCCGGACCGATAGCACAACTTCATTTCTCGTCGGTGCCCATACGGATGACCCGATTCTGGTCCGCGGGCAATTACACCTGCATTTCAGGACCCTGGCGGCAGGTTAACCCCACCTGCCAAGGCGGTGGGATTGCCCAGTGGTGCCGTGCCGTTGGCTAAAGCCTGGTTCATTCATCGTGCGGGATTTGGGGTGACCGCTGATGGTGGCGAAACCTATGCCCCGCAGACCCGCTCTATCGGTGCGCATCTAGGGCTGACCTTGCCGGACAGTGGGGTGGTCCGGGCTAGGGAGCTGGCCATCAACCCGACTGGGTCAGCGGCGCCTACTTCCAGCCCACATCTGATAGCCCACTGTGTGGGTTCCGGCTTTCCCGACGAGCGGATCGCTCCAGAGCACTACCTCAGCCTCTCCGACCGTGATTGGTAGGCCTCTACACCCGTGCTTGATCACCCAGTTCTTTCCTCGAGATAGCGCCATGTCGAGATGGGAGGACAGGGGTGAACACAGTGTTCGGCTTCTTGGAGTAGTGAGTGTGGCATTCAGAGCAACGGCAACGTCTCCTGGCGCCCCGAACCTGCCGATGGGCGCCATGGCCCGAGGGGTTCTCTCAGAACCGGGCGAGATCCTCATCTGCGTCCCATAGGGTGACGCTCGCGCGGCGCTATGTGACAACCCCTAACCTTTGGCGGAAGAGAAGAATCATGCATGGCTCCCAGAAGCCTGTTTTCGCGGCGATCGGCGCCGCTGTTTTGGGTGTGTCGCTAGCCGCGGGCGCCGCCGCGATACACATCCCTGCACAGGTCAGGCTGGCGGCCGGTGTGTATGTCGCCGCACCGGGCGACCCCGTGCCGGGTGACCCCGACACGAACGTGCCTAAAGTGTCAGCCAACACGGCCAGTCAAGACGTCATCGCGTCCGCGCTCAAGGCGGCTGGTGTGTCCAGTCCTAATCGATGGGCCGCAGAGGTCGTCGAGTACCGGCCGTACGCCATCAATGACCCTGGCTTGGCCAAGTTGCGGGAAAACCTCGCGAAGTACAACCCGGCTCAGCAGACCGTCGACCAGATCGTCTCCGTCCTGCAGCCGTGACCCCGGTGCGCCATGCGCGGCGAGCCGATCCGCTGCAGCTGCTGCGCGGCAGCCTCACCGCGCTCACCGCGCTAGGCATCGTGGGCACCGCATTCGAACTGGCGACGTTGAAGCACTGGAATGGCGCCATGCAACTGGTGCCGTGGTTTGCGCTGGCTGTGCTGGCGGGTGCGGTGATGGTGCACCTCGGGCGGCCTGATCGCATATGCCTGGTGCGCGTCCTGGCGGTACTCGTGCTGATCACCTCGTTATTCGGTGTACTCGAACACGCAGCGGTCAATTTCGAATCCGGGCCACTCGACCAACGTTTCGCCGATACCTGGGACACGCTCTCTCTGTGGTTGCGTTGGTGGTATGCGATCACCAGGACAGTTGGGCCTGCACCGACACTCGCGCCGGGCATGCTGGGCCAGGCCGCCGCCACGCTAATGCTCGCGACGATCGGCGCGCGCGGTGGTTCCACGAAGGTGCCCGGTACGCGCCACCGGCACCAGCCGTACCCTTGCCGCCTTCCCGACCTGACCTACGCCCGTAGCGACACTCTTGTCGCTGTCACCGCCGGCGCTGTCCGTCGAGCTGGCGAGCTGGGACCGAACAGGCACCGCCGGCCACGCTGGTGAGGATGCTCAACTGCTCGCCGGATTGGACCGAAACCGTAGAGATCGTGGTGTAGCACTGCTTACCGCACTGTCGATGAGGTGATGGTCGGGCGACAGCTGGCATATCGGATCTGCCCGCGCGGCGTCCCCGGTGAGCGCGAAAGCCTGGCACCGGCAGCCGCCGAAATCGATTGCTTTGCGCGGGCAACTACGACAAGGCTCCGACATCCATTCGTCGCCTCGAAACCGCGTGAAGGAAGGGGAGAGATACCAGATCTCGCCTAAAGAACGCTCAGTCACGTTGTCAATGCCGAGCCCGACGATCTGTGCGGCCGCCGGGCAAGGCAGCGCACGGCCATCCGGGGCGATGATGATGTGCCGACGCCCCCACCCGTGCATACACGGCTTAGGATACGGCTCGTAGTAATCCGCGACGACGTAAACGATCTCCATGGTGCCGCCGTGCAATGCCCGCGCTCGCGCGACAGCTTGCTCGGCGGCGACGACCTGCTCCGGGGTGGGCAGCAACGCTGACCGGTTGAGTAGCGCCCAGCCGTAGTACTGCGTGTGCGCAAGCTCAAGCCGGTCCGCAGCGAGTGCAGCAGCCAGATCGGCGATCGCCGCGATGTGGCCGATGTTGGTGCGGTGCAGCACGACGTTGATCGTCAATGGCAGTCCCAATGCGGTGATCACTGCCGCTGCGGTCATCTTGCGGTCAAAGACTCGAGCGCCCGCGGTGTTGTCGCCCGCTGCCCGGTCTGCGTCCTGCAGGCTGAGCTGTACATGATCGATCCCGGCGTCCGCTAGCTCGCGGGCCCGTGACTCGTCCAGACCAACCCCGCTGGTGACCAGATTGACATAGAAGCCCAACTCGCGGGCCCGGGTGACGAGCACGGCCAGGTCGGGCCGGATCAGTGGCTCGCCTCCCGAGAGGTGAAGTTGCAGCACCCCGAGCTGGCGAGCCTGCTCCAGCACACGTAGCCACTCGGGCAGCGCCAGTTCTGCGGTATCCGGGACGGTGACCGGATTGGAACAGTACGGGCAGTGCAGCGGGCACCGATAGGTCAGCTCAGCAAGCAGACCCAACGGCCTATCCACGGTCGACCACCATCAGCCGCTGTGCAACAAGATCCGCTACCAGCGACAGGACGTCCCCGACAGCCACGCCGTCGTATATTTCGTCGATGGCCTGCACCATGTGGGCGACCGTACGGCTGCCGTCGCAGTGGCGGATCACGGCCGCCGCGGTCTCATTGAGAAACAGCACTCCCTCGGGAAACAGCAGGATCGGTGCCTGGCTGAGCGGATCGGTGCTCACACGGACCCCGCGGCGCAGCTGCGGCCGGTCGCCGAGCGACAACGCTGCTGTCATCGCAACACCGACCGGGAATGCTCGATCGCGTCCAGTATGCTCCACAAGACGTCGGTCTTGAACTCCAACGCCCGTGCGGCCGCGTCCTGGCTTTCCCTCGACGTACAGTGCGTCAACACGATATCCAGCGCATCGGCGCATTCTTTCTGAGCGCGTGGTATCCGCGCATCGAAATATGCCAATGCCTTTTGATCAAGCCAAGGATAGTGCCTCCTCAACGCTACGGTACGCGCCGCCATCGCCTGGGGCGCGAACAGCTCGGTCAATGATGACGCAATGCTTTCGGTCCATGGCCGCGTGCGCGTGAAGGACACATAGGAATCTACTGCGAATCGCACACCCGGTAATATGTGCCGCTCATCGATCACTTCGGCCCGGCTCAACCCGACTGCGTCGGCCAGGAGCAACCACCGAGCGCAGCCGCCATTGCTGTCGGTGGTGCCATCGTGATAAGTGATACGGGGAAGCCATCGCCGACGGATCTCGGGTAATGAACAATTCGCGATGATGGCAGCGTCCTTTTGTGGCAGGCTTCGCTGGTAATACCACCGGTTAGCCACCCAGGCCCGCAAGTCGGCGGCATCGAGCTCACCGGAATCCATCCGCTGGTGGAAGGGATGCTTGTCCCAGTAACTGCGTTCGACGGCGCGCAGCACGCTTTCGAACTCGTCACGGCTACGTGGCGGATTTTCGCTCATGTGGCGCCCCTGCTCTCCTGCTCTACAGTTCGAATTCGGCGCCGTCATGTGCGACAGCGGCGCCGGCGGCGGCTAGCTGCGCCCTTTCTGAAGCGTCTTCGAATAATATTGGATTGGTGTTGTTGAGGTGGGTGTACACGATATGCGTATCGGTCAGCTCGCGGAGTAGCTGTAGGGTTCCGTGCGCACCGTCAATGGGCTGGTGACCCATCGATCGGGCTGTTGCGGTGCCGCGTTGGCGGCGATGCAGCTCGTCGTCGGTCCAGAACGTGCCGTCCACCAGAACGAGCTGTGCTCCACGCAGGTGCTCCAGAAGGCGCTCGTCGAGCACGGCTAGCGAGGGCAGGAAAACCGCGACTCGGTTGGTGTGCGCGTCGCCGATCCGGTAACCGATGACCACACCGGCGCTTGTTGGGCTGCCCTTGGCGTAACGGGGTAGCCGACCGCTGCTGGCATCGAAGGGCTCGCACCATAGCCGCGACGGTGCGCCGTGACGGTAGTTCAGCGCGAAGCGTTCACCTGGTCGAACTTCGTGCCAATGCACGACAGTATAGCTTTCCAATGTCGGCAGCACGCCGCACTGAGAAAGCAGAATACGCACTGCCGCGGTGCCGTAAACATGAAGCTCGCTTGCTTGGCGAAGCGACAACAAGCCCACTGCGTGGTCGAGCTCCGCATCAGTGAGAAAAATACCGTGTATCGGCGCTGTTGGATCGTTTGGTCCGGGCCATAATGGGGGGCATTGGCTCAATGCCACATCGAGTTCTGGTCCGGCATTACCTAAAAACCATTCGCCACTACCGTCGTCGACCGCAATCGTGGATGATAGCCGCCTTGCCACGGTGCCCAATCCTGACCGGGCGGCGGCGCAGACTTCACATCCGCAGTTCCATTGTGGTACTCCACCGCCGGCCGCAGAACCGAGGATGCGAATGCGCATCTGCCAGAGGTGCCCAGAGCTAACGCTGACCCGCGTACATAGTGATTTCCATAGGAGTGTCCAGCCGTTCCCAAGCTGGTGTCACCCAAGACTTTTTTGTTTGCGGCACGCTTGAAGACGATCTGCGTGATTGGTCGGTCGTTGACTGGCCGGACGTGCCGGGAACGTGACCGTATCGATCGGCAGTAACAGCCATGGTCAACCTCCGCTAGCTTAGAGCAGCTGCCTGTAGAAAATATCAGAACCGCATTATCAAAAGATGCTCAACAGCAATCTCGATAGTGACAGAGCGCATCGACTGGTGTCAAGTATGATGTCAGAGTGTAACAATGGTGGTTAGCTGTTGATGGGTTTGCGCGCGCGGGTACGCCCGCCGGCCCTTCGCCACTCAGTCCATGCGCGGTGGGCGTGCCAACCTGCCCCGCAGCTTTCGGCGATGTGCAGCGCCTCATCCAGCAGCGTGCGTGCCCGTAGGCTGTTACCGCTACGTCGCACAAAAGCGCCGTAGTCAGTCAGCGTCGTACTCCGAGCCAGCGGCGTGGCCAGCTGATCATGAAGTTCCAGGGCCTGGATGAAGTAGCTGTCTGCACGCGCCCGTTCGCCGGTGCGCTCGGCAAGAGCTGCCTGACCTGTAGTAACGACGATCTTCGGCCATTGGGTGGGAAGGGCTACAGCGCGTTGCGCCACCCAGTCGATAACATGGCGTGCTTCGGTGTCCCGGCCACAGGCGAGGTAGGCCGCGACCGCATCAGCGGCCCAGGGTGCGAATGACGGGTCTGCCTCGCCGGTACGGTCGGCCCATTCCTGCAGCGCAGCGAACAGCGAGCACGCAGTCTTGGCATCTCCCTGCCGGTAGGCGAGGACTCCCCGTACGTGCAGCTGCATCCCATCGGTGCGATGGAGGCTGTAGCCACCTTCGTGCAGTGAGGTCGGCAATTGCGCGCAACATGCAGCGGCCTGATCCAGCTGTCCGAGTTCGACAAGGACCAATGCCCGGTAGGTCAGAGCGATCGGACGTCCGTAGGGGAATAGCTCGGCGAGCTCGATGAGGCGCTCGACCGCGGGAACCGCTTCGTGTAGCCGGCCCAGCCGGCACAGGCATTCGATCCACGCCATCGCCGCACGGAGCAAGGTCAGTGGTTCACACCGGCGTTCGGCTGAGTTCAAGATCTCGGTGAGCAGCCGTTCGGCATCGGTGAACCGCTCGGCGTGCACAGCGACAACGGCATAGCTCAACGTGGGATCCCAGTACCGGTGCCGCTCCATGGAGTGCGACGTGACCATGAGATCGACAGGTGACGTGGCGGCGCGCGCGGCTACGGTCAGGCCCTCGGGATCACCGCACCGATACGCGATTGCTCCCCAAGCCGCCTGGGCCGAGGACTGCATGACCCCACTGGCGGTGGCCAGCTCAGCGGCTCGGTTGGCCCACGGAAGTGCTGCCCGAGGGCCAAAAAGTACCTGATGGTGGAAGGATTGATCGAGCAGCGCTCCAACGGCGAGCGTGGGATGGTCGGGTTCAGCCAGCCCCACCGCCGCTTCGAAGCATCCCGCGGCACGCTCTACCTGGCCCATGACGAAGCTTGCCTGACCCAGCTCGCGCAAGGCGGCAATGCGGTCCGCGGGGGGCAACTCCGGCCGACCCAATAGCCGTTCGTAGACGGCTATCGCTTCGCCGGTGGCACCCCCCGCGGCAAGTGCGGCGGCGAAGTCGAAAAGCAGTTCTGCCGGCGCGGCCTCACCCGCCAACCGCATCCCATCGGCCAGGTGCTGGCGAGCAGCTCGAACCGCACCCAGTCGCAGCGCCACTCGTCCGGCCCGCGCCACCGTGGCCACCGCCCCTGGGTCACCGGCCAGATGAGCAGCCACCGCGTGCTCAGCTGCTTCTGCCGGGTGGGCACCGGAGGCAACCAGAGTTCGGAAGGAAGTCGCATGTAGGTCCCTGCGCACCGGAAGCGCGATGTCCCCGTAGACGCCTTGGCGGATCAGCGCATGGGTAAACCGCGCCCACCCGTCTTCGGCCTCGTAGAGAAGTCCACCACGAAACAGGCCCTCGATCTCGGTGCCGGCCTCGGTCGCCGACATTCCAGCCACCTTTGTCGCGACGTCGGCCCGGAATCGGGTTCCCAGCACGCTGGCCGCCTGCAGGTAACGTTGCCCGGCCGCACCGACTCCGACGAATCGGGGTAACCAGACTTGCCCCTGCGTAAGCTTCCCGCTGCGGCGCAATTCGATGGCGACCTGCTCCACCAACAGCGGATTGCCACTGCACATGTCGACTGCTTGATCCACCACCATGGCGGGGACCGCGTCGCTGACCCGAGTAAGCAGCATCTCCCGAACGGCCGTGGGGCTCAGCGGAGCCAGTGATATGACTCGCGCTAATCCCTGAGTGGCCAGGTCCCGCGCCGAGCTGGATGCTTCCGCGGGCCATGGGCGAGCGGTGGCGATCAGCGCCACCGGCAAGGACGTCAGCCGGCGGCAGATCAGGTGAATTGCGGTGAGCGAGTCTGGATCGGACCAGTGCAGGTCGTCGATCGCCAGCAGCAGCGGGCTGCTCGCCGCTGCCCGCACTTCCCGGAGAATGTCGTAGAAGCGAGCCTGTGGCGAAATGTCGACCGCCTCGCCACCACCACTGTCTAGTGCCATGCTCCCGCTGGAAAGCTCGCTCTCGCGAAGCTCATTGAGCGCCTGTCCGATCAAGCCGAACGGCAACACGGCCTCGACACGATCTCCGCGTCCCACACCGACTGCAAATCGTGGCTTCGCGACGGTGAGCGCATAGTCGAGCACCGTGGTCTTGCCCAGCCCCGCGGACCCGACCACAAACAGTGCCCCACCTCGGCCTTCCCTGGCGTCGTCGAGGAGTCGCTCCAGCGCAGCCAGCACGTCACCGCGCTCAGCCATCTCCGTGGTCGCCCGCGCGTTTGCGCCGGTGATGACCATGAACCAATCTCCTCTGCGTCCCTGCGCGGGTCGGGTTGAGCCCGGTCGGTGGCTAGGAGGACGCGTGATGCCCGATAAGTACTTCGGGCCGAATCGCCGATCGTGTGAACCTCGCGGGAGCTACCCGTCACGCGCGTCAGTGTTCAGTGATCTCGTACAGGAGCCGCGCCACCAGCGTGTCCACAGCAGCCTCGCGCTTGCAACGGGCCGCCAGCACCGCGCATTCGACCGATCGGAACCAGTCCCACCACTGGTCCAGTTGCGCTTCGGTGAGTGAATCCGCCATGACCATCGCGGGCCATCCCCACGCCGCAGCCTGGGCGCTGACTTTCGCACCACCGGCGATGGGATCGACGGCCAATACCGGTATGCCGTTTTTCAACGCCAGGATCAGGCCGTGCATCCGGGTGGTGATCACCATGTCCAACCGCCTGATCACCGATTCCAGTTGGCCAGGGGTGTGTGGGAACCGCCAGTCGTGGCTATCCAGCCGGGTGTCGAAAGCCAGCCGCGCGCAATCTTGCCGACCGAGCCATGAGGTCAGCACGGCGTGCACGTCGTCATGGCGCTGCCGGTTGCCGTACTCGTGTTGAGCATGAGCTAGTACCACCCCCACCACCGGGACTTGGGCACACTGCGCAATCGCGGCGAGGTCACGGTGCGGCCTGGCGTCGTCCTGGTCACGGGCGATGATCCGGTGGAATCCGGTCACGGCAGGGTCGTTGGGCACCACGATGGAGACTCCGACGGCCAGCCGCCGGCAATGGACGAAACGTTCATGGAGTTGCCGGACCTGGCGGCCATGTGCGGGACCGCAAACAAACAACAAGTGGGTATAGGTGTTGGGGTCAACCTGTTCCAGGCTCAGGCCGTCGGCGCGCAGTCTGGGACTCCAGGCGACTTCGACATCGATTCCGGCTTCAAGCAGCGAGTGGTGCACGGCCTCCATGCTGAGCACGTCACCGGCAGTGGCCTCACCATCCAGAAACGACGACCAACCGGTCACCAGTACCCGCATCAGGTCGCAGCGTAGAGCCAACCCCCGTTATTCGCCTGCTGAGCGCTGGCCCGTGGAGTCTTCCTTGATAATTCGAACGTAATGGTTCAATCGGGCTGCTGTACTGAGCACCATGGTGCAGACGACGTCAGCTGAACAGATTCGGCTTCGCGAAGCAGACCAGGGTGCGGCGCCGTGGCGGGCCTGGGGACCGTACCTGTCCGAGCGTGCCTGGGGCACGGTCCGGGAGGACTACAGCGCCTACGGCGACGCCTGGGACTACTTTCCGCACGATCATGCCCGCTCCCGGGTCTATCGCTGGAATGAAGACGGGATGGCTGGTATCTGCGACGAGCACCAGACCTTCTGCCTGGCGCTGGCACTATGGAACGGCGTCGATCCCATCCTTAAGGAGCGGATGTTCGGGCTGACCGGCCCGGAAGGCAACCACGGGGAGGACGTCAAGGACTACTGGTGGTACCTGGATGCCACTCCTACCCATTCCTGGATGACCTGGCGCTATCACTATCCCCAACGGTCCTTCCCCTACACCGACCTGGTCGGCGAAAACCGCCGCCGGGGAAAAGACAAGCCGGAATACGAGTTGGTTGACACGGGGATATTCGCCGAAGGCCGGTACTGGGCGGTGACGGTGGACTATGCCAAGGCCGCACCGACGGATCTGTGCGTGCGGATCACCGTGGACAACCGTGGCCCGCAGGCAGCGACACTGCACGTGCTGCCGACCCTGTGGTTTCGCAACATCTGGGCGTGGGGCTTGCCCCGCGGGGGTGAGGTGCCGCAGATCCAGGCCGGGGGCGGCTCCACGCTCATCGCCCAGCATCAGCAGCTAGGTTCGTTGATTCTCTCTGGCGACGGTGTGGCCCGGCCGCTGCTGTGCGACAACGAGACGAACACCCAGCGGCTCTATGGTGTGCCAGGCCGATCGGCCTATCCCAAGGACGGAATAAATGATCATGTCCTGACCGGCGCCGCGACCGTCAACCCGGACGGGATCGGCACCAAAGCCGCCCTGTGGTACCGGCTTGAGGTGCCCGCTGGGTCCCAGGCGGTGATCCGGCTGCGGCTGGCCGCCGCGGACCGAGCCGGTACTTTGGGGGCCGGTTTCGACGAGGTGATGACGATCCGGCGCGCGGAGGCGGACGAGTTCTACCGAGCGCTGGGGCGGGCGGGACGGGCCACTGACGCCTCAGCCGAGGATGCCATGGTGTTGCGGCAGGCGATGGCCGGGATGTTGTGGAGCAAACAGTTCTTCCACTATGACGTGTCGCGCTGGCTGGACGGCGACCCATCCGGTCCGCCACCGCCTCCGCAGCGCCTGCGCGGGCGCAACTCTGCATGGCGCCACCTCAACAATGCTGACATCATCTCGATGCCGGATCCCTGGGAATACCCGTGGTATGCGGCATGGGACCTGGCATTCCACTGCATACCGTTGGCGCGCCTAGACCCCACCTTCGCGAAGAACCAGCTGCTGTTGCTGCTGCGTGAGTGGTACATGCATCCCGTCGGGCAGCTGCCCGCGTACGAGTGGGCCTTCGGCGACGTCAACCCACCAGTGCACGCGTGGGCCGCGCTGCGGGTGTTCGAAAATGACGGCTCACGTGACTACGACTTCCTGGCCCGGGTGTTGCACAAGCTGCTGCTGAACTTCACTTGGTGGGTGAACCGCAAGGACAGCGAGGGCAACAACGTCTTCGAAGGCGGCTTCCTCGGCCTGGACAACATCGGCCCGATCGACCGATCAGCGGCGCTGCCACTGGCCGGGGTCCTCGAGCAGAGCGACGGCACCGCCTGGATGGCGATGTATTGCCTGAACCTGCTGGAGATGGCCCTGGTGCTCGCCCAGCACGACCGCACCTACGAAGATCTGGCCACCAAGTTCTTCGAGCATTTTGCGCTGATCGCCACAGCGGCCCACGACGGGTTGTGGGACCCGACAGACGGGTTCTTCTACGACGTACTGTCAGCGGCCGACGGACGGCGAATCCCGTTGCGGGTGCGCTCGCTGGTGGGCCTGCTACCGCTGTGCGCGACCACGACGCTGGGCACCGCCACCTTGGAGCAGTTGCCGGACTTCGCCGAGCGGGTGCACTGGTTTCTCACCAACGTCCCGCACTACGCGGGCGTGGTGGGCCAGACCCACGTCCGAGACGGCGCAGAAGACCGCCTGCTGTCCATGGTGAGTCCCGAACAGCTGCGGCGCATCCTGGCACCCATGCTGTCCGATGAGGAGTTCCTTTCACCGCACGGGCTGCGGTCGGTTTCCCGCCGCCACCGTGATGCGCCGTTTGTGCTTGACCTACCTGAGCTGCACGCATCGGTTGACTACGAACCCGCCGAGTCGACCAGCGGCCTGTTCGGCGGTAACTCCAACTGGCGTGGGCCAGTGTGGTTCCCGGTCAATTACCTGCTCATCGAGGCGATCGGACGATTCGCCCGGTTCTTCGGCGACGATTTCGTCGTCGAGCACCCGACTGGCTCCGGGGTGAAACGGACGCTGGCCGAAGTCGCCATCGACCTGAATGACCGGTTGGTCAGCATATTCCGCAACGATCTCGCCGGGCGGCGGCCGGTCTTCGGCGGCTACGAACTGTTCCAGACCGATCCGCACTGGCATGACCAGCTGTGGTTCCACGAGTACTTTCACGCAGACACCGGGGCCGGCTTGGGCGCCTCTCACCAGACTGGTTGGACCGGCCTTGTTGCGGCCTGCCTGCTGCACCGCCCCGACCCGGTCAATATCAGATAGGGGTCAACGAGTGGCTACCGAGGACGCATGAGCCAGCCGCCGGGAGTTTATGCCCGCTCGGAAACGGGGTGCGCCCCGCCGGTCAGGGGTTTGCTCGCTCGTTTTCGCTTTGCGAGGCGAGCACTGGCACTGGAGGCCACGCCCGCCACATCCAGGTCAGGTCCACACGTCGTAGGCCACGTGGCGTCGATCCGACTCGGCGCTTCTGAGTAGGCGACAGCGGGCCGGGTGGCGAGGGTCTACGGTTGTGCGCAAACGCTCTGCGAAGGAGACAGGCCAATGCTTGTAGACGAGGCCCGCAGGATCGCCGCCGCGGTCGGCGAACGCCTCAACACCAGCGGCTGCCAGGGAGCCACAGCCACGGTCAAGACAGACGAGGTGAGTCCTAAATCGGTTCCGGCCGGCGCCGGGCGCCCCACTTTCATCAGCTACTTCATTCGGGTCGATGACGGCACGCGCATGGCCGATCTCACGTTAGGTCAAGCAGCCGGGTTGGTCGATGACATTGAGCCGGGGTGGAACTCGGATCAGCTATTCGAGGCGATCCGCGCCATGGAGGTGCCCATCGAGGAAAAGCGTAGCGGTGAATGACTGCTCCGGCCGGTGACCGAATCAGGCCTCGACAGTCACGACACTACTTGGCTATGACGGCGATTCCGGTTGTCGTTTCATGATCATGGCGAGTTTTACGTCTCAACCGGACGTCCCGCCAGCGGCCGGACCACTTATTTATCCGCTTGCGGATCCAGTTCCCTCTGGCCTGGGGTTATGTTGCGCGAGCTGCTGACGATCGTACCGTCGAAAATCCACCCTCACCGGCGAGTGATAGCCTCGACCATTGGGCGCGAATCAATTACCTAGGCGAGGTTCCGGATGGCTCAGGATGTCTATTCGCCACCCGACCTCAACGGCAAATTATATCTCATCGAAGGCGGCAATCCGCAAACCTACCTTGACCTCGGTGTCGATAGTCAAGGAGAAATTTATATACTTTTCAAGGGAAATAGCAAGATTTGAAAGTTGCCGGTGTACGGCAGACATCGCCACCACGGTAGGCGAATTGTCCAGTTGCCGAAAAGCTGTGGAATGGCTGCCTGGGCGCAATGACGTGACCGGTACCGGTCCAACACGATATCGTGGCCACCGGCACGACGGGCGATGACAGCGCAGGCAGTCCATCCCAACGGGAGGGCCACCCGCAGCGGACTCTAGTCTGACGGCAACGGAATCTGAGGACGCCATGCTTACCGACCACACGACACTCACCCAGTTCTTGATCGAGGACCGGCGTCGCTATCCGAGCGCAAGCGGGGAGCTGAACTCCCTCATCCTCGACGTCGCGTTGGCGTGCAAAGCGATCGCCAAGCGGGTGGCCTATGGCGGGCTCGGGGCCACTGCGCCAACTACCGTCCAGGGAGAAAACCGACAGACCCTCGACTTGATCGCGAACGATCTGTTCCTGCGAGCCAATGAATGGGGTGGCCTAGTCGGCGGGATGGTGTCCAAGGAGTTGGTGCAGCCGTACGCCATCCCGGAGCACTACCCCCGAGGCAAGTACCTACTGGCGTTCGACCCGCTCGACGGCTCGTCGAATATCGATGTGAATCTTTCGGTGGGCAGCATCTTCTCGATCCTGCGTGCCCCAAATCCGGGTGCGCATGCCGCAGCGGAAGACTTTCTGCAACCCGGCTCCCAGCAGGTGTGTGCTGGATACGCGATCTACGGACCTTCGACGATGATTGTTTTGACGGTTGGCACGGGTGTGCACGGGTTCACGCTCGATCCGCAGCTTGGCGAATTCATTTTGACTCACCCCGAGATCCAGATACCGGCGGCCGCGCATGAGTTCGCGATCAACGCCTCAAACAGTCGATTCTGGGAACCGGCAGTGACGCGTTACGTCGACGAATGTCTTGCCGGCAGTACAGGTCCGCGCGGCAAAGACTTCACCATGCGCTGGGTCGCGTCGCTCGTTGCAGAGACACACCGGATTCTCACCCGTGGTGGTGTATTTCTCTACCCACGGGACTCGAAAGACTCCGCGAAGCAGGGTCGGCTGCGCTTGCTCTATGAGGCCAATCCCGTGGCCTTCATTATCGAGCAGGCAGGCGGTTTTGCCAGCACCGGACGTGGACGAGTTCTCGACATCACGCCAGAGGACGTGCATCAGCGTATCGCGTTCATCTTCGGCGCACGTGAGGAAGTCGAGCTTCTTGAGCAATATCATCGTGACTATAACGTGGTCAGTGACGTTGCGCCGCTCTACGGCACGCGTGGCTTGTTTCATACCAACGGTTGAGCTGAAGGGGAAAATATGTCGGCCAGGTATCCGATCGTTGCCATCACCGGCTCTTCGGGCGCCGGGACGACATTGGTGATGCGCACTTTCGAGCAGATCTTTCGGCGTGAACACGTAAATGCGGCACTCATCGAGGGTGACAGTTTCCACCGATATGACCGTGCCGAGATGAAGGCGCAGATGGCTGAGGCGTTGGAGCGTGGTGACCACACGTTTAGCCACTTCGGCCCTGAGGCGAACCTGTTCGAAGAGCTGGAGGAACTGTTCCGCCAGTATGGCGAAAATGGTCAAGGCCGGGTGCGCAAGTACCTGCATGACGACGAGGAAGCAGAACCCTACAAGCAAGATCCTGGTACCTTTACACCATGGGAAGACTTGCCTGCCGATACGGATCTGCTGTTCTACGAAGGGCTACATGGAGCGGTGGCGACCGAGAAGGTTAACGTCGCCCAGCACGTAGACCTACTGATCGGTGTTGTGCCGGTAATCAATCTGGAGTGGATCCAAAAGCTGCATCGAGACAAAGCGATGCGGGGCTACTCCACTGATGCGGTGACCGACACGATTTTGCGCCGTATGCCCGACTATGTGAACTACATCTGCCCGCAGTTTTCTCGAACGCATGTCAACTTCCAGCGCGTGCCGATCGTCGATACGTCGAACCCATTCATTTCCCGAACCATTCCAACGCTGGATGAGTCGATGCTTGTCATTCGCTTCGCCGATCCGCGGGGAATTGACTTTTCCTACCTTATCTCGATGTTGCATGACTCGTTCATGTCGCGGGCAAACACCATCGTTTGTCCTGGCGGTAAAATGGATCTTGCTATGCAGCTCATCTTCACACCGATGATCTGGCGGTTGATGGATCGACGCAAGCAAACGCTTGGGCTTTAGCGTGCTCCTTAGCTCACTATTTTGCTCAAATCGCGTACTTGTCATTTTCCGTCTCTGCTCAGCCAGCGTGGCTTCGATTCCAGGTCTCGCTGTGGGGAGTAGACCGGTATGGTCGCCTCATGCGGGTTGTCATTGCTGGCGGACATGGGCAGATCGCCATGCGCTTGGAGAAACTGCTCGTGGCACGCGGTGACACCGCGGTGGGCATCGTGCGTAATCCGGCGCACATGCGTGATTTGGGTGCAATCGGTGCGGATCCAGTCGTATGCGACCTGGAGTCGGCATCGGTGACTGAAGTAGCCACACAGCTGCATGGCGCGGATGCGGTGGTGTTTGCGGCCGGGGCCGGACCAGGCAGCGGGGCCGCCCGTAAGGACACGGTGGACCGCGGCGCCGCCGTACTATGTGCCGACGCTGCTGAACAGGCAGGAGTACCGCGCTACTTGATGATCTCAGCGATGGGCGCGGACCAGGAGCCGTCACCCGGTACAGATCCGGTGTTCGCCTCCTATTTGCGAGCGAAGGGCGCCGCCGACGCCGATCTCGTCTCTCGCTCTGGTCTGGACTGGATAATTCTGCGGCCTGGGCGGCTGACAGATAACCCAGGCACCGGGCTCGTCCGCCTTGGCCGACATACCGGCCGGGGGATGGTCCCGCGTGATGACGTCGCTGCGGTTCTTCTGGCGCTTCTGGGTATCTCGGCGAGCGGGCTGACCCTGGAGCTAGTCGCCGGTGACACGCCGGTGGACAAGGCCGTTCGAGCAGTCGCCTCCACCTAATCACGCGTGGCATGCTCATGAGCATCGGTAGCGCGCTTTAGCCGACCTAGGGCAATTTCCTTACCTGTCAGTAGTGTTAATGTTTATATAATGGTTGACTTCCCAACGTGGAAGCGATCGAAGTCACGTTGCTGTGAATTTTTGACACCGATGCATTAATCTCTTTCGCGGATTTGTTGATCGACGGGACCGTGTTGTTCACTGATTTCAGATTTTCATCGATGCTTGCCGCCGATGCACCAATGCGGCCAATGGTCGGACTGAGATCCGCCGCCGCGTCGCGAATCTGATTTGCATTATTGACGACATTGTTGAGAATTGGGAGGACGGTGAGCTTGTGAGCGGTCGGTGTCAATGAGCTGTTGATCACGTTGACGCGACTTTCGATCCGGTTGGCAGCAGCCAGAATTCCCGTCAGGAAGATGACCGCTACCAAGGCCCAAATTATAACGATGACAAGCATGATCCCTGGGAGAGCCGGGGACGTTAAACGTCGCATCAGTCACCTCTATGAGATATAACAGACTTGAAACCTGACACTAGCCCTAGCGTAGCTAAGATTAATTGTGCTCGTATCACTCAACGAGCTGGTAATGCTCGCCGAGACGACGGCGCCCATCAGCTGTTCGGAGGTATACACCGATGACCCTGCGTGTTGGGCAGTGACGCGGAAGCGTGGGTCAATGAGGCGTTTATCCGTGACATACCTGCAAGGCTACCTGTATTTGGCAAGCAGTAAACGGAATCGCTGCAAACCGCATCGATACATCCACGCCCCTGTGACCCGGCGGAACTAGGTGCACTCTCGCCGCCGGCGCCGGAGCGGGCTTTGGGTCCTCGCGGTCTCAGCTGCACCATGGGGTACGAGGGGATCGTTGCTCTTATAGCAGGTCCGGCGTCACGGTGCGGCAGCCAGCAGTGCTGGAAACAGACCAGGCGGCTAGCGCTCGGCGCCAACCAGGAGGCAGGTGAGGCGAGTCGGCACCCGGCCCGACGGCGCGGACCTCCGCAGGAAGCACCGATCGGGCCGGGTGTCGAGGTAATCCTCGATCGTCGGGGATGAAATCGAGGCAACCGAGATGCTACAGCCCCGCCGAAGCAGCGATGCACGGGCATCTGCACAGGACGGACGCACCGTACTTCTGGCTGCCGGAGCGTACATGCCGAAGTGAATGTGGGTGGTAGGCCGCATATAGGGAAGGCCTCGACCGGCCTCGCAGAAGCTCCACCCGCAAGATGATCCGTGATCTCGGCCGTACCGCCGTCATCTCGATGACATCGAGGTCCTGCACCGTGTATGAGCATCGGTGTGGCGACTGGCGGGACCAGTACTGAGTGATGCGCTATCGGCAACGGGTGACTGGGACACCGATCACGGTGCGAGGGAGGAGCCCAGGAAGCCGTGTAGGGATCGGTCACAGCTGGCCTGGCGCTAGGGCGTCAACCTCAACCAGCGGCATCTGGCTGACGGCGGCTGGCCTGGGGTTCAGCATGAGGCGTTTGCACCAAAGAAAACGGCGCCTGTTATCTCAAACCACACGTGAACTACGGACTTTCATTGAGTCTGGCGTCTGGACTCGAGCGCGTGCTTCGAGATTGACGCGAATTCCCTGAAGCGATGGTGCACAAAGCAGACCAGGACCATGTGCGGCACCACCTTATGGAACCAGACGCCGCAATCAGGCAAGAGAGCTGGCACAACAAGATTCGAGAGGACGTCTCCAGCGCTCAGTGGCTAACGCAGGACTGTTTGTCTGCGATGAACATACGGTCCGCGCAGAACGGAGCCACATCATAAGAGAACGGTAATTTTTTGATCTTTCGCCCTCATGCACCCGGGTGCCCGGCGTAGGGAGTGTTCGTGGGCCTCCTGGACAGGATGCAGGCGCGTCGCCGGTACCGCACGATGGCGCGTCGCCTGGCGAAGCTAGACCGGCTCGAGCGCAAAGGTGATGCATCAACGCGGATTGTTACACCGTGGCCGGTGCGTCGGTGCTGGCTGAAAAACACGGCCATGGTGGTCGTGAGCTGTCTAGCCACCGCGGCAGTGCTGGTCCTGCTCGGCGTTGCGAGCTTCGGATGGGCCGGTCTAGCGGGGGATAGCTATCCGGTGCTGCCGTCGGACGCTGCGGCTACTCGGATCCTGCCGCCGGTGACCGACGCACCCACCGGAGCGCACGCTTTCATGATTACCACGGCCGATGGCAGGCCTGTGACCTATGACCCGTGCCGGCCGATCCACTACGTTGTCAACCCGACAGGCATGCCGCGCGATGGGATTGAGCTGGTTCGCAGCGCTATCCGGGAGATCAGCGCCGCCACCGGGCTCGCATTCGTCGAAGAGGGCATCACGTCGGAGCCCCTGACGAAGGTCAGAACACCGCGACAACCGCAGCGCTACGGGGACCGATGGGCACCTGTGTTGATCGGCTGGGTGGATGCGACGATATTTTCCTCGGTTTCTGGGGATATTGCCGGAGTCGGTGGTAGCACTGCTGTCGCGCCTGAGGGGCCGGGATCCGAACGCTATGTCTCCGGACAGGTCGCGCTTAGTCAGGATTGGTTCACCGCCGCTGTCGCCCGGCCTGGTGGCGAGGCGAACGCCCGTGCAGTAGTCATGCACGAGCTTGGTCACCTGGTGGGGCTCGCTCACGTTCATGATCCAAGCGAGGTGATGGCCGAATCGAACTCGGGGCTTACAAAATTGGGCCCCGGCGACCGGCAAGGTCTGGCGGCAGTTGGATCAGGCCGTTGCCACACCGACACCTGATGACCAGCACCTATGCTCCGTTTAATGGCCCTCTGGCAAGGTGGTATGGCCAGCGCATCGACGTCTCTACGACCGGGTGAAGGTCAGAGCCACGCACCGTGGATGCGTTCGACTAGTCCGTCGAGCCCGTCCTACAGCCGTTCGCCTCGACCCAAGAGCTGGATCCCGGCGGCCAGACCTCGGCCGTCTTTGCAGCTTGCAGGCCGGTGTAGGGGACAGAAGTTGTGGTTGGTGACCCGTGGAGCTGACCGAGGTGGCGTGGCGGCAGTTAAGTGAGCTCGACCAGTTGATGCCCTACGGGGTGTTCGGCCCGGTGGCTGAGTACCTGTACCGAGTTCTAGCGACTTGAGGCGTGCGCCTGACGATCACTCAAGGCTGCGCTTGCGGCCAAGCGGCGTTCTTGCTCCTGCCCAGGTAGGCGTACTAACCTCCCTGTGCGTCAATCGGCTCCGAGCGTGAAACCTACTGACCCAGGGGGATCTGGTCCGCGGACGTCCACCGGATCTCACGAGTCAGCACTAGCACTGCGGCATCGTTCACGCCGCCACCGAGGCTGTGTGCACCCGCCAGCCGCGCGACGATGATGCGCAGACAAGGGCTCCGCGACGGTGCAAGGGCACCGGCCGCTCCACCCGGCTGGTGGAATGGTCCGGCGGAACCGAGCGGGCCATGGTCGTCGACACGTGGAGTCGTCTGCTGGGGGACCGATGTCGAGGTGCGGGCGCTAGCCGCCAAGCCGCTCGTTGCGGTACCGGCCAACGCAACCATCGGACGGTTAAGACTGCGTAGTTACGCCTATCAATGCGCAGGCGCAGGGGTGGCGAGCAGTCGCTGACACTCGGGTGCCCTACCAAACGCGGGCATCAACTCGCTGTTGGTGGTTAATTTCTGCAGCTGGGTGGCGGTTGCGTTGCCACCGATAGTGGAGAGCTGATCAGCTTCCTGCGCGAAGTTAGGGTTGTTGGTATCTAACGCCGCAATTTTTGCTCGCTGGTCGCCGACCGCGGCAGCTGTAGTGGTGAAAAAGCTTGTTGCATCATTCTGTGCCTGATTGCCATTGGTGATTGCTGGCGGCCCGAGTTGGGTTAGTTTGTTGGCGGTTTTGGTGAATGCCTGCTGGGTTGTGTCGGCGACTTTAAGCAATCCATCTTTTCGTCCCTGCGGTGTCGGCGGCTCTGTCTTCATCACCTCAACCCCGGCTACCACATCCCCGAGACCGCCGCACAACGCGCCTACCCAGGTTACTGGATTCGCACCTTGAGGGACAGGAGAAGTAGATGGCTTTGCATTAACGCTGGCCGAGCTGCAGCTGGCCAGCGCCAGCCCAAAAGCTAGCAAAATGATAACGCCAACATAACGTGGAGATGGATGCATGACTACTATCCCTCTGGGAGCACTGGGTATCTTCGGACGGGAGTGTTCGGGGGGCGACACTGCTTCCCAAAACAAAAGAGGAGCAGTCCAACGGTCAAACAGGGGACTGCGGTCAGCCAAGCTGTTAGGAGCCCACCCACGCAGGTACCTGCGTAGCTACGCGATCACGCCCTGACGATCCGGACCGCTGCGGTACCGGCCATCGTGGCGTGCTTATAAGGGCAACACATGCAGGTGCCCGCTCAACCGCGCGATCAGCGTCTGCCGGAACTGAAGTGGCGGCAAGGCCGTCACGGGTGGCGTCGGCTCTGTCGTGGGCGTTGGTGTTGGGCATGACGGTGGCGTCGGAGTCGGATTCGGACTGAGGGGCGCGCCAACCCCAACGCCGTCGGCTACGCAACGCCGACGACAACGGCCACTCCGACCCCAACCCCCGTGGTGACGCCGACTCCCATCCCTAGCCCGGCGCCGACTCAAATAGCCACGGCAACCACCCTCAAGCCGGTATCCGTTGTCTGGCTACACGGCATTGCGTACCTCGGAACCCTGAAGGCAACCGTGACACCCACCGCGGCAACGGGAAGTATCCAGTTCAAGAGAAACGGGACGGTCTTTGATACACAGTATATGACCAACGGCACCGCCACCGATGGGATCGTCTCAACCTCGTCCTGCTGGATTCAGCCAACTACACGGCGGTATACATCCCGACAAGCCAGCCTACGGACCGTCAACGTCGAACACGGTGCGACTTTCCTAAGGCTTCAGCCCACTCCATCCCATCTGGCGAATAGCACTTCGATTGCCACCTGAACGACCGAACCCTGAGCGGGAGCCGATGTGAATGGTATCGGCTCCCGCTTCGGGCTAGCCAGGAAATCTATGACCTCAACTAGTTGTCATGGCCAGCGCGCCGGCATTGGGTGTGAAGTTCTCATCGACGCATGTTCTGGGCGGTGGCATGGTGTGTTCTGAACCCGCTGCTCATCGACGCGGCACGACCCTGCCGACACACCCCTGGTGACCAGTGGTTCGTCGATGAAACGTATCTCAAAGTCTCGGAGCGATGGGTCTATCTGTATTGGGCGATTGACCAGTTCGGCCAAGTCATCGAAAGCTCCAGCTGCTGCGATCCCGCGCAGACACTATCCGATCGTCGACCGTTCACCGCAGATGGGAGACCGTTGAGCGAGGTCTATCGGCGAGCCTCCGCCTGCTGAAGCTTGATCTATGCAGGGATGTCAAGGCACTCATACACCCACGGCCCCCAGACTCCGGGCTGGGCAACATCCGAGGGGGAATCAGTGTCTCGTGGTAAGCACGCCAGACCGACCTCGCAGCACCACTTACCAACTGCGCTGGCGGCGGTGACTCTGGCCGCCGGCAGCGTCCTCGCCTGCGTCGGTAGCGCGGCCGCTGCACCCATGGCCAGCAGCACCGTGGCCCGGCCTGCTGGCCAGGCCAATGTCATTGCGCTGCGGGCGTTGGACGCGGCGCTGTCGCAGCTGGGCACCCGCTACCGCAGCGGCGGCAGCAGGCCGGGCGGGTTTGACTGTTCCGGCCTAGTGCAATGGTCCTACCGCCAAGCCGGACTCTTTCTGCCCCGCACCGCCGCCGCGCAGTCGCGCATCGGTGTCCGGGTGAGCCTCTCGCAGATCCGGCCTGGGGACCTGATCTTCTATTCCTACGGTGGTCGTGTCGGACACGTCGCGATGGCCGCCGGGGACGGCATGCTCATCGAGTCGTCACAGTCCGGCCACCCAGTGGCCAAGCGTCGGATCTACACCAGGGGACTGGCCGCAATCCGACGCGTCGCCTAGCCACCGCCCACACCGACACCACCAGCACGAGGATTAGGCCAGAGTCACCCGGCTGCGCATTGGCTACGAGGGACACGCCTCACCGACCGCCTAGGGCCATTTTGGCCAAGAGCTCAACCGGCCCTAGCCGCTACTGGTGATCACCTCGACGGCGGTTTCACCATCGTGGACACCAGCGTAGCTCTGAGCCCACTCCGTCATTAGGCCGCGGCACGCCACAGGTGGTGGCCTACGGCCAGCCTTGAGACATCGCCACCGCGACGAGATAGCGGCCCAGGACGACGGGATGGTCCCGGAGTCGGTGCGTGTGAGCAGCGTTAGCTGACGGGGCAGTGTCAGCAGCGGTGGTCGGACGAGGGTATGGCTTTGCTGCGCAACACCGGTTCCAGGTTGACAGGCGCCAGTTGTGTGAGCAGCGGCGGTCGATGAGCTGCTGCCTTCGGCGTGTCACGTCCAGGAAGGCTATGCGAACAATCCTATAGAAAACCGATCATGGCGGTTGAACAACCGGCTACGGCCCATGCGTGGTCTCAAACAACTCCGCTCAGTACGGGTAATCAGCGTCGCCCATGCCTTTCCAGAATGTTCGCGGCGGCCGCTACGAATTTGCCACCGACGTCAACCCCAGGCATCGCCTCGCGACTGCGTTCGCCGACTCGCGCTCGCCGTCTGATCCGGCGTAATCGACGGTGACGCTTGCGGCCTCCTCGCTCAAGCAATAGTGCCAAACATGCAGAACCGTGGTCTCGGGGGCCTGTCCTACGCGTAGCGCCACGATGCGATTACGCTCGATTCTGTGCGGGGTACCACCCCACTGTCGGGGAAGCCCAAGCGTCAGCCGCGGGCTAAAGACCCAATTGCGATAAATAAACGATGCAATCGTTTGGTGTTGTTCAGGCGTTATTTAGTGCCCGAAAAGTGTCCGAGTGATCATAAGTGTGTCGCTTCGCGCGGTGGCCTTCTTGCGTCCTGTCGGCTCTCTGCCACAGACAGCGAGCAAAGCTGATCTCGTAGCGGGTCAGGGGGCCGGCCCTGGGTGCTTGGTTGGGTCGAGTCGATCATTGAAAGATGAAACTCAGCCCGCGGATCTCAGCGGTCCCCGGAGTGTCATTGATGGCGCCCCTCGGAAGTCTTCCTCGCCGTTGTGGCAGGAGTTCACCCCATCGGGTTCAGGCTGCTGGTACGTGCGGGCGCTTAGTCGGACTCCCCCCAGTGATTGCTGGTTCGGCTTGGCGGACAGGGATGACCTGGACATGGAGAGATCGAAGCTGAGGATGGGGCCAATCGTTGACCGACGGCGGCGCGGCGGCTCATTCGGTAGAGGTTTGTGTCCCGAGGTGATGCGTTGTCGCTGACAGCCCTTGGCATGTAGGGGTGTTGGCCGGCTACGTAACGTCGCCAGGGACCGCGGCGATCATAGAGTGTCCATTCTCGGAACGGAGATATTGATGACACCCGCGAGTTCAGGTTCGCGGCACCCACCACTTTCGATCCGTTGCCCTCAGTGCACTGGGTGTCTCCGTTCTAAGAACGTAACTGTTATCGGATGCGATCACCGGACGACCACACGCGCAGGGATCGTTGGTCATCTCCTCCCTGTCACCCATCCTGCCGTCTGCACTGAGACAGACCGCCACGCTGTTAGTCGTCTCCCGCGTGCTGCAGCTACTTTATTGCTATCTGAGCCGGCGCCGTTCCGTACGAAAGTTTGAAGCGCAATGCAAATTTCTCGACAGAAACATCTTAATCAGGCGCTAATGCGGATTCCGCGACGGGCGGAAAGTGCAGATCGTTCGACTCTGGCTATGACGTTCGTTGCGGCGGGATCGTTCTCAGCGGTACTGCACTCGACCGATCATCAGATCCTTTATGGGCGCCGGGGAACGGGGAAGACTCACGCTTTATTTTACTTGAGCGATCTGGTCGAACACGCCGGTGATGTGCCGGTGTACCTTGACTTGCGTACCATTGGCTCAGCAGAGGGTCTATACACGGACAGTAACCTAACCGCGGCAGTGCGAGGCACGCACTTGCTAGTTGATACACTTGAGGCGATTCACGAGCAATTACTCTTGCTGGCATTTGAACGTGAAGTTAGTGACCCTAACGGTCTGCTCGTGGCGTTGGATGCGTTGGCCGAGGCGGCGACCGCGGTGGAAGTTGTCGGCGAGGTGGAGCAGGAGACTAAATTTGGTGGCTCGGACGAATCATCGGTCGGGGTTGAGTTGGTGATGTCACCGAATGCCAAGCTGTCTGCGGCCCGGCGCAGATCGGCTACCGCCGAGAGCCGGTTGCGGCGCAGCGGAATTGAACGGAATCATGTAGTGTTCGGACCGCTGAGCAGGGCTCTAAAGAGTATTACAAGAGCGTTGGGCCCCGCCCGGTTGTGGTTGCTGCTAGATGAATGGAGCAGCGTCCCGCTCGATCTTCAGCCGCTGTTGGCTGATCTGCTGCGACGTAGCATTTTACCAACCGTAGGAATCACGGTTAAGATTGCAGCGATCGAACGTCGATCGCAGTTTAGCCAGCCTTCGTCGAGTGGGGATTATGTCGGAATTGAGGTCGGCGCCGACGCGGCTTCCGCGGTCAGTCTCGACGATTCCATGATTTTCGACAATGTTCGTGATCGCGCACAGGAATTCTTTGGACAGCTGCTCTTCAACCACGCCAGCACGCGACTACGAGCAATGATTCCCCAGCCACCCCGGGACGTGGCCAGCTTCCTCGAAGCCACCTTTCGCCGAAATACTTTTCCAGAGTTAGTGCGTGCGGCGGAAGGCGTGCCGAGAGACGCCATCAATATCGCGGCGCTGGCTGCACAGCATGCCCACGACGCGCGGATAGACTTGCCGGACGTACGTCGGGCGGCGCGAGACTGGTATCTGCGCGACAAACAAACCGCAATCAATACGAATTCAACGGGCCGTCATATGTTACGGTTGTTGATCGATGAGGTGGTGGGCCGACGTCACTCCCGCATCTTCCTGCTCGATCAACTCGACGCGCGCCTCGAGACGATCGACGAACTGTACGACGCGCGTCTGCTGCATGTGCTACGACGCGGCATTGCAGATCGTAAAAACCCGGGCACGCTCTATGACGGATTCGCCATTGATTATGGTTGTTACGTTGGGCTGCTGCTAGATGGCGATTTAAGCTCCAAGCCTCGCGACCGTGGTGGATGGCTTAATTCAGCCAACGGTGTCCCGCCGGACGAGTTCAGTCTTGCCAGGGAAGCCATTTACCTATCCGAGCTTGGATGACGCCACGCAACTTCTTATGCGCACTGCTTCGATAGAAAGCTTACGAAGAAAACTAAGGTAAGCTCACGCCGTGGCGTCGAGTGTAACGCGGAATACATTTTCCCCGGTATTTACTTGACTTTTGTTGGATGGTGTCTTGGGCAAGCGGAATATAGGCCGGATAGAAGCCGCTGAGCAAGGAAACGTGCCTGCTCCTCGAATCTGGGACGATGGCTCGCTGCACCGAATGCCCCACACCAGCACAGTCGACAACACACGACCCAAGGACAGTGTGGTATGCACGCTTCCAGCCGGCATAGGATCCGATGCCACTACCCACGATGGTGGCCATCCCCGCGGAAGTGTTCCTCTTCCCTCCATTCCCTTCTCCCGGCTGCCTTGCTCGTCGCGTTGGTGGTCAACGGTTGCGCCTGCGCCATCGCAGCGCGACGCCGTCAGGCGCAGTGTGGCTGTTGTATGGGTCCAGCCCAAGGGTGCCCGACACTCCCTGACGCCCGGGCGCTGCAAGGGCAAAGCCCACCGACTCGAACACCTGGGCATGCTGGGCACCGGGTGCTGGTCTCGCGCAAGTGGTCGAACAAAAGCCTGGATGACCACCGCGCCGAACGCGGCGAATTTGTTCGGTAACTGCTCCAGTCCGCAGGCATCCAACCCACCTACGGCCCCCGAGACGGGCCCTACCAAGGGGGAACGTCCCGGACCCGCCGACCCCGATATCCCGCGCCGGCCCGTGTTGCTTCTGTAGGCCGTGGTCGAACGACAGCGATGGAAAGCTGCTCTGGCCTGATGCGTTTGGTCGCCCGGCATGGTGCGGTGACGATCAACCCAGTGCGGGAGACAGCACGCATCGAGGGCGGCCCCCGCGCAAGCCCCGAGCACTCAGCGCCGAGGAACGTCAACAGTGGCTTGCTGTACTGAAACCAGCAACTCGGCTCATGCCTGGGATCTGCCGGATCTGTCGTTAATGATGCTGGTGACCGGATCCCGGATCGGAGGAGTGTGCCGCCATCGGCTGGGACGAGGTAGATTTTGATCACGCGACCGTCGACGTGCGCTGGCGTCTGATCCGCCGTACAGGTGTCGGGTTGCTGCGGCTTCCATCGACTAAGTCAGGTAAAGCTGGCGAGCGGGTGATCCCTCTACCGAGTTGGGCGATGATGATGCTTAAGCGGCGTCGTGTGGCCATAGCTGCGGACGTAGAGGCGGTGTTTCCCGATTCGCTCGGAGGTTGGCGGGATCCGTCGAACGTACGGCGCGCGTGGCGGCAGGTCCGCGATGAGGCGCAGATGGAGGCTCGTCAGCCACATGCTCCGCAAGACGGTCGCGAGCTTTCCTGATGACGCGAACGTGTCCACCCGGGAAGATCGGTGATCAGCTCGGTCATCCTAAGATCAGCATGACCCAGGATCGCTACCTTGGGCGCAGGCTGACCGATCGGCTGACGTCCTCGAGAAGTTGCTGGGATTCGAGGACGCGTGAGCGAAAAGTGTCCTGTGATCTTGGTGGCTGGTCGGCCGAGACGCTGTGAAGTGGTGTTTTGTGCGCCGCCAGGGACTCGAACGCCGAACCCGCTGATTAAGAGATATAACGGCTCAAGCGCTGTGCTGACGTGCGATTTTGCAGGTCGGCGGGAAGCTTAAGAGCAAGAATCAGAGGATGTGATAATGATCAGATCATAATCTTTCATTGGTCACGATTGGGAGCAAACCATCACTCGTCCGGGCGCTATGGCGGCGAGCGGCGATTGGGAGTCAATCACCGGTCTGCGGAGCTACTCGCGTACTGAGTAGGAGCGATGAGCTTGCGGCGCCGTACCCAAGGTTCACCGGCCAACTGAACGGGACCAGTGCCGCCCGCCGCGATAACGTGGGGGTGCAGCCAGCAGGCTTGATCGGTCGCAGGCACTGGTGGTTGGGCATGAGGACCACGGTGGCGATGGCACTCCATGTCATCGACGCTCGCCAATACGTAACTCATCAACTACGCGAAGCGATATAGGAGGCGTATGTAGGGACTACCGTTTGAGGCGAGTGAAGGAGAATTTCCAAATGACCGTAGTGCGCCGCCCAGGACACCACGACTCGCGACCCGACGGAAAAGCCATCGGGTCCGAGGACCCGTGCATCGGCGCCCACTACACAAATAATTCGGATTGCAAAGACGCTGCGATGACTGAGACTTACGTCAGCATATGGACGGGGTGACTACCACCTCAACTGTAACTGCTGTAAGGAGCAGGTTAAGGGTTACTAGGTAACGGCTCGGGTACGTTGATTTACGTCAGTCAGCCGGGCAATGACGACTTCGACGATCGTCTCTGAGCGCGATTGAGTCCCGCCGGGGTCCCGGGTGCCGAAGTGGTGGATGTTCAACCGGGGGCCGACCGCGGGACTCTATACCGCCCAGTCTGAACCCGATGTGTGCAGCCCTGTCAGCGCGTTCCTGCGACCTTCTTCGCACCAGGGCTTGTAGACGCCAAGAAGCTGGTGAGCGACGCCGTGTTGTGGGCGCGGTAGTCCACGACCGCCGACCAGCGTCGCTAGAGAAACCCCGCGCGAACCATCCATCATGCGACGGGGACCGACTGGACGGACGGTGATCTTCGGCTCTTGACCAGGACGGCAGTCTGGTTCTTATATGACACGTTAGCTCCACAGATGACGGCCCGGATTACTGACCTGGTTTTGTTGTTCCGGTTGGGTCGGTCCTGGCTCAAAATTCGCCGATATGTCGTCCGATGTCTATATCCGTGTGACATTCGGCTCCCTGGATGTCACTGTTTGCTGAGCAGGCCCGCTCCGGGAGACGAATTGTGATCGATCCTCGTTGTGAAGCCGTTCTGATCGCTGATCGGAAGACGGGACAGTTCGCTGACCGGACGCGGGATGTCGCCAGTTACCAAGCTCAAACCGTTAGCGGCAAGATCGATATTGTCTTCAACGGTGATCCTCGGGTGTTCTCGCATGGGTGGGCGCGCGTGCGAATTCTGCGTAACCCCGCGCGAGTCTCTCTCCCCCTGGGGGCAAGGGTCGAGGTGCGCGGCGTCATTTGGGAGTACGCCACCGAACTTTGGGCCTTCACAGGCCCGGTCGGCGAGTGGTGGCGGATCTTCTCCCGCAGACAGGAAGGGGAGGAGGTGTACTACACCTATCCTGCGTCGGAGGTTCGCGTCGTCACGAGCGCTGTGCAGGCTCCGGCCGCGGCCGAGGTGCTGCGTTACTGGCAGGACGTCGCCTCGCGTCTTCCCGGCGACGATCCGCTTCGGAGGGCGTACGCCAGGTTGAACTTCGTCCACCCTGACAGCGTGCTAGGTTGCTATCTGGCCGGTGCACCGATCGCCTCCCGAGAACGGACCGCGGCGCCGATCTTCCCGTTCCGGTGCAACATCAGCCAACGAAAAGCGATCGACCTGGGCCTGACCCGCTCCGTCTCGGTCATCGAGGGGCCCCCAGGTACCGGTAAGACGGAGACCATCCTGAACCTGATCGCCAACATCATCACCGCTCAAGCTGGAACTGTCGGCGTGGTCTCGTTCACTAACGCCGCAGTTGAGAACATTCGCGACAAGCTCGATGACCTCGGATTCGGGCACGTAATCGCGAACCTTGGACGAAAGGAGAAGCGAGAGGAGTTTTTCGCGAAGCAGGCGACCCGGAATGCGCGGGTCAGGTCCTTCGCAGACGACGTTCCATCCGCGCCACCGCCGCCCGAGCTGATGGACAAGCTAGACCGTCGCCTGCGCCGGTTGCAGGAGGCAGAACTTACTCGCGCCGAGCTGCGGGGACTGGTCGATGCTTACCGGTTGGAGCTGCAGCACTTCGAGCGGCACCTCCAGCGGCATGAGGCACCCGATTTGGAAGGTCTTCCATTGCTGCGCCGCTCGTCCGACCGGATTCTCGACTACCTCGCCGAGACCGAGGTGGAGCACAACGGCGCCCGACCCGGGCTTCTCCGTCGGATCCGGAAGTACTTCAGGTACGGGTCTTTGCGCGGGCTCGACCCCGATGACACCAACGTCGTACTCCGACTGCAACGGGCGTACTACGACAAGCGGATCGCCGAGCTGGAAGGTGAGCTCGACCAGGTCCAGGATGAGTTGCGGCGAGCCGACTTCAACTGGTTGCTGGAGGAACACCGGGAGCTGTCGATCCAGGCACTCCGTGCGGCACTCGGCACTCGGTACAAGCCTCTGGAGCGAACGACGTACACGGCAGAGAACTACACGTTGGGAACGACTTTTACGGGTTTCACCTGGGACTACCCGGTGCTGCTGAGCACCTGCCACTCGTTGCCGGCCAGCATCGCGAACGGGTATCTCCTCGACTACCTCATCATCGACGAGGCGTCTCAGGTCAACCTGCTGGCGGCCGGGTTGGCGCTTTCATGCTGCCGCAACGTCGTCGTAGTAGGTGATCTCCGACAACTGCCGCCTATTGCGAACGATGCGGCGGCTGGGGTCGTCCCACCGAAGCCCGCCTACGACTATCGCGAGCACAGCATTCTCTCGTCGCTAATCGACCTTTACCCCGACGATCTCCCGCGCACACTGCTTCGTGAGCACTATCGGTGCGATCCGGCCATCATCGGGTTTTGCAATAAGGCGTTCTACGACGGCGAGCTCATACCGTTCACCACCAGTGACACCAACCGGCCGATGATCGTGGTGCGCACGGTCGAGGGCAACCACATGCGCCAGCACCGAGGAGGGGGGCGCTCGAACCAGCGTGAGGTGGACGTCATTGTCAAGGAGGTCATTCCTGCGCACTGCGCGGACGTCCTGAGCACCGACATCGGCATCACGACGCCCTACCGGCGTCAGGTCGACAAGGTCGTAGACGCACTGATCGATCAGATCGAGGCCGACACCGTCCACAAGTTCCAGGGTCGGCAGAAGCAGGTGGTCATCCTGACCACGGTCTTGGATGAGGGTTGGCGCGGGCGAACCGGACTGACGTTCGTCGACGACCCACAAAAAATCAACGTGGCCGTGTCGCGAGCGGTGAGGCGGTTCATTCTCGTAATAAACCACGCCATGCTGCCCACGAGCCGCTACATCCGCGATCTCATCGGATACATCTGCTACCACCACCCTGATGAGGAAGTCGTCGACAGCGCCGTGATCTCGATGTTCGACCTGCTCTACAGCGATTACAACCAACGATTGCGACCGCTGGCCGCTCGGCTGAAAAATGAGATGAAATATAAGTCCGAGGACATCATCTGGACTGCACTCCAGGACATCCTCGCCGAGGACCGGTACGCGCACCTGACCGTGAGCTACCAGGTCCTGCTGCGCAACCTGCTCGTCGACCTCAGCAGGCTGACGCCAAGGCATGAGGCCTTCGTGCGGCATCGAGCGTCGGTCGATTTTGTTGTCTACAACCGGGTGACCAACTATCCGCTGCTGGCCATTGAGGTGGACGGCTTCGCCTTCCACGAGAACAATCCGGACCAGCTGAAGCGGGACACGCTGAAAAATGAGATCTTCCAGATCTACCAGATGCCCCTGCTGCGGTTGGCGACTACGGGCAGCGGTTAGGACCAACGAATTCGGCAGGCATTGGACGCCGCCGAAACACACTGGGCCCAGATTTCGAGTCGATGACCGCCACGACCCGCCAGGTGCGCCTTGCATGGCATTCGGCGCGTGGAGCGTTGCCGACCACGATGGGTACTCGGAGACACGCTTTTTCATGAAAGACCACTCACGCCTGTGCTGTGAGCTGGCAACAGTTTTCTGCTCGGATATCGGTGTACTGATCAAACCGACTGAAGTCACATGGCCCAAAGATCAAGTCGGACGATTTAAGCCGCGGTACGTAAGTCGGGTCACCGGTGTATCAGATCGCGACCGGTACTCGGCCTCGGGTGCGCTAGCCGGTAAAGCGCTGCGCATAAACCGAAGTGCGAAAGGTGTGGACGCTTCTTAGGGATATCCGAGCACCGGATCAGACGCTGTAGGAGCGCTGTGCTAGCAGCTCAGGAGCCTGCTCCAGAACTGTTCGCGCAGCTCAGCTCGGTTCTTATGGCTGGGGAGGCCGTAACAGCTCAAGGCCGCCTTTAGACTTCGTGGATCACGCTGTAGTGCGTTGCCCAGATCAGGCAGGGTTTGGGCGCCGCCAGGACTCGAACTCCGAACCCGCTGTTTTAAGGTCAGCGGTCCACATTGCTGCTCGACAGATCACAAAACTACCTGTTACCTGCACCTACTACGAGCGGTGACTGCTGGTTAGTATCGGTTGTGGACGGTCAAGGCCGGTTGTTTGACGGAAGTAAAACGGAAGGTGGCCTGTGATTCGACTCGAACGAATAACCCTGCGATTTAAGATCGACCATTCTGCTGATTGCGAACAGCGCCCAGCAGTACTCGTTAGTTGCGATATTGGTGCATCACGAACACTCTGGCCACCGTGTGGCCCGTTGAACTTGTTCTCGATGACGTCGCCCTTTTAACGTCTCCGCTCCAAGGGATGTACCCACTCAAGCAGGTTTCAGGATGGGGGCTGGCCCAAAGACGGGGCATGCGTAGATGCCCTTTGAGGATCTTAATTCTTGATCCGCGGCGCACCAGTGCTCTCACCTCCGATATTGATCGCGGTTGTCCCAGGTGCGTCTCATGTCAAATCTGGCACGAAATGTCTCGGCGTACCAGCGTCCTACATAGAATCCAGGCACTGTGCCGAGAGCTATAAAGGTAAGGATTGTGTAAGTGTCCACGGCGGACACCTCCAAACGCCTTCGATGGACAGGCATAAAAGAGTCGAAACCACGGCATGGCGATGGCTGGTCGGGTTCGGGCCTATGATTCAGCCAGCGAGATGTCAGTTCGAAGCTGTTCGTCCTCAGCGAGAGACGTTATCTTCACCCCCTGCCGTAGTGCGCCGAGCTCATGAGCACCAGCGCAGAACGTTTACGAGTCAACGGATGCGTACCCATGTAAGAGGGCCGGGCTTCCTGGACGCCTCAACTCCTCACAATTATTACTCAGCGCAGTGGCGTCACCTAGCTAAGCCACTCGTTTGGCGCAGCTAGCACTCCGTAGAGCATAAATTCTAACTGTCGGTTATGGCTGAATAACAATGCGAAAGTGACATGAGCGGATAAGGAAACCATAGCCGGAACGAGACATTCACCATGAAAGGGTAGACCTCCTGTTATAGTGCGAATCGCACGTTTAGGGCATTGCGGACGTGTCTCTGCTGAGTTTGACCTAATATTGCAGCCCGTAGACAGGGCGCTGCGACCTTACTGAGCTATGCCGAACCTGGCGTATCAGCAGCAGGCCTGCTGCATTAATACTTCTTGTAGTCGGCGTGGCGTAGCCCCATCACACGTGGGCCGGGTGGGGGCAACGTGCCTCAAATCAGTCAGTCAATGATGCCAACCTTGCCCCTGCCCGGCCCACGTGATAATCCTCGTGGAGGTCGGCGGGATGGCGCGCTGCCCCCCGGTACCCCCGCAGCGTTGCTCCCTTCGAGCTATCCCGGAGACCTGCCTCAGCGGTGAGCGTCTGTTTTGATTTTTTAGCCAAACTCCCGACACCTACCACCTCATCCGCGCCGGCTCGGTCGGCGGCAAAGGCGTACCCGCCACCGTCGTGACGCACCCCGTGGGCTTCGCCACTTTCACCGCCCCCGTCCACACCCGCGTGGTGGACCCCAAAACCGGCGCGGTCAAACCCTGTCGCATGCGCCGATCCCTACGGCGCTGCCCGCATGGCCGGGTGATGGCTTGCCCGCACCGCCACACTGAGAACGCGCCGTGCTTGGGCCAGCCCTTGTGCGCAGTGCTAGGACTACGCCCAGCACGTGGTTTGGAATGCCTGGGCACCTGCACTGTGGCGCCGCATGCGCATTGCGGCCGACCGCCAGCTCCGCCGCCTCGGACGCGCATACAGTGTCAAACTGCGTCTGTCATACGCCAAAGTCGCTGAATACCAAGCCCGCGGACTCATCCACTTCTATGCCCTGGTCCGCCTGAACGCCTTCGACCCTGAACACCCCGATATCCCGCTACCACCCCCAGCGGGGATCACCGCCGCACATCTGGACCAGGCCCTCACCCATGCCGTGGCCACCACTCGGTTCACCACTCCACCACACGCCACCAATCCGGACGGCTGGACGCTGACCTGGGGACCTCAGCTGGATATCCGCCCGGTCACGCTCTCACCGACACCGCGGTGGCCGGTTACCTGGCCAAATACGCCACCAAAGCCACCGAAGTCACCGGCCACACCTCCCGACGACTCACCGCCGACACCATCGGCCTCTACGCCACCAAAGCTAGCCATGCCGGACGCCTTATACGCGGCCACGCGCCCGATTCCGCTTACTGACTGGCTGGTTGACCTACTGATCGATCGTCGCAAGCGGATGGCTGCACTCCACGACATCGCACCCGAACACTTGACCGGATGGGTGTTTCCCAATACGCACGGCGGACTACGCGAAGCTGCCAACATGCGCCGCGACTGGCGAGCCTTCCGCAACCGTCACGACCTGGGTGACTGGTTCACCCCGTACACCCTGCGGCGAACCGTCGCCACGCTGCTGACTGACAAGCTGTCCGCACGCGAAGTCAGCGACCTCCTGGGCCACTCAAGGATCTCCCAAACCACCGACACGTACGTCGGACGCAAGATCGTTTCTCGGACTCCGCCGCTGTCCTCAACGCACTCGGGTACGCCAAAAACGGAAGTTCTACGGAACCTCACCCCCATCCTTCAAGGTCATAGGGGCCGTAACGTGGTGTGCGCCGCCAGGGACTCGAACCCCGAACCCGCTGATTAAGAGTCAGCTGCTCTGCCAGTTGAGCTAGCGGCGCTGGTGTCGGCTACCCCGCGCGATGGCAAGGACGCTATCACGGTGACCCTGCAAGGTCGGAACCAGGCTACGAAGCAACCGGGCATGACTGCCGTGCGTCGCTACACGTGGGCACAGACGCCACTAAGGCCTGCCGGTTCGGGGCAGCAGGCTGAATCTCTTCTAGTTGATTATGGAAATGGATGGTCCTGTGCGGGTGAGCACGCCGTGTCCGGCGGCCGGGGATCGGAACGCAGGGTTAGGGCGCCTCGGGCGTGGCGCCGTTATCACATTGTTGTTTGTTGTGGGCGTCCTCAGTGCGCTGGTGGCAGGATGCGCTGCGAGTCATCCCGGTGCGCCAAGCCCTGCCGCGCATCACGCCGCCCCAGTACTGCCACCACCGGTCGCGGTGATCAGTACCGACCCGCCGGATCGCGCAACAGATATCTCACCCTTGAAGCCCATCGCCGTGACCGTTACCAAAGGCAAGCTCACCCAGGTGTCGTTGACCAATACGCAGGGCGCCCCTGTTGTCGGCCAGATTGATGCTGATGGCAAGTCGTGGAAAACCACCAAGCCGCTGGGCTACAGCAGGGTTTACACGATTACTGCCAACGCAGTTGGCGACGACAACCGGGCCGTCACCAGTACGACCACGTTCACGACCATCCAGCCGCGGACGCTGACATTCCCATCGATCAACCCGCTCAACGGCGAGACGGTTGGCGTGGGCCAACCGGTGTCAGTGTATTTTGATGAGCCGATCGCGGATCGGCAAGCAGCCGAAAGCACCATCAGCGTCACCACGAATCCGCCCGTCGAGGGTGCCTTTTACTGGTTCTCCAAGCATGAGGTCCATTGGCGTCCTCAACAATTCTGGGAGCCCGGCACCCAGGTGACAGTTGAAATACACGATTACGGCAAGGATCTCGGCAACGGAATATACGGCCAGGAGGACCGGATCTCGCATTTCACCATTGGTGATGAGTTCGTCGCCCATGCCGATGGAGCAACCCACCAAATGGTTGTTGATATCAACGGTCAGATGGTGCGCACGATGCCGATCTCCATGGGGCGTCCCAGCAGCCCAAGCACCAACGGCATACATGTGGTCACTGACCGGAACGCGACGAAAGTGATGGACTCCACCACGTTCGGCCTCGCGCTCGATGCCGGCGGGTACATCGCCAAGGTGCAGTGGGCAACCCGTATATCTAACGGCGGGGAGTTCGTACATGCCGCGCCTTGGTCTGTCGCCCAGCAAGGCAACAGCAACGTCAGTCACGGGTGCATTAATCTTTCGCCGGAGAACGCGAAATGGTTTTTCGACCACGTGAAGAAGGGCGACGTCGTAATCAACACCAACACCGGCGGTCCTGACCTCAAGCCGTGGGATGGTTTTGGAGACTGGCAGGTGCCGTGGACACAGTGGGTCTCCGGTAACAAGTAGAGGCCGACTTGACCTCATCGCGCGGCGGCGTGCTTGGCGATCAGTCGATTCGCCTGGTCAGCTTGCTCAATGATCGCCAGGTGCGCAGCGTCCAGGATTTCCAACTTCGCTCGGGAGATGGCTGCGGCGAGTGTCCTGGCGTGGGGAGTAACGGGCGTGCCGCGATCCCGCGAACCCCCAATCACGAGGGTGGGCGCGGTGATCCGGCCGAGCAACTGGCGGCCGTCCCAGCCAGCGATGGCTGAGCAACACTCGACGTAGCCGTCGTCGGATGTCTTGGCGATCATCTGGACGCACTGCTCGACCACCTGGGGGTGCGCTGCCGCCCACTCGGGGGTGAACCACCCGGCGACCACCTCTTCCGCGATCCCGTCGGTACCCAGCCAGCGAACTGATGCTGCTCGCTCGATAAACCGGCCGGGGTCGTCGTAACGCGCAGTGGCGCTGCACAGCACCAGCGACGACAACCGCTCTGGAGCACGCGCGGCGAGCCAGATGCCCACCATTCCGCCCAGGGAGAGCCCACAAAAGGCCGCGCACTCAATACCGAGCCGATCTAGCAATGCCAGCACGTCAAGGCCGAGGTCCTGGATCGCGTAGGATCCGTGCCGGACTGGAGATCGACCATGTCCGCGATGGTCATACCGCAGCACTTGGAACTTGGTGGCCAGGCTTTCGACATGCGGTTGCCAGATGTCCAGCGTGCTACCCAATGGCCCGGCCAACACCAGAACCGGCGAATCCGGTGATCCGGTCAGGTCGTGGTAAACCTCGACGCTGCTCATGCGCGGAACTCTAGTGTCAGCAACCAAGGCGCCCGAAAACTGAGCAGTGACAGGACTCGAGCCCATGACATCCTGGACTACAAGTGCCGGCGGTGGACGGTTGGGGAGTCGCTGTCGCAAGGGGCGGGGCCAGATCATTACTGCGGAGTTCGTGGGCGGAGTAGGGAACCGCGCTGTTCAGCTGTCCGATTCGACAGCTAGCCAACAGGTAACGGTCGGATCACGGATGGACGTTTGGATTCCTATGACGCTCGGGTTCTCAACGAGGCTTGCCCAGCATCATCGTCCACATGACCTCGCTTATGCCTGCGTTGCCACGTCCACACTGGCTTCTGCGCAGTGTGCGGTCACGATGGGAATCTACGACGAGGCCACCTCCGGGCTAAAGAAGAGTGAAGGGACAGCCCGAATGACCTACTGCGGTACTTCGCTGCCGTACGGACTGCTAGAGGGACCATTCAGTCGGCGCTGGACGGTCGTTGACCTGGGGTGAGTGACGGGACTCGAACCCGCGACATCCTGGACCACAACCAGGTGCTCTACCAGCTGAGCTACACCCACCATGCGCCGGCCTGGGCCAGCGGCGCTGACCATGGTAGCGGGTCGACCATCGGTTACCGATCGGGTATCGGTGCGCTGACGGACCGGGCCGCTGCCTGCGCTTCCTCCGAGCTGGGTCCTGGTGCGGGCACGAACACGGTGCGCCGGTAGTAGGCCAGTTCGCGAATGGACTCTTTGATGTCAGCCAGTGCGCGGTGCGCGAGTCCCTTGGCCGGCTGCGCGTAATAGACACGCGGGTACCAGCGCCGGCACAGTTCCTTGATGGATGACACATCAACCATCCGGTAATGCAGGTGCGCGTCGAGTTCGGCCATGTCGCGGGCGAGGAACGCCCGGTCAGTAGCCACCGAGTTACCGGCCAGGGGTGCCGATCGAGGGTCCGGGACCCAGGTGCGGACGTAGGCCAGCACCCGCCGCTCGGCCTCGGCGAGGCTCACCGTGGAGCGCCGCACAGCGTCGGTAAGGCCGGAGCGGGCGTGCATTTCCCGCACCACCTCTGGCATGGAATCCAGCACCGCATCATCGGCATTAATGACCACATCGACGCCCTCACCGAGGGTGCGCAGCTGCCCATCGGTAACCAATGCGGCAATCTCGATCAGCGCATCCTTGCCGAGGTCCAGCCCCGTCATCTCGCAATCAATCCATACCAGACGGTCGTTCACGTCCTTGAGCCTAGTGGGTACCTGGCACGACCACCTCATGCTGCAGGAACGGGTCAAGAAGTTCCGGCACCGCCTGCCGCGCAACAGCCAACCCCGCCGAGGTCGAGACGTCGATTATCGCGTATGCGCCGTGTCCAGCGGCGGTAGTCGCGGTCACGGTAACCAGGTCGAGGCGCCGCTGGAACAACGACTGCGAGACCGTCCAACCGATCACGCCGCTGCGTTGTAGGGCGACAGTGGCGCGGATCCCCGCGCCGTGCCGGGTGACGAGATAGTGACTGGTGAGGGCATGCCCCAGATTGCGGTAAGCGTCCACGGCGAGCAGTACTGTCACCGGGAGCAGCAAGACCAGCGTTAGCCACATTGCCCAAGCCGGCACCGGAGCGAACCACAGCGCCACGGCGGTCGCCAATACCGGCACCGCCGCGCGGACCAGCCGGCGGCGCAGTGCTGCCCGTGGATGCCTATGCAGCAGCGTGCTCGTGGGGGAGGGCATTTCGGCGAGTACCACACCGGACACCCGGTGTGCTTCGGTTGTCGGGGCGGGTGGCAAGAGATTGCCCCGGCCATGGCCTTGATGGCCGCCCAGCCCGGTCGCCACCGCGACAGTCCGTGCCCCCCGTCCGGCCCGCAGCAGCAGCGACTCCACAACCGCGACCCCCCGCAAGCGCCGCTCCTCCAGAGACACCGACCGGGTGGTGAGCAGCCCGCGACGGATGCGCAAGGTGCCGCCTGGCTCGCGCACCAGCCGAAAACCCCACCAGGCCTCAATGAAGACCAGCACCGAACCCACCAAGGCGACCAGGAGGATCACCACAGTCAATACGGTGACGCCAAGCCACAACGGCGCCGTGGTCAGCCTCTGACCGACCTTGCCCACATCGACGGCCTCAGCGCCGACGTCATTGACGAGTTGCGCGAACGCGCCACCGACGGCGCCCAACGCCACCAAGCTGGACACCGTGAGGGGCGCGAAACGTAGCCAGGACCATCTCAGTGCCGCCAGTACCTCCGCTGCCGGCGCAACTGTCTCGTGGTCACGACCGGCACCCGACGGATCCAATAGTCGCTGCCGTACCCGGTCGGCTTCGCTGGCAGCGATCGCATCGAGGGTCAATTCACGGGATTCGCCGCCATCGCTGCGCTCCCCGGTTCCGATCTTGAGCACGGAGAGGCGAAAGATCCGGTGGACGAGTCCGGCAGTGACATCGACGGTGCGAATCCGGTCCCGCGGGATCGATCGGGCGCTTCGAAACAGCAAGCCGGAACGCAGCTCAACGCGGTCGCTGTCAATCCGGTAGCGGGTGGTGAACCACCGCAGCGTGCCAGCGATAAGTACGAACAGCACGCCAGCCAGCAACCCGTAGACCCGGCTGCCGAAATCCCCCCCGATGCCGATGATCAGTACGACCGCGATCACCGGAAGAAACCCGCCAAGCAGGCGCAATGGGGTCACCGCGAGCATCCGAGGGTCGAGCCGTTGCCAATTGGAACCACCAGACGCACTCACCAGGCCACCACCGCGGGGAGAAACAAATGGGCGGCGTTCTGGGTGAAAGGCAGGTTGATGGCCGGGACGACGGTCACGTGGCATCCCCGCGGGTGGCCTGGGTCGTCTCGGTCAGTTGCGCGACGAGATCGTCGGCCACCGCCCGATCCAGCCCCACCAACCGCAGCGCACCGGCCGCCGACGCAGTGGTGACTGTGACGGTGGCCAGTCCGAACAACTGTTGCAGCGGACCGCGTTCGGTATCGACGGTCTGGATCCGGGACATCGGCGCAACGCGCCATTCCTGATTGATCCATCCCTGCGCTGTATAGACAGCGTGATCTGTGGTCTCCCAGCGGTGCACCCGGAAGCGCCACCGGGGCATCACCAGCAAGTAAGCCAATCCAATAGCAGCGACGACTCCGGTGCCGGGTACCAGCCACGGCAGCGCAGTGCCCCAGACGATCGCGGCTATTCCCAGCGGAATCACCACGGCGGCGACCTCCAGCGCGGCCTGAGTGGTCCACCAGATGATGGCGCGAGAACTGACCCGGTGGCGTGGCGGACGTAACCGCAGTACCTCCGTGGTGCCAGGATCGATCTGCGGGCGGTTCATACCTGCGCCTCGTCGCGCCGCACCGCGTCGAGAAACTGGGCTGGGACCGCAGGAATCTGCGCAGGTCGGCCTTGCGACAGCAGAAGTGCCGCATAGGTTGCCCGGGCGGCTTCTTCCAGGTTGACCGCGCGTTTGTGCGCAAGTTCCACCGAATCGGCCAGCACCGAGCAGCCGTGATGACGCAGAATGAGGGCATTGGCCCCGTTCGCGACGGCGTCCGCAGCGGCGATCGCAAGATCAAGGGTGCCAGGCGGATCGAACGCCACGGTCACGATCTCACGAAGGTAATACGCGTGGTCGGTGGTCATCAACGCGATGTCGTGACCCAGAGCCGTGAGCAGCACACTGACCTGTGGGTGCAGATGGACGATGGCGTTGACATCCGGGCGCCGGCGATAGGTTTCGGTATGCAATCGCCACTCACTGGACGGATGCGGATGACCATCCTCTAGCTGATTTCTGGAAATGCCGATCAAGGAGAATTCGGTCGGTCCCAGCCGATCAAGCCAGCTGCCCGCCGCGGTGATCCAGCATCTATCAGAGCCCGGAGCTCTGGCCGAGAGGTTGCCGCCCGACCCGACCACCAGACCTGCACGCACAGCCTCCGCACCGACATGTGCGAGCTGGTTGCGCAGGCCCCCTCCGGGATAGCTCACAACGACGAGCCTAGCTAGCCCACCGACGCCATCGCCGAGTCTGCCACGGAAAGTAACAAGATATCCACAGCGATTCCCCTATCGGAGCGTAGATTGCTGGCCGTCTTCAGGATCGCCGGTAATTCGTGCACGGACAGCCAACAGAAACGTCGAGGGTGGGGCCAAGTGCGTTCGACGCGCTCGGCTATGCTGAAGTGGGTGAAGGGGCGAACTGGCGTTTCTTCGCAATGGTTCCAAAATGCTGGCGAATTCTGGCGGTTTCCTGGCTTGGCTGCATTATCTGGGACCGCCAGACACTTAAGATCAGGCGCGGATGGCTGGCACCGACAAGAAAGGTCCGATAATGCTGCAGCACAGCGGAGGCACCCGGGGGCTGGGCCGGGCTGGGCTATGTATTGCTTTTATTTCATCAATCTTCGTAGTTGCTGGGCCGACCTCGGCGGCAGCGCATGAGATCGGCCCGAGGTACCAGGACCCCAATGGTCGATTCACCGTCCAGCTGACCCCTCGGGAAGTTCCAGAGGGCGGTGACACAAACGGGCAAGGTACCGCTGAACTCAACCTCAGCGAGCCAGGAAAACAGGCCTGCTTCACGGTTGATTGGAAAGGGCTTAAGGGGGAAGTCACCGCCTTTCACCTCCACGTCGCCGCGGCAGGGAGTGAGGGGCCACACTGGATTGATTTCTTTAACGACCAGCACTTCCCCGGCGCGGACGGCAAGGCTTCGGGCTGTGTCCCTACCACTCCAGACCAGATCCGATCGGTCATCAACAATCCCGCGGGCTACTACCTGAACCTTCACTCGACGGCGTTCCCTCCGGGAGCGCTTCGTGGACAGCTGCGCTGATCGGCTCATCTGCCAGTCCTTGGCCGGCCGAACGCGACCGGCCAAGGATCTGCTTGCATCCTCGCCACACGGGCCTCGGACCGGCGATCAAGCCGTAACGTAACCGAATAATCACGCAGTGTAATCGGCTTTCTTTGCAGCTCTGCCCTCGCTGGGTGAAACTTCGGAAATGTTTGCTCTCTCTGCCCGTATTTTGCGCACGGAGCGCAAGCGGGCGGCCGCGATAATGAGCCCGATAGAGATGTAACGCCGTACCGCCTAATGACGACAGTTAGATGTCATTGCCATTCTCAGAGGGGTGAGCGGAGCTCAGTTGATGCTGTGCGCCGAAATAGCCAGTTTTCATGAAGTCGGGGTTCTGCTCGCCTTCTTTGGAGCGTTCGCGTGACGTCTATCTATCGGTGACGGCACCCGTACGCCGGGCTTATACCACCGAATCGTGACGGCTAGCTTGCAGATGGCTCGCCAGGAGAAGAAAGGTCACCAGATGCAGCGCAGCGCAGGACTCCGGAAGATCGGGCAAGTCGGAACGTGTCTAACATTCGCCTCGTCAATCTTGGTATTTGCCGGGCCTGGCTCAGCGTCAGCGCATGAGGTGGCCACTGCCTACCACCACGGCCATGAGCAATTCCTTGTACAGCTTGATGGAGACGAGCTGGAAGATGGTGGAGACCATGACGGGCGAGGTGTCGCCGGCCTCGATTTTGACGCTGAACTGCAGAGAGTGTGCTACTACATCACCTGGGACAGGCTCGATGGGGCGGTGACCGCCTTCCATCTCCACAACGCGCCTCGTCATCACGACGGTGGGCATTGGATTGATTTCTTCAACGACGAGCATTTCGATGGAGATCACCACACCGTTGCCAACTGCGTTCATGCCAGCCGAGACAAGATCTACGCTGTGCTCGACCATCCATCTGATTTCTACCTGAACTTGCACACCACCGCGCACCAAGCCGGAGCGATCCGCGGCCAGCTTGACTGACGGTATAACGTGGCCGAGTTCGGGCGCCGGCACGGCGCGGGGGCGCAAACCTGCTTCGCCCCCGCGCCTGCGCTACGTCAGCTGGCCTTGCCCTGCGGACAACCGGGCCAGCATTCCCTCGCAGCTACGCACTACCACCCGCGCTCGGTCACTTGCAGCGCGATCTGACAGCGGGCTCTCAGCGCGCCGCTGCCAGCGGGCCAGCGCAGCCACCACAGCCTCCCGGAGTTGCCCAGAATCTGCGTCGGGCGCCAGCCCGAGCCGGTTGTGGGTCGACGCACCGTGCGCACCGAGCAGCCGCTCTGCATCAGAGCGAGCATCGGACGGCAATGTCACGTGCGGTGCACGCAACTCGGCAAGCAGTCGCAGCTCGCGAAATTCATGCGCACCGGCCATGATCCGCTCTACGTCACTGGCCAAGTGATGACCCTCTGGGCGAGGTTGTTCCCGCAGGACCCGCTCCACCAGCAGCAGGGCTGAACGGGCCTTGAGCACATCGCGGCGTTCAGTGAACTGGGTGGCCAGCACAGTGCGTAGCTCGTCTAGGCCGCTACGCCGGACCAGCTCATCGGCCAGGCCGGCTGGATCGCGGTACCCCTGGCGAATCAGCGTGGTCGCCAACCGCAATCCGAACAGTCCGAACCGCTCTGCCAAGGCGCTACGCGTCTCAGCCGGCAGGATAGGGGGTGCTTGCGCCGTAGCGAACCGGTCTGCCGAGAGCAGGAGGTAGTCCAAATCAGATCGTGGCATCTGAGCCAGCTCGCTCAGCGCGCCGAATTCCGCCTGCCGTAGCGTCCGCGCGGTCTCGGCGAGCAGTCCGGTTACGGCAACCACGGTCTGACACAGCTGGCGAACCTTAGGTTCAGCGCGGTAGCGGCGGGCGACTTGCCGCGCCGACACCATCGCATCGAGCCGGCCAGCGCCAATCTCATCGGCCCGGGACAGCACCGCAACGGTGTTGACCACCGCCGCGGGAGCACCGCCTTGATCGTAGAAAGACTCAAGGAACCGCACATCGGTGGCGTGCAGATGACGCATCAAATAGATGACGGCGTCAGCATCTGACGGCTGATCATCCGGAGCAAGCAGCTCGACGGATCGGGCGGAGACGTGTGTCGACAGTGACGCGATTCCCGGCGTGTCGATCAATGTGGTGGTCCGCAAGCTGCGGGAGGGCCAGTCGACAAGTAATCGATCGACGTCGTCGGGAGCACTGCCCCGAAGATCGAACTCCAGGCGGCCATCGGTGCGGGTCAGCGGAAGCTGCCGGGGCGCACCAGTGCGCGGCACGAGGGTGACGCGCGGGCTGGGAGCGTCCCGGTACCACGTAACCACGCGGGTACATTCCCCGGCGTCGGTCGGCGCGATCTGTTCCCCCACCAGCGCGTTGAGCAGCGTCGATTTGCCTGCTTTCACCTTGCCAGCAATGGCTACCCGGAGCGGTTCGTCCAGCCGATCAATCTGATCACGCAGCCGTGCAACCGTGCTCGGACTGTCGCGGTACAGCTCAATGGACTGCCGCAATACCGCCCGCACCGCCGCCCCGATGCTGGGTGCGGCGCCCCTCGGCGAGCTCACGATCCAGTCTCCGAGCTCGTCAACAGGGCACGGGCAGCCTGGCGCAACGTGTCGATCTGCGCCAGGTCAGCCTTGACCCGCTGGATCCGCAGCTGCCGCGCAGATGCCTCAGTGTTCGCAGCCTTCTCTGCGGCCTGAAGCGACTCTGATACGGAGCGGTGTAGCTCGCTGGCCACATCCGTAAAGTGATCTCGCAACAGCCGTTGCACCTCGCGCAACCGGTCTCGCAGCTCCTTGCTGACATGGAAGCTTGCGTCGTCGACCTGTTTGCGTAACAGCATCTGGGCCTCAGCTTGGCGTCGTTTAAGCCGGTTTTGTTTGTCTTCGCGCAACGTCCTGCCCCCGAGTAGCAACCCGGCTGCCAGAGAGATCGGGTTCAACAACGACATTCCGGCCAACGTGGTCAACATGCCGAACATCAACATGCCGCCATACGAGCCTCGCATCCCGGTCAGCAGCTTGCCGAAAAGCTTGGAGTCGTCGGCATTCGGCGCCACCAGCTCAGGCACCGCATCCAGCGTGGTCGCAGCGTTTCCAAGCCGGAGCTCGGGAAGCAGCTTCCCGCCATCTTCGGCGAAGTGCTCCGCGACCTGGTGCGCGACCCACTGCGCGCGCTGGTTGGCCCAGACAAAATTGTCGGACGTGGCCGCCGCGAGCTGCTGGGTGAGCCATTCAGTGAACTGCTCCCAGATTGCGCTCGGGTCAGCTTGCTCCAAAGCGGCCTCGCCGTTGCGGATCACCTGACGCAACCGGTCACGCAGATCATGCTCGATGTCGGCGTACAGGTCGGCGATGCCATCGCTGAGCGTCTGCTGCCAGCGTGACGAGCGTTGACGCAAGCTTTCGGCCCGAGTCTGGGCAGCTTTGAGCTCGGTCATCAACGCTAGGTTGTCCTCGGGGTTTTGCAGAGCTTGTAGCTCAGCGCGCAACGACACGGCGAGGTGGTCGGTGACGGTGAAAATGTCATGCGCCACGCTGCGCCGGCTCAATCGGTCGGCATTGGCCACCGCGCCGAGCAGGTAGCCCACCAGCGCTGGGAAGCCGGACTCCGCATGCAGCTGCTTGTCGTCAACCTTGATCGCGTGCAGACGCAGCGTCGATGACACCGGAAGCAAGTCGGCCGCCAGTGTGGCGCCCGCAAGATGGACACGATCCAGTTCCGCGATGCGGCGCCACTGCGGGTAGAGGTCGATCTTGGTCAAGACGCAGGCGACGTTGGGACACAACTTCACCGCCTGACGCAGAAAGTTGATTTCGGGTTCTGAGTACTCCTGGGAAGCATCGGAGACCAGCAGCACCGCATCGGCGGTCGGTAGCGTCGCCAAGGTGCTGGTGGTGTGTACCGAGCTCAGGCCGCCAACTCCGGTGGTGTCGACCAAGACCAGTCCGTCGGCCAGGATCTGCCGGGGGATGCCGACCTCGGCGCGCAACAAACCTTGGCGGTTGGTCGGATTACCCGCCTCGGAGACATATGAGGCGAGTTCATGCAGCGGCACCTCAACGCGGGTGAGATGGTCATCGTCACCAGTTCCACCATTGCCGGTGCTACGCACCAGCGTCGCGACTGGAACCTTCGCGTAACCAACTTCAGTCGACACCGCGGTGGAGATGTCATCATCCACCGGGCACACCGGGGCATCGACAAGAGCGTTGACCAGCAGGCTCTTGCCCTGCTTGAACTCGCCGACCACCAGCACCCGGACAGTGGGATCGAGCAATCGCCGGCGCGTGTTCACCAGTCGCTGCGACAGATCCTTCCGGTCGCCCGCCTCGGTCAAACCGATTGCCCGGTCAACGAGGTCCAAGCCGGCCGGCCGTGCTGTGGTCACTGGGTTGCCCTCTCTGGAGGCGGTCATGCAACCAGCTCCGCCATCACCAGCAGGAGTGGCGAAGCTGGCCTGGTGCGTGGCTCCCGGAGGCTACTACCAGGGACCGGGCGCGACGGCAGCGGTCAAGATCGTCACTTACCGTTTCGCTAACAATGCCGAGCGTGTGCACGATACCCAGCCAGTCCCGTTCAGATCGGCTTATGCGTGCCTTTAGGGTCTGCGGGGGCCGGGACGAGGAGGTACGCCGATGCGCTACTGGCTGGGGATCGATGTGGGAACCACAGTCACGGCTGCGGCGGTCTGCCGGGAAGATGGCCCAGCTGAGGTGATCGCCTTGGGTGAAGGCTCGGCGGTGGTGCCCTCGGTGATGTATCTGGGCGACGGTGGCCAAGTGGTGGTGGGGTCAGCCGCGGTGCGCTATGCGGTGACCGAACCGGACCGGGTGGTGCGCGGGTTCATCGGGCGCATCGGCGATGAGGTACCGATGGTCATCGCCGGCCAGGCCTACACCGCAGCGCAGCTTGCTGCGATGCTCATCGGCTGGGTGGTCGACCAAGGCGCCGGCCAGCACGGCGGTCCAGCAGCGGGCATTATGGTAACTCACCCGGTCAGCTGGGGTGACTACAAACGTCAAGTGCTGGCCACCGCGCTGGCCAGCGCAGGGCTCCCGCCGGTGCGGCTATGCCCCGAACCTCACGCTGCCGCGGCCGGTTACGCCGCCACGCAGCCCTTCATTCCTGGACAAACCGTAGCCATCTATGACCTGGGTGGGACCACCTTCAGCGCCACCGTGCTGCGTGCCGGCGGCCCTACCGAGTTCACCACCCTGGGCAGTTCACACAGCTTGGCGCAGCTGGGAGGGGCGAACTTCGACGACGCGGTGTTCGGTCATGTACTCGCTACGACCCCCGCCCTCGCCGAACTCGACGCCGACGACCCGGCCACCCTGGCCGCCACCGCCACGCTACGTCACCAATGCACTCTCGCCACCCAGGCCTTATCCGCGGATACCGAAGTCACCATCCCGGTCGCCGCGCCCGGCATCACCACCTCGGTCCGGCTCCACCGCACCGAGTTCGACGACATGATCCGCCCGCAACTAGCCGAAACAGTCCACGCTCTGCGCCGCACCATGGACTCTGCGCAGCTGTCACCCACCGAGCTCGGCACCGTGCTGCTCGTTGGCGGCTCCTCTCGCATTCCTCTCGTCGCCCAACTCCTGTCCAGTGAGTTCAATCAGCCCGTCACCATCGACGCCGACCCGAGCACCACGATTGCCCGCGGTGCCGCCACCCTCGCCGCCCCCACCACACATTTGGACAGCAGCCCCCCACCACTGCCTGCCCCAACAACATTTCTGAAGCCCGAAAACAACCCCCCACCCCCGTCCCTGACCGCCGTCCCGCTCGATATCGAAACCGTCGAGGTCCGACGGCGCCGAACCAACTCCCGGCGGGCCACCCGCATCGCCGTCTCCAGCACTCTCGCAGTCCTTACTGCGGCGGGGGTGGCGGCAGTTCCCTTCTTGCTCGCGCACAGTGATCCCAGCCCATCGGCGAATGCGGGCACCTCGGCGCGTAATGCGCCATCACCACCGGGTACGCCAGTGCCCGATGCGTCGCCCATTCCCAGCTCGGCGAGCCCGATGGCGGGCGCGGGGGTAGATGGGGAAGTCAGCTCCACCATGACCAGGTCGAGCGGGGTGATCCGGAAAACCGAGACGGCAGCGCCGCACCAGCTCGCGGATCCCCCCGCCAAGCCGGATCCCGCCACAGCGCCCGCCGGCGTGCCAGCCCCCGATTGGGTCACCACCTACACGTGGACCACGAGCTGGTCTAATCCCCCTCCGACCACGACCCGCACGACGATTCCGACCACGGCTTCTCCGACCACGACGACGTCTGCGCCCCCGCCGACAACCCGGCCCCACCCCAGCACGACCATCGCAGCTCCGCCCACGACCAGCCCAACCCACCCCCGGAGGCCACCTACGTGAACCAGGTGACGGCGCGCTCCCGACCACGGCAGGACGGACCGGAGGTAATGCTGGCGGGCTTGTTGCCCGCGAAGGTGCTGTACGACACGGTGTGCGCTGATCCATCCGCGCCGCTGTCGGCCGGCGTCGTGGGCCCCGGCGGGTGTGGCAAGAGCGCGCTGCTAGGCGCCCTGCGCGAGGCCTACCTCGCGGCCGGAGCGACCGTGGTGGGAGTGGAGGCGACTGAGATCGCGTCGATGCAGTCCCCGAATGTGACGGATGTGGCTGTGCTCGTCGACGATGCCCATCTGCTGGACAGCAGCGACCTCGACCGGCTGTACAGGTTCGCGCTGTCCGGCAACACGCGCATCGTCGTCGCCTACCGGCCCTGGCCACGTAAACCTGAACTGGATGCACTCGAGGATGCGGTGAGCCGGCAGCAACCGCCGGTGCTGTTGGGTCGGCTCAACCGCCGAGCAACGCAGCTGCGCTGCGCAGCGTTGCTCGATCAAGCCCCGCCTGCGGCCCTGGTGGACCTGCTCTGCGAACAGACCGGTGGATCACCGATGCTCATCGACGAGGTCATGCGCGCGCTGCGCAGCGCTGGCCGGCTCGATGAGGACCATCTGCAGCTACCGCCCGATGTGATCGACCGCATTCGTTACGACCTTGACCGGCTGCCCCGACCTTTGCGTGGGCTGCTGCTTGCGGTGGGACTAGGCGCGGCACCCGATCCCGACATCCTCGCTCCTGTACTCGCCGTCGATCCATCCGTGATCACCGACCTGTGGTCGATGGCGCAGTCGCATGGTCTGCTGCTCGCTGAGGGTCAGCTGATCCCGCTCGTGCAGCAGGCACTGGTTGCTGGAGCCGCACCGGGTACCCGCCGGGTGATGCAGCGGCTGGTACTCGACGCGCACCTGCAACGTGGCCGTCCAGCGCTTGAGCTGGCGCAACAGCTGCTGGCCTCCGGCGCTCGCGGACGCGACCTCGCTGCGATATTCGAAACTGCCGGCGACGCTGCATTGGCTGGCTCGGCCCCCGGTGCCAGAGCCGGCACTGACGTTGCGGCGCACGCTGCACATCTCTACGCCCAAGCCGTCTGCGCTGGTGGCGATGCGGCTTCATTGGCGCCGCGCCGAGCTGAGGCTGCCGCCCGCGCCGGTGATCTGGACACCGCATTGCGGCTGGCTGACGAGGCATTATCCAATCCGGACTGCGCCGACCTGGCCCGGGCTGGCACTGTGGCGGGAGCAGTGTTGGCGCAGCGTGGTCTGCTCACGCGCAGTGCCGAGGTCTACCGCTGGATCGGCACTTCCCGCATGGGCTCAGCGGCACCGTTGGCCGCCTTGGCGCTGATGGGCACCGGATCGCTGGCCGAGGCGCGCGAGGTGCTGGCGGCCGCCAACGGCGATCGACCACCCACGATGGTGGCCGGGGCGGAAATGTTGATGGCTAGCGGAGTGCTCCAGTCAATCACCGACTCGCCTATGTCGGCACCGACCACGGCGCTGTCCACGCTGACCCAGGCTGCCGCCTTACTCGAACCGGGCGGCGGCGCTGTACTCCTTCCAGACACGCCAGCGGCATTGGCAGCCATCGTGGCGCTGCATTCCGGAGAACTCGATGTCGCCACGTCAGTCTTGGAACGTGCCCTGGAACGCGATGCCGGCGGATTGTTCGCCCGGGGTCGGTATCAGCTCCTGCTGGCCTGGACCGCCATGATCCGCGGCGAGGACGCGTTGACCCGGCGCTGGTTGGACCGCGCTTCCTCCAACTCAGGAACCCTGGAACCCCGCGAAGAACTGTTCGCCACTGCGCTGGTGGTTGGTTTGGCTCGACGGGAAAGCGACATTCCGGCGCTGCAGGGGGCTTGGGCGGCGGCCAGAGAGGCGATCGTCCGGTATCCAGTCGACCTGTTCACCCTCTTGCCGCTGGGTGAGCTAGCCGTTGCAGCAGCCAGGTTACGCGAGTTCGACCGGGTGGCACCGCATCTGGAACAGGCGCGCCTGCTACTGGAGCGGCTCGGTGACCCACCGCTGTGGTCAGTGCCACTGCACTGGTACGGCATGCATGCCGCGGTTTTGAGAGAGCAGCCCGCGGTGGCCCAGAATCACGTTGCGGCGCTTGCGGACGCAGCCCAGAGCAGCCACTACGCCGCCGTTCTCGCGGCTGCCAGCCGAACCTGGATACAGGTGCTGGCCGGAACCTTCGACAGCTCGGAAGTGGAATCCGCGGCCCGCGGGCTGCAGTCAATCGGGCTGGCAAACGACGGTTCCCGGCTGGCCGGTCAAGCCGCGATCCGGACCACCGACCGAAAGGCCATGGTCGATCTGCTCGGGTGTGCTCGGGCGCTGCAGGCCAACGGCCCCGGTGCGGCCAGCTCGGCAGCCGATAGCGGCGGGGATGATCGGCTGGAGCCGCAGACCACCCCCCGGCCGGCTGCTACACCTGTGCTCAGCGACCGGGAACGCGAGGTTGCCGAACTCATCTTGACGGGGCTGACCTACCGCCAGATCGGGCAGCGCCTGTTCATCTCAGCCAAGACCGTCGAGCACCACGTTGCCAGGATGCGCCAGCGATTGGACGTCAGCAGCCGCGACGAGTTGTTCGCCCAGCTGAAGATGGCAGTTCGGGCTAAGGCGTCGTGATCTCCACCGGCTCGTACAACGTGGTGCGCTGAGCCAACGCACGGCCAAGCGGCTCGACGATCGCCCGGAAACCGGCCTGGTCCAGGTGCTGCCCATGGCTGGCACCGGCAGCACGGCTGATGTTCTCGTCCATCAGCGTGCCCCCGAGGTCGTCAACGCCGGCCTGGAGGAGCTGGCGGGCGCCGGAGACGCCGAGTTTGACCCACGATGCCTGCACGTGGTCGATCAAACCGTGCAAGGCGATCCGGGCAACCGCATGCACCAGCAGCACCTCTCGCCAAGTCGGTCCGCGCCGCGCCGCGCGCTTGAGATACATCGGAGTCGCCATATGGACGAACGGCAACCCGACGAACTCGGTGAACCCGCCGGTCTGCGCCTGCAAATCACGCGCCCGCACCAGATGCCGCGCCCAGTGCACCGGCTGCTCGATCGCCCCGAACATCATCGTGACGTTCGAGCGCAGCCCCACCGTGTGCGCCACCCGGTGAGCCTCGAGCCACTCCGCAGTAGTGATCTTGTCCGGGCACAGCACCGCACGAACCTCGTCATCGAGGATTTCCGCCGCGGTACCAGGCAGCGAACGGAGTCCCGCTTCACGTAATCGGGTCAGGTAGGCGGCAAGTGGCTCGCCCAGCCTGCGGGCGCCTTCGGTGACCTCCAGCGCAGTGAAGCCGTGGATATGGATGTCAGGTGCGGCTTCATGAATCGCCCGGCAGACCATCACGTAGTAGTCACCGTCGAAGCTAGGGTGCACCCCGCCCTGCAGGCAGACCTCCGTGGCACCTTTGCGTTGTGCCTCCAGCACGCGCGCCACGATCTCGGGGAGATCCAGCAGGTACGGTGCTCCGCGCAGGTTCAGCGACAGCTTGCCTTTGGAGAATCCGCAAAAACGGCAGCGGAACGTACAGACATTCGTGTAATTGATGTTGCGATTAACCACATAGGTCACGGTGTCGCCGATGGTTGCGGCGCGCAGCTCGTCAGCCAGCGCTGCGACGGCAGCCACCTCCGGGCCACGGGCCCGCAGCAACGTGACCAGTTCCTCGAGCTCGGCACGCTGCCCCGCACGAACCCCGTCGAGCACCTCACGCACCGCCCCGGTGGCGCGCGGCGTCGCCGGTAGCAACAGCGGCGGTGCGACGTCGGTGCCGGAGTACCAGGCGGTGGAGCGTCGTCCGGACAGGGTCACCTCAGCCCCGTCGCCGACGTTGACGGCCTGTTGTGCGGTTTCGCAGAACACCGCACCCGGATCGTCGCGGCCAAGCCCTTCGGCATCGGCGCGGTCCAGCACGGCGAACCGTAAAGCCTGGTCAAGCCAGTGCTGTGGTTGCCGGGCATACTCCGGATAGATGGTCAGTCGTGGTGCCAGGGTATGCCCTGCTGCCTCGGTGGCGGCACGCAGTTGTGCCAGCGCGGGCCACGGCCGCTCGGGGTTGACGTGATCCGCCGTCAGCGGTGAGATGCCGCCCCAGTCGTCAATCCCCGCAGCGACGAGATCGCCCAGATCGTCGGTGAGGTTAGGGGGCGCTTGCACATGGACTTCCGGCGGCAGTAGCAGCCGGGCCAGCGCAATAGCCCTAAGGTGTTCCTCCGGGGGGCAGCGCGGGACATGCCGCATCGCGGTGCCGGGCTTGGGCAGGAAGTTCTGCACGATCACTTCCTGCACATGCCCATACCGGCGGTGGGCTTGCGCGATGGCTTCCAGCGCCACAACCCGATCGGTCTCCGTCTCACCGATGCCGACCAGGATGCCGGTGGTAAACGCAATGCCCAGCTCGCCCGCTGCATGCAGGGTGGCCAACCGCCGGTCAGGATGCTTGTCCGGAGCGCCTCGATGCGCAGCCAGATCTGGCCGCAACGACTCGATCATCATGCCTTGGCTGGCGGTCACCCGACGCAGCGCAGCGAGCTGGTCGCGAGCCAACGCACCCGCATTGGCGTGCGGTAGCAGACCGGTCTGGTCGAGCACCGCTCGGCATGCCGCGACCAAGTACTCGACGGTGGAATCGTAGCCGTGGTCGGTTAGCCAACGTTGGGCCGACGGGTAGCGTGCCTCGGGACACTCGCCTAAGGTGAACAGCGCCTCATGGCACCCAAGCTGAGCACCATGGCTGGCGATGGCCAGGACCTCATCGAGTTCGAGGTAAGCCGACGGCAGCTCGCGGGGAGCATGCGCGAAGGTGCAGTAGCCGCAGCGGTCGCGGCACAACATGGTTAACGGGATGAACACCTTGGGGGAGTAGGTCATCCGCCTGCCGCAGGTGGTGTCACGTACCGCGCGGGCTCGTGCCAACAGTTGGCCCGTACTCAACTGCGTAAGCCCGCCCCCGTCACTCACCACGCCCTCCCGCCGCGCCCGACATGGAGCCATATCGGGCTATCAGGCGACTCTAAACCTCCGACGTGTCTGCCTGCCGTGGGTTTAGCGCGAGATGGGGCGTCGGATGCGAGACGTGACTAGCGGTGGGCTAGGCAGACACGGTCTCGGCCAGCTGCCTTGGCGGCCAGTAGTGCGCCGTCGGCCGCCAGCACGAGATGGTCGATGTCATCACCATCATTGGGTCGGACCGACGCGCCGATCGAGATCGAGATGCCGTCGACCGTCGTCGGGCCATCGTGCGGACCGTCTACCAAGACGCGTAACCGGCTGATGCGCTCGCGGATCCGGTCTGCGATGGCCTCCACCTGCGCGGCTCCGACACCGGGCAGCAGGATGACGAATTCTTCGCCGCCGAATCGCCCTACCAGGTCATAAGGCCGGGTTTCCGAACGTAACTCGTCTGCCACCGCACGAAGCAGCTGATCACCGACGAGATGGCCCATCCGGTCGTTGAACGACTTGAAGTGATCGAGGTCCAACATCAGCACCCCGAGCGGTTCGGCCAGCCGGCGGGCGCGCTGGAGTTCCCGATCCGCTTCCTCGCGCCAGAAGCCCGCGGTGAGCAGGCCCGTCTTACAGTCGGTGCGGGCTACCTGCTGAAAGTGCGGTAGGAGCAAGGCGCGATGCAGGGGCAACACAGCGAGCATGGGAACAACGAACAGCCACGGTTGGAAGGCCAGCATCATGGCCAGCGCAACCGCCAGCCCCAGCGAGGCCACCACGACGACCTGGTCACCAGGATCGCCCAATGCCTGACGGACCGGCTGTAGCGGATCGGACAGCATCACGGCACCGACCACGATGACCACATTGACCAGCCAGTACAACGCCGCAGCCCCGAGCAGAACCATGAGCCCGATCGGCCCTTCCGGGATAACCGGATATTCGTTGGGCTCCAGGAGTTGCAGCAGCGCAACCGCAGCTGTAGCGGCCAGCACCATCGTCGCGGCGGAGAACAGCTTGCGGTACAACCTCGCGGCGCTGCCCCGATACCAGGAATGCAAGTGGACCAGCGTCGTCATGGCATACACCAACGGCAGCGGAACGGACAGCACCCCCGCGAAAATCCATAAAGCGGTGGGATTGGTCAGCAGACCATGGCTGGCGACCCACTCGCGCTGGTTCTCGATGCGGCGAACCGCCTCGCGATGGACGATCGCTCCCGCCGCTAGCAGCCCGAACCGGGACAGATCGCTCAAGGCAACCGGGACTGCTGCTATCGCTCCCGCAGCCAGTCCCACTGCCACGAGCTCCACGGCCAGGACATAGCCGATGACGATCTTCCGCTCGCTCCACAGCTTCCAGCGCCGTGGGCGCAGAGCCATCAGGCCGCGCCAGGGTGCGACGCAATCAAGCCCGTGGCTCGCACTCACTAGGTGCCCCCGATAGTGACGTTGAGCTATCTCCCTCAGCGTAATCGGCAAGCGACTCTTTGTCATCCTCCGCCCGGAGGGCCACAAAACGGAACGATTGTCACCCTCAGTGATAACAGCATCGACGATTAGGCTCACTATCGGGTTAATAAATTAACTCTGTGTAGTGAGTCTGGGAGGCGTCGCGGCCAATCGGCGGGTCGTAATTTCACCTGCACCGATCAGCACTGGTATGAAAGTGTCACTTAACGTTGCATCACGCGGTGGCAAGGCGGTGGCAATGGTGGGTCAAGGGGGGCAGGCGCTGCGCGTGCTGGCCCTGATCCTGCTGGTGTGTGCGCTGCCGATCGCGGTGTTTACCAGCTCCAGCAGCGTTCCGTTGAGCGCACCATCAACGGCGCTTCCGGCACCTGCTGACGGGTCTGCTTCGCGTGCAGGTCGGGTTATGTCACCCCCAGCACCCGGACACGGAGCGATGTCGACTCCGTCACCGGTCGCAGCGCCTGATCCGCCGCCTCCGCCACCGGTCTCGCCGTTCACCGGGTTGCCCACCGATCTCAACGCACCGGTGCTCGGAGTGAAGATTGACAATGCCTCAGTGGCCCGCCCGCAACGCGGGCTCGAGCAGGCGGATTTGGTCTATGTCGAGCCGGTCGAGGGCGGCCTCAGCCGGCTGCTTGCGGTGTACCAGTCGCAGATTCCACCGGTGGTGGGACCGGTGCGGAGCACTCGAGCTTCTGACGTGGAACTCCTGGCCAACTTCGGCCGCCCGGCATTGGCATTTTCTGGAGCAGCTCCCTCGGTCGGAGCGCTGGTGGCGCAGGCACCGGTACTGGACGTCTCTGCACTGAGCCGGCCTAGTGACTACCGCAGGGACTCCAAGCGACAGATGCCGCACAATCTCTATGGCGACGCCAATTCGCTGCGCCAAGGCGGTGCGCCCCCACGTGATATCGGCTTTCGCTTCGGACCTACGCCGCCAGGCGGGCGTCCCCTCCAGCAAACTGCTGTCAGCTACCCGGCCACCTCCGTCGGATTGCAGTGGGAGCCCACCGCAGGCCGGTGGCTGATCTCCATGGATGGCGCACCGCTCCTGTCGGCATCTGGTCCTCGACCGAGCGCTACCACGGTGGTGTTACAGCGGGTAGGGGTGCGCGACGCTGGAATCCGCGACGCGGCAGGGTCGCCATCGCCGTTCGCGGCGACGGTCGGCTCCGGTGAGGTGGTGGTGCTCCGTGACGGCCAGGCCTTTTCGGGAAACTGGTCGCGCCCAGCGCCTGACGCGGCAACCCGTTACACCCTGCCGGATGGTTCGCCGCTGACATTCGCGCCGGGCCCAGTGTGGGTGGTACTGATCCCGACCTAAATATTGCAAGGTGATCCGTGTCGACGGCTGGAGACGTAAAACTTGCCGACGTTGGCGAACAGATACCACCTAGGGGTATATTACCGGTCTCAGAGAGGTGTTACTCAGCAGATCTGCGGTCGGGGAGAGGACGTTCGGTGGCCAGCTACACCAAGGATCGAGACGCGTACCTCAACCGGCTACGCCGGATCGAGGGCCAGATACGCGGGCTACAGCGGATGGTGGAGCAGGACCAATATTGCATCGATGTGCTGACCCAAGTTTCAGCTGCCACCAAGGCCCTGCAATCCTTCGCGCTGGCTTTGCTCGAAGAACACATGGCCACCTGCGTCGTCGATGCAGCGGCTGACCGTGCCGATGCTGCGGTCAAAGTTAAGGAAGCAGCAGACGCGGTAGCTCGCCTCGTTCGCTCATGACGTATCGCAGGCAGACGCAACAGACCTCAGGAGGTCGTGAGATGGGGGACACCGCCACGGTGAGCGAGTACACCGTCACCGGGATGGTCTGCCAGCACTGTGTATCGGCGGTGACGGAGGAAGTCGGGGCAATCGAGGGCGTCACCGACGTGCAGGTCGACCTTGCCGCCGGTCGGGTACGGATAACGAGCACTGGACCGCTGGATCGCACCGCGGTCCGCGCCGCCATCGATGAGGCCGGGTATGAAGTGGTGGGATGAGCCTTCACATCCCGTGAGCTCAGGGTAGCCAGGGTGCAGACCGGCAAATTGCAACCGCAGCGGGTGCGGACTCCGACTCCAGTGCTCGCGTTGCTCGCTGGTTTAGTGATGCTCTTCGGGCTCGCCATCAATTTCGGGGAAGCCGTGGTCGGCCGTACCGGCCCAGCATCGCACGACCGCGAAGGGCGGGGCATCGGCGAGGAGAATCATGCCACCGGCCCGGGTGGGCTGGCCGTCGCCAGCCAAGGCTACGTACTGCGTCCCCGGATCACCCGATTTACCGCGGGCGAATATGACACATTTCGATTCGCCATCTTCGCGAGTAACGGAAAGCCGGTCACCGATTTTGCCCGGCGTGGCGATCACCTGATGACGCTCATCGTCGTACGTCGGGATATGAGTGGTTATCAGCATCTTTACCCCGTCATGGATCGTGATGGCACCTGGACTGTGCCGCTTGATCTTGAGGAGCCGGGAAGCTACCGCGCCTTCGCGGAGTTCCTTCCCGGCACGGCCAAGACACCCGTCACTCTCGGTGTAGACCTTGATGCGCCCGGTTTCTTCGAACCGGGTCCTATATCGAAAGAGTCGACGGCTGCCGACATCGATGGTTACACGGCAATCTGGACCGGAAATCTGATCGCTGGGACGGTGTCGCGAATATGGGTACACGTGATGCGCGACAACCTGCCGGTCACCGATCTCGATCCCATTCTCGGGAGCGGTGCCCGACTGGTCATTCTCCGCGAGGGTGACCTCGCCTATTTGAATGTGCGTCCCGTCGGCGGTCCTCGCCAGGAGACCGCAACCGATTTTGACGTCGAAGTGCCGACTACTGGTTATTACCGGATGTTTCTGGAGTTCCAGCATCATGGCCAGTTGCGGACCGTCGAATTCACCGCGCTGGCGAGGTAAGACGTGTCCACTGCCCATGACTACGGCACCGGCACCCCGACCGGACCCGGGGACGCCAACCGTCAAGTCGCATTGACCATTTACGGCATGACGTGCGCATCCTGCGCAGCACGCGTTGAAAAGAAATTGAACCGCCTACCAGGAGTGCATGCCAGCGTCAACTTCGCCACCGAGAAGGCGCGGATCAGCTACGCGGACGGTGTCACCCCGGACGATCTCGTGGCGACGGTGGCCCGCGCTGGATATTCCGCGCAGCTGCTTGCCGACCAAGCAGCGAGCTCTTACGTCGCACATGACGGTGCCGAGCTGCGGTCACTGCGAGAACGGCTGCTGGGCAGCGCCGTGCTCGCCATCCAGGTGATCGCGATGTCCATGGCGCCGATGGTGCCGGGGTTGCACGTACCGGACAATGTCGAGCCGCTGTCGCTGCTGCTGACCGCTCCCGTGGTGGCATGGGGAGCCTGGCCGTTCCACCGAGCAGCATGGCGAAATCTGCGCCATGGCGCGGCCACTATGGACACCCTGGTCTCGATGGGTGTGGTGACAGCATTCCTGTGGAGTTGCTATGCGTGGTTCGTCACCGGCGGCGGGTTCGTCACCGCGCATGGGGGTGCTGGTTCGGGCAACCACGCACACAGTCCGGTCTATTTTGAGGTCGCTGCTGGCGTCACCGTGTTCCTTCTCGCCGGCCGGTATTTCGAGGGACGCGCGAAACGGCGCGCGGGTGCGGCGTTGCGCGCATTACTAGACCTCAGCGCTACGGATGCAGCGGTGTTGCGCGGTGGTCAGGAAGCGCGTGTACCCATCGATTCCCTCGTGGTCGGCGATGAGTTCGTGGTCCGTCCGGGAGAGAAATTCGCCGCGGACGGTGACGTGCTTGAGGGCGCATCGGTGGTGGACGCGAGCATGCTCACCGGCGAGTCGATACCCATCGAGGTCGGTCTTGGAACGCCGGTCACCGGCGGCACGGTGAACCTGTCTGGTCGGCTACGGGTGCGCGCGTCCCGGGTCGGCGCGGACACCCACCTGGCGCACATGGCCCGGTTAGTGGCGGATGCGCAAAGCGGCAAGGCCAGAGTGCAGCGCTTGGCCGACCGGATCTCCGCGGTGTTCGTGCCTGTTGTGATCCTGCTCGCGATGGCCACTTTCGGCGTGTGGCTAGCCATCGGTGCGGCTGTGGGGACCGCATTCGCCGCTGCGGTAGCTGTGCTGATCATCGCCTGTCCGTGTGCTCTCGGGCTGGCCACGCCTACCGCGCTGCTGGTCGGCACAGGTCGTGGTGCCCAGTTGGGCATCCTGATCAAAGGCCCGGAAGTGCTGGAGTCCACCCGGCGGGTGGACACCGTATTGCTGGACAAGACCGGCACCATCACCACGGGCACGATGGCTCTGGTCGATGTGCTACCCGCCGCCGGTGAGCACGCCGACGACGTGCTGCGCCGTGCGGCCGCCGTGGAGGACTTCTCCGAGCACCCCGTCGCCGCCGCAGTGGCCGCTGGCGCGCGGCAGCGGCTGGGCGATGTCCCCGCCGTCACCGGCTTTCGCTCAGTACGCGGGCGAGGCGTCCAGGGTGTGGTGAACGGCAGCATGGTGCTGGTAGGCCGGCCAGCCTGGTTGGCCGAGCAGTGGTCGCTGCCGCTGCCCGACACCCTGCACGCTGCTGCGGACCGGTGCCAGGTGAAGGGTCACACCGTCATTGCCGTCGCCTGGGATGGCAGTATCCGTGGCCTGCTGTCGGTGGCCGATTCGGTGAAGCCGAGCAGCGCCGAGGCGGTGCGGATGCTGCGCGGCCTGGGGCTGACTCCCATGCTGCTCACCGGTGACAACGAAGCCGTGGCGCGCTGTGTGGCTGCCGAGGTCGGCATCAACACCGTGATCGCTGGGGTGTTACCCGAGGAAAAGGTGGAACAGGTCACCCGCCTACAACGCCAGGGGCGGGTTGTTGCGATGGTCGGCGACGGACTCAACGATGCCGCCGCACTGGCTCAAGCAGACCTAGGGCTGGCCATGGGCACCGGCACCGACGCTGCCATCGAGGCCAGCGACCTCACTCTGGTTCGCGGAGACCTGCGGGTGGCCGCCGATGCAATCCGGCTGTCCCGGCGCACCTTGCGGATTATTAAGGGCAATCTGTTCTGGGCTTTCGGCTACAACGTGGCCGCACTCCCACTGGCCGCAATGGGCCTGCTCAACCCCATGATTGCCGGAGCCGCAATGGCATTGTCGTCGGTATTCGTCGTGTCCAACAGCCTTCGGCTACGCGGTTTCCGTCCGCTGACCCCATCGGCGGGGGAAACCGCGCTTATCCCGACCTGACGCCGTAGGCCGGTCGGCTGGATACCACGCAGATCGTCAGTTGGGCACGCGATCGCCATGCCCGGCTTGCCGTAGAGCTTGGCGTAGCGTGTCCGCCGCGGCGTCGAGGTCAGCGTGATCCGGGTCGCGGTCGGCTTTGTCGAAGTTGAAGTCGTCGATGTCCCAGGCCGGGAATACATGCACATGCAAGTGCGGGACTTCGAACCCCGCAATCACCAATCCGGCTCGGGGCGCGTCGAAGCCCGCCTTCTGCGCGGCGCCGATCTGCTTTGCCACCGCAATCAGATGGGCGAGCAGGCCGTCGTCCGCGTCGGTCCACTCGTCGATCTCTTGCCGGGGCACTACGAGGGCATGTCCTGGCCGTAGCGGCGCGATGGTGAGAAATGCCGCGCAGCGCTCGTCGCGCCAGACAAATCGGCCCGGAATCTCTCCCTCGATGATGCGGCTGAACAGAGTCGACACGATTCTCCTTCCGGTGCCGAGTTATGACTCGCACCGCTGCTCACGGGCAAGCCAGGCACGTAGCTGTGCGCCGCCGTCCAGGGCGGGGTCGGTGGGGATGATATGGGGTGCGGTGAGGTTGTGAGAGCGGTTGGCGGTGCTGCTGACGAGGAGGACTGGGCCAGGGTGGCGTCGCGCCAGTTGAGCGAAGTCGCCGTCACCGGTGGCCAGCAGCAGCGGCTGGTGTTGGGCGCGATAGGCACGGGCCAGTAGGAGGTCGGCGCCTTGCCAGCCGGTGGCCGGCAGAAGCTGGGTGTGCGTCGGCCAGTCGACCGCCTCCAGGACGGCTGGCGCACCAGCCACCACGACGTCCGCAGGTGAGGCTCCCTGCAGAGCCGCGACCAGCAGGCGCAACCGGGGCACGTCGAGATTGTCCGCATCGACCAGTACCTGCATGGGCACGATCATGCCGCAGCTCGTTTCGACAGGTTTTGCGCGCCGTACACGATCAATTGTGCGAAGCTGCATCGGTGCGGCTTACCGGACTGGACACAGCTTTCCTGTGCCTGGATCGCGATGCATCGCCGATGCATCTTGGGGCCTTGGTGACCTTCCGGCGGACTGGACTCGGCGATCCCGTGCGGGTGGCCGCGCTGTTAGCGCAGCGCGCCCAGCGCCTACCCGAATTGCGCCGGCGAGTAGAGCCGTCATGGAACCCGTTGTCCGCACCAACGTGGGCTGATGATCCTGGATTCTGCGCCAAAGATCACCTCCAGGTGCACCAGCTCGAACACCACGCCGACCTGGAGAGCGCCGCCGCAGTGGCTGCCGAGTTGCTGGTTCATCCGTTGATGCGAAACCGTCCGCTGTGGGAATTGCATGTCATCGCCGGCAGTGATTGGGATCGTTTTGCGGTGCTGTTCAAGATGCACCATGCGTTCGGCGATGGACTCAGCGCGTTGGGAATTGGTCTGCGACTACTGGATGAGTTCCCGCGAGGTGGCGATCTACCCGGTAGCGAGAACGCTGTCAACGGCACGCCATCGCCTCCCGAGGCCACGGTGTCGGGGCGGGTATGGCACCAGCCCGGTGACGTGCGCAGCACGGTGGAGAACCTTGTGGGCTGGTTAGGGGACGCGGCAGGCACCGCCGTGGCGGTCTTGCGCAGCGCCCGGTTACCGACCCCGGGGTCGCCACTGGTGGCCTGGTCATCGGGACGGCGGGCGCTGGCGATGGCGTCGCTAAGTCTCCGGCAGGTACGCCGGATCCGGCGCGCTTACGGCGGCACAGTCAACGATGTCTTGCTGTCGGTGGTGACCGGAGCGTTACGGGATTGGCTCATGGCTCGCGGTAACGAGGTCGAGGGGTTGACGCTCCGGGCGTTCATCCCGGTCAGCAGACGGTCTAGAGCTGTGCAGCGTATCGGGGGAAACCGGCTGTCTGGTTACCTGTGCGAATTACCAGTGGGTGAGCCTAGTCCCACCGAGCAGCTGCTCCAGATCCAGCGCACGATGGCGCAGAACAAAGCTGCCGGTACCAGTCGCGGCCCCGGCGCCATACCGGAACTTGCCGACCGGTTACCAGCCGCGGTGCACCGAATAGCTACTCCAATGGCCGGTCAGGGTGCCCCGCTGCTGTTTGACCTCATGCTGACCAGCGTTCCGGTGCCGAATATCTCGTTGACGTGCGACGGTGCCGAGCTGGTCGAGATATTTCCGATGCCGCCGCTGCTCGCAGGCCAGGCTCTGGTGATTGGCCTGTCCTGGTATCGGGACCGTGCGTATGTCGGGTTGCACGCTGATCGAGATGGGCTGCCTGACGTGAAAAAGCTCGCCGAGGCAGTTGAGCCCGCAGCGTATGCGCTGGCCACTCTCGTTGAGTGAACACCCACGGCACTTCGGGTGAATGCCGGTGACTCTTTGTGTCTTGCCCGGCTACGCTCACCGCGTGCCAACTTACGACGCTAACGCTGTGGACTGCCGGGTATTGGTCTTCGTCGAAGGAGCGCTGAGCTCCTTCGGTCACGATGCGACGTTGCGGGTAACGAATTTATCTCTCGACGTGGGGGACGACGACGGCATTACCGCCGATTTCGACCCCGCTTCCTTGCGTGTGATGGACAACATCTCAGACTCCAACCGTAAGGACATTGAGCGCAACGCCGAAAAGACGCTCGAGCCCCGCAAGTATCCGAAAATTCAGTTTCGATCGGTCTCCGTGAAGCGCGATGGTAACCGCGCGCGCATCGAGGGTGACCTCACCGTGCACGGCGTGACGAACCCGATCTCACTCGACGCGCAAAACGATGGTCAGCATTGGAACGCTAAACTCGTTCTGGACCAACGAAAGTTCGGGATCAAGCCTTTCGCAGCGATGCTTGGGGCACTGAAAATCAAGCCTGATGTCGAGGTGACCATCAGCATTCCGAGTTGACAGCCGTTGCTCTGGACGCGGGTAGCAGAGTCCGGGCTCGTGAATGAGGTTTGCTCACCGCAGGAGTTCCCGACCAGCCAACGTCTGTGCGTAAGTGCCTAGGCGACGATTCGGTGGTCTTCGCTAAGACAAGGCAAGGGTCTGCAACCATCCAGCGTCCTCTGGTCGGGCTCGCATTGCCGGAAATCAGCCGGAAAGCGCCGCGCGACCCGAAGCACGGCCGCATCACCCGGTGGTCCCCAAACGGATTACCTTCCGGTGCAGCAGCTGGGTATCACGTAGTGTTCACCGCTCGTCGACGGCGCGCGGTATCCGCGGATCGAGTGCGCCGGTTACCAGGCGCCTGCGCAGCCACCACGGGGATGCCGCGAATAAAGCGGCCATTGCAGCAGCGCTGCCTTGGACGTCCTCACGACCGGTGAGATAGGCCCAGCGATGCTGGGGAGCAAGTGCGAAGAACACATCGAAGAACCTCGGCACCAGTCCCGGCGGTATGCGCAGGAGGGAATCCAGGCTCCGCCGTCGCAATGCATGCACCGCCAACGCGGCCGGGCTCCATACCGTGCGCCAGGCTGCGGCGCCCGCCGCTGCGGGGCCGCCGCGCTGTAGCGCATCGCGTACGGCGGCGGCCACCCGAGGAGCCAGCTGCAGTGACGTGGCCACGCTGTAGCCGGTAGCCGGATGCACCAGCGGGCTTGCCGCACCGAACGGCACCACCGGTTGGCGCCAGTCGCCGGGGGCCGGAAGCGGTCGGTCCACCGGGATGCGCACTCGCTCCTCGCCCCCGGCGGGCAGCGCGATGCCGTGGTATGCCAGCCGGGCGTGCAGGCGGCGACGTAGCGTTGCCAGCTCGAGGCCAGGCCGTCGGGCCAATGACGTCTCCTCCAACAGCACGTGGTTGGCGGTCACCGGCACCCCGTACAGGAATGTCGGCCATCCCGCCTCGCCGTGGTGTGGCCGCCAATCCATGAATAAGGCAGTGCCCGGAGTCACCAATTTGTGGGCGGCTTCGGCATCCACCAGCACCCCGACCGCGGTCTGATCTGCGGATGCGCCGCGGGAACTGACGCCGAGCACCGAGCGTGCCGCGCCGGTGGCGTCCAGGACGACTGCAGCGCGACGTTGCCCGCCGGTTACGTCGACGGTGACACCCTGCGGATCCGGGCGGGCGGCGCGTACCCGTCCCTTGACGACAGTGACCGGCGAGCTGGCGAATCCATCCCGCAGCACGCTGTTGTTCAGCACCGCGTATACCCACCCCAGGTGATGTGTGGTGGTACCGATCGCCTCGCCGTGGCCGGCTGCGGCCACCGCGGCGTCTGTCTCGGCGGGCAGCTCGGCCCGCCAGGAGCCGTAGGTAGCCCGCCACGGCCGATCTGGCGCAAGGTCTACCAACTCAGTGGCCAGGCCCAGGCGCGCACATGCCGCAGCTGCCGCCCATCCCGCCGGACCGCCTCCCGCTACCAGCACATCGAGCACAAGTGCACGCTACGCGGGCGTAATGTGCCGCTGATGAGCCGCATCCGGGAACTTGCCGGCGGGGGCCGTGCGGTCGAGGTGGAACCAGAGCGGCTGGCGAGATTCCTGGAGCGCTTCGTCGACGATCATGGCGGTGCGCTGGCCACCAGAGCCGAGCCGTGGCAAGTCGACGTGGTCACCGCTGACGGGTGGATCGCTTCCATGCCGCTGCCATTCGGCCCATTTGCGGGACCAACCGGGCAGCGGGCCGGGCTGGCAGTGGATGACCTGGTCGACCACCTCCTGGCGGCGCGCACAATTGGGTTGCTGCTGGTTCGTCTAGGCGGATACAGCGTGGGAATCGCTCGCGCTGGGATAGTCCTGTCTTCTAAGACCGGTAGCCGGCTAGTGCACGGGCGTAGCGCGGCTGGTGGGCAATCCCAGCAGCGGTTCGCCCGGCGACGCGAAGGCCAAGTACGGATGGCTTTGCGTGCCGCGGCCGACGCCGCGGCGGGTGTACTGCTGCCCCGCGCCGCAGAGCTGGATGCCATTGTTCTCGGTGGAGACAGTGCAGCCTTGCGCACCGTGACTGCCGACCCTCGGTTGATCGGGTTACGGGAACGCATGCAGCCCCGCATACTCGCCATCGCTGAGCCGCGCCGCGCAGTGCTCGACGATGCCGCCCGGCGGGCGCGATGCGTCGAGGTGCAGCTGGTGAAGCGCAGCCAGGGTGGATGAGCGGCTACTGCACCCGTTGAGACCGTGGCTAATTCAGATGTGGCCGCTAGGTAGGATGGAGTCCGTGGTCGCGACAAGCTGATGTGTGACTGGCCCCGCACGCCACGGCGCGCGGGGAATCGATCCCTGGTCGGCGACCACTTTTGGAGTCACCTCACGTGATCACTGCTAGCGACCTTGAACTCCGCGCGGGGTCTCGCACTCTGCTATCCGATGCATCGCTGCGGGTACAGCCCGGTGACCGGATCGGGCTGGTCGGCCGCAACGGAGCCGGGAAGACGACCACGATGCGGGTGCTGGCCGGCCAATCCGCACCCTACGGGGGGCAGGTGCAGCGCAGTGGGGACTTGGGCTACCTGCCGCAGGATCCCCGGGATGGCGATCTGACCATCTCGGCACGGGATCGGGTGCTGTCCGCCCGCGGGCTCGACGAACTGCTGCGTGACATGGACAAGGTTCAGTCGGCGATGGCTGAGCTGGTCGACCCCGATGAACAGGGTCGCTCCGTGCGCCGCTACAGCCAGCTGGAAGACCGGTTCTCGGCGCTGGGTGGCTACGCTGCGGAAAGCGAGGCGGCGCGGATCTGTGCCAGTCTCGGGCTGCCTGACCGGGTATTGCCGCAGCCGCTGAGCACACTGTCCGGCGGGCAGCGGCGCCGGGTCGAACTGGCTCGGATCCTCTTCGGTGCCGTTGACGGCTCAGGCGGCCGCTCGAACACGACGCTGCTGCTCGATGAGCCAACCAACCACCTCGATGCCGATTCGATCATCTGGTTGCGGGATTTTCTGACGGTTCACGACGGCGGCCTTGTCGTGATCAGCCACGACACCGACCTGCTCGCGGCGGTAGTGAACAAGGTTTGGTTTCTCGATGCGATCCGCGGTGAGGTCGACGTCTACAACCTGGATTGGCGGCGCTACCTGGACGCCCGTACGGCCGACGAGAAGCGCCGGCGCCGCGAACGGGCCAATGCGGAGAAGAAGGCTACCGCGCTGATGGCGCAGGCCGACCGGATGCGAGCCAAGGCAACCAAGGCAGTTGCCGCGCAGAACATGCAACGACGGGCCGCACGGTTGCTGGCCGGCACCGAGACCGAGCAACGTGCCGAGAAGGTGGCCAAGATCCGCTTTCCCCAACCCGCCGCTTGTGGCCGAACCCCGTTGAGAGCCAGTGGGCTGGGTAAGTCCTACGGCTCACTCGAAGTGTTCAGCGGGGTGGACCTCGCCGTTGACCGGGGCGCGCGGGTAGTCATCCTCGGCCTTAACGGCGCCGGAAAGACCACCTTGCTGCGCTTACTCGGCGGGATGGAAACCCCTGACACCGGCCAAGTCGAACCAGGGCATGGGTTACAACTGGGATACTTCGCGCAGGAACACGACACGTTGGATCTCGATGCCACGGTGTGGCAAAACCTCCGCCACGCTGCACCGGATGTCCCCGAACAACAACTGCGCACCCTGCTGGGTGCCTTCCTGTTTCGCGGAGAGCAGTTGGACCAGCTGGCCAGCACCCTGTCCGGCGGCGAGAAGACCAGGCTGGCGCTGGCTGCACTGGTGTGCTCAGCGGCCAACGTGCTGCTTCTGGATGAGCCGACCAACAACCTCGATCCAGTGTCCCGGGAGCGGGTGCTCGACGCGCTGCGGCTGTACTCGGGTGCGGTCGTGTTGGTGACCCACGATCCCGGGGCGGTGCAGGCACTCGGTCCAGAGCGAGTGATCGTGTTGCCGGAGGGCACTGAAGACCACTGGAGCGTTGATTACCTAGAACTAGTGCAATTAGCGTAAATTGTGATGTCCCGACTACTCAGCGTACTCACAACCGGCCAACCGATTGCTTTGTCGTTTTTGTCGCTATATTGAGCATCTGAGCCCGCTATGGGTACCGCTCACAGATCCACCCGGAGATCGTCTAGCGGAGATCGCTAACGTGGTCGATCATTGCCGCAAGGGCCGTGACCGGCTCTTCTGCTATCGGAAGAAAGGCGTTTCGAGGTGGCCGACCTGAAAAAAGGCAGCCGGATCACCGGTGTGGCACGGGACAAGCTGGCATCCGAGCTGAAGAAGAAGTACGAGAAGGGAGCCAGCATCCGGGCGTTGGCTGAGTCGACCGGGCGCTCGTACGGCTTTGTCCACCGGGTGCTTTCCGAGTCCGGTGTGACGCTGCGTGGTCGTGGCGGCGCCACCCGTACAAAGAAGAAGTAGACTTCTCGACCAAGAGGGCCCTTTCCCCGACGTGGATGCATATCGGGGTAAGCGAAACCTTCTGACCCCGATATGCCTCCAGGGTGAGGCAGGAGGTCAGGCGAGGCCGTCACTGGATAACGGCTTACCGTGCGTTCCCAGACCGTTGCTGTCCGGCCTCCGCGTCGATGGGGCGGCGCAGAGTGGGCGGCAGGTAACGGGCACCGGCGCCGTAGCTGGCGGCCTTGTCGTTGGGGTTGGACAGCCTGCAGCGGCGCAGCGATAGGCAACCGCAGCCGATGCATGACGTCAGCCCGTCTCGCAGAGCGGTGAGCCCGGCAATCTGCTCATCAAGCCGGCTACGCCAGGAGCGGGACAGTCGTGCCCAGTCCGCTGTGGTGGGTGTGCGCTGCGCCGGCAAGGTGTCCAGTGCACTGGAGATCTCGTGTAGCGAGAGCCCGACATTCTGTGCGGCACGGATGAAGGCCAGCCGTCGCAGCACGTTGCGCGGGTAGCGCCGCTGACCGCCCGAGGTCCGGACGGCGCTGATCAGCCCACGCCGTTCGTAGTAGCGCAGAGCCGAGGGAGCCACCCCGGCGCGGCTGGCTATCTCACCAATCGGTAACAGGTCAGTGTTGTCCATATTGCTCGACCCATCCCTTGACCTGAAGTGAGGTTCAAGTTACATGCTCGCGGCATGACGCAGGAAAGTGCACCTCCCGCGACGCGGGTAGCTGTGGTGACCGGCGGGAGTCGCGGCCTCGGTCGAGCATTCGCCGTCGGCCTCGTGCGCCGTGGTTGGCATGTCGTGACCGACGCTCGTGACCCCGTGCGGCTTGCCAAGACGGTTGCTGAGATCGGGACCCCGCACGCGGTGACAGCGATATCTGGTGATGTCAGCGATCCTCACCATCGTGTGCAGCTGGCCGAGGTGGCGAACGCGGTAGGCGGTGTCGACATGCTCGTCAACAACGCCAGCGTGCTGGGCCCGAGCCCGCAGCCCGGCCTCGCTGACTACCCCCTTAACGTGCTTGAACAGGTCTACACGGTCAATGCTTTGGCCCCGCTGGCACTTTTCCAGCTACTGCTGCCGCAACTCGCGCGCCACGCAGGACGGGTGATCAATGTCTCGTCGGACGCTGCGGTGGAGCCATACCCGGGATGGGGCGGCTACGGCTCGACTAAGGCAGCGCTGGACCAGCTCACGGCGGTTCTCGCGGTGGAGCACCCACAACTTCGGATCTATGCCTTCGACCCGGGCGACATGGCCACCGATCTGCACCAGCAGGCGTTTCCGGGCGAGGACATCAGCGATCGGCCGCCACCAGACAGCGTTGTACCAGCGTTACTGGTGCTGGCCGAAGCGGATCTACCAAGCGGTCGCTACCGGGCCGCAGAACTCATGATGGGGATAGTCCGGTGACAATCGCCGCTGAGTATCCGACTACGCAGTTCACGCTGGCGCCGGGAAGCGAAGCCACCGGACCACCGGAACGCCGTGGAGTGCCGCGCGACGGTGTCCGGCTACTGGTGGCTCGGCCTGACCGGATCGAGCACCGGCGTTTCCTCGATTTGCCCGCTCTGCTGGAGCCCGGCGACCTTGTGGTGGTCAACACCTCAGCCACCATGCCGGCAGCCGTAAGCGGGCGTCGTGACGATGGCAACCTCGCACCGGTGCACATCGCCACCTCATTGAGTTCGAGGGAGTGGGTGGTGGAAATCCGCCGGCACGACGGGCGCGCACCCGACCTGACCACTCGTCCAGGGCAGCAGCTGCACCTGCCCGGCGGCGTGAAACTCCAGCTCAGCACCGCTTATCCGGACCCCACACCCGATGATGGGACAAGCCGGTTGTGGCGGGCGGCGGTGACGCCGCCGACCGCACTCGTGGATTACCTGTCTACGTATGGCCGCCCGATTGGCTACGACTATCTCTCCGAGCAGTACCCGTTAGCCGACTATCAAACGGTATACGCCCGGCAGCCGGGGAGTGCTGAAATGGCTAGCGCCGGCCGCCCGTTTACTGCGCCGTTGCTGGTGCAGCTGATGGCGATGGGGGTCACCTTTGCTCCGATCGTCCTGCATGCCGGCGTCTCCAGCCTCGAGCTGCATGAACCGCCGGCCTCGGAGCGCTTCGAGGTGCCCGAACCCACCGCCCGGCTGGTCCAGAATGCGCGCGAATCTGGGCACCGCGTCATTGCGGTTGGTACCACCGTCGTGCGGGCGTTGGAGACTGCGGCGCACCCTAGCGGCCTGATTAAAGCCGCGCGCGGCTGGACCGATCTCGTCCTCGGCCCCAGGCATCCGGTCCGAGCCGTGACGGGACTCATCACCGGCCTGCATGCGCCACAAGCCAGCCATTTGTTGTTACTTGAGTCCGTCGCCGGAGCCGAACTCGTCAATGCTGCCTACACTGCGGCGGTGCAAAACCGTTATTTGTGGCACGAGTTCGGTGACTCGACTCTGTTTTTGCCCGATTACGCTCGACGTAACAGCAGGCAATCAGGAAGTAATGAGAACATATCGAAACAGGGGTTTTTAAGGGTACGCCAAGCGACATCGGGATAATTCGATTATTACAGCGTTACAGTCAGCAGACGCCGACGTTCGCGGCAGCAGTAAAGGATGCTTAGATGGACAATACGTGGGGCCTGCTGAACAGCGTGGCGCGTCAGAGCACCACACCCCGTGCCCTGGCGCCGGGTACGGTCCGCCGGGTTGCCGCATTCGCCAAGCCGCACCGGACGTCGCTGCTGATTTTTCTCGCACTGAGCATGGCGTCTGCGGTACTCACCGTGGCGACCCCGGTGCTGGCCGGCCGTGTCGTCGATGCCATCGTTGGGCATGCGCGGCCTGCACTAGTTGGGGGACTGGCTGCGCTGATCGCGGGATTAGCCGTACTCGACGCAGGGATTGGGCTAGCGTCACGCTGGCAGTCCTCCCGGATCGGTGAGGGCCTCATCTTCAACCTGCGCCGTGCAGTCTTCGAGCACGTCCAGCGGATGCCCGTGGCGTTTTTCACCCGCACCCGGACCGGGGCGCTGGTGAGCAGGCTCAACAACGACGTCATCGGCGCGCAGACCGCGCTGACCTCAACGCTGTCCGGCGTGGTGACCAACGTGATCCAGCTGGTGCTCACGCTGGTGGTGATGCTGATGCTGTCGTGGCCGGTCACCGTACTGGCGTTGGTGCTGCTGCCGATCTTCGTCATGCCGGCGCGGGGGATGGGCGCACGGATGGCCGAGTTGCGGCGCGAGGCCTCTACGCACAACGCGGCGATGACCACGCAGATGACCGAGCGATTCTCCGCACCAGGCGCCACGCTGGTCAAGTTGTTCGGGCGCCCGGAGACCGAAGCGGCGGAATTTGGCTATCGGGCAGCTCGGGTCCGGGACATCGGTGTGCGCAACGCGATGTCGGCGCGAGTGTTCCTCACCGCGCTGAGCTTGGTCTCGGCGCTGGCCCAAGCGCTGGTCTATGGGCTGGGAGGCTGGCTGGCGCTGCGTGGTGACATCGCGCCAGGCACCGTGGTCAGCCTCGCGCTGCTGCTCACCCGGCTTTACACACCACTGACCTCGCTGGCCAATGCCCGGGTCGACGTCATGACCGCGCTGGTCGCCTTCGAGCGAGTCTTCGAGGTCCTCGATGTCCGCCCGATGATCACTGAGCGGTTGGATGCCCGGACGATGCCCTCGGGCGAGGTCTCGGTGGAATTCGACAACGTGCACTTTGCCTACCCCTCGGCCGAGCAGGTGTCGCTGGCATCTCTGGAGGAAGTGGCCACCTTGGATGCGCGGGGCGGTACCGAGGTCTTGCACGGGGTGACCTTCCGAGCCGAACCCGGACAACTAGTGGCGCTGGTGGGCTCCTCGGGGGCGGGCAAGTCCACCACGGCGTCGCTGGTTCCCCGCTTGTACGACGTCAGCGGCGGGGCAGTGCGCCTGGCCGGGATCGACGTCCGGGACCTGTCCTTCGCCGCGCTGCGCGACACGGTAGGCGTAGTGACTCAGGACGGGCCCTATTCCACGACAGCATTGCGGGCAATCTGCGCTTCGCCGCACCGGACGCGTCCGATGAACAGTTGTGGGACGCGCTGCGGCGAGCCCGGTTGGAGCCGCTGGTGCGGTCACTGCCTGACGGGCTGGACACCGTGGTCGGCGACCGTGGGTACCGCCTTTCCGGTGGTGAGCGGCAACGACTGGCCATCGCTCGGCTATTGCTGGCCCGACCTCGCGTGGTGATCCTGGACGAGGCCACCGCGCATCTGGATTCTGAGTCTGAAGCCGCGGTGCAGGCCGCGCTCGGCGAGGCGCTGCATGGACGCACGGCGCTGGTCATCGCACACCGGCTGTCCACCATCCGCGCCGCCGATCAGATCCTGGTGATCGAAGACGGCCGGATCGTCGAACGGGGCGCACACGAACAGCTGCTCGCCGCAGGTGGTCGGTACGCCCAACTGCACCACACTCAGTTCGCCCTGGCTTAATGCGGGCGTGTCGCGCTCTCGTGCCTGGTGTGTCGGGCCACGTGGCCCGACACACCAGGCACGAGAGCGCGACACAGGGTCGGAACCGGATGGGAACGGTAAACGAACGTCATTGGCGTAACGGTGCGAGTGTCGGAGTAACTGGGTAGCGTGGCGAGGACCCGTCAATTCCCAGGAGGTGGGTTGTGACGGCAGAGGCAGCGCAGCCTTGGACGTCAGCGCCAGCCGCACCACCCACGGTGCTGCGCTGCCGCGAAGAGGCCGAAATCTATGTCGCGTCGGTCTGCTTCAAGCACGGCCCGCCAAGGCTGCTCGGCGCCGAGCTTGAGTGGGTGGTGCAGCATTCCGGGAATCCCCATCGCCCGTTGCAGGCCCAGCACCTGGCCGAAACGCTCGGCGCACATGTTCCCCCTTCCCTCGTCCCCGACAGTCCCCACAATCCCCTTCCCCACGGCTCCACCGTCACGGTCGAACCCGGTGGTCAGCTAGAGATCTCGAGCCCTCCTTGCACCTCGCTGACCGAGCTCATCGCCACCGTCGAAGGCGATACCGCCGCACTGACCGAACTGCTCGATCCCGCAGGCCTCGTCCTTACCGATCTGGGCTCTGACCCCTATCGGCCGTCCCGCCGCCTGGTCGACATTCCCCGCTACGCCGCCATGGAAAGTGCATTCGACCGGATCGGTCCGATGGGGCGGGCCATGATGTGCTCCACCGCGGCGGTGCAGGTGTGCCTGGATGCCGGCACCCCTTCTGACGTGGCACTGCGCTGGGCAGCCTTACACGATCTCGGGCCTGTGCTGGTGGCCGCGTTCGCCAACTCGCCGTGGCTAGGTGGCCGCCTTACTGGATGGGTGTCTTCCCGGATGCAGGCCTGGTTCGCGCTGGATCCGACCCGCACCAGGCCAAGTCCGGTGAAGTGGGATCCGGAATTGGAGTGGAATCCAGCCGCTGATTGGGCCCGCCGAGCGCTGGATACTCCGTTGCTTTGCCAGCGCCGTCCCTGCGGCAGTTGGGAGGTGCCCAGCGGGGTTACCTTTGCTGATTGGCTATCCGGAGCGCTACCAGGCCGACCCAGCACCGCTGATCTGGATTACCACCTGACCACGCTGTTCCCGCCAGTGCGACCGCATGGCTACCTCGAAGTCCGCTATCTGGACGCCCAGCCGGTCGGGCAGTGGCTGGTGCCGGTGGCTGTGCTGGCCGCGCTGCTCGCCGACCCCGAGGTGACGGCGGCCGCTCGAGAGGTGTGCGCGCCGGCCGCTGGACGATGGTTGCAGGCCGCCAAACGCGGCCTGCGCGACGAGACCCTCGCCGTTGCCGCAACAGAGGTATTCGAACTCGCCTGCGGCGCACTGCCAGCGTTGGACGCCCCACCCGAGGTGCAGATGCTCCTGGAGGAGATCACCGAGTACCGGATCCGGCGGGGTCGCTGCCCAGCAGACGATCTCATCAATGCCGCGGGCGACGGCGTCGCCGCAGCTGGTGGCACACGACGTAATGGATCGCGATGCACTGGAGGGCAGCTGCTGTGAGTACACCGATCATCGAGCTGAACGCCGCCGCGCTGCGCGATCATGTGGCCGCCGAGCTGGGCCGGACCCGGGCCCGCAGCGAGGCGCTCACCGCTGCCGTGGACGACACTGAGCTGATTCGCCAGCATTCCCCGATCATGTCCCCGCTCGTGTGGGACTTCGCGCACATCGGCAACCAGGAGGAGCTTTGGTTGGTGCGCGACGTGGGTGGTCGTGATCCCGTCCGGGCCGATATCGACTACCTCTACGATGCGTTCAAGCAGGCCAGACCCAATCGCCTCGCGTTGCCCCTCCTGGACCCGGCCCAGACCCGGCACTACCTGGGTGTGGTGCGCAGCAAGGTGCTCGACGTACTGGATAGCGTCCGGCTGGAGGGCCGCAAGCTTGTCGAGCACGGTTTCGCCTTCGGGATGATCGTGCAGCACGAGCAGCAGCACGACGAAACGATGCTGGCCACCCACCAGCTCCGGGTCGGCCCGGCCGCGCTGCGCGCTCCCGCCCCTGAGCCCGAGCACTCCACGAACCTGCCCGACGAGGTGCTGATCCCCGCGGGTGAGTTCACCATGGGGACGTCAACCGAACCATGGGCACTGGATAACGAGCGCCCCGCCCACCAAGCCCGCACCCCTGCGTACTGGATCGACACCACTCCGGTGACCAACCAGAACTACCACCGGTTCATCGCTGAGGGCGGCTACGACGACCCGCGGTGGTGGAGCAACCGCGGCTGGGAGCACCGGTGCGAAGCAGGGCTGGTGGCTCCGTTGTTCTGGTCCTTTGATGGCGGACAGTGGTGGCGCACCCGGTTCGGCGTCGTTGAGCCGATCCCACCTCACGAGCCCGTCGTGCATGTCAGCTTCTTCGAGGCGGAGGCCTACGCGGCATGGGCCGGAAAGCGCTTGCCCAGCGAGGTTGAGTGGGAGAAGGCCGCCCGGTTCGATCCCACCACCGGACGGTCCCGCCGCTACCCGTGGGGCGATGATGACCCGACCCCGGCACGCGCCAATCTGGGGCAGCGGCATCTGCAGCCCGCACCAGCAGGCAGCTATCCAACGGGTGCTTCGCCGCTGGGCGTGCACCAGCTGATCGGCGATGTGTGGGAGTGGACGTCCTCCGGCTTTGCCGGTTATCCCGGCTTCACTGCGTTCCCGTACCGGGAATATTCCGAGGTGTTCTTTGGTGGGGACTACCGGGTGTTGCGGGGCGGCTCCTTCGCCACCGATGCCGCTGCCTGCCGCGGGACCTTCCGGAACTGGGATCACCCAATCCGCCGGCAGATCTTCACCGGTTTCCGCTGTGCTCGGGATGCCGCCGCCGAGCAGCAGGCCGGTTGACCCTCGTGTGCCGGCACCTGGCCTATCTCGGGCCGCCCTGTGACCTGGCGACGCTGCTGCTGCACCCGCCGCATTCGCTGCTGCGGCAAAGTTACGCCCCAGCCGATATGCGCTGCGAGGCAGTCGTCAACGCCGACGGATTCGGCGCAGGCTGGTATCCGGACGGCGCGGTCACCCCAATCCGGTACCGGCGGGCCATCCCAATCTGGGCCGACCCGTCATTCGCCGCGCTAGCTGGCGCTGTGCACAGCGCCGCGGTACTCGCCGCCGTCCGGTCGGCGACGATCGGCATGCCCATGACCGAACTCGCCTGCTCTCCGTTGTCCAGCGGCCGCTGGTTGTTCAGCCACAACGGCATGGTCACCGGCTGGCCAGACAGCATGGCTAAGCTGGCCAGCCAGCTGCCGGTGACCGACTTGCTCACCCTGGAAGCACCCACCGACTCCGCGCTGCTGTGGGCGCTGGTCCGGCACCGTCTGGTGGCTGGTGAGTCGCTAGGCCAAGCGTTGGGCACGGTCACCGCGCAAGTGCTGGCCGCCGCTCCTGGTTCAAAGCTGAACCTACTGGTCACCGACGGCACCACTCTCGCCGCCACCGCGGTGCACCATGCGCTGGCCGTGCGGCTGGACGACGGGGCGGTGCTGGTCTGCTCCGAGCCGACCGGCCACTGTGCCGGCTGGCAACCCGTCCCGGACGGCCATCTGCTCACCGCGACAGCGTCCACTGTGGACATCACCTCAATCCCTGCGACCATTGCCGAGGAGCCATGACCGCGCCCGTGCTCGAGGTTCACCTGTCCGAGACCGACGCCGCCCACGCGCTGCGCCACGACGTTCGACTGGGGCTGTCTGCCGATCCCAAATGGCTGTCACCCAGGTGGTTTTACGATGCCCGCGGTAGCGAACTGTTCGAGCAGATCACCATGCTGCCCGAGTACTACCCCACCCGGACCGAGCGGGAATTGCTACGGCAGGTCGTAGCTCAGATCGCGGCGCGAGCTGCCGTCGACGCCCTCGTCGAGCTCGGTTCGGGTTCGTCGGAGAAGACCCGGTTGCTGCTCGATGCGCTCACCGCCACCGGATCGCTGCGGCGCTTCGTGCCGCTGGACGTCTCGGAGTCCGCGTTGCGGGCTGCCATGGCGGCGGTGGCGCGGGAGTATCCCGGTTTGGTAGTCCATGGTGTGGTCGGCGACTTCACCGAGCACTTGGAGCTGCTGCCAGCCGTGCGCAGCGAACGCCGCCTGGTGGCTTTTCTCGGCGGCACGATCGGCAATCTCGTACCGAACGAGCGCGCTGCTTTCTTCGCCACGCTGCACGCCGCACTGCATCCGGGTGAGTTGTTGTTGGTGGGCGCCGGGCTGGTCACCGACCCGGCGATCATGGTCCCCGCCTATGACGATGCCGCCGGCATCACTGCCGAGTTCAACCGCAATGTGCTGCACGTACTTAACCGTGAGCTCGGCGCTGATTTCGACGTCTCTGCTTTCGATCACCTCGCGCTCTGGGATGTCACCCACGAGTGGATCGAGATGCGGCTACAGGCGCGCCGTGCGATGACCGTGCAGGTCCCCGCGATCGGCATGCGAGCGCAGTTCGCCGAGGGTGAGCAGATGCGCACCGAGGTCTCCACCAAATTCCGCCGGGCCGGGCTTGGCGCAGAGCTACAGACGGCCGGGTTTACCGACCAGCTGTGGTGGACCGATCCTGACGACCGGTTCGCGTTGGTGCTCGCTGCAGCTTCATAGCGGAGGTCTCAGTTCAAGGAAGACACGCGCTCCGCGAAACTCCGGTGGCGACCTGGTACGGCTGGTGGTCCGCGGTGGTGCGCTGGCTGCACTGGGCACCCGACGTTATCTGTATGAGTCGCGGCGAACATTCCGCGACTCATACAACCGGTGACGACCTGCGAAGCGCCCAGGCCATCATGGCCACTATGGATTCCTGCACGCAGTGCGATTTCAGCTATGACACGCTTGGGGTAGAGGAGGCTCCCGCCGCCCTCCGTTTTCTTGGCAGCGCCTACCGGACAAGGTTGGCGCCCGGCCTCCAGAACGTAGAACATGAGCGCGTGCTGCGCAGGCGTCCTGAGCCGCAAGTCTGGTCCGCGCTGGAGTACGCCTGCCATTTCCGTGACGTCGTGCTGGCCCAGCGGGAGCGGCTCTACCTGGCGTTGGTCGAGGACACCCCGCGTTTGGCATCCATCTACCGTGATCAACGTGTGATATTTGCCCGCTACAGTGACGACCGCATCGAGGACGTGGCCCGCGAAGTGGACATGGCAACGGGGCTGCTCGCCAGAGCTTTCGCGAGACTTGACGGCGGTCAGTGGCAACGGCAATGCATCTACGGTTATCCGGCACCGATGCAGCGATCGATCGCCTGGCTTGCCCGGCACACCGTCCACGAGGGCCGCCATCACCTGCAGGACATCGACACCGGAATCAGCGCAGCCCGATCCGCCCTCAGCTCCGGCGCAGCCACGTGGCCGCACCAGCCGCGGTGACAGCCACCGCGACAGCGGCGGACACCAGCCGCGCGTGGTGAGAAAACCACAGCTGTGGAGCGCGGTGGTGGGCTCGATTATCGAACTCACCGTGCGCCCCGTAGTCATGCCCGTCCGCGCCATCCAGGGGGCTCCACAGGTTGTGCGGGCGGTCAGCAACGACTTTGTCGGTGGTCTGCTGAGATTGGTACCCGGTCTTGGCCAGGTAACGGTCTAACAGCGCCGGAGCGATTTTCTGCCCCAGCAGGGTGCCTACAGTGCTCGTCCCCACCCAGTACTGCTTGCGTTGGGGATGATCGGCCGCAAAGATCACGCCGCGAGCGGCCACCTCAGGCTGGTAGATCGGCGGCACCGGCTGGGGGTGACGGGGAAGCCGGGACAGTACCCAGGAAAATTGCGGGGTATTGACGGCCGGCATCTGCACCACCGTAATGTGAATGTTGCTGCCGTCATGGATGAGCTCAGTACGCAGTGACTCGGTGAACCCATTAATCGCGTGCTTCGCGCCGTAGTACGCAGACTGCAATGGGATGCTGCGTTCGCTTAATGCGGAACCCACCTGCACGATCGTGCCCCGATCCCGGCTGCGCATCCGGGACAACGCGGCCATCGTCCCGTAGACAAACCCCAGGTAGCTGACCTCGGTCACCCGGCGGAACTCGTCGGGCTTGATCTCGTGAAACGGCGCGAATACCGAGGTGAACGCCACATTGATCCAGACGTCGATCGGGCCCAGATCGTTTTCTACCTGCGTTGCCGCGGCTTGGACCTGCTGGTAGTCAGCGACATCGGTTGGGATGGCCAGCGCAGTGCCTCCCGCGTTCTCCACATCCTTGGCCGCGGCGTCCAGCCCTGCGCGTCCTCGGGCCAGCAGACCGACTTGCGCCCCCCGCGCCCCATACAGCCGAGCGGTCGCTCGACCTATTCCCGCGCTGGCACCTGTGATCACCACAACTTGCCTGGCCATACCAACCTCAGCCTCCCGCCGTCAGTACTTCACCTCCCTCTGCATTCCCGCCAGCAGCCAGCCGTAACATGTACCAAGCCGGGAACGGAGTTGGTTGCTACAACACCGCTTACCAATCACGCGGCGCGTCGCGCCATGACCCGCAAGACATACGGCAAGATGCCGCCGTTGCGGTAGTACTCGGCCTCGCCTGGGGTGTCGATGCGCAGCACAGCATCAAACTCCACCGGATCGGTCCCTTCACGGATTGCGGTGATATGCACGGTCTCCGGGATGGAACCGTCGTTGAGTGCAGTGACGCCGGAGATGTCGAAAATTTCCGTACCGTCCAGATGCAGCGATGATGCCGACTCACCGGGAGGGAACTGCAGCGGCAATACACCCATACCGATGAGGTTGGAGCGGTGGATGCGCTCGAAAGACTCGGCGAGCACCGCACGCACCCCAAGCAGCCGGGTGCCCTTGGCCGCCCAGTCCCGTGAGGAACCCGAGCCATATTCCTTGCCGCCCACCACCAGCAGTGGAATGTCTGCTTCCGCATAGTGTTGAGCAGCGTCATAAATGGACACCGGCTCGGCATCGGGGGACACGGTGAAATCACGGGTGTAGCCGCCACTGACATTGTTCAGCAACAGATTGCGCAACCGTATGTTGGCGAAGGTGCCACGGATCATCACCTCATGATTGCCCCGGCGAGATCCGTAGGAGTTGAAGTCCCTCCGTTCGACTCCCCGTTCGGCAAGGTATCGCCCTGCTGGTGAGTCCGCCTTGATCGCCCCCGCGGGGGAGATGTGATCAGTGGTCACCGAGTCACCGAGCAGCGCCAGCACGCGCGCGCCGCGGATATCGGCCACCGGCTGCGGCTGGACCGTCATCCCTTCGAAATACGGGGGTTTGCGCACATACGTTGAATTCGGGTCCCAGGTGAAGACCTCTCCTTCAGGAGTCGGTAAGGATTGCCAGCGGGTGCCGCCAGCGAAAACGTCAGCGTAGTCCTTGGCGAACATTTCCTGGCTGATCGTCGACTCGATCACCTTCTGGATTTCCTCTGGCGCGGGCCAGATATCAGACAGACAGATCGGCTTACCGTCGGGATCGAACCCCAGCGGATCGCTTCCGAAATCGAAATCCATCGTTCCGGCCAGCGCGTAGGCGATCACCAACGGCGGGGAGGCCAGGTAATTCATCACCGTATCCGGGTTGATACGCCCTTCAAAGTTGCGGTTGCCGGAGAGCACACTGACCACCGCCAGATCGGCGTCGTGGACGGCTGTCGAGATCTCTTCCGGCAGCGGGCCCGAATTGCCGATGCAGGTTGTACAGCCGTAGCCGACCAGGTGGAAGCCAAGTTTTTCCAGCGACGGCCAAAGCCCAGCCTTCTCGTAATAGTCGGTGACCACCTGGGAGCCAGGCGCCAGCGACGTCTTCACCCATGGCTTAACGCTTAAGCCAGCCTCTACCGCATTGCGCGCCAACAGCGCCGCCCCGATCATCACCGAGGGATTGGACGTGTTGGTACACGACGTGATCGCGGCGATGACCACGGCACCGTGGTCGATTTCGAAGCCGTCACCCCAGGCTGATTGCACGAACGTAGGGCGGCTGGGACGGCCTAGGGCACCGGCCGCAGCAGAAATCGTGGTGCGCGGTTGCCCGGCACCATCGCCGCTGCTCACCGCAGGGGCGTCACTAGCAGGAAAGGACTCGAGACCAGCCTCATCCACCCCCCCTTCATCCAGCGGGGAAGCGGTGGCGTTCGCGTAACCATCCAGTGCTTGGCGAAATGCCGCTTTGGCATCGGACAGTGCGATGCGGTCCTGCGGGCGCTTGGGTCCCGCGATGGAGGGCACCACGGTGCACAGGTCTAGTTCGAGATACTCGGAGTAAGTAGCCTCCCGGCCTGGATCGTGCCAGAGATCTTGCTCCTTGGCGTAGGCCTCGATCAGGGCCAGCTGCTCGGCCGGGCGACCTGTGAGCCGCAAGTAGCGCATCGTCTCGTCGTCGATCGGGAAGATCGCGCAGGTGGAGCCGAACTCGGGGCTCATATTTCCGATGGTGGCGCGGTTAGCCAGTGGAACTGCCGCGACGCCTTCGCCGTAAAACTCAACGAACTTTCCCACTACGCCCTGCCGACGCAGCATCTCTGTCAGGGTGAGCACGACATCGGTTGCGGTTGCCCCGGGTGGAATGGATCCGATGAGCTTGCAACCCACGACCTGCGGGATGAGCATCGGCAGCGGCTGGCCGAGCATGGCGGCCTCAGCCTCGATACCGCCCACGCCCCATCCGAGCACGCCGAGCCCGTTGACCATCGTGGTGTGGCTGTCGGTACCCACCATGGTGTCCGGGTAGGCCAATCCATCACGGACCATCACGACCCGGGCCAAATGCTCGATGTTGACCTGGTGCACGATCCCGGTCCCTGGTGGGACCACCCGGAATTCGTCGAAGGCACGCTGACCCCAGCGCAAGAACTGGTAGCGCTCCTGGTTTCGCTGGTACTCCAGGTCGACGTTGCGTTCGAATGCGTCCGGACGGCCGAACACGTCAGCGATCACGGAATGATCGATCACCAGCTCGGCCGGGGCAAGCGGATTGACCGCTCCCGGGTCACCGCCCAAGGTCGTGATTGCCTGGCGCATGGTGGCGAGATCTACCAGGCAGGGCACACCGGTGAAGTCCTGCATGATCACCCGAGCGGGCGTGAACTGGATTTCGGTAGCCGGCGCCAGTCGTGCATCCCAATTGGCCAGCGCCGTGACATGCTCGGCGCGGACATGGGCACTGGCAGCGTCGGATTCCTGACGCAGCAGGTTTTCCAGAAGCACTTTCAAGCTGTACGGCAGCGCGCGCCACCGGGTGCCGATTCGCTGGTCCAGCACAGGTAAGCGGAACATGTCATAGCGCGCGGCTCCCACGGACAGCGTGCCGCGAGTGCCGAAACTGTTGGCGCTGGATGCTGCATTAGTCACAGGCTCCTCCTTACCGTGACTCTACGTCCTAACGCCGCCGGGCCCACACGCTTGGCGGCTACACGCTGGTTGCCAATTTCATGGTCCGCGAGGTCACAGCGTTCGCCTCCGTCGACGCGCCGGAAGGCGCCTTACTGCCAGACGCGCCAGCGACGCGGGTGGGCTTCCACCGGGACCGTTTCCGGCCGCTTGCCGCCGGTTGAGCCGTCACAGGATGTGACATCGCGCGGCTAGATGTAACACATGTGGCTGATGTTGCGAATGTTAAACCAGAGATTGTTGGTATCTGTGAGGACCACGTGACACAGTGCATCCGCGTACTAGATCGACGCGTTCTGACGGTGTCGGGGGGGACCGCCGCCTGTTCTCGAGGCGCCGGGAAGGGAGTGGGGTTTGAGCGTCCGGATTCGGCGTCGCGTTCCCGGTCGTGCATTCGTTGTCAGCCTGCTCACGCTGCTGGCTCTGGTGGTTCAGCCAGCTGTCGGTCATGCGTTGCCACCACCTCCGCCAAACCCCAGTGACGACGCGATAAAAAGCAGCCAGACGCATGTCGACGCCACCGCAGCCCGGGTCGGTCAGTTGGCCAACCAGGTTGCCCAGGCCGACGCGGCACTACTGGCGTCGCAGTCTCAGCTGGAGCTTAAACGCGAACAGGCCAACAAGGCGCTGATCAATGAGCAGGCGGCCCAGGCCGCCTTGAGCGCTTCGACGCTGCGGGCGAACAGTGCCAGGGCGGAATCTGAGGCAGCTGCAAAGCAGATTGATGTGGCGCGTCAGGATCTCGACCAATTTGCTGCAGCAAGTTTCCGGCAGGGGAGCACCGTCGGTTCACTGTCGGCTTTCCTCGGCACCAAAAGTCCCAAGGACTTGCTTGCTCGAGCCGAGCTGCTGGATGCCGTGGGAGGCGCCCAGCTGCACGCGGTGGACAACATGCGGCGCGCCCGCGTCGATGCGGCCAATAAGGAGTCCCAGACCCGAGCGGCCCTGGCCGCAGCTCAAGCCGCTCAACAAACCGCCGCGGAAGCGAAGAGCGCCTTCGATGCCGCGTACCACACCGCAATCGACACCGAGGCGGCCCAAGCCGCGAAGTCCAAAGCCCTCGAAGACCACAAAGCCGACCTTGAGCGGCAGCTCTACGACGCCCAGAACGCCGCAGCGGGACTGCGCGGTCAGCGCCAGCGCTACGAAGAATGGCGAGCGCAGCGCGATCGTGAGCAGGCGGCGGCTGCGGCGGCGGCTGCCGCGGCTGCTGCGGCGGCCGAGCGCGGCGCGGCGACTGCTGGTGGGTCCCGGGCCATGGCCATCTCCGCCCAGTCAGTGATTAATCGGGCGATGTCGCAACTCGGTATCCGCTACTCCTGGGGCGGTGGGGACGCGGCAGGACCTACCATCGGCGTCCGGGATGGCGGTGTTGCGGACTCCTTCGGTGATTACCGCAAAATCGGCTTCGACTGCTCGGGGCTGATGATCTACGCCTTCTCCCGCGCACTGGGCTATTCGTTACCGCACTACAGCGGCTTCCAGTACAACGCAGGCCGGAAAGTCCCCCTGGCCCAAAAGCAGCCCGGCGACATGCTGTTCTGGGGGACCAGCGGAGATGTCCATCACGTGGCCCTGTACATCGGCGGAGAACAGATGATCGAAGCGCCGTACTCCGGCGCTGCGGTGCGCGTCACTTCGGTGCGTTACGACGGGATCATGCCCTACGCCGTGCGGATGCTGTAGGGATGCTGTAGGTCCCGGATAGCCTTCACAGCCGTCATACCTGGACCACGGTTGGGTCTGGCTGAATCAGCATCCCTGGTGTCCGCGCATGTCGCTGCGCCTGCTGCAATGTGGTGTGCCACCGTAGGCGTGCCCCTGAACCGGACGGACCATGTGCGAGGAGGACCCGTGAGCGACGCAGACGGCGGGGTACCCCCACCAGTTTCCGGTCTCACCAACCATTCCAGCCGCCCGGCGTCCCCAGCCAAGGATGCCGAGCTGATCGAGCGGACAGTCTTCGAGATCCAACGGGTGATCGTCGGTCAGGATCGGCTGGTCGAGCGGATGCTGGTCGGCCTGCTGGCTGGGGGCCACCTGCTGCTGGAAGGCGTGCCTGGGGTAGCCAAGACTCTCGCTGTAGAAACTATCGCCCGGGTGGTGGGCGGCACGTTCTCGCGCATCCAGTTCACCCCTGACCTGGTTCCCGCTGACATTCTCGGTACCCGCATCTACCGGCAGGGCCGGGAACAGTTCGACGTCGAACTCGGGCCAGTGATGGCGAATTTCGTGCTGGCCGATGAGATCAACCGTGCGCCGGCCAAAGTGCAATCGGCGTTGCTGGAGGTGATGGCGGAACGGCACGTGTCGATCGGCGGTACCACCTACCCGACTCCCGCGCCATTCCTGGTGCTGGCCACTCAGAACCCCATCGAGAACGAAGGCGTCTACCCGCTTCCTGAGGCGCAACGCGACCGCTTCCTGTTCAAGATCCTCGTGCACTACCCCACGGTGGAAGAGGAGCGGGAAATTATCTACCGGATGGGTGTGCAGCCGCCACAACCGCATCGCGTGCTCGACCCCACCGAGCTGGTCCGACTGCAACGAGTCGCTGCTCGGGTATTCGTGCACCACGCCCTGGTCGACTACGTGGTGCGATTGGTGCTCGCTACCCGTACGCCGGCCGAGCACGGGCTATCGGACGTGGCCGGATGGGTGGCTTATGGCGCCTCCCCGCGGGCCAGCCTGGGCATCGTGGCGGCGGCTCGCGCGATGGCGTTGATTCGCGGGCGGGATTACGTGCTGCCGCAAGATGTCATCGATGTTGCCGGCGACGTGCTGCGCCACCGCCTGGTGCTGTCCTACGACGCGCTGGCCGACGGGGTGCCGGTGGAGCACATCGTCACCCGGGTACTGCAGACCGTGCCGTTGCCCCAAGTATCTGCCCGCCCCCAGGACCCGGTGATCGGTGACTCAGGAGCACCAGCCGGGGTGGCTGGGCAGGGCTGATCGAGCAACTGCCTGACGGAGGGACAGTTCGAGCCAATGGCGGCGCGCGGCGAGCGGGCCGAGCGGCACCCGTGGGCGCCGCCGGTGCTGCGGGAGGGACGCACGGAAGCCGCGCTGCGCGCGCTCGAACTGACCGTACGGCGCCGGCTGGACGGGCTGCTGCAAGGCAATCATCTGGGACTGGTTCCAGGGCCGGGTACGGAACCGGGTGAAGCTCGCCATTACCAACCAGGCGATGACGTCCGCCGGATGGACTGGGCGGTCACCGCGCGCACCACCGAACCGCATATCCGTGAGACCGTCGCCGACCGGGAGTTGGAGACCTGGCTCGCGGTGGATTTGTCGGCGAGTCTCGACTTCGGTACCGCGGAGTGTGACAAGCGTGAGCTGGCGATCGCAGCCTGCGCTGCAGTGACTCATCTGACCCGGGGCGGCGGGAACCGGATCGGTGCCGTCGTGGCTACTGGCGCTGACACGCTGCGGGTCCCGGCCCGCGGCGGCCTGGCACATGCCCGGAGGATGCTCCGCCAGATCGCGGAGTTGCCACGACCTGCCGAAGGGGTCCGCGGTGACGTTGCCGCGACATTGGAAGCGCTACGCCGGCCTCCGCGACGCCGCGGGTTGGTCTCGGTGATCTCGGACTTCCTCGGCCCCCGGTCTGGGGAAGTCTTCGATTGGGAACGCCCGCTGCGCGGGCTGTCCGCCCGGCACGACCTCATCGCGATCGAGGTCCTCGATCCACGCGACCTTGAACTGCCGGATATGGGCACGGTGGTGCTGGCGGATCCTGAGACAGGGCGGCAGAAGGAGGTGGTGACTACGCCGCTGCTGCGCCGGGAGTTCGCCGCCGCGGCGGCCGCGCATCGCGATGAGGTGGCCAGGGCGCTACGGCGATGCGGCGCTGCCCAGCTGACGCTGCGCACCGACTCAGACTGGGTCTCTGACATGGTGCGGTTCGCCGTCGCCCGCAAACGCCTCTGGTCAGGGGGCGTCGCATGAGCTTCGGCGGGTTTACCAGCCCGTGGTGGTTCCTGATGCTGGCAGTAGTCGCCGCGTTGACGATCGGCTATGTGTGGATGCAGCGTCGGCGGCGCCAGCAGATTTTGCGCTTTGCCAACCTGGCCATGCTGGAGAAGATCGCACCGAAGCGTCAGGGCTGGCAACGGCACCTGCCGGTAGCTCTGCTGCTGGCCGCATTGGTGCTGTTCACGGTCGCGCTGGCCGGCCCGACTGCGGAGCAGAAGGTGCCGCGCAACCGGGCCACGGTGATGCTGGTGATCGATGTGTCGCTGTCCATGCGCGCCACGGATATCGAACCGAGCAGGATCGCGGCGGCCCAACGGGAGGCGAAGAAGTTCGCCCACGACCTCACGCCTGGGGTGAACCTGGGGCTGGTGTCGTTCGCCGGCTCGGCGACGGTATTGGTCTCACCGACCACGGAACGTGCCTCGGTGAGCCGGGCGATCGACAATCTCAAGCTGGCTGAGGCCACCGGTACGGGGGAAGCGATCTTCGCTGCCCTGTCCGCCATCGAGGCGTTCGGTGCCGTGGTATCGGATGCGCAGGGACCGCCGCCAGCGCGCATCGTGTTACTTACCGACGGCAAGCAGACCGTGCCGACACCCGACGGCGATGATCCGCGCGGCGGGTTCACCGCGGCTCGGGCCGCCGCCGCCGCCAAAGTCCCGATCTCGGCCATCTCCTTCGGCACCCCCTACGGCCAGGTGGAGATCAACGGTGAGCGCCAGCCGGTGCCGACCGACGACGAGTCGATCCGGCGAATCGCCGAGTTGTCCGGGGGTCAGTTCTACGATGCCGGCACTGCCGGTGAGCTCAGCGACGTCGTCAACACGCTGGGCGAGCAGATCGGCTACGAAACCAAGCGGGCCGATGCCAGCAAGCCATGGCTGATCGCCGGCACCCTCGCTGCGATACTCGCCGCTGCCAGCGCGGTGGCCATCGGCCAGCGGCTACCGTGAGCGGATCGTCAAGTGCCACGGAGGGATCGCAGGTGGGCCGTTCCGTTCTTGTGACCGGGGGCAATCGCGGTATCGGGTTGGCGATCGCCCATGCCTTCGCTAAACAAGGTGACCGGGTCGCCGTCACCCATCGTGGATCTAGCGTGCCCGCGGACGTGCTGGGTGTGCGCTGCGACGTCACCGATGGCGCGGCTGTGGAAGCGGCCTTTGCGGAAGCAGAGCAGGCCCACGGGCCGATCGAAGTGCTCATTTCCAACGCCGGGATCACAGACGACACGTTGCTGCTCCGGATGACCGAAGACCAATTTTCCCGAGTGCTGGATACCAATCTCACTGGTGCCTACCGGGTCGCCAAACGGGCTGCGAAAAGCATGCTGCGGGCCCGGTGGGGTCGGATGATATTCATCTCGTCTGTCGTCGCGCTATCCGGCGCGCCAGGTCAAGTCAACTATGCTGCCAGCAAGGCTGGGTTGATCGGTGTGGCCCGATCCATAGCTCGGGAGCTGGGATCTCGATCGATCACGGCAAACGTCGTCGCACCCGGCTACGTCGACACCCAGATGACCGCGGACGTCAGTCAGGCGCGCAAAGACGAAATCCTGGGTTCGATCCCGTTGCGCCGTCAAGCCACCCCTGATGAGATCGCCGGGGTCGTGACGTTCCTTGCCTCGGACGCGGCCGCCTATATCACCGGGGCGGTGTTGCCGGTCGACGGTGGCTTGGGTATGGGTCATTGACGGTAACGAAGGGACACGAGGGAGGATTTCGGTGGCGGGTCTGCTCGACGGCAAACGGTTACTGGTCACCGGAGTGATCACCGATGCCTCGATCGCGTTCCACGTGGCGCGCGTCGCGCAGGAGCAGGGTGCCCGGGTGGTGCTCACCGGGTATGGCCGGTTGCGCCTGGTGGAGCGGATCGCGCAACGACTACCCCAGCCCGCTCCGGTCATCGAACTCGATGTGGTCGATCAGACCCAGCTGGACTCATTGGCCGATCGACTGAGTGCGCACGTCGATGGCCTCGACGGGGTATTGCATTCCATCGCTTTCGCACCGGCGTCCTGCCTGGGTGGCAAATTCCTCAATACGCCGTGGACAGACGTTGCCACTGCCTTGCAGGTGTCTGCATTCTCGTTCAAATCACTGGCGATGGCCTGTTTGCCACTGCTCGGGCGCGGTTCCTCGATCGTCGGGATGGATTTCGACAACCGGCAGGCGTGGCCGGCCTATGACTGGATGGGGGTAGCAAAGTCGGCACTGGAATCGGTCTGCCGCTACCTGGCGCGCGAACTAGGCCCGGACGGTATTCGTGTCAATCTTGTGGCATCCGGGCCGGTGCGCACCATGGCGGCCAAATCCATCCCCGGCTTCGCCGAGTTCGAAAACGCCTGGAACTCTCGTGCACCGCTAGGTTGGAACATCGAAGACCCCAGCCCGGTGGCCCGTACGGTGTGTGCGCTGCTGTCGGATTGGCTACCCGCCACCACCGGCTCCATGGTGTGGGCTGACGGCGGTTTCCACGCGGTCGGCGTCTAGTGGGCATGCCTTCACGTACTGCCAATCCCGGTCCGTGGCGTCTTCAACAGCTGCCAACCTTGGCTGGATCACTACGTTGATCGACGCTGTGCTGCTGCTGTCCTTCGGCGGCCCCGAGGGCCCCGACGAGGTGCGTCCCTTCCTGGAAAACGTCACCCGCGGCCGGGACGTGCCAGCGCAGCGGTTGGAGGAGGTGGCGCAGCACTACCTGCACTTCGGGGGAGTGTCGCCGATCAACGAGTGCAACCGCACACTGATCGTCGCAGTCGAGCAGGTCCTCACCAGCGCCGGGTTGCTCCTGCCGGTGTACTTCGGCAACCGCAACTGGCACCCGATGGTGGAGGACACCGTTGCCGCAATGGCCACCGACGGGATACGCCGCGCCGCGGTCTTCGCCACATCGGCATGGGCGGGGTACTCGGGTTGCCGGCAGTATCATGAGGACATCGCCAGGGCCCGGCAAGCCGCCGGATCTGCGGCGCCTGAACTGGTCAAGCTCCGGCAGTTCTTCGATCATCCGCTGTTTGTCGCCGCGTGCACCGATGCCCTGCGGGCGGCCTGCGAGCAGGCTGGTCCTGGCGCCCGGGTGATCTTCACCGCGCACTCGGTGCCCACGGCTGCGGACGCCACCGCGGGGCTTGCTGCCGACGGTGGTCACCGCTACTCCCGGCAAGTTGCCGAGGCGGCCCGGCTAGTCGCCGCGGCGGCCGGAGTGCACAGCTACGACATCGTCTGGCAGTCCCGCTCTGGGCCACCGCAGGTGCCGTGGCTGGAACCGGACGTCACTGACCACCTCGAGACTGTGCATGCACAAGGGGTGGCCAGCGTTGTGGTCTCGCCGATCGGATTCGTCTCTGACCACCTGGAGGTGGTGTGGGATCTCGATCACGAAGCCCGGCAGCGCGCGACCGAATTAGGGATGAACTTCGTGCGTGCCGCCACCCCGGGCACGGACCCGCGCTTCGCTGAGATGGTGGTGGAACTCGTCGCCGAGCAGGCCGTCGGAGCACCCGCACGTCGGTGCTCACGGGTGCCGGCGGCCGGCCAGGGATCCAACGGCTGCCCGTGTGCGCCGGACTGTTGTTTGCCTGCGCAGCAAGCCGTCATCCGGTAAACACGCCGCGAAATCGGATAGACGGGGCGGTTTGCCTGAGCGGGAGTTGGTCAACGCCGTCCAGCACGTGGGGTCAGCGCCCGCACCGCCTCGGCCACCGCCGAGCGCCGGGCCTCGCGCACCGCCGTGAACAGCGGTCGCAGTGCCGCTGCCCGAGCTGCCGCCACCGATGCGGACACTGCACCGCCAAGGTTGTCGGGATCCGCGACCCGCAGGATGGCCTCCACCTCGTCAGCCTGCTCAAGCACGCGCAGTGCACGGCCCGGTGTGCCCTCCGGCCACGGCGGCCGGACCCGATGTTCCAGCGTTTCGGCAATCTCAGCACGAACGCCTGGCCGGTGCCGCGCGACATCGAGCTCCACCAGTGTGGTCGCCGCTTGGCGGACGGCGCCGCGCAAGCCATGCTCGGCATCGACCAGGGCAGGTTCGGGGGCCGGGGGGAGGGGACCATTGCTGAACACAGTCCAGCGCAGCACCCCGTCTGCAACTGCACTCGGCACTGCAGCTAGTTCTGCGCCAGCGAACACGGCGACTTCGCCACTGGTCAACGCTGCAGCGGCCAGTGGTCCGTTGGGTGGCAGGCCTCGCACATCGCCCACTACCGGCAACAACAGCTGCCCAGCACCGGCCCCGGCCCGCCGGATCGCGGCGAGCAAGCCGACCACTGAGGTCGGTACTGCTCCCGGGGCCGGCAGATCGAGCTGCAGCGCGGTGGCTTCATCGGCAGCTACCACCTCCTGGAGGCCTGCCCACGTATGCAGGCCATCGATCACGGCATCAGGGGCGGCGGAGCCGTGCAGCCAAGCTGAGGCCCACACGGTGAGTGTCGCGCTGGGGCATGGCACGGAGTAGGAGAGTAGAACGCCCACTCAGCTCGTGCACATGCGGCGTGGCCACTGCGCCAGAAATCGCTCATCCGGCTAGCGTCGCCGCCATGCCGAGGTGGAACTCACTGAGCAACGCAGGATCCGGTGCCGATGCCCTGCCGCCACACCGGCGCCGGGAAGTGCCGCAGTTGTCGGCCGAGGCCGGTCTGGTGGTAGAGGACGCCGCAAGCGGTTTCTGCGGTGCCATCGTGCGCTGTGAACGTGATTCGGTGCTGCTCGAGGACAGCAAGGGACGGGTCCGGATGTTCCCGCTCCGGTGCGCCGCCTTCTTGATCGACGGCGATCCGATCACACTGGTCCGTCCGGTAGGCCAGGACACCGCGGGCACCACTCGATCCGCCTCTGGCTCCGTCAAGGTGGTGGGCCGGCGAGCTCGAGTCGCACGGGCCAGCCGGATCTGGGTGGAAGGCAAGCATGACGCCGAGCTTGTGGAACGGGTCTGGGGTCACGATCTGCGGGTTGACGGTGTGGTCGTGGAACCACTCGACGGCATTGACGAACTGGCCGAGCGTGTTGCGGACTTCCACCCGGCGCCACACCGGCGGCTCGGGGTACTAGTCGATCACCTCGTCGGTGGCAGCAAGGAAAGCCGCCTCGTACAGGCGGTGCGTTCGCAGCATGTCCTGGTGACCGGGCATCCCTATGTCGATATCTGGCAAGCCGTACGACCTGCGGCGCTATCCATTCCACGGTGGCCGGACGTACCGCGGGGCGTGCCGTGGAAAGAAGGTGTGTGCCAGGCGTTAGGTTGGGTCGACCGGCGGGGGATCGCGGATCCGGCGCAAGAATGGTGCCGCATTCTGGACTCGGTGGCCAGCTTTCGTGATCTTGAGCCAGCCCTGCTGGGCGCCGTAGAAGCGTTGATCGACTTCGTCACGACGGACGTGTAGTGATCTCCTGACGATCACAGCGCCATCCCGGTAGAAGATCTGCCACTATGGACCCATGGCCGCTGTCGTGTGGCTCATCGCCGGGTTTGCGTTGATCGCTGCCGAGGTTCTCACAGGAGGCTTCGTGCTGATCATGCTCGGTGTGGGTGCGCTGGTCGCGGCGGGTTTTGCGGCACTGGGCGGGTCGATCTGGCTGGAGGTAGCGGTGTTTGCCATTACCTCGGTGGCGCTGACCATGCTGGCCCGTCCGGTGCTCAAACGCCGGATGTACAGCGCGCACGTGCCGACTAACGTCGATGCGTTGCTCGGCGATAAGGCCATCGTGGTCAGCACCGTCGATGCGCATGGTGGCAAGATCAAGCTCCGTGGAGAGTTGTGGTCTGCCCGTGCGTACGACGAAACTGAGGTACTCGAGCCCGGCCGGAAGGTTACGGTGATGACCATCTCCGGTGCCACCGCCGTTGTTGTGGGGGACATTCCATGAGTATTGCCCTGGTCGTGGTGCTGGTTGTGATCATGCTGGCGATCGTCGTCACGGTCTACAAGGCCGTCGTGGTGATCCCGCAGGCGTCCGCCGCCGTTGTCGAGCGGCTAGGTCGTTACCGGAGCACGTTCAATCCCGGACTGAACTTCCTGGTGCCATTTATCGATCGGATCCGGGATCGGATCGATTTGCGTGAGCAGGTGGTCTCCTTCCCACCGCAGTCCGTGATCACTAAAGACAATTTGACCGTCGATATCGATACCGTCGTGTACTTCCGGGTGACGAACCCGAAAGACGCCGTGTACGAGATCTCCGACTACGTCGCCGCAGTAGAGCAGTTGGCAACTACTACGCTGCGTAACGTTGTGGGTGGGATGAGCCTGGATGACACCCTGACCTCCAGGGACTACATCAATGGCCAGCTGTCCGGCGTGCTTGACGAGGCCACCGGGCGCTGGGGCATCCGGGTCGGTCGGGTGGAGCTGAGGGCAATCGATCCGCCGGTATCCGTCCGGGACTCGATGGAAAAGCAATTGCGCGCCGACCGGGAAAAGCGTGCCACGATCCTCACAGCAGAGGGCCATCGGGAGTCAGCGATCAAGACGGCGGAAGGTCAGAAGCAGGCCGCGATTCTTTCTGCTGAGGGTGCCAAGCAAGCGGCGATCCTTTCCGCGGAAGCCGAGCGCCAATCCCGAATACTGCGAGCCCAAGGTGAACGTGCTGCGCGTTACCTTCAGGCGCAGGGCCAGGCCAAGGCGATCGAAAAGGTCTTTTCCGCGATCAAGGCGGGTCGGCCTACCCCTGAGTTGCTCGCCTACCAGTACCTTCAGACATTGCCGCAAATGGCGCAGGGTGACGCGAACAAGGTTTGGATCGTGCCGAGCGACTTCGGTAAGGCTCTCGAGGGTTTCACCAGGATGCTCGGCGCCCCGGGAGACGACGGGGTGTTCCGGTACGAGCCCAGCAGGGATTACGTGTCCAGTAGCCGGCCTGAGGATGACGACGAGGGTGTCGCAGGGTGGTTCGAGACTCCCAGTGACCCGCATGTAGCCGCTGCCCTACGGGCCGCCGAGGAGGTGGCCCACAAAGAGGTGTCCATGAGCGCGTCGCTCAGTCCTCCTCTGCGGCCCTCCAGCGAGCCACTCGACGCCGACCACGAAGAAGTCACCCGGTCTGGCGAGTCTGCGCAGCGGCCTCCGGCCGACCGGAACCCTCCTCCACAACGGCCGCCGTCCGACTGATCAGCAGCAACGGGTGAACTCACCCTGAGCACGTCGAGCAGCAGCGCGGTGTCGGCGCTACTGTCCGGGCCATCGGCGCCGCACTAACCAAGCTGCCCCATGGATTGGCGGGCCAGTGCGGCACCTGCCGTAAGTTGGCTTGATCGTCGCTGTGGCGATGAACGACGCCGGGATGCGTACCCCACCGCCCCCCATCGGTGCGCAAGGTCAGCGGTCCCTTGCCCACCACGTTGTGGTGCGGAAGTATCGCAGAGCGGAGCAGGCTAGATGTGCGCCAACAGCTATCCCCAGCTGGCGGTCATCGTGAAGTCGCCTCGGCCGATGCGGGGAAGCGGGCCTCGGCAATCAATCCGAGCATGCCGATTGCCGCACCCGCCAGCGACACGGCGAGCAATGCGGGCGAGGTGTTGCCGGTGAGAGCATCGCCGAGCAGGACCACTGCTACCGATCCGGGCACGATTCCCACGGTGCCAGCCAAGTAGTGGCGAAAAGAGATCGAAGACAGCGCGCAGCAGTAATTGACTACCGAGAACGGAACTGCCGGAATCAACCGCAAGGACGCCACTGCAAGCCAGCCACGTCGCCGTAACCGGGCATCTACCGTGCGCAGTACCTGGCGGTCCAGATGCGGCCGGACAGGGCCACCCGCCAGCCGGCGGACCAGGCCAAACGCGAGCACCGCAGAGAGCATGGTCGCGGTCAGTGACAGACTCACGCCAAGCAGCGGTCCGAACAGCAGCCCAGCAGCAAGGGTAAATACGGTGCGAGGCACCGGTGCCACGGTCACCAGGGCATGCCCCAGGAGAAACAACAGTGGTGCGGCCACGCCGACCGATTGTGCCCAGGCTCGGATCTGCAGCGGCGTAGGTACCGGCACCACCGCAACGGTGACAGTCGCCGCGAGCAATAAGGACACCGCGATCAGCAGCCGGATGCGAGGCGCGGTCAGTCCCGATACGCGTCGAATCTTGATCTCCGGGTAATCCAGATCATTGCCGGTTGGTCCGGCGCGGTTCGCCACCAGAACCTCAGGTTACCCGGTGCCGGTTACCGCATGGGGATACCCAGCTCAGCCGGGGAGGGGCGGCTCGTAAGGTTTGATATTGGCGTTGAGATGAAACATGTTGTCCGGGTCGTACTTGGCTTTGATCCGAGCTAGTCGCTGGTACTTGCCTAGGCCGTATGACGCCCGTACGCGATCCCCATCGTCATCGGTCATGGAGTTGATGTACCCACCGGAGTCTTTGGCGAACGGTCGCAACGCGTCCCAGACTGACCGCACCCACGACCGGTCTGCTCGCAAGATTTCCGGAGTGGCCCCGATGCCCGCGATGTTGATGATGTATCGCGGCGCCCGCCGCCCGCCGAAGGCCGTCTCATCATCGCCGACCTCCGAATAGGCTCCGTCCAGGCGGAAGATCAGACAGTAGCTTAGTGGGGAGCGCTTAGCGGGAATCCGATTGACGATCTCCGAGATCACATCGTCAGTGAGTTCGTCTAGGTAAATCGCTTCTTGGTAGCCCAGAAGGCCCCACGGGGCGGTCTCATCGAGCGTGCGCTGTAGTGCGAGATACGGGATCGGACTGACCAGCTCGAACAACGGCGGCAGCGCATCCCGAATCGGCGCAATGATCCGGGCGTGTTCGGCAGCGGAAGAAAAGCCCACCACGAGGAGCAGATATCCAGGCGTGAAATGGTACTGGGGCGGTACAAACGGGGCCGGGGGTGCATTGAGCCCGATAGCGATTTGTGCGCCAGCATCGGGAGGAAGGTTGGGCACGATATCGCGGGCCAATCGGAGGACCTGCTCTCCGCTTTCCATCCCCCAAAAGAACAGTCCCAGTTGCACTTCAGGCCCGATGGGGTGCAGCTTGAACTCAAAGGTCGTAACCACGCCGAAGTTCCCGCCCCCGCCGCGGATCGCCCAGAACAAATCGGCGTGCTCCTGAGGCGAGGCATGCACACAGCGACCGTCGGCAAGCACGACATCGACCGAGACCAGGCTGTCGAGGGTCAAGCCAGCTTTGTGGGTCAACCACCCGATACCACCACCGAGCGTCATGCCGCCGACGCCGGTGTGACTGATCACCCCGGTAGGCACCGCCAAGCCATGTACCTGGGTAGCCGCATCCAGTTCGGCCACGGTGGCACCACCGCCTACCCGGGCCAAACGCGCGTCCGCACTGATCACGACGCGACGCATCGCACTGAGATCGATCATAAGTCCGCCATCACAGACTCCCGCCCCGGAGAACGCGTGACCACCGCCCCGCACCGATACCTCCAAATTCTGCTCTCGGGCGAAAGTGATTGCCGCAGCAACATCGGCTGGCGACAAACAGCGAGCGATCGCTACCGGGCGGCGATCGATGTCGTTGTTCCACTGGATGCGCGCGGTGTCATAGTCGGCATCCTCGGGTGTGATCACCTTCCCGGCCAGCACCGTGCGGAGTTCTTCCAAACGATGAGACGAGACTTGGATCATGAAACAGCTCCCAGACCTGGCGGTGCGTCGTAATTGAGTTCTGCCGGGATCCGGGTGACGCTGCCAGCCCTTATCGGCGGCGGCGGACCATTTCCCATATGTTAACGAATCGGAGTATTTCGACATCATGGAGTGATGGGACAACGCGTTGCGTACGCGTTGGCAACCACCTCTGCGAAGACATCGATGGCGGCAGTGCGGCCCGCGTCGGGCTAACCGTGCGCTACTACGCCATCGCCAAGAGTCATCCGCTCCCCGCACTGGCGCGTCGCGGCGACGGGATGTCGGCGGCTAGCCGCTCGATCTCCGGTTCGTCGATCTCCGCAAGGCCTAGTGCGTCAGACATCAAATCCTCCTCGGTAAAGCGTCCCGGCGGTACCAGGGCAAAACGCGGCATCGGCGTAATGTCCATTCAGTTTCCCATACCCTGCCCAGGTGTAGCCTCATGAGCAATCAGTAGATGCACCTAAATCTGCGAGGCCCGGCTACGTAGTCCAGAGTTGGTTTTCTCATACGTAGCGCTGGCTTGCTTCGACGTAGCCCCAAGCGGCCGGTACCTAACGGGAGGCAACGAAGAATATTTGCCTGAATACTCTCCGTAAGTTCGATTCCACAATACTGCCCGACGCACAACGTACTCTTCCTATACTGCCTTGTGCCACCGCCGCGGTTGCGTCCGTAAGTCAGACAGATGACCTCGATGGTGATGGGGTAGGTGGGACCTGATGTGATCCCCCACCGCGTGGGCGATCGCTGGCAAATCATGCTCCGTGCCACCAAGCGACGAGCGATGGCGACACGGTGTGAGTGCCGGTGTCACCACCGCGGTGAAGGCGCTCTACCTGCTGAAACTGTTCACCCGCCCGGTACATGCGCTCTACTGCTGCCTACCACCGTTGGCGATGGTTGGTCAGAGATTTCCCACAACTATTTATGATAGAACGCGCCAGGGCAGAGCCGACTCGGCGCAAAGTACAGTGCACCCATCTGCATACCAGTGTAGTTTTCTCCTGAGCGAATAGTGTGGCCCCGACCTACACGTCTGATCAACTGCAGGGTCATTACCAACGGTCGCGGGTAGCGATCGTAGGCTGGGCAGCATTGCCACTGCGGCGGGAACGTCATCGCGACAGTTTTCGGATCTCTTCCCATCCACGAGAAGGTTGACGTAACACGAAAACGGTGGTTCGTACGGGGCGGAACACCGGTTACCAACCCCCAGCGATCGCTGGCTGCTCCAGTCGGGTGTCCCGTGACGGGGCGGCGTGTATGCAGGTATGCCCGGCGGGATGACACGACCTGACGGCCACTGGTTGGCAAAGCGGAAACCAACGAGTCCCTCGCAGACCTACCAACTGCCCGGCCCGGCATACTGAAGCGTCCAGACCTTCGGCAACTTTCACATGAGATGTTCCGAGTGCTTTCGGCGCTGGAGTTGTTGCGCGCTATGCGCGCGGTTGCGGTCGGAGAGGCAGACGGCAACATAGAGCGCGTCGAGACGGCGACGTGCGGGTCGGTTTCCCGGGAGCCGGCGACCAGGGGTATGTCGACGAGGTCGCTAAAGCGATAGGCGGACTACTCC
>Ga0213875_10000074_pt1 | contig 118349 bp, 112 predicted proteins | sample BarmaccomBMRX_R8_FD_160105 | JGI IMG/M metagenome (GOLD analysis project Ga0213875, IMG submission 160105) | Root-associated microbial communities from Barbacenia macrantha in rupestrian grasslands, the National Park of Serra do Cipo, Brazil - RX_R8 | ecosystem: Host-associated > Plants >... | reverse complement strand
CTGCTCGCATCGGACATGTAGACTGAGGAGGTCGCGCGCACTTGCGCGCGACCGTCTCGAAGGATGGCAACAAACTCCGGCCTGCTTCCATCCTTCGAGACGCGCGCCTTCGGCGCGCTCCTCAGGATGACGGTTGAGAATGTTTCAATACGAGCGCGGCATGCCGAGCACGTGCTCAGCCACGAAGGAGAGGATCAGGTTGGTCGAGATCGGGGCGATCTGATAGAGCCGGCACTCGCGCCATTTGCGCTCGACGTCGTAGTCCTTGGCGTAGCCAAAGCCGCCGTGGGTCTGGAGCGCGGCTTCCGCGGCATGCCACGCTGCTTCGGAGGCGAGCAGTTTCGCCATGTTGGCTTCTGGGCCGCAGGGCCGATGCGCATCGAACAGCGCCGCGGCTTTGCGCACCATCAGATCGGCGGCCTCGGTCTCCGCATAGGCGCGCGCGATCGGGAACTGGACACCCTGGTTCTGGGCAATGGGGCGGTCGAACACCACGCGCTCGTTGGCGTATTTGGTGGCCGTGCGGATGAACCAGCGCGCGTCGCCGATGCTCTCGGAGGCGATCAGCACCCGCTCGGCATTCATGCCGTCGAGGATGTAGCGGAAGCCCTTGCCTTCTTCGCCCACCAAATTCTCGGCCGGCACTTCCATGCCGTCCATGAACACTTCGCACGACTGATGATTGATCATCGCCTTGAGCGGGCGGATGTCGAGGCCCTTGCCGAGCGCCTCGCGGATATCGACTAGGAAGACGGAGAGGCCGTCGGTGCGCCGCTTCACCTTATCGACCGGCGTCGTACGCGCGAGCAGCAGCATCAGGTCGGAATGCAGCGCGCGCGAGGTCCATACCTTCTGGCCGGTGACGACGTATTTGTCGTTGCCGCGCCGCTCGGCGCGCGTCTTTAGCTTAGTGGTGTCGGTGCCCGAGGTCGGCTCGGTGACGCCGAACGCCTGCAGGCGCAGTTCGCCCGAGGCGATCTTCGGCAAATAGCGCCGCTTCTGCTCGATGCTGCCGTGCCGCAGCACGGTGCCCATGATGTACATCTGCGCGTGACAGGCGGCGGCGTTGCAGCCCGACGCGTGCACCTCCTCGAGGATCACCGAGGCGGCGCGCAGCGGCAGGCCCGAGCCGCCGTATTCCTCCGGGATCAGCGCGCCGAGGAAACCGGCTTCGGTGAGCGCGGTGACGAACTCGGTCGGATAGGCTTCGCGCGCCTCGAGATCGCGCCAGTAGGCGCCGGGGAATTTCTCGCAAATGCGGCGCACCGCCTCGCGAATCTCCGCATGGTCCTCGCCGATCGGCAGCGCGACTTCCTCGGCCTCGGGATGGGTCGCAACGTCGTTCATGGCCTCAACTCCAATTCATTCCCCCTTGAACACCGGCTTGCGCTTTTCGTTGAAGGCTCGGATGCCCTCCTCGCGGTCCTTGGTCGGGATCAGCCGATTATAGGCCTCGATTTCGAACAGCAGGGCGTTTTTGAGGTCCATCTGCACGCCGTGATGGATCGACTTCTTCGCCTGCCGTACCGACAACGGCGCATTGGCCGCGATGGTTTCCGCCGTGGCGATGGCCTCCTGCATCAACGTCTCGGGCGGGCACAGGCGATTGACGATGCCCCAGCGTAGCGCGTCCTCGGCGGTGAACGGTTTGCCCGTGAGAATGATCTCCTTCGCCCGCCGCTCGCCGACCGCCCGCGGCAGAAGTTGCGTGCCGCCGGCGCCCGGCATGATGCCGAGCGTCACCTCGGTCAGCGCGAAACGCGCGGTCGAGACCGCGTAGGCGAAGTCGCAGGCGAGCGTCATCTCGCAGCCGCCCGCGTAGGCGGGGCCGTTGACCGCGGCGATCACCGGCACCGGGCAATCGAGCAGCGTCCAATACGCGCGCTCGAAGATTTCGTGCTGCGCCTGCCACTGCGCCTTGGTCATGCCGTTGCGTTCTTTCAGATCGCCGCCGGCGCAGAACACGCGGCCGCCCGCGCCGGTGAGGATCGCGGCACGCACCGCGCCCGCCTCGGCGATCAGGCCGGTCCACAGATCCAACAGGTCGCGGCCCATCTGGGTGTTGAGCGCGTTAGCGACTTCCGGACGGTTCAACATGACGATCAGCACGTGGTCGCCGTGCATCTCGACGCGCAGGGTCTGGTAGTCGGTTCTCATCGACGCGACACCGTCTTCGGTTGAGCGGGCGAGGCCAGTATTTCGTCGGTATGCTCGCCCAATTGCGGCGCGGCGCGGCGGAACGGCGGGCGCTCGCCGTTGAACGACAGCGGCAGGCCCATGATGGTGAGCCGCCCGTCCGGGCTTTGCTGAATAATGTCGAGCGCTTTTGTCTGCGGATGCGCGAGCACCTCATCGACGCTCTGCATCGGCGCGGACGGCACGCCGGCGGCTTCGAGCACAGCCTGCCAGGCGGCGCTCGTGTCGGTGCGCGTCACGTCCTCGATCAACGCGTCGAGCGCAACACGATTCTCGACCCGTTTTGGATTGTCGAGGAAGCGCTGGTCGTCCGCCCATTCCGGGTGGCCGAGCGCGATTGCGAGTTTGCGAAACAGCGTGTTGTTGCCGGCGCCGATCAGAAGATAACCGTCGCGCGTGGCGTAGCCGCGATAGGGGACGATGCCGAAGGTGCCGGAGCCGTGGCGCTTCGGGACATCGCCCGACGCCTGATAGTTCGCCGCGTGATAGCTCATCCAGGCGAGCGCGGTCTCGTAGAGCGACGTGTCGACGACGACGCCTTCGCCGGTGAGCGTGCGGTGGTGCAGTGCGCTGAGGATGCCGATCGCGGACCACATTCCCGCGCCCATGTCGATGATCGACGTGCCGACCCGCACCGGCGGCCCGCCCGCCTCGCCGGTGACGCTCATCAGGCCGCCGAACGCCTGCATCAGCGGATCGTAGCCGGGCCGCGCGGAGAGCGGGCCGCCGCGGCCGAAGGCGCCGATGCCGCAGTAGATCAGGCGCTTGTTGAGCCCGCGCAAGGCCGCCGCGTCGAGGCCCAATTCCTCGACCATGCCGGGCCGCAGGTTCTGGATCAGCACGTCGGCGCGTTCCTCGATCAACCGCGTGAGCTGCGCACGCTCGTGTTCGTCGCGCAGGTCGACCGCGATCGAGAATTTGTTGCGGTTGAGGCTCTGGAAGATCGCCGAGGCGCCGTGCCAGTACGGCGGCGCCCAGTGGCGCGCGTCGTCGCCGCCCTCGCGCTTCTCGACCTTGATCACGGTCGCGCCGAGGTCGGCGAGGATCTCGGCCGCGTAGGGCGCGGCGACGCTGTGGCCGAGCTCGATCACGGTGATGTCGGAGAGCGGCGTCGCGGCGGTCATGGGTTTCCCAGCGTACTCAACAGCAGAACGCTACACCCCTCACCCCATGCGGGCCAGCCGGCTTGCCGCCGAACCGCGCGGCGATTACGCTTTCGTAAATTCCCGCAACCGAGGACATGCCCATGCCGGCCCCCCTGACCCGTTCGCTCGGAAGTTTCGCCGCCAGCCTGAAATACGAGATGCTGCCCGAAAAGGCGATTGAGGCGGTGCGGCTGGGATTCACCGACTGCGTCGCCGTGATGCTGGCGGGCCTGCGCGAGCCGGTGCTTCGCATCGTCAAATCCACCATGGTGCGCACCGACCCCAAGGGCGAGGCGCGCATCTGTCTCGGCAGCGAGCGCGCGAGCGCGATCGATGCGGCGCTCTGCAACGGCGTCGCGGGGCACGCGCTCGACTATGACGACGTGGCGCTCGCCGGCCATCCAAGCGTGGTGCTGGTGCCGGCGATCCTCGCCGAGGCCGAGGCGACCGGCGTCGACGGCCGCGCGGCCATCACCGCCTACGTCGCGGGCTACGAGACCTGGGCGCGGCTCGTCGAACGCGATCCCGACCCCTATCACCGCAAGGGCTGGCACCCGACCGCGGTGGCGGGCCCCGTTGCGGCTGCGGCCGCGATCGCCAACCTGCGCCTGCTCGATGCCGAGAAGGCCACCATGGCGATCGCCATCGGCGCCTCGCTTTCGGCCGGGCTCGTCGCCAACTTCGGCACCATGACGAAGCCGTTCCATGCCGGCCGCGCGGCCGCTTCCGGCGTGACCGCGGCACGCCTCGCGCAGAACGGCATGACCGCATCGGTCGATGTGATTGAGCATCCGCTCGGGCTGCTCGCCGCGCTGTCGCCCGGCGGCCGCGCCGACCGCGACACGCCGATCGAAGACCTCGGCCGCGCATGGCGCATCGTCGAGACCGGCGTGAACGTGAAGCAATATCCCATGTGCTATGCCACGCACCGCTCGATCGACGCTTTTTCAGATCTCATCAAGGCGCACGATCTCAAGGCCGGCGACGTCGCCGAGGTCGGCGTTACGATCGGCAAGACCCAATCGATGATGCTGCGCAATCATCAGCCTCAGACCGGTCTCGAGGCGAAGTTCAGCATGGAGTTCGCCATGGCCTCCGCGCTGATCGCGCGCCGCAACGGGCTGTCCGAACTCACCGACGACTTCGTGCGACGGCCCGAGGTGCAGTCGACCATGGCCAAGGTGAAGATCACGACCAGCGATACGGTCGCGCCGGACGATCCGATTTTCGCCGCCACCGACCACGTCGAGGTGAAACTCGCCGACGGCAGGCGCCTCAAGAGCGCCGACGTCGAGTTCGCGCGCGGGCATTGGGAGCGGCCGCTCTCGCGCGAGGCGCTGGCGGCGAAATTCCACGATTGCGCCGACGCCGCATTGGGCGAGCGGGGCGCGGACGCCTTGTTCGGCGAGCTGCAGGCGCTCGATGGGCTGACCAGCTTGCGCGACCTGCGGGCGGCAGCGGAACTGGCGGCTTAAATTGTAGCCCGCATGAGCCCCGGGCACTTCGTCCCGGGGCGACATGCGGGACTCCCGGATGTCGGCGCTTCGCGCCTCATCCGGGCTACGCTCGCTCACATAATCGTGAATCCATCAACTCCAATCACATCGCGTTTAACGCGGGCATTGTCCGCTGGTACCGGCGGTCCGATCCACATACCTCAGCGTCGGCGCTGGGATGGATTTCGTGGAGGGCCGTCATGAACATCAAACACAATGCTCGCGCAGTGCTGTTCGGCATGGCGGTGGCGGTTGCCGTTGCGCCGGGCGCCTTCGCTTCGTCGGATATTACCAAGGTGATGATCGATCCGTGCGCGAAGGTGCTGAATTCGGCGGTGCGCGCGATCACGTATGACGCGACGCCGCCGTCCGAGCGTGGGCTGCAATGCCCGATTCAGGAGCAGTTTGGTTCACCGCTTAATGATTGAGCGGATCATGCAGCGCACGCGCATCGGCCATGTCGTGAGCTGACTCAAAACAACCGCTCCGAGGCGATGCGCGCGCCGTCGCGCAACGAAGCGAGCTTCGCCCATACCACGTCCTCGGCGACGCGCCCCCATCCCGCCGAGGTGTCGAAGCCGCAGTCGGTGCCCGCGAGTACGCGGGCGGGATCGCCGACGGTCGCCGCCACCCGCTCGATGCGGTCGGCGACGACCTCCGGGTGCTCCACGAAGTTCGTGAGCGAGTCGATCACGCCGGCGACCAGTATCTGATCGTCGGCGAGCGGTGTCTTGGCGAAGCAGCGGAACTCGTGGCCGTGGCGCGGGTTTGCGAACGGCAGCACGAGGCCGCCGACGTTCGCCTGCAGCAGCACCGGCAGGATGTGTTCGAGCGGCACGTCGCAGTCGTGCGGCGATTCGGAATTGCCCCAGCATACGTGCAGGCGCGCGCGCTCGCGCGGGACGTTGACGAGCGCCGCATTGATGGTCGCGACCACGTTTTCGACGAACGCGACGAAATCCTTGAGCGGACGCTCCTTGTAGGAAATGTGCCGTTCGAGGGCGAGATCGGGCGCGTCAATCTGCAGAATGAACCCGTGCGCGACGATCGCCTCGTATTCCACCTGCAGGGCGGTGCCGAGCGCGTGCAGGTACGCCGTCTGGCCGTCGTAATATTCGTTGAAAATCGTGGCGGCGAGGATGCCGGGTGACGGCGCGGTTATGAACGCCTCACGGAACGCGCCGGCGGTCTCCTTGAGCACCGCCTGAAAGTCTTGGCATTCCGCCCGGATCGCGCCCGCATCCTTGTACTGCACCGCGCCGACCGCCTTGGGCAATTTGCTGAACGAGGAAATCTGCGTTTTCGCCGCGTGCTGCTCGTTCCACATCTGCCGAAAGACCGGATAGCGGTCGACATCGGCGCGTGAGGTCCGCTCCCAGCTGCCGCCGAGCCCGGTGAGGCGGTCGCGCAGGTAGAGAAAGAAGGACTCGCGCTGCTGCTCGCCGTTGTTGCCGACGTCGATGCCCGCTTCCATCTGTTTGGGCACGACCCAGGCGAGCGCCGCCCTGCCGGCGGCCGTGAGCGCGCCCGGATCGACCGCCTCGCCGCGCGCCCGGCGAACGTAGAGGCGCGTCAGTTCCGCCGGACGCGGCAGGCTGCCGGTGTGGGTCGTGAGAATGCGGTCTTGGCTGCGCAGCATGGGCTGAGAGACAGGCTTTTCCGCTACTGAAGCTTTTGGCCGCGAAAATAGCAAAAGGCCATGGAGCATTGCGTGCTTCGCGGTCGAGTCAATCAAAATCTCCGGCGTGAGGCGGCGAGAAAGCCTCGGTTTTCCATTATTTGGGCCGGATGTTCCCGATTTGTCTTTCAGGAGTGCTCCAAAACTTAGCGAATCGACCGCGATTTGCCGTTCATTTGGTGCAAATGCAAGAATCCTGCCGAGGAGACGCGAAATAATTCACGCGGCGAAATGTCTGCGACGTGACGCTGCGGAAAGCAAAGATTTGGACCAAAGTAGAAGCTGCCAGGGCCGTTTAGCCAGGAAACAGTCCTGTGCATAAGTCAAGAGTTTTTTCAGCACACTACACAATTGGTTGATTGGGACAGATTTTCGCCATGTTCCGTGATACAACAACTTGTCCCAACCAAATGGAGTCTATGGAAAATGGCAAGTGCCAGGAGACGAGTTCGCCGTGATTGGTCGAGGAGCGATCTGCAAACGCTTCGGTCGATGGCGCGAGAGAAGACGCCGGCGCGGCGGATCGGCAGCAAACTCAAGCGCTCCGAGGGCGCGGTGCGGCAGAAGGCCTACGCGGTCGGCTTGTCGTTGAATACGCGCAAGCGGCGGCGCAAGTAACCGCCGCGACGAAAAGCCCGGCCCTGGTGCCGGGCTTTTTGTTGGTGGTTACGGCTCCCCCGGCTTGAACGGCAGCTCGCCGCCCGGCGGAACTGCTTCGGCCACGGCGAGGATCATCGCCACCGTCACGTAAGTCCCGCTGATCACGGTGAGGTCGACCACCTGCTGCTCGCTCAGAAACTGGCGCAGGCGGTTGAAGGTCTCGTCGGAGACCGCGTGCTTGGTCGAAAGCTCCATGCAGAAATCGTAGACCGCCGCTTCGTCCGGCTGCATGCCTTCCGGCCGTTTGTTGGCCTTAAGGTCGAGCGCGACCTTCTCCGAGAGGCCCGCTTTCACGGCGATGGGAAAATGGGCGAACCACTCGACCTGCGAGCGCCATAGCCGGCCCTGGATGAGGATCGCAAACTCGTTGAGCCGCATCGGCACCGACGAGTTCCAGCGCAAATAATCGAGCAGGTCGTACATGCGCTGCGCCATCACCGGGCTGCGCAGAAGCGCGTTGTACGGGCCGCCGATGCCGACGCGCGAAATCTTCATGATCTGCTCGGCAAGCGGCCGTTGCGCGTCGGTCAGGGTATCGGCGGTGAGCTGGGCAAAGCGCGGTTGTTTGGCGGCCATGGGATGAGCTTCCTCTAGAGTGGAAGGCGAATGGTGAGTGGCGAATAGTTGAGTAGTAGGGTGTTAGCGGGCGTGACCCGCGTAAGCCACCATTAGCACGACGAAGGAGCGGTCGGTTACGCCGGTTCTCACCGACGCGCCCGTAGCGGATGAACGCTTATTCACCGGTGTCACCGGCGCGCAGGCGCCGAAGGCCGCAGCTCGTCATTATTTGGTCATTATAAGAACACACCACTGCCGGCCCGTTATGGTTCCCGTGCGCCCCAATGGCGCCAGCCGAACAAAATGAAGGACAAGCCCAAGATGACGAGGACGAAACAATTGCTGCTCGCGGGAGCGGTCATCCCGGCCTTTGCGCTCTGCCAGCCGATGGCGGCGAGCGCCGGCGAGAACGGCGCCGTCATTCTCGCGCAGCAGCAGCAAGAGCCGCAGAAAAAACCGGGCCAGCCGCAGCCGAAAGCGCCGCCACCGCAGCAACGGCCCGCCGCGCCGCCGCCGGCGGCTCCGCATCCGCCGACCGCGCAGCCGCAGCAGCCGCCGCACGTCCAGCCGCCGGCGGCGCAACAGCAGCAACAGCCGCAGCCGCATCCGGGCGCGGGGCAGCAGGTGCCCCATCCGCAGGCCCCGGCTGCGCAGCAGCCGACGCCCCCGGCGCATCCTTCGGTTAGTCAGCCCCAGCCCCCCGCCCACGTCGTGCCGCCGGCTGCGCAGCAACCACAGCCGCAGCCGCATCAAGGCGTCGGGCAGCAGCAGCCGCCGACGCATCAGGCTCCCCCGACCGGGGCACAGCAGCAGCCGCCGACCCATCAGGCTCCCCCGACCGGCGCACAGCAGCAGCCGCCGGCCCATCAGGCTCCGCCCACCGGCGCGGGGCAACAGCAGCCGCAGCCCCAATCGCCTGCGGCGCAGCAGCCGCCCGCCCATGTGCAGCCGCCCGCGGCGCAGCAGCAGCCTCCCGTGCATGGGCAACCTCCCGCCGCGCAGCAGCATCCCGCCCCCGGCGTGGCGCCGGCGGCCGGCGCTGGCTTCATCGCGCCGCCGCGCACCAATCAGGCAGTGGAAGCGCAGCGCAAACAGGCGGAGGAATGGCGCTCGCGCAAGATTCAGGATTTGCTCGCGGAGCGCCACGAAACCCATGAGGGCAACCGCACGGTCATTCAGGAGCCTGGCCGCACCATCGTGCAGGAGAACGGCCACATCCTCATCCGGCACGACGAGGTCGAGCGCTTCGGCATCGGTGCCCGCAACGTTCACGTCGAGCAGCGCGGGTCAGACACGGTGACGGTGATCGAGCGGCCCGGCGGCATCAACATCGTCACCTATAACGGCCCGGACGGCCGGCTGCTCCGCCGCGTGCGGCGCTATCCGGACGGGCGCGAGGTGATCATCATCGACAATCCCGTGCGCGAGTATCGCGACGTGAGCGACTTCTACGTCGACCTGCCGCCGCCGGTGATCCGTATTCCGCGCGAGCGCTATATCCTCGACTACGATCGGGCGAGCGAGGCCGACGTCTATGCGGTGCTGACCGAGCCGCCGGTCGAAGTGCTCGATCGCGCCTATTCGCTCGATGAAATTCGCTACAGCCGGCCGCTGCTCGAGCGCATGCCCAGCGTTGACATCGACACGATCAATTTCGACACCGGCTCGTGGACGGTGACGCCCGACGCGGCCGCGCGCCTGGCGTTCATCGCCGACGCGATCAACAAGGCGGTGGCGGCCAACCCGAGCACGGTGTTCCTGATGGAAGGGCATACCGACGCGGTCGGCTCCGACGTCGACAATCTCTCGCTCTCGGACCGGCGCGCCGAGGCGGTCGCCACGCTGCTCTCCGAGCAGTTCCAGGTGCCGCCGGAGAATCTGACCACCCAGGGCTACGGCAAGCAGTATCTGAAAATCCCGACCGACGGCCCTGAGCGGCGCAACCGCCGCGTCACCGTGCGCAACATCACGCCGCTGCTGGTCGGGCAGCGGTGAGAGATCCCACCTGACTCGTCATGCCCCGCGAAAGCGGGGCATCCAGTAAACACCGGCCGCGATTTTATTTGCACGACCTGTGTTTACTGGATCGCCCGCTTTCGCGGGCGATGACGAGAGGTGGGCTACTTTTGTTCGTCGCGCTTCGCTTGGCGAGCTTCGCGCGCCCGTTTGAACGGCTCCAGGCGCTCCCGAAGCGCCTCCATCATCGCAATCTTCTCGCCGAACGTCTTTCGCGCGCTTTCCCGCCGTCCCTCTGCCTTGCGCGCGAGGATGTCGGAAATGTCCGGGAACCCTGTTTCTTGCTTCATGATGTTCTATCTAAACCGCAGGGGTTAGTAATTCCAGTCCGCCGACAAAACATAAGCCAGCTGTCCTTAAGATCGTGACGGTCCAGAAGGGCGCAAAGTGTGGGGATATCGACCGCATCCTCCTGAAGAAATTGCGCGATCCGGATAAGGTCCTGCGGTCGCCCGACGCGTAGTGCGTTTGCAACAAGGTGCTCGGGACGCAGAACGCGCGTTTTGACGGGAACCTGCCCGCGATTAACCTCAATCTCAACGTCCTCGGCTTGTGCCAGCGCCTCCACGTCAAGGGGATTTGCCACCGGCAGGAACTGCACCGGCCACCCCCCTATGACGACTCCTTCTTTCCGATGCTGATCGTAGCCTTTCGATTTCAGGTATGAGTAGACCGGTTCGAGCGAAATCAGTGCGGTTTTCTGTGAGCCTGCCGGTTGATCAAAAGACACGAGGATATCGAGATCGCTGGTCACGGCTGGTGCTATGTAATTATAAGCGGCCACCGCGCCCGCAATGGCATATCGGCCGATCACTCCGTCAGCCTCCATTTGATTGATAACGTCGAGAGTTTGTTTCATCTCCACTGGAGCGAACTCCCAACGCTAACTTATGCGCCCTCTTGCGGCCACCGGGATTTCGCCGACGATCTCGCCGCCGCGCGTCGCGATCAGCCGATCGACCATGTTGACGACGACGCACACGTGGTTGGGCACGATGCGCACCACGTCGCCGACGCAAGGGCGGTCGGTGCAGGCCGACAGATCGAGGAAACCGTGCTCCTCAGCAAATTTGGCGATGCGCGCCTGCGGATGCTCGAGGATGAGGCCGTGGCCGTCGAGGCCGCCGGTATCGCTGGTGAGCGTCTTCGAACCGGCATCGAGGATGCCGCGGTCGGGGCCGGCGCGGCTCACCACCGTCGCCACCACGTTGAGCGCGCAATCGTCGATCGTCGCGGCGCCGCACGCCATCATCATGCGGTCGTTGAACACGTAGGTGCCGGCGCGATGCTCGGTGGCCCCGGCGATCTTCCCGAGATTGGCGATGTTCGGCGTGCCGCCCGAGGAGATCATGCTCGGCGTGAGACCTGACTCGCGCACGCCCGCGAGCGCCTCATCGAGAAACACCTGCGTCTGCGCGATCGCGGTCTCGGGCGGATAGAGCAGGAACCCCGCGAAGGTGAGCCCGTTGCGCGCGCCGATCGCGCGGGCGAGCGCGATCGCTTCGGCCGGCGTTTCGACGCCCGCGCGCTTGCGCCCGGTGTCGCATTCCACCAGCACCTTGAGCGGCCGTCCGGCACGGCCCGCCGCATCCGCCGCCGCGTCGATGCTCACCGGGTTGTCGACGCAGACGGTCATCTCGGCTTTGTCCATCAGCGCGGCGAGACGCGCGATCTTCTCCTCGCCCATGATGTTGTAGCTGATGAGAATGTCGCGGAATCCGGCGGCCGCCATCACTTCGGCTTCGCCCAGCTTCTGGCAGGTGATGCCCTTCGCGCCGGCCTCGCGCTGCATCGCCGCGATGACGGGATTCTTGTGCGTCTTGATGTGCGGCCGGTTGGCGACGCCGGCCGCGTCGCACAGCGCCTGCAGGCGCTTGATGTTGCGCTCCACGCGGTCGAGGTCCACGACCACGGCCGGCGTTCCATATTCGCGCGCAATGCGCTCGGCGAGTTCGGTCATGGCGCGTGGCCTAGCGCGGCGATGACGCCCGCGCAATCGGCGATTTCGACCACGCTCGCGAGCGAAGCGATGGCCGCATCGTGCACGGCCGTGCTGAAGGCGGCGCAGCCGTCGGCGAGGACGATCGCGCGGAAGTCGCGCACGTGGGCGTCGCGCACGGTCGAGGCGACGCCGCCGTTGGTGACGATCCCGGCGAACACGAGCGTGTCGATGCCGGCGCGGCGCAGCACGAACTCCATGCGGCTCATGTAGAAGGCCGAATAGGCGACTTTCTCGATCATCAGGTCGGCGGGCTTCAACTCGGCGACGAGGTCGTGGCCGAAGCTGCCCGGCGCGAAGTCGCCCTTGGCCAAGAACGGCCGCAGCTTCTCCAAATGCGGCAGGATGAGCGGCTCGCCGCCGCGGCCCGGCACCAGCGTGAAATGCGTCGAAACAATCCAGCCGCCGGCGCGGCGCATCGCATCGGCCACCGGCTTGAGCCGCGCCGGCAGCGCGGCAATCTCCGCCGCGCGCACGCCCGCGCGGCCGTAGGCGCCCTCGGGGTGCAGAAAATCGTTCTGCAGGTCGCAGAGAACGAGCGCGGTCGAGGCGGGAGAGGGGAGGTCGATCGTCATTCTTGTAGCCCGCATGAGCGCAGCGAAATGCGGGGTCCCCGGATATCGCGCTGCGCGCTCATCCGGGCTACTCCACTCTCGCAAGTATCACATTGCCGAACCCGTCGACCGTGCCGGCAAGATCCGGGTCGATGAAAATGGTCGTGTCGGGCTGCTCAAGGATCGCAGGGCCCGGAACGGCGGCGCCCACCGGCAGCGCAAGACGCGCGTAGACCGGCGCCTCCGCGTAACCGCCATCGACGTAAATGCGCCGGCTGCCGCGCTGCGCCGCCGCGACGCTGCCGCCCCGTGCGGGCGCAAGCGCGGCAAGATCAAGCTTGGGCCGCCGGCCGATCACCGCGACGCGCAGATTGAGGACGCGCACGGCGATGCCTTCGAGCAGGCGCCCGTAAGCCGCGCGGTAGCGCGCCTCGAACGCGGTGCGGATCGCGCCGGCATCGAGCTTTCCGATAAGCGGCACCGCGACCGTGTGGGTCTGGCCGACGTAGGACATGTCGAGTTCGACGATGGTATCGCAGCCGGTGAGTTTGACCTTGGCACCCTCGACCAGCACCGCGCCTTGCTGCGCAAGCCGGCGCACATCGGCACCGAGGGCGGCGATGTCGACTTCATCGAGCAGGTGGTTCACGGTCGTCACGAAATCGTGGCGCACGTCGGCGATCACGCAGCCAAGCGCGCTCGTCACGCCCGGGTGGCGCGGGATCAGCGCCTTGGCGAGCCCGACCTCCTTGATCAGCGCGCCCGCGTGCAGCGCGCCGCCGCCGCCGAACGGCATGGCGACGAACGCGCGCGGATCGTGCCCGCGCTCGATCGACACCAGCCGGATCGCGCCCGCCATGCGGCTGTTGGCGACGCGGATGATCGCCTCGGCGGCGGCCATGCCATCGAGGCCGAGCGGCGCGCCGACGTGCGCCGCGATCGCCCGGCGCGCGGCTTCCACGTTGAGACGCGTGATCTTGCCGCCGATCGGCCGCGCCGCGTCGATCCGGCCGGTGAGCACGTTGGCGTCGGTGACGGTCGGACGCTCGTTGCCCGATCCATAACAAGCCGGACCAGGGTCCGCGCCCGCCGAGTGCGGGCCGACCTGCAAAATCCCGCCCCCGTCGACAAACGCGATCGAGCCGCCGCCGGCCCCGATGGTGGTGATCTCGATCATCGGCGTGCGCACCGTCAGACCGAAGTCGATGCTGACTTCCGCAGCGAGTGAGGTTTCACCATTCGCGATCAGCGACACGTCGAAGCTGGTGCCGCCCATGTCGCACGTGATCACGTTGCCAAATCCCGCGGACGCCGCGACGTGCGCGGCGGCAATGACGCCGGCGGCCGGGCCCGAGAGCGCGGTGCGCACCGGCAGGCGCTTCGCCGTGTCGACGCCGGTGACGCCGCCGTTCGACTGCACGATCAGCAATTTGCCGTGCGCGCCTGCGCTGGTGAGCCCGTCTTCCAGCCGCGCGATGTATTTGCCCACCACCGGCTGCAGATAGGCGTTGAGCGCGGTCGTCGATGTGCGCTCGAACTCGCGGATCTCGGGAAGGATTTCGTGCGACGCGGTCACGTGCGCGTTCGGCCACACCGCGCGCACCGCCTCGACCGCGCGCCGCTCGTTCTCCGCGTTGGCGTAGGAATTGATGAAGACGACCGCGATGGCCTCGGCGCCGGCCTCGAGCAAATGCGCGGCCGCCGTTTTCACGTCGGCCGCATCGACGGGCGTGCGGATGCTGCCGTCGGCGAGCGTGCGCTCGTTGACTTCGAGCCGCCGATCGCGCGGTACCACCGGCTCGAACCGGCCCCACAGGCCCCAGGTGTGCGGCCGGTCGCGCCGGCGCATTTCCAGCACGTCGCGAAAGCCGGCCGTGGTGATGAGGCCGGTCGGCGCGCCGGTGCGCTCGATCAGCGCGTTGGTGCCGACCGTGGTGCCGTGCACGACCGTGGCGACCTCGGCGAAATCGCCCGTCACGGCACGGATGCCGTCGAGCACGCCCTGCGCCGGATCGCGGCGCGTGCTCGGCACCTTGCCGACCGTGCAGGCGCCGCTCACCTCGTCGAGCGCGAACACGTCGGTAAACGTGCCGCCGACGTCGATGCCGATAACTAAGCGCCGTAACACTTGGCCACATGCTCCGGCGTCTCGTAGCCGAGTGCCAAGTCGCGGGCGATCGCGTCGCGCGCGCGTTCGTGCGGTGGGCCATAGCCGCCGCCGCCCGGCGACTCGATGCGCACGCGCTCACCTTTGGCGAGCCGCACGCCGACAAGCTTTGAGGCAAACGGCGCCGCGTGTTCGCCATCGCTCTTTATGTAGACGAAGCGGTTGAGCGCGCCGGGGGCGCCGCCGGCAACGCCGGGCGGCGGGAAGCGCCCGCGTTCGCCGAACAGGAACACGTCGGTCTCATCCTCCAGCGTCTCGATCTCATAGATGGCGCCGAGCCCGCCGCGATGGCGTCCCGGGCCGCCGCTGTCGGGGCGCAATGCCCAGCGCGTGAACATCACCGGGTAGGCCGCTTCGAGAATCTCGATCGGCGGAATGCGCGCGGTCGAGATCGGCGCGTTGCCGTGGTTGAGCCCATCGCCTTCCGGATGTCCGCCGTGGCCGCCGCCGAAGAACGAGAACATCACCCAGCGCCGGCCGTCGCGGCGATGGCCGGCGAGCGAGAGCGCATTGATGGTGCCGTAGGCGCAGCCGTTGCTGCGCTCCGGGGCGATCTGCGCGAACGCCTGGAACACCACATCGATCATGCGCAGAATCGTCTCGGTGTAGCCGCCGACCGGCCGCGGCGCGCCCGCATTAAGCAAAGTGCTGGGCGGGATCACGAAGGTGATCGGGTCGAGCACGCCGGCGTTCGCCGGCACGTCGCGAAACACGTGCTTGAGCGCGACGTAACAGGCGGCCGCCGCGGTGGAATAGGAAATATTGACCGGGCCGGCGCACGGCGGCGACGAGCGCGAGAAGTCGAGCGTCATCGTTTCGCCCGCGATGGTGAGGTCGAGCGCGACGCGCAGCGGCACGTCGACGATGCCGTCGTTGTCGAGGAAATCGTCGGCGCTGTAGGTGCCGTCGGGAAGATCGCGAAGATAATCGCGCATCTGTCGCGCCGCGCGAGCGCGCAGCTCCGCAAGCGCCGCCGCTACCGTCACGTCCCTCCATTCGTCGAGCAGCGCGGCGAGGCGGCGCGCGCCGAGGTCGAGCGCGTTGATTTGCCCCTGCAGGTCGCCATAGGCGCTCAGCGGCTGGCGGCTGTTGGCCTTGATGATGGCGAAAATGTCGTCGCGGAACTCGCCGCGCACGAACAGCTTCACCGGCGGGATCAGCACGCCCTCCTGATGGGATTCGGTCGCGACCGGATTGTAATTGCCCGGCACGTTGCCGCCGACGTCGTGATAATGCGCGACCGAGGCGAGGAAACAGAACAATTTGCCGCCGCGGAAAACCGGCCGCACCAGCTTGAAATCGGAAAGATGCGTGCCGCCCTCGTAGGGATCGTTGAAAATATAGACGTCGCCGTCGGCGAGATCGCCGTCGCGGGCGGCTTTCTCGATCACCGCCTTGACCGCGAACGCCATCACCCCGACGAAGATCGGCAGGCCGGCCTTGCCTTGCACCAGCGTCTCGCCGGTGCTGGCGTCGTAGAGCCCGTGCGAGGCATCGTGCGCCTCCGCGATGATCGGGTTGAAGGCGCTGCGGAACAAGGTCGCGTCCATTTCGTCGGCGATCTGTTCCAGCCGGCCCTTGAGGACCGCGAGCGTGACCGGGTCGAGCATTACTATTCCTGCGCCCGCCGTTCAGAATCGTAACGGCGTCCGAGCGCCAGCATCTCGGGCGTCCCGATCAGCTCATTGAGCGCGGCGAAATCGAGCATGCGGTTGCGGTACGGCGCTGTGGTGCCATGCTGGTGCAGGCTCGCGAAATAATCGGTAAGTGCGTGAGCGAGCGCCCGCACGGTGCCGCCCGGGAAGATCACCAGCGCAAACCCGAGCGCCTGCAGCGCGGCGGCGTCCTTGAGCGGGGTCTTGCCGCCCTCGACCATGTTGGCCATCACCGGCACGCGGCCGGCAAAACGCCGGGCGATGGCGGCAAGCTCGTCGTCGTTGCGCGGCGCTTCGATAAACAGCAGGTCGGCGCCGGCTTGCGCATAGGCTTCGGCGCGGTCGAGCGCGGCCGCAAAGCCCTCGACCGCGATGGCGTCGGTGCGGGCAATGATCAGCACCTCATCGCTGGGCCGCGCGTCGAGGGCCGCCTTGAGCTTGCCGGTCATCTCGCGCGTGTCGATCAGGCCTTTGTCGGCGAGGTGGCCGCAGCGCTTCGGGCTGGTCTGGTCCTCGAGCTGGATCGCGGAGGCGCCGGCGCGCGCCATCGCCTTCACCGTGCGCATGACGTTGAGCGCGTTGCCGAAGCCGGTATCGCAATCGACGATCAGCGGCAGCGCCACGCGTTCGCGCACGGCGGCGACCGTCTCGACCACTTCGTCCATGGCGATGAGGCCGATGTCCGGCCGCCCGAACCGGGTGTAGGCGAGGCTCGCGCCGGAAAAATACGCGGCGGGAAATCCCGCGCGCTCGATCATCAGGGCGGACAGCGCGTCATAGCAGCCCGGTGCCACGACGATCGGCGGCTGGGCAAGAAGCGTACGGAGCGAAGGCATGCTTACCTGTCTCATGTGCGGGCGCCGCGAGCGCCGGATGGTAAGTCCCTTGTACATCATCGGGAAGCATCTGCGCGCCATTGACTCCACGCCGGCAATGCGGCGACGTTGCGCCGTTCCGGCAGCACGGGAGGCCGCCATGGGTTTCAATAAAGGGCATCACGAATTTCACGCCGTGGACATGCAGTCCGGCTGGCAAACCATTCCCGGATATCCGCCCGGCTTTTCCGAGAAGATTCTGGCGGGTTCGCTCGACGAGAAGAACAAGCGCGGCAACCGCACCCGCATCCTGCGCATCGAGCCCGGCACGTATTCGACCAAGCCGTTCGTGCACGAATATTGGGAGGAGGTGTTCCTGCTCTCCGGCGACCTCGTGGTCGGCAATGACGAGCACGGCAAGGGCGGCGAGCAGTTCAAGGACTACACCTATGCGGTGCGTCCGCCCGGCGTTTATCACGGGCCGTTCACGTCGCGCACCGGCTGTTTGCTGCTGGAGACGCATTATTTCGACGACGGCAAGTAGGGCGGGTTAGGGCGAAGCGCGTAACCCGCCGTTTTGGAAAAACCCAGTGAAGCTTTTCGCCCATCGCGGCTGGTGCGCGGGCGCAGGCGAGAACACGCTGGCGGCCTTTACGCGGGCGGCGGGGCAAGCCGGCATTTCCGGCATCGAGCTCGACGTGCGCCGGGCGCCCGACGGCAACACGCTTCTGGTCTGTCACGATCCGCCGCGCGCGGGCGGGCCCACACTTGAACTCGACGCGGCGCTGGAGTTTCTCGCCGGGACCGCTCTCGAGCTCTATGTCGAACTCAAAGAGGCCGGCCTTGCCCAGCGGGTGATCGACAAGCTCGTCGCCGCCAAAATGGCCGAGCGCTCGGTGGTGTTCGCCTTCGCGCCGGTCGCGCGCGAGTTTCCCTGGCACGGCGCGCGGCCGGTCCGCCTCGGCATCATCGAGGTTTTTCCGTGGAAGCTAAATGATGTGATGGGCGCCTATGCGCCGGACGTGCTCTTTCTCGGCTGGGATCACCGCGCGTGGACCCGGGCCGCGTTCCGCGCGTGGTGGTCGATGTTCTCGCTGGCGCAGCTTTCCCGGCGTCACAAGGTGCCGGTCGTGGTCGGCATCGTCGGTCGCGCCGCCGACCTCGACTGGTTGCGGCGCCAGGGCGTCGACTCCGCGGTGACTGATTTGGACGAGGCGATTACGGCCGCGCTCGGGACCGCAGCTCGGCCTGAAACTGCGCCCGCAAATCGATGAGCGCGCAGACGGCGATCAGGAGCGCCGTGCCGCCGAAATAAACCGGCACCTGCAGGAAGCGCATCAAAAGATCCGGCAGCAGGCACACGAGCGCGAGATAGATCGCCCCGATCAACGTGGTGCGCGAGACGATCCGATCGAGGCAGGCTGCGGTCGGCTCTCCCGCGGCGATCCCGGGAAGACTTCCCCCAAGCTTGCCGAGACTGTCCGCGCTCTCCTCCGGATCGAGCACGAAGGCGGTATAGAAGAACGTGCAGAAAATAATGAGCAGCGCGTAGAGGACGAGATGGATCGCGCTGCCCGCACGAAGCTGCGCGACCAGCGACGACTCGAATCCGGCAAAAAATCCGAGCCCGGCCACGAGAACGCTCATGACGAACGAGGCGAGCAGCACCGGGACGATGCCGGCCGGGTTGAGCTTGAGCGACAGATCCGATTTTTGCTCGTGGAGTTGGCGCCCGCCGATGGCGCGCGCCGAATAAAGGATCGGCAGCCGGCGCCGCGCCAACTCGACCACGGCGACAACCGCGGTGACCGCGACGACGATCAGCGTCACGGCGACAAGTTGCTCGCTCGCCACGCGATATTGGCGCATGAACTCAAGCGCGGTGGCGATCTCCCGCGGGAGTTCGGTCACCAACCCGGTCAACAGAATGAGCGCGATGCCGTTGCCGATGCCGCGCGTGGTGATCTGATCCGCGAGCCACACCAGGAACATGGTGCCGCCGGTGAGCGTCACGACGGTCGAGAGCACGAACGGCAGGCCGGGATGCGCCACGACGCCGTTCACGTGTTCGAGCCCGTTCGCCACGCCCAAGGCCTGCAATGCCGTGAGCAATACCGTGACATAACGCGCGTAGCGCACCATCGCCGCGCGGCCGGGCTCGCCGTCGCGGGCGCGCGCCCGCAAGCGGCGCGACACGATGGTCGCAAGCTGCACCAGCACCGCCGCCGACACATAAGGAACGAGGCCCAAAGCAAATATCGCGAGGCGCCGCACCCCGGCCGACGACGCAGCGAAGAATCCCGCGATGCCGCCGCCTTCGCCATGCGTGAGCATCGCCCAGGCTTCCGGATTAACGCCCGGCAATGGGATGTATTCTCCCAGCCTGAAGAGGAGCAGCGCACCGATCGTCACGGCGATGCGTTGTGCCAGCGCTGGCGTCATTGGCGATTTTCTCAACTCGCGCTATTCGCGGCCGGCCGGCATCATGTGATAGGTTTCTCTCCTTCACCAGCCCCGCATCCGAGGCGCCCCATGACCCAGCCGCAGTCCACCGGCCCGCGTACTTTGTTCGAGAAGATCTGGCACTCGCATGCCGTCGTCGAGCGCGAGGACGGCCAGACGTTGCTCTATATCGATCGTCACCTGGTGCACGACGGCTCGGCGCGCGCCTTCGAAGTGCTGGCGGAGCGCGGCCTCAAGGTGGCGCGCCCGGACCGTACCTTCGCGGTGCCCGATCATTACGTGCCGACGACCGGCACCCGCTCGGCCGATGCCATCGCCGACGACGACGCGCGCAACCTGGTCAAATCGCTGACCCGCAACGCCGCCGCGCACGGCTTCACTTTGTTCGACCTCGGCGATGTGCGGCAAGGCATCGTCCACGTGATGGGCCCGGAGCAGGGCATCAGCCAGCCCGGGATGATGATCGTGTGCGGCGACAGCCACACCTCGACCCATGGCGCGATGGGCGCCTACGCCTGCGGCATCGGCGCTTCGCAAGTGGGCCACGTGCTGGCGACGCAGACGCTGTGGCAGCGTAAGCCGCGCACCTTGCGCATCACCATCGACGGCACGCTCGGCCCCGGCATTTCCGGCAAGGACATCATCCTGGCGGTCATCGCCAAGATCGGCGCCGCCGGCGGCGTCGGCCACACCATCGAATACGCGGGCAGCGCGATCCGCGCGCTTTCGGTCGAAGGCCGCCTCACCGTCTGCAACATGTCGATCGAAGCGGGCGCGCGCGCCGGGCTCGTCGCGCCCGACGACACGACCTATCAGTATCTCGCCGGCCGGCCGTATGCGCCCAAGGGTGCGCAGTGGGAGCAGGCGCTCGCGTATTGGAAGACGCTGCCGTCCGATTCCGGCGCGACATTCGATCGCGAGGTTTCGCTCGACGGCGCCGCCATCGCCCCCATGGTCACCTGGGGCAACAGCCCGGAGGACGCGGCGCCGATCACCGGGCGCGTGCCTGACCCTTCGGTCTTCGACAACGCCGAGCGGCGCGACGCCGTGCGCCGCGCCCTCGACTACATGGGGCTCACGCCGGGCACGCCGCTTTCGGACGTCGCGGTGGACCGGGTGTTCATCGGTTCCTGCACCAACAGCCGGCTCGATGATCTGCGCGCCGCGGCCGTGGTCGCCAAGGGCCGCAAAGTCGCGGCCGGCGTCAACGCCATGGTGGTGCCGGGCTCGGAGCTGATCCGCCAGGCGGCGGAAGCGGAAGGCCTCGACGGCATCTTCCGCGCCGCCGGCTTCGAATGGCGCGCTGCCGGGTGCTCGATGTGCGTCGGCGTGAACGGCGACCTCGTCGCCGCCGGCCAGCGCTGCGCCTCGACCTCGAACCGCAACTTCGTCGGCCGCCAGGGGCAGGGCGCGCGCACGCATCTGGTGAGTCCCGCCATGGCGGCGGCTGCCGCCGTCACCGGCCGCTTCACCGACGTCCGGCAGTTGTTGGCCAATTAGGAGAGTAAAGATGCAGGCGTTCAAAAACCTCGACGCCGTCGCCGTGCCGATCGCGCGCCCCAACGTCGACACCGACCAGATCGTGCCCGCCCGCTACCTGCGCAAGCCGCGCAAGCTGGGCTTCGGCGATTATCTGTTCCGCGATCTGCGCCTCGACAAGGACGGGCGCGAGCGCGACTTCGTGCTCAACAAGCCGGCCTACCGTGACGCCAAAATCCTCGTGGCCGAGCGCAATTTCGGCTGCGGTTCCTCGCGCGAGTCCGCGGTCTATGCGCTGTGGGACTACGGCTTCCGTGCGGTGATCGCGCCGAGCTTCGGCGATATTTTCTTCGGCAACAGCTTCATGAACGGCCTTCTGTTGGTGGTGCTGCCGGAGGCCGACGTGGCCGCCCTGATCGCCGCCCACGAGGCAAAGCCGGGCGCACACATGCAGGTCGATCTCGCGGCGCAGACGGTCACCGGCGCCGACGGCAAGACCTACCGGTTCGATATCGATGCCTATCGCAAGCGCTGTCTGCTGGAGGGCCTCGACGAACTGGCCTTCACGTTGAGCCAGCGCGACGCGATCGCGGCCTTCGAGCAGAAACACGCGGCCGCGACGCCGTGGATGTGAGCGGCGCGCCGTCATTGCGAGGAGCGAAGCGACGAAGCAATCCAGGGGCGCAGCATAATTATCTGGATTGCTTCGCTTCGCTCGCAATGACGGGTTGAGAGGACGGAGGCAACGATGGCCGATTCCAACAACGGTCCTGACCGACGCGGCATCATACGCGCGTCGCTCGGGCTCGGGCTTGCGTCCGCGGCGCTCGGCCTGCCGCTCGCGCGCCCCGCGGCGGCGCAAGGCGCGTGCACCGAGGACACGCTCGACAAGATCAAGCGCACCGGCGCGTTCGCGCTCGGCGCGCGGCAATCGACGCCGCCCTACGGCTATCTCGACGCGCAGAACAACTGGGTCGGCTTTGCCACCGAAATCGCGCGCGCCATTCACGCCAATCTGGAAAAGGAACTCAAAGCCGCAATCGAGCTCAAATATGTGCCGGTGACGAGCCAGACCCGCATTCCGCTGCTGCAAAACGGCACCATCGACATGGAGGCGGGCGCGACCGTGGTGACGCGCAGCCGCGCCAAGGTGGTCGATTTCGCGGTCCCGCATTTTCTCACCTCGACCGAGGTGATCGTGCGCGCCGACGGTCCGATCAAGACGCTGGCCGATCTCGCCGGCAAGCGCGTCGGCGTGCCGCTCGGCGGGCTCGAAGAGGCGATGTTCCGCAGTCTCAACCAGTCGGGGCGGCTCAAGCCGCCGGTGACGACGGTCGCGTTTCCCGATCATCCGCAAGGCTTCACCGCGCTCGGTACCGGCACGATCGACGCTTACGCCTCCGACGGGCCGATCATGTACGGCCTCAAGGCGAAAGCTTCCGATCCCGCGCAGTGGCGGGTGTTCGATCCCGGCGTCAACGTGTTCCTCCAGGCGTTTCCCATCCGCCCGGAAAGCTCGCGCTTCAAGACGATCGCCGATCTCACCATTGTCGAAGCCTGCGCCAGCGGCGAATGGGACCGGCTCTACGACAAATATTTCGGCCCGAACGGCGTAGCGCCGTTCGAAAAGTCGACTGCGCTCGCCATGCTCCCGCTGATGAACGCCTGGCCGGCGGAGTGACCGTCATTGCGAGCGAAGCGAAGCAATCCAGGGGCACCGCGCTACTGCGGGCCGATTTGAGGCAGCATTGCGTGCGGGATTGAGTATGCCAGCGAAGCCTCATTCCGAAATGAAACTTGGCAAGCCGAGAAGAAAGGCCGCGATAAGATCAAAGCGCAAGAGGGGCTAGATCCACGTTGGGGGCTTCGCAATTTGCTTGCCCCCTGGCAACGGAATCGGGTCGGGGAACTGAGAGGCGGCCAAATGTTGGTCGCGAATGTGTCGCACGAACGATGCGACATTTTGCAAAGATGTAGCGGCTTTTGGCACGGGTGAAATTATTCCAACGACCTTATTCATTTCCTGAGTTGCAAATCTTATGGGCTCAACAAGATCGGTATCGTTTGTAACAACGGCCGCAACGTCATAATTATTCTTGAATGAATCAATAAGTAGCTGAGTTGCAAGGTTAACGTCGCTGCCCTTTTCTTCCGTTCGAAATATTCGAACAACGTCAGGCCAAGGAAGAAAGGGAGGCCTTGCGTTTGGTTTTGCGGGGTCTAGATCGGGGGGAACGAGTCCCGCCCCCCGTTTATTTACGAGAAAATTGCCGAAACGTGCTTCGATCTCTGGCACTGTTTTGAGGGCGTCGAGATAAAGCTTCTGCCGTACTGGCGCGCCTGGATCGAGCCGAGCGGAAACATGGGCACTGAAATACCAGACCTTAGTAACTCGATTTTTGGGGCTTAGCACTTGTCCCGCAAGATCAAGCAAGTTGAGCCACTTGAACTGCGGTTTACTCTTTAGCGCTCTATAGTAAAGATTGAAACCATCTATATATACAATCGTATCAAGGCGCGTCGGCGTGCGGGCAGCACTCACAGTCCCCTCCACAAAAGCAAAGGCCGCCCGGGATTGCTCCCTTGCGGCCTTTGAGCCCACAGCACGCTGTGGGTGGGTTATCCGTCGAACAGAATTTAGCCCCAAACCGCTTAGTTTTCAAGTCCCAGCACGGAACATGCTACCTGTAGTTTTATTACGAGCAGCCATGGCGCGTCAACTATATCGGCGGCGCCACCTAACGAACTTCGGGGCCTCAAGCCGACTTGTACGTGACCTTGATCGTGCGGTGCAATTGGTGGGCGGAAAAGCCCTTTTTTGAGCTTGCCATCAGGTGGAAGCCCTGTAGCCATTTGTGCAGCGGGATATGGCTCGATTCCATCACGGTCCCGGACGCCATCGTCCCGGAAACTGGCGAAGAATACGTGGTCACCACAAAGTATATAATTGTGAGACTTTCAAACTCGTCGTGCCCCGCGAAAGCTGGGCACCCAGTAAACGGCGTCGCCGCAAATTTATTCGTGATGCCGGAGGTTACTGGATCGTCCGCTTGCGCGGACGATGACGATGCAGAGCCTGTGTCGGCCGCATAATGCAATCGCTCGATTGGCTGCTGCTGTTCCGCGCGCCCTACGGCGAGCGGGTCCTCGACGCCGTCCTCACCACGCTCGAACTCTCGCTCCTGTCTTGGGTTTTCGCGCTTGCCATCGGCGTCGTTGCCGGATTGCTGCGCGAGGCACCGTTGCGCGCGGCACGGCTTGCCGCCACGGCTTTCGTCGAAATTTTTCGCAACGTGCCGCTGCTGGTGCAGCTCTTTCTGATTTATTTCGTGCTGCCGCGCGTGTTGCCGCTGCCGCTGCGCCAGTTTTTGTTTGCGTTCGGCTGGGAGTTCGTCAGCGCCGTTCTCACGCTGTCGCTCTACACCGGGGCAAAGGTTGCCGAGCACGTGCGCTCGGGCCTCAACACGGTCGGAGTCGGCGTCCGCCAAGCCGCAATGTCCACGGGACTGACTTGGATTGGGACGCAACGTCACGTCGTCGGCCCGCTGGTGCTGCGCACGATCGTGCCCGGGCTGACCTCCGAGTTCGTCACCGTGTTCAAAAGCTCCTCCCTCGCCATGACCATCGGCGTGGTCGAGACGTCCTATCTGACCCAGCAGCTCGGCCTGCAGACCTTTCACTGGGTCGAGGCGAGCACGCTTGGCACGCTCGTTTACCTCGTCTGCGCCTGGAGCGTCGCCGGTTTCATGGGCCTCGTCGAGCGCTGGACCTACGTGCCGGGCCTGCTGCGGCGCGGAGCGCGCCCATGAGCGCGTTCGCGAACGACCTCCTCGCCCTGCTCGGTGCCCTCGTCGTCTTCAACGTCTGCCTGACCGCCTCGGCGATCGCGATCGCGCTGCCGGTCGCTTGTTTGTTCGCGGTCGGACGAATGTCGCGTCGTCCCCTCGTTTATTATCCGGTCACCGCCTACGTGAACGTGCTGCGTTCCTCGCCGCTGCTGATGATCATGTTCTGGGCCTATTACACCGGCCCGATGATCACCGGCGCGCCCACCAGCGCCTATACGGCCGCGCTGATCGCGCTCGCGGCGTTCGAAGTCGCCTATTTCACCGAGCTGGTGCGCGCCGGCCTGCAGTCGATTTCCGCCGGCCAGCGCGACGCGGCGCTCGCGGTCGGCTTGCGACCGAGCCAAGCGATGCGCTTCGTCATTCTGCCGCAGGCGCTCCGGCGCATGCTGCCGTCGCTGCTTTCCCAGAGCATCATCGCGTTTCAGGATTCGACCATCGCCAGCGTCATCGGCGTTTCCGACGTGTTCGCGATGACCAACATCATCAGCGCGCGCGAGCAGCGCCCGATCGAGCTTTACACCGCGCTGGCGGCGATCTTCTTCGTCCTTTGCTACGGGCTGAGCCGGCTGGTGCGCGCGCTCGAAGCGCGCGTCAACGCGCGCACCGCCGGCGCAGGATAGAACATTTTTCATCTGACCTGACGCACCTCGGTTGTCATTCCGGGGCGCCGCTAAGCGGCGAGCCCGGAACCCATGAACACCGGACGGTGCAGAATCCGATCGGTCCGTGTTCATGGCCCCCGGGTTCCCTCGCTTTGCTCGGGCCCCGGGGTGACGACGAGTCAATCCAATCGGAAAATGCTCTAGTGTCGCGCCCGTCACTCCGTCCCTTCCCGCTCGGCGTCGCGCTTGACCTCATCGATCAGCCAGGTCGTGAATTCGCGCACGTAGGGTTTGCCGGCGGCGAGCGGCGACTCGATGACGAAATAGCCGCGCGAGCCCACGATCGATTGTTTGAAGGGCGTTGCCAGCATGCCCGACTGGATGGAGTCGCTGACCAGCGGGTGGCGGCCGAGCGCCACGCCCTGGCCGGCGACTGCCGCCTGGATCATCTGCTCGTATTGGGAAAAATGCAGCCCGCCGGCCGATTTCAGCTCGGCGATGCCGAGCGAGGTCAGCCAGGTGCCCCAATCCATGAACAGGCGCTGCGCGCCGGGATAATCGTAATGGAGCAGCACGTGATGGGCGAGATCCTGCGGCCGTTTGAGCGGACGCGCGCGGTCGCGCAGCAGCGCCGGCGCGCACACCGGCACCATCTCGTCGCCGAACAGGCGCACCGCGCCGTCCGGCACCGCGTCGGGCCGGCAATAGCGGATGGCAAGATCGATGAGGCTGCGCTCGAGGTTGAGCGACTCGGTGGTCGCCGAAATACGCACGTCGACGTCGGGATGCAGCCGCGTGAACCGCTGCAGTCGCGGGATCAGCCACAGCGATGCGAAGCCGGTGGTGGTGGTGATCGCCAGCTGGCGCGTGCGGCTCGCCGCGCGCAGCTGGTCGGTCGCCGCCTGCAGCCGTTCGAGCACGTCGGCCGAGATGCGCTGAAGCGCCTGGCCGCTCTCGGTGAGCGCCAGCGCGCGCGGGCGCCGTTCGAACAGGCGGATGCCGAGGTGGTCTTCCAGCGCCTTGATCTGCCGGCTCACCGCCGACTGGGTGATGAACAGCTCCTCCGCCGCCTTGGTGAAGCTGAGCGTGCGGGCAGCCGCCTCGAAGCCCTGGAAGAACGCGAGCGGGGGCAGATTATAGCGTTTTGGCATTCCTAACGCTCATGGATCACATAAGGAATGATCGTTTGCGTCTGGGCAGCAGTGCGCTCATTCTGGGGCAGGTCGCAATCCGAGGCCAGCGCGCCGCATCAAATCGCATGCGCAGGCCTCATGCAAGTGGAGGGTTCTATGAGCCCACAAGTGAGCTACATCCCGCGCCGGTTGCGCGCCCGCGAGGTGCTCGACATTCGCGGCGGCCGGGGTCTGGTCGTGCGTTGCCTCGCCGGGGCGCTGTGGATCACCCAGGACGGCGACACCGACGACATCGTGATCAAGGCCGGCCAGTGCTTCGTGCTCGACTGCCCCGGGCTTGCGCTGGTGAGTTCCCCGGTCGGCTTCGCCACGGTGGTCATCGAGCAGCCGAGCCGCAATGCCGCCCCCTGCAAGGCTCAGCGATATCCGTTGCCCGGCCGACTGCGTCCCGCCGCGTGAAGCCATGCTGCGCGCGCAACCCCGGTCATTTGGAGCGGCAAGGCTCCCCGACGGGCTGCGCGTGACCGTTCGGCCGGCTTGCCCATGGGATGCCGGGCGGGTGCAGGACTACGTTCGCGGTCTGTCGCTGGCGTCCCGCTACGACCGGTTCCTTGCGCCCGTCAATGAGCTGTCACCGGCGGAACTCGCGCGCGTCGGCGGAGGCGGCCCTCGGCACGGCACGCTGATTGCCGAAATCAAGATCGGCGGCGTGCGCATCATGATCGGGGAGGCGCGCTACGCGGTCGGGTCCTCCGATGGGTTGACCTGCGAGATCGCGCTGTCGGTCGCGGACGCTTGGCGGGGCCGCGGCCTCGGTACTTTGCTCATGGATTATTTGGAATGCCGCGCCCGAAGTCTCGGCGTAACCACGCTGGTCGGCGACGTCCTGCGCTCCAACACGGCGATGCGGACGCTGGCCCGCAAGAGCGGATTCGGTTTGGGTGTGCCGGCGGATGCCAAGCTGGTGCGGATCGTCAAGGATATTTCCGCCGCGCGGGTCGGAACGCCGTGCGCGCAACGCGCGACGGCAGGATTACCGATTGCCGCCTGAGCCGTCCGCGCTCGGCGCCTTCGCCGACTTCGACGTCTCGTCCGGCGTCAGGAAGCGTGGATCGGTCTGAAACGTGACCGACACAACGCGGGCAAATCGCACGAACCCAAGTCCCTGCGGGGTGATGCGGAACCCGGCCGCGTCACGCGCCACATTGCCGGAAACTTCCTGCTCCTCCAGACGCCGTTCGATCTGCTGGTATCGTCCCAGATAAACGTCGGTGAAGATGCCCCGCATCTCGGCCGGCGTGAACCATTGGTCCGGCCGCGCTGCCATCTGGGCCAGGATAAAAACCGTCACCGATCGGTCGATTGTCACGGGCAATACCAGCAGCAAACAGACGGCGACCCCGCAGGCAAAGCCGCAGGCCGACACCGCGTCGCGCGGCTTCCACGCCGGCCATTTGCGCGACGCCAGCAGAAGCACGAAAAAACAGAACACGGCGGCAACCGCTATGAGCACAAGACCGCGGTAGAACAGGATGGAAATCTGGTGCAGAAAGCCGACCCAGAACAGGGCGGTCGCGGCACCGACCACCAGCACGACCGCGGCACTCAACCAGGCGGCAGCGGCGAGAAAGGCCTTCATTCTTCAGCGCTCCGGAACGAGATCGCGCGTTGCGATCAGCCGTACGTGCGGCAATGCAAATAAAACCGGCGTGGACCAGACCCAGCCGTTCCGATCGGACCAAACCGGATCGGCGGACGACACCACCAGAACGTCGATTCCCTCGGCCCGCGCGCGCACCTCGGCCGCCGTATGCGGCGCGGTGAAGATCGGCGCAATGGCGGCGATACGCGAATCCACCTCGGCGCGCGGCGCGCCGAAGATCGTCGATTCGCTGTCGGCGACCGCGACGCGGTTTCGTCCGTATAATCCGAAAGGAAGGATGCGCTCGTCGCCGGCGGGGTTGTGCTGAAGGACGGCGTCGCGCGCGACGTGGTCGTTGGCCCAGGCGTAAGCCGCCGCCAATTCGCCGTCGATATCCGGGTTGAAGCCGGCGTGGGGAACGAAAATCACATTGGGTTCGAGCCACGGATAGGCCCGAACGGACACCAGCTCGTAAATATTGCCGGCATATCCGATCATCAGCAGGACGACCATCACCGCCGGCCATTTGCGAATGTCGGCGATGCGGAACGTGCCGCGGCGGGCGAGGATGACGGCCGACGTCCAGACGAGGGACGCGAGCTGCGGCAGCAGCATGACGCGCCAGCCGAGGTCGTTCTTGAGCGCGGTCGATTGCGTGAAACTTCCGAGCAGCAGGCCCGCGGCCGCGGCGAGGACGAGAATTCGGGCGGCCTCGGTTTTGATGTGCGAGCAAGGATCGCGCCAGAACATGACCGCGCCGGCGGCGAAGACGCCGAACCCGATGAAATAGTTCAACGGCAGCAGCAGCAGGCTCACCACGTTATGGAATAAACCGGGCGTGACGAGCAGCGCCGGGAACGACCGTATGGTGAAGCCGATCGGAATGCCTTCGCCCGAGCGGCCATGCAGAATATCGAGGGCCAGTGGCACCAGAAGAAGGCCGGCGAGGCACCCGGCGGCGGCCAGCATGAGGGCAGGGCGGGTGTGCCCCCGGACAATCAGCGAGATCAGCCACAGAAACGCGGTCAGCGCGACGGCGAGGCCGACCCACACCGAAGCGCCGGCGCAGGACGCGAACGCGATGGCGCCGATGACGGCAGAAGCTGCGCCGGGCCTCTCGGAGATGATGAGCAGGCCGAACACGCCGGCGATCAGCCCGAGCACGTGATGCGGCACCCACAGCAGCGAGAACAGCCACGGCGCAATCTGCTCGTTCCACCATTCGATCTCGATCGGCCAACGGTGCGAGGCAAGGCCGATCAAAATATTTGCAACGATATCGAGATTGCCGCACAGCAGAAGTGCGGCCAGAAGCGATACGCCTCCCGCAGCCGGGAGGTTTGGAACGACTTTCCGCTGCAGCAGCGCCGCGAGCGCCAGCACGCCTGCGGCAACCAGCACCACCGATGCCCCCATGGCGGCGCGGGCATCGAGGAGGCCGAACGTCAGCCTGACCGGCATCGCCGCGAGCGTATAAAAGAAATAGTAATATCCCGCCGGCTCGGCACGGCTCACGAACGGATCGGTGAGCGGTAATCCCCAGGACAAAATCGAGTTGATGGTGGCGACGTGCTTGACCATGTCGAGTGCGAAAATGCCTTGATATAATTTGTCGCCCCAGCGGAAATCGCCCAGCTCGATGGCGACGAAAACCGCAAAGACCAGCAGACCGCAGGCGGCTGAAAGGGACGGCCGTTCCATCTTTCTGGCCGCGGGAATGCCGAGCAGCGCGAGCGCGACCTGCGTAGCGAGGGCGGCATCGAGGCTGAGGAAGCGCGTGATCAGGCTCAGCAGCGCCGGCATCAGGGCGAGCGAGAAAAGGAGAGCGGCGCCCCACGACCACGCCAGTTCCTTCGCGCCGAGCCAGCCGACGAAGGCGCCGATGGCGGCTCCCGACAGGCCCAGGAGGACCGTCAGCACTGCCGTGGCGGCGAGCACGTCGACGAACGCGACGACCATCTGCCCCATGATTTCCCGTGTCCGGGCATTGCTTCAGATTCGCCACCGGCAGGCAACGCGGGAACGAAGGAGAGGAAGAGTCGATGAGCATGGCCCGGCGTGAATTCATCGGCGCCCTGGGCGCGGCCCTTGTCGCTCCAGCCCAGGCGCGGGGGCAAGCCCCTGCCGTACGCGTGACCGTCGATTATGAGGATGCCGGCCGGCCGATTGCGCCGGACTTCATCGGCCTGAGCTGCGAGTCCGCGATCCTCACTCCCGGCACTTATTTCACGCCCGAGAACGCCACGTTGATCGCGCTCATGCACGCGCTCGGCGGCGCGGGCGTGCTGCGCATCGGCGGCAACACCAGCGAGCGCACCGCGTGGGAGCCCGCCGGCGTCGCCGCTCCGGACAGCATCGTGATCACGCCGGGGGCGATCGATCGCCTCGCCGCGACCTTGCGCGTGCTCGGGTGGAAACTCATTTACGGCCTCAACCTCGCGCGCGGCACGCCGGACGCGTCGGCCGAGGAGGCCGCTTATGTTGCGCGCGCGCTCAGCCCGCTGCTGCTCGCGTTTCAGATCGGCAACGAGCCGGACGGTTTCGGCCGTTGGAGGCGCGTGCGGCCGCCGACTTACGACGTTGCCGCATTCACCGCCGAATGGATGCGCTTCGCGGCGGCGATCAGGGCGCGCGTGCCCGATGCCGCCTTCGCCGGGCCGGATGTCGTCGCCGCCGGCGATTGGGTGCCGGCTTTCGCGGCCCCGGCGCCGCCCGGCCTCGTGCTGCTGACGCGGCATTACTATGCCGAAGGTCCGGCCGGCGATCCGGGCGTGAGCTTGCCGCGGCTGCTGCAATCAAATGGCGATCTCGAACGAATGCTGCGCGAGCTTAGCGACGCCAGCCGCGCCGCGCGGCTGCCGTTTCGCCTCGCCGAGACAAACTCGGTGTTCAACGAAGGCGAACCGAGCGTGAGCGACACGCTCGGCGCCGCCTTGTGGGGTCTCGAGCTGATGTTTCGCTGCGCGGCCGCCGGTTGCGCCGGCATCAACTTCCATAGCGGCGACCACAACCGGCTGCCCGAACGCAACAAGGCTTATTCGCCGATCGTGCGCGGTCCCGACGGCCGGCTGCGCGGCGCGCCGCTCTACTACGGCATGCTGATGTTCGCCCAAGCCGGGCGCGGCGTGCTGGTGCCGGCGCGGCTCGACGCCGGTCCGGCCGGACTGAGCGCCTTTGCCCTGCGCGCGGACGATGGCAACCTGCGCATCTGCCTGATCAACAAAGAATCGCGCGGTGCGATGCGCGTGAGCATCGCGCCGGGGCGGCGTTTCTCCACCGCGTCCGTGCTGCGTCTCGGCGGGCCGGCCATCGATGCGACGCACGACGTGACGCTCGGCAGCGCCGTCGTCGATGATGCAGGCCGGTGGGAGCCGGTGCAGCGCGAGGCCCTCGATCAGAGCGACCGCAACTTGTTGCTCGATCTGCCGGCGGCGAGCGCGGCGCTCGTCACGTTGCGTGGATGAGTATCAGCATCGCGGCGCCTTGACAGGCGAGGGGACCGGGGCGCACGATTTCCGCGGTTTCACAATCGGCTTACAAAAATCGTTCGCACCGGGGAGGACGAACATGATTCGATACGGATGGACCCTCACGCTCGCGACAATCGGCGCCTGCTCGCTCGCGCTCGCGGCCTATGCGCAGCAGCCTGCCAAGAAGGCGGCGCCCGCAGCGGCCCCGCCGCCGGCCGCCGCGCCTGCCGCGCCTGCGGCAGCGCCCGCACCCGCCGCCGCGCCCGCGGCGGAAGTCGCCAAGCCGCCGGCCAAATACGGCGACATGTCGACGGTGACCCAGGACCTCCTCAATCGCGCCGGCGACGACGGCAACAACTTCCTTCTCACCAACGGCGACTACGACCAGCGGCGCTTCTATCCCAACCGCCAGATCAACCGTAACAACGTGAATCGCCTGCGGCCGGCCTGGATCTTCCAGACCGAGGTGCGCGAGTCGATGGAGACTTCGCCGATCGTCGTCAACGGCATTATGTATGTGACGACCTCGTTCAGCCATGTCTACGCGCTCGATGCGCGTACCGGCCAGGAGCTGTGGCATTACAAACACAAGCTCGGGCCGATCACGACCTATTGCTGCGGACCGAACAACCGCGGCGTCGCCGCCTACGGCGACAACGTTTACCTCGCCACGCTCGATTCCAAGCTCGTCGCGCTCAACGCCAAGACCGGCGCGGTGGTGTGGCAATCGGATATTGCCGATCCCGAACTCGGCTACAGCGAGACGATGGCGCCGACCGCCGTCAAAGGCAAAATCCTGATCGGCACCAACGGCGGCGAATACGGCATCCGCGGCTTCGTCAAGGCGTTCGACGCCAACGACGGCAAGCTGCTGTGGACCTTCAACACGGTCCCGGAGAACTCGGTCGGCGTGTGGGCGGAGCAGGACGCGACCGGCCGCGACATGCACCGCGACATCGGCGCCGAGAAGGCGCAGCTCGCGAAAACCGGCGATCCCTACAAAACGCTCGGCGGCGGCGTGTGGCAGAACCCGGCCGTCGATCTCGCCACCAACCGTATCTATTTCATGGTCGGCAATCCGTCGCCCGACCTCGACGGCTCGCTGCGCCCCGGCGATAACCTTTATACAAATTCGCTGGTGTCGGTCGATCTCGACAGCGGGCAATATCGCTGTCACTTCCAGTACATCGCCCACGACGTGTGGGACCTCGACGCCACCAGCCCGGCCGTGCTGGTCGACGTGAAAGACAAGGACGGCAAGGTCGTGCCCGGCGTCATCCATGCGGGCAAGACCGGCCACATCTACGTCCACAACCGCAACGACTGCAGCCTGATCCGGTTCTCCGAGGCGATGGTGCCGCAGGAGAACATGTGGACGCTGCCGACCAAGGACGGCGCGCGCATGCTGCCGGGCGCCAACGGCGGCGTCGAGTGGTCGCCGATGTCGACGGACCCGCGCATGGGCGTGGCCTACGCCATCAATCTGCATCAGCCCATGACCTATCACGTCGACAGCGCGCCCTACCCGCAGGGCAAGTTGTGGCTCGGCGGCGCCTTCAAGGTGATTCCGACCGAGGAGCAGTGGGGCAACGTGACCGCGGTCGATTACAACACCGGCAAGATCCGCTGGCAGGTGAAGACGCCGCAGCCGATGATCGGCGGCATTCTCACCACCGCCGGCGGGCTGGTGTTCACCGGCGAAGGCAACGGCTGGTTCAGGGCCTATGATTCTGGCACCGGCTCGATTCTCTGGAGCTTCCAGGCCGGCGCCGGCGTCAACGCGCCGCCCTCCTCCTATACGGTGGAAGGCAAACAATACATCGTGGTCGCGGCCGGCGGCAACGTGCAGCTCGACTACAAACGCGGCAACAACATCATCGCCTTCACGGTCGACCCGTAACTAATCACAAACGTCATCCTGAGGAGGCCGCTCGCGCAAGCGAGCGGCCGTCTCGAAGGATGGAAACAAACTCAGTGCCTGTGGCCATCCTTCGAGACGCGAGCGCGACTTCGTCGCGCTCGCTCCTCAGGATGACGGCGAGCGTGCTGCTCGCGTTGCCGATGTTGTCTGCGGCGCACGCGCAGAGCATCGAAGAGAAAGCGCAAGTCTGCTCCGCCTGTCACGGCGAGAACGGCATCCCGCAGGACAAGGCGACGCCGGTCATCGCCGGCCAGCACCAGGGCTACCTTTATCTGCAACTGCGCGACTATAAGCTCGGCACCCGCGCCAGCGAGCAGATGGCGCCGATCGCCCAGGCACTCGAGCGCGACGAGATGATGGCGCTGGCCGAATATTTCTCCAAACAGCCGTGGCCGGGCCTGCGCCAGCCGGCGGCGAGCGCCGAGGATACCGCGACCGCGCAGCGCGCCAACGCCTCGATCGGCTGCACCGGCTGTCACCTCGGCGAATATCAGGGCGACGGCACGCAACCGCGGCTCGCCGGCCAGCGCCGGGAGTATCTCGCGCAAAGCATGCTCGACTTCCGCACCCGCGCGCGCGCCAACAATCCCGGCATGACCGACCTCATGCGCGCCACCACCGAGGCCGAGATCACCGCCCTGGCGGTTTATTTGGCCGGGCGGTGACATTCTCACTCCTCGTCATGCCCGCGAAAGCGGGCATCCAGTAAACACCGGCCTGTGTTTTATTTGATAGGCCTGTGTTTACTGGATCGCCCGGTCAAGCCGGGCGATGACGACCGCGAGTGATCACCGTTTGTCGATTAATTTCGCCCGCACCTCATCGTCGGCGGCGAGATCGCGCGCGGTCTTCCCATCTTTGTCGCGCCGGTCGGCGGCGGCGCCGCGGGCCATGAGCAGCGCGACGATCGCTGCGTGCCCGCGCTCGGCCGCGATCATCAGGGGAGTGCGCCCGCGATTGTCGGCGGCATCGATGGCCGCGCCGCGCTCGAGCAGCAGCGCGACCGTCGTCTGCGCGTCTGCGCTGCCGGCGTTGTCGGCGTGACCGGCCGCCCACATGAGCGCGGTGAGTTCGTTGCGGTCACGCGTATCGACCGGTACGCCGGCGTCGAGCAGGCGCCGCACGATCGGCGCAAAGCCGAGCGAGGCCGCGTACATGATCGGCGGCTTGCCGGTGCTGTCGGCGACCTTGGGGTCGGCGCCGCGTTCCAGCAGCAGCGCCAGCGCTTTCTCGTTGTCGCGGTAGGCCGCCGCGCCAAGGGGCGTGACCCCCGAGCGCCCCGGCAGGTTGGTGTCGGCGCCCCTCTCCAGCAGTTCCCGCACCACCCTTAGCCGGTCGTTTTCGGTGGCCACGTAGAGCGCGGTCGATCCGGCAATATCGCGCGCGTCGATCGCCGCGCCTTTCGCCAGCAGGAGCCGCACCAGATCGAGATGCCCGGCGCGCGCCGCGTGCGCGAGCGGCATGGCGCCCAGCCGGTCGCGCGCCGCGACCGAAGCGCCTGCGTCAAGCAGCGTGCGCGCGAATTGCGTGCAGCCGAGATCGGCGGCACGGAACAGAAGCAGGTTGATTTGCAGCGACGACAGCTCGGCCTTGGGCGAGAACGCGCGCGCGAGGTCGAGGCAGGCGGCGGGTTCAGCCGCGCGCATGGGCGTGCAAGCGATAGTCACAAACAAGATTGTTACGAATCCTAGCGGCCCGAAATTCAGACTCGTCATGCCCCGCGAAAGCGGGGCATCCAGTAAACACCGCCGTCCCAGATTCATTGAGAGCTATGTGGTTACTGGATCGCCCGCTTTCGCGGGTGATGACGATTGACTGTTTATCACTCCGCCGCCGCCACGGCCGTCTTGCCTGCGTGCTCCTTCACCAGCGCGGCGACCGCGACGTAGTCGAGCTTGCCGGAGCCGAGCACCGGCACCTTATCGACCACCAGCACTTCCGAGGGCACCATCAGGTCGGCGGCGCCGTGCGCCTTGGCGTAGGCCTGAAACTGCGCGCGCGTTGCGTCCTTCTTCTGCGTCACCAGGATCAGGCGCTCGCCCTTGCGCACGTCGGGCACGGCGGCGACGGCGGAGAGCGCGTCCGGCCACAGCCCCGCGGCAAGCGTCTCGACCGCGGCGAGCGAGACCATCTCGCCGCCGATCTTGGCGAAACGTTTCGCGCGGCCCTTGATGGTGATGAAGCCCTGCGGGTCGATGGCGACGATGTCGCCGGTGTCGTGCCAGCCCTCGTGCGGCGGCTCGATTACGCCGGGGTTGTCAGCCTTGAGATAGCCGAGCATCACGTTCGGGCCTTTCACGAACAGGCGCCCGCCGTCGTCGACCCCGGGCACCGCGTCGAGCCGCGCGGTCATGCCCGGCATGATCCGGCCGACCGTGCCGAAGCGGTTGAACATCGGCGTGTTGATGGCGAGCACCGGCGCGGTCTCGGTGACGCCGTAGCCCTCGAGGATGCGCAGGCCGAATTTCTCCGCATAGGTGCGGCGCGTCGCTTCCTTCACCGGTTCGGCCCCGGCGAGCACGTAGCGCAGCGAGCGGAAATCATAGGGATGCGCGGCGCGCGCATAGCCGGCGAGGAAGGTGTCGGTGCCGAACAGGATCGTGGCGTTGACGCCATAGATCAGCTCGGGGACAGTGCGGTAATGCAGCGGCGACGGATACAGATAAACATGCACGCCGGAGACGAGCGGCAGGATCAGCCCGACCGTGAGGCCGAACGAGTGGAACACCGGGAGCACGTTGAACACCTTGTCGGTGCGGCCGAAGTCGATGCGCGCCGCCGCCTGCGCGGCGTTGGCGAGCATGTTGCGGTGGGAAAGCACCACGCCCTTGGGCGCCCCCTCCGAGCCCGACGTGAACAGGATCGCCGCCGGATCGTCCGGCCGGCGCGGCACGAGCGGTTTCCGCGCCCTCAGCATGGCGCGCAGCTTGTCGCGCAGCGTCACGTCGGCGCGCACGTCTTCCAGATAAACAATCTCGGCGCGGGTCTGCAGTTGCGTGACCAGCGGACCGAGTTTGCCCTTTTCGATGAAGGCGCGCGACGTGACGATGGTCATGACTTCGGCGGCGCGACAGGCGGCGAGGATGTTTGAAGCGCCGGCGGTGAAGTTGATCATCGCCGGCACGCGTCCGGCCGACATGAGCCCGAGGATCGCGACCGCGGCGCCGTTGGCGTTGGGCAGCATCACGCCGATCGCCTTGCCTTCCGCGGCGCGCGGCATGAGCTTGCGGCCGACGACGGCGGCTCCGATCAGCAGGCGTTTGTAGGAGAGTGCGCCCGTCACCGGATCCTCGACCGCGGTGCGGTGCGGGCCGTGCACCGTCGCTGCTTCTATCACCGCCTCCAACACCGTGCGCTCGGTCGACGTGGTGCGGAACACGAGGTCGGACATGACCTCGTAGAGCGCCGCGCCGGCCGCCTGGCGGCGATGCCGTCCGACGAGCGCGGCGTCGACCGTGAGCTTCACCGGCTCGAGAATGGTGACGACCACCTTGGGGAACCAGCGCCGGCGCACCTGCGTGTGCGCGAGCCGGCTGAACGGCGTCGCCTCGAGCCCGTCGATGCGCACCGGCACCACCTGCGCGCCGGTCTTGTCGGCGATCAGCCCGGCACCGTCGTAGACTTTCATCAAGCTGCCGGTGACGGTGATGCGGCCTTCGGGAAAGATCACCAGCGTCTCGCCCGCTTTGACGGCGTTGATGAGCGTGCGCGTCGCCATCGGCTTGGTCGGATCGAGCGGCATGGCGCGGGTCAAGCGCAGGAACGGCTTGACCCACCAGCGTTGCGCGATGCCGTGGTCGATGGCGAACACCGGGTCGCGCTCGAGCAGCGAAATCGCCAGCGCCGCGTCGAGGAAACTCACGTGGTTGAGCGCGATGATCGGGTTCGGCCCCGCGTTCTTGAGATTGTCGATGCCGTGCACCTCGAGCCGATAGACGGCGCGGAACAGGATCGAGAGGAAATCGCCGAGCCCGCTCGCCGGCATGGTGCGGCCGATCGCGACCGCGACCGCGAAATTCGCAACGCCGATCAGCAGGAACAGCATCGGCGTGCCGACGCCGGCAAACTCGATGGCGCCGATCGCCAAAGTGCCGACCACCATGAAGGCGGCGTTGAGCACGTTGACGGCGGCGATGACGCGCGCGCGGCGGTCGGCGCCGGCCCACGCCTGCACCGCGGTGAACGTCGGCACGATGAACAGGCCGCCGCCGATCGCAAGGCCCGCAAGGTCGATTGCGACACGCAGGCCTCGGCCGGAGGTCAACATGGCCCATACGCCGATCGGGGCGCCGGGGGGCGTCGCGGCGAAAGTCGCAAAGCCGAGGTCGAGCGCGAACGCGCCGAGAATGATCGCGCCGATCAAGGTCGGCAGCAGGATGATGCGCCCGTGCGCGAGCCACGATGCGAGGCCCGAGCCGATCGCGATCGCGATCGAGAAGACGGCCAAGTAGGCGTTGACCACTTCTTCGCTGCCGCCGAGCGTGTCCTTGACCAACGGCGGCAGCAGTGAGAGCACCACCGCGCCGATGAGCCAGAACCAGCTCGCGACGAGCCCGCCCCACCACAGCCGCGGATCGGCCCGCAGCAGAGCGATCAGAGAGGCGGTGGACCGCGCGATGTTTGGATCGACTCTCAGCTCGGGCGCGGCTTCGCCGGTGCGCGGGATCAGCAGGCTGGCGCCCCAGCACAGCAAAGCGAACGTGAGGATCAGCGCGCCGAATCCCGCGACGCTCCCGCCGCCCTCGGCGGCGATGCCGCCGGCGATCGTGCCGAGCAGGATGGCGAGAAAGGTCGCGCCTTCGACCAGCGCGTTGCCGGCCGGCAGTTCCTCGCGCGCGAGGTGGTCGGGCAGGATGCCGTATTTGATCGGCCCGAACAGCGAGGCGATCACGCCGAAGAGCCCGAGCGCGCAGAACATCAGTTCGATCGACTGGGTGGCAAATCCCGCAACCGCGATGCCGGCGACGGCAATCTCGCCGAGCTTGAGGCGGCGGGCGACGACAGCCTTGTCGAAGCGGTCGGCGAGCTGGCCGCCCAGCCCGGAGAGGAAGAAGAACGGCGCGATGAATACCGCGGCCGCGAGCGCGATCAGTTCGCCGGAATGGCCGCCGCCGAGCCGGAACAGGATGAGGATGACGAGCGCGTTCTTGAGAAAATTATCATTGAAGGCGGAAAAGAACTGGCACCAGAACAGCGGCGCGAACCGCCGGGACGTCATCAGGTGGGTCGACATGGGACAAGGTCCATTCGGGCTAAGGCTCAGTCACTATCACTAGGCGTTCGGCACGCGACCCCTCACCCGCCTCGCTCGCTGGTGCTCGCTCGGCACCCTCTCCCGCAAGGGGAGAGGGTTTGGAGCGCCAAGCCGGGCCACAGCGAACCTTCTCCCCTTGCGGGAGAAGGTGGCGAGGCGGAGGGCGTCAGCCCGAGCCGAGCCGGATGAGGGGTGCGTCCCGAAGTCAGACCGTTTTCGCTCACTCGTTGCCGCGTTCGATTCCCATGAGCAGGCGCTCGGTTTTGGCGTCCTCGATCCGGTTGACCAGCTTAGCGCCTTCGTGCTGGTCGCGGAGGGTTTTTGTCACCGTGATGCTGGACTGGACCAGCATCGCCATACCGATCGCGAAATATCCTTTGATCCAGATGTCGAGCGGCAGAAAGGCGATCGCCAGCGCGACCATGATGACGGACCCGACGAAGGACGCGTAGGTGAACGCGACCCAGGCGGGCGAATGCGGGCTGCCTTGGACGGCTTGCGGGGTCATGGCTTATCTCCTCTTGCTTGCGTTCAGGGGATGATGATTTCGGTCACGTTGCCGGGGCTGCCTCGGCGCGCCGGCGCAGCCGCTCAAGCACATCGGCAGCGGTCGGCCGGGTGCGCCGGCCGAAGCCGGCGGCTTCGAGCCGGCTCGCCACGGCGCCGGATGATTTTGCCGGGTCGAGCGATTCAAGCGCGGCTTCCGCGGCGGCATCCTCGCTCTGCCGCTCGCGCAGCCGTTTCAGCGTCGCCTCGGCGTCGGCGAGCGCGGTATTGGCGACACTCCCCGGCGTGCCGCATCCGGCCTTCAAGCGCCGCACGGCCTCGGCCGCTTGGGCGATGCGACGGCCGCGCTCGAGGTCGGCGAGCCTGTGCGTGGCGTTGGCGACCGCCGTTTTCAACTGCGCCGCCTCGGCCGCGAATGTTGCGCGCGCTTGGCGGATGGCATCGCGGTCGGCCTCCATCAAGGCGATGGCCTCGGCCGCCTCGGTCGCGAGATCGTCGCGGCCCGCCGCGAGCGCCGCGCTCGCCCGCTCCTCCAGGTCGGCGAGGCGCGCGAGCGTTGAGTCCAGCCGTTTGCCTTCGGCTTCGTCCTGGGCGATGGCGACCCCGAGCGCGCGGCGCGCGCGGTCGAGTGCTCCGCCCGCGTCCCTGATCTGCTGGTCAAGGATCAACAATGCGCTGCGGTCAACGACCTCCTGCTCGGCGGCCGCAACGCTTCCGCGGAACAGAGTCAGTAGGACTTTGAACATGGGGAACTCCGTGGTATGAACATTGTTCACGGATGCATGCTACATCGGGTCTGAACGCTGTTCAAGCATTATTTTGAACATCGTTCAAAAATAAAGTTAAGCTAATGGAAACGGCCGAGCGGCGGCGAAATCTCAAGGAATCCCTGATAGATGCGGCCGAGCAGGGCATTTCGTCCTACGGCCTGCCGGGACTGCGGGCGCGCAGCTTGGCCGAGCGTATCGGCTGCGCGGTCGGGGCTATCTATAATGTGGTCGCCGACCTCGACGAATTGATCATGCTGGTCAATGCGCGCACGCTCGCGGCGCTTGAGCGTGCGCTGGTCGCGGCCGATGCGGCCCCGGAGAACCGGCCAAATGGCGATAGGGCCGTCGCGCGGCTGTGCCGCCTGGCGCTGACCTATCTCGATTTCGCGGTCAGCCATCGCCGGCGCTGGCGCGCCGTTTTCGAGCATCGGCTGCCTCCCGGCAAAGCCATGCCGGACTGGTACCTCCAGGATCAGATGCGCCTTTTCAGCTACGTCGAGGGTCCGGTTGGTGAGCTTCTGCCGGGCATTTCTCGAGCGCGGCGCGCGTTGATCGCCCGCACCTTGTTCTCCGCCGTGCATGGGATCGTCACGCTCGGCCTGGAGGAGAAGCTGCAAGCGCTGGCGCCGGGTGAGCTGCGTGAGCAGCTCACGTTCGCGGTCGCCGCGCTCGCGCGCGGCTTACGCGACAGTTCGTAGCCCGGATGAGCGCGAAGCGCGAAATCCGGGACCCCGCATATCGCCCGCTTCGCAGGCTCATGCGGGCTACGAAACTAGTTGCTCACTCCCGCCGCGTGCGCCGGGTGTTTGTCGACGATCGCGCGCACCTGCAGGATCACGCTGTCGGCGACCATCGCGTGGCCTTCCGCGGTGGGATGGATCGCGCCGCTGTAGAGCCCCGCGTACGAGGGCTGGAGAATATCGAACGGCGAGATGCCCTCGCGGTGCGTGTTGGCGGTGAGGAACGCGTCGTTGGCGGTGTGAAACAGCCGCCAGCGATGCGCGTAGGGCAGGGCGTTCGCCGGCGAGTAGGGCACGAAGGCGCCGCTCGCCTGCGAGAAGCGCGGCATGCCCATCAGCAATCCGTCGGCGACCGCGCGCTTGGGATCGCGCGCACACACCCCTCGCCGCATGAATTTCGCGAGGTGATCGGTGACGAGGTGAAAGCCGGTGCCTTGGCCGGTCGCGAGCCCGGCCGGGCAATCGTGCCGCCGGTGCACGTCGGTCAGGCATTCGAGCCGGTTGTCGAGTTCGGTGGTGAAGGCCGCCGCCTCGGTGATGCGCTCGCGGCTCATGCGCAGCTTCGGATGCACGTCGAGGCCGAGCGTCGGCATCGCGCCGCACATGGCGCCGGTCTCGTCGTATTGGATCGGCTCGTAGGACGTCTGCACGACCTGGGCGGGCGCCACGCCGAAGCCGTCGTGCAGCGCCTCTTTGACCGCCTCGAGGCGCCGATCGAATACGCGCAGGTAATTGCGCGCCACGTCGGGGCCGAAGCGGATTTGCCGTCCCAGCAACTGGGCGATCGGCGCGAGGTCGCTCGCGCTCTCGGTGATGGCGTAGAGCGCGACCGAGGCAAATCCCACGTCGTTGCCGCCGATCGAAAGCAGTACCACGTCGATCGGCCGCTTGCGCTGCTCGGGCGGGCACCAGCGCATGGCGATCGGGCGCGCGCCGATGCTGGTGTCGCCGGCCGAATAGGCGGGCAGCGTGTAAGACGCGGTCCTGCTGCGCGCCGCCTCCCCGCCGCGGCAGATCAAGGTGCTGAGCTGATCGAACTGCGCCGGCACTTTGTTTGAATTGGGCTTGTCGAACTGCTCGCGCGCGTCCTTCTCGAGGAACAGTCCCTCCGCCGTCTCGGCGCCGGTGCAGGCGAGATGGACGAGCGTGACCGCGCGGTGACGGTTTTCCAGCGCCAGCTGCATGCCGACGCGGAACTGATAGCCGTACTGCGAGCGATGACAGTCCGCGCTCATCCACTGCGCGCCGCGCCGCGCGAAGGCGTCGAGGAACTCCTGAGATGTCGGCTTAAAGATGAGGCCGCGCTCCTCGTCCTCGAGCAAACGCTTGGGCAAGGCCTTCGGATCGAAGTTGTCTCCCGACGCGAGGTCGAACATCTCGGCTTTGGCAGTCGGCGGCTTCATCGACCGCATCGCCATGTCTTCGCGCGTGTTGGCGTTGACCGGGTCGTAGACCATCTGCCGCGCGGCGCTGAACGTCACCGGCCGGTCGGGATTGCTGTCGCCGGAGGCGAAGGAATCGCCGAGCCCGACTACCAGCAGATCTTCGACCGTCACGTCGGCGTCTTCCAGTTCGCGTCCGTCCGGCAGCTTCACCTTCACGGCGACGCCGGAGTTGGCGCGATTGGTCGAATAGGGGACGCGTTCGATGACGAGCGTGTTGGCGCACGGCTGCGTGCGCTGGCCCGCGCGGCCGCCGGCCGCGTGCGGCTGCCAGCTCCACGCGCATTGGCCGTTGGCCGCTTCCGCGCGCAGTGCCGCCGAGAGGGAAACGCGCACGGTGTGCGCGTCGGGCAGGATGTAATCCTCTTTGGCGCTGCCCCACGAATATTTGCGGTCGCATTGCGCCGGATAGCGGCGCGGCCGGCCGACGTTGTCGTAGCAGGCGGTGGGAAGCGTCTTGGCCGCCCAGCCGAGGCGGCTCGCCTCATAATGCGCGCGCCTGGTCGCCGCGCAGGCCGCAGGGGAAGTTGAGTCCTTGCAGTCGGGGTCGTTGAGGCGGCGTTCGATGCGCGAGATCACGTCGGACGGAATCGGGCCGCTCGGGTCGCCGCGGACTTCGGCAAACGCCTTTTCGTGCAGGGCAAACGAGGTGTCGACCTTGTAGAAACGGAACGGGTTGTCGACTTCCCATTCGATGTCGGCCGCGTACGCCGGGCCGAATCCGCCAAGCAATGCGGACGCCGACGCGAGCGCCGCGATCATCCTCAGCCACATGACTCTCCCCCTACTGCCTGGGCAGGTTGCTGTCGGATGTCCCCGGATGTGCAGTGATTGACGGCCGTGCCGCCTTAACCCCCCGATAACGCCTGTGTCGGGTATGCCTCAATTTAGGCGGATGTCGGGCAAGCCCGCCGCGTTGCGGGCTCGGGCTGCCTCGCCTATGCCACCGCGAACGCCGGAGGTTGAGCCATGGCAAAGGACGTAGCCGTCATCGTCGGAGTGGGATCGGGGCTGAGCGCCGCGCTCGCGCGCGCCTGCGCCCAGCGCGACATGACCGTCGTGCTTGCCGCCCGCAACATCGGCAAATTATCCGAGCTGGCGGAGGAAACCGAGGGGCGCCTGATCTCCTGCGACGCGCTCGACCGGCGCCAGGTCGACGCTTTGTTCCACGTGGTCGGCGAGATCGCGGTGCCCTCGCTCGTCATCTACAACGCGAGCTACCGCACGCGCGGTTCGATCGTCGAACTTGACCCGGTCGAAGTCGAGCGCAGCGTTGCGGTCACCGCGCTCGGCGGCTTTCACGTGGCGCAGGCCGCGGCGCGGCAGATGCTGCCGCTCGGGCGCGGCTCGATCTTCTTCACCGGCGCGTCGGCGAGCGTGAAGGGCTATGCCCTCTCGGCACCGTTCGCCATGGGCAAGTTCGCGCTGCGCGGGCTTGCGCAGAGCATGGCGCGCGAGCTTGCCCCCAAGGGGCTGCACGTCGCGCATTTCGTCATCGACGGCGGCATCAGCCGCGGCCCGGATGATCCGAGGAGCGGGCGCGGCGCCGACGGGCTGCTCGAGCCCGCGGCCATCGCCGAGACCTATCTGCACGTGCATGCCCAGCCGCGCAGCGCCTGGACCTGGGAGGTCGAGCTGCGGCCGTGGGTGGAGTCGTTTTGATAGCCCGGATGAGCCCGCGCAGCGGGCGACCGCGCAACGTGATCGCGCTCACCGAGATTGCCGCCGGTCGTAGAGAGTAAGGTCAAGAAGTCGATCGCCTCTAGCGTTCACTCGCTTTTCGAAACAAGGTTCATCTTGCTTGGGCTTTCGCGATCTCTTCGATTGCGTGCGGCACTGTATAAACAATCAAAAACGTGAGGGGCGCGAGAAAGACTAGCGCGACTAACACATCCATCACCCGTGCCCAGTTCGCCGGATACCAAGGGTAAAGCAAAGTGATCCGCCAAGTGTTTGTATATGAAAGGCAATAGGATAGCAGCACGCCGAAGGCTAAGGCTGCGATATTTTCGAGTAATCCGCTATTTGTTTTGGCTGCCAAATATTTGAGTAGCCCGACAATCATTGCATTTCTTAAAAGATCAAAAAGCCATTTGGTTGCCTGCCGAAACCACCGCGCGAAGGCGGTGTCGGGCTCGTCGTATCGGTCTATCACGCCTGATAGGTAGGTCTGTAGTCTTGCGCTTCTGCTTTGCGGGTGTGTAGGCATTTATCCGACCTCATGTTCTAATTAACTTGCCACGACGCGCATCCCCTTGCGTCGGCTTCCGTAGTCTATCGCGATGGTCGTATGGTCCGCGACGGCTCCCTAATACTGGCCGATCTTGTCGGCAAACTCCACGTGCTACGCGTCGCATGCACCAAGTGCGAGCGCGCCGGCCGATATCCTGTTGCGCGGTTGATCGAGGCGATTGGCCCCAATGCGAACATGGCAGATTGGCTCAGCAAGCTAACGGTCGATTGCCCGCGCAAGATCAAAAACAGCTACAGCGATCAATGTGGCGCACTCTGTCCTGATCTTCCGAAAGTGCTGTAGATGACCAAGAAGCCCAAAACGCAACGGCCGCGCCGCACCGAGCGGCATTGGATTGTCTATCTGATAAGCGGTAAGCGAGCCGGACGACTAGGAACGGTTGCGGCTGCCGATTGCGATGCGACCATTGCTAAGGCGATCGATGAATTCGGAATTACGGACCCGGAACGGCAAAAGCGAGTCGCGGTCAGCCCGATCGTTATGTCGCCGAGAAATACGTCCCAATCATCTGAAGAACGAACCCCGTAAAAAGTAATCCGAACCCTGCGATGCCGATCGCGCCTCGTGCCGTCTTTGCTTCGATGTATTGCAGCCCATTGAATACGCCGTACAGTAAGAACAACCAAACAATGGCGCCGAACCACGCGAGCAAAACCGACAGCATGCCAATCCCTACGAACGCCAAACCAGGACGATGCTTGTCGCTAGGTGCAGGCATCCACAGCACAAGCAATGTTGCGACTACTATTGCGCCGGCTGCCCATAGCGGTGGGCCGTACTTCTGCATCCCGAGCGACCAATTGAACAGACGTATCGCCCGTTCTCGCAACCGATGCAAATTTTCCAATTTGATCGCTTCGACAGACAGCAGGAACGCTCCAGCTATATCGAATACAAGGCCCGCCATCGTTATGTGATAGGCGTGCATCGCTAACGCGTTCCCGCGTTCCGCGATCAAGCGGCCTCTTTCGGAAAGTCGGGGCGGCTAGCAATTCTCACGATGTCGTCCGGCTCAAGGATTGTCTTCCCAACCCCCGCGCTCGCGTCGGTCATTATATCGTAAAGTCGCTTTTGGCTGTCTGGCTTTCGCATAAACTGGTGAATGCATCCGGCGAGAGTGCCGTTCCAAATTTGTCTGCTACCGAACGCCGCGACGTCGCCGGCTCGCTTTTTCTCTAGGGAAGACCAACGGTGAAGCGATGCAGGCGTGTCGTAATTGATCCGATCAAAGACCATAAAATTATCAATGTGATCGGTGATATCGAGCGAATCGATGATCGAGTCGCCCGGCCGCAAAGCTAGGAAAAAGCGCAATTCCTTCGATGGAGTCAACGCTCTGTAGCCATTGTAGTCGGCGGCTTGGACGGCGGCTCCATTTTTGTGAGTCCACGCGAACCGCCCAATAAGATGCAGCCGGACAATCGAGTTCGGGTCAATCTCGGTTCCCACAATCATTGTGTCATGTTCGCGTTTTGGTGAGGCGCCGATGTCGGCGAAGAAAGGAACTCCTTAAAACGGGCGTCGAATTTCGGGAGTCGCTCTAAAATCCAATCTTCCACCGCGGAGATTTTATCACACACCGATTCGGTTTGGCTGTCCGGTCTTCGATCATACTCTTCTTTTAATGATTTAAGCTTTGCAACGTGCTCCTCTACTTCCTTTAGGTCTGTCAGATCGGTTCCATAGAATCGCGCGGCAGCGAGCTTCTCACGGTATGCATCTAGTCGGGACATATCACCGCCGCCGTGCGTGGCGTCGAACATCAGATTGCGGGCGGCTTCAACCGCGTCGCGTTGAAGAGCATAGTGGTCGCGCACTGGTGTGCTCCCATCCTTGAGCGAATCGCTTAGGTGATCACCGGATTATATCGCGTCGCGCTTCCGGCGCCCGTTTGCGCAGCTTCGCCTCGATGGCGGGCGCCGACTTCGCCGCGAACCGACCGCGCTCCCGTCGTGCTGCTGCGTCACCGCGGCGAGACTTCAGCGCCGGCACGTGCCACCGGGCGAAACGCTGTCGCCAAGAACCTAGCTAAGTCATTGATTTTATTATCTGACGCCCCCTAGGGGACTCGAACCCCTGCTTTAGCCGTGAGAGAGCGAAGGCGAGTCACTCCGCGGGCTGCGCCGCGGGGGCCGACGGTTTGATGGGATGAGAGCCCACTTTCGGGATCATGCTCTAAAGCTCGACATCGTCCGGGACGCTCGCCTTCATGGCCAAAAGCCTGGCCGCGTAGTCATCCTCCACGATGCGCTCGGATTTGCGCTGCCGCAGATGTCCCGTGGCAAACGCGTGGCTGGGCGTTGTCGTCCCCGGCCGCGAGGGGCGTGAAGCCCTCGCTGACCTTTTCCGTTGCCCGAGTGCCGGTAGATTCGTGCCGCGCTGCCATGGCCTTCCTCTCCTTCTGACAAAATCGCAATTTTGGATGATGAGGCAAGGGCGATTCGCCCCAAGACCCTTTGGTTGGCCGAGCCACTGCGCGAAGCTCTCGCTCCGTGCGCAGAGCGGATCAAGGCCGCCTTCGTCTACGGCTCAGTCGCTAAAGGCGAGGAGACAGCACGCAGCGACATCGACTTGATGGTGATCGGCGAGGACGTGACTTATTTCGATTTTTTCGATGCATTCCTGAAAGCCGAGAAACCGCTCAACCGACCGATTCACGCGAACTTCGTCAGCCCCGATGAATGGAGACGCAAGCTCGCCGACGGAACCGCTTTCTTCACGAAAATCAACGCCTAGCCGAAGATTTTCGTCGCCGGCACGCAGGAAGATTTGGCGGCATGACAGATAAAAACCGATAGTTATATAACTGAATGTAATACTTCTCCTTCCTACTCAATCTTGCTTGACACCATTAAATCGAAGTAGTATATATCTTCTGACGAATGGAATGTCAGATCGCACCATGACGCGACCCGCTCTCGCCGCCCGCAATGCGCCGATCCTCGCCACGATGGCCCAATTCGCCGAGCGGGCGGCGGAGATCGTAAGCATCGCGCCGGGCGCGCCCGGCGGGATTTTCGAAATGCGACAAACAATGATGGAGCAACCCGCATGACATTCAAACCCGGACAGAGCGGCAATCCCGCCGGCCGCGCGGCCGGCAGTCGCAACAAGCAGACGCTCGCCGCCGAGGCGCTGCTGTTCGAGCACGCTAAGGAGCTCGTCGATGACTTGGTGCGGCGCGCGAAGAACGGCGAACCGGCGGCGATGCGGCTTGCCATGGATCGCATCCTCCCCGTCGGCCGCGGGCGGCTGCTGCCGGTCGAACTGCCGCCGGTGCGCTCGGCCGAAGACGCGCGGATCGCCGCTGGCGTGATCATGGACGCGCTCAAGGAAGGCGCGCTCTCCGCGCGCGAGGCGGTCGACCTCATCAACGTGGTCGGCGCGCTCACCAGGCTCACCGGAGCGCTGGAGTACATCAAGAAGGTCGCGCGGACGGAGGTGGCAAAGTCCGCCCACACGCTCGGGCTCGACCATTTCCTCGCCAGCCGGCCCTACCTGCCCGACTTCGAGCGGCGAGAGTCGGAGATCGACGCGGAGGAGGAGGGTCAAGACGAAGACTGGTCGGACATGCCGGAAGGGGCGCCTGATGGGGACGAGAGCTTGCAGATCGTTGCTGATTCGGACGACGAAGGGCAGAGGACGGGCGACCTGAACGGCAGTACCGCGCTGCGGTAAGTGAGCCGGTCGCGCTTGTAAATATCAACGAAAATACAAGCGCGCCGGATGACGGCGATGCAATAGGTTGCGGCGCGCGACGCGCCGGGTTGTTTGAAATCGTTGAAAAAATAAGGCGCGCGGCGGACGATGCACCGCAACACGGACCGTCGCTTGAACGAAAATATCAAGCCGGAACAAGCGACCACTCTTTGTTGCTTGCAGATCGTTGCTGATTCAGACGACGGAGGACGGAGGACGGAGGTCGGATGAGTCGAGCGGCGGCGCTGCGGTGCAGCGAGAGAGGGTGCGCCATTGTAAACAACAATGAAAATGCAATGGCGTTGACGGCGCGCGATTGAGACAGGCAACGCGCGAGTTGTTTGAAATCGTTGAAGAAAAATGGGTGCGCGGCGGAGAGTGCACCGCAGCACGAACAATGGATTGCGCGAAAATTACAATGGCGAATCAATCGAACAACAATCCGGAACAGTACCCCATGGAACTTTTTGCGTGCTGCAGCGCCCCCTCCCGATCCCTCCCAGGCGCTGATTACTTTTTGTTGCTTGCAGATCGTTGCTGATTCAGCAGATGCGGCACAGACGGTGCAGCGCGCGCCCCCTCTCCCCGCTTGCGGGGAGAGGGTCGGGGTGAGGGGGACTCTCAGTAGCGCGACGCCAGTGGGAGTCCCCCTCACCCGCCGTGCTTCGCACGGCGACCCCGGATCAAGTCCGGGGCAGCCTCTCTCCCCGCAAGCGGGGAGAGGTGGAGCGAGTGGCCCGGGCGGTGCTGATTACTTCTTGTTGCTTGCAGATCGTTGCTGATTCGGCAGTTGCGCGTGAGCGGGAGCCATTTTGATCGGGATATTCTATTCCCCCGCCGCCGGCTGCGCCGCCAGCTGGGCGCGCGCGGCTTGCGTGCGTCCCATGGCGAAGAGGGCGACCGCCGCGCATAGCGCCGCGGTGGCGCCGATGATGAAGATGGCGGTGGTCGGCCATTTGAGCGCGATCAGGATGCCGCCCACGCCCGGGCCGGCGATCGATCCGATCCGGCCGATGCCGAGCGCCCAGCCGATGCCGGTCGAACGGATGAAGGTCGGATAGAAGGTCGAGGCGAGCGCGTTCACGCCGGTCTGGCCGCCGATCAGACAGAATCCCGCAATCGTCGCGACAATCAGCATCAGCGGCGGCGAGACGACGGCGAAGCCGAGCGCGCCGATCGACAGCCCGGCGAGCACATAAGCCGGGCTGAGCACGCGGTAGGCGCCATAGGCGTCGACCGCGCGGCCGCCGAGCAACGTGCTGATGACGCCGCCCGCCTGGAACAGGCCGGTCGCCATGTTGGCGAGGACAAGCGCGATGCCGGCGTCGTGGGCGAGCGTGGGGAGCCAGAAGTTGATGAGGAAAATATTCAACAGGCTCATGAAGAACACGAGCCACAGCAGCACGGTCGGCACCGCGCGGCCCTCGCGGAACAGATGCCCGACCGGAACGCCGTGGCCCCGCTCTTCGCTGATCGCGAATCGCGTGTCCGCGGAAAACGCGCGCGCCGGATTGATGCGCGACAGGATGGCGGCGACCCGTGCGGTCTGATTGCCTTGCAGCACCAGATGCCGGATCGATTCCGGAAGCTCCATGAGCAACAGCGGAACGAGCGCGATCGGCAGCGCGCCGCCGAGGTAGAGCATCGCGCGCCAGCCGAATACCGGAATCAGAAAGGCGGAAATGAATCCGGCAAAGGAGGCCCCGATCGGGAAGCCGCAGAACATCACCATCACCATGGTGGCCCGGCGCCGGTGCGGCGCGTATTCCGCCGTCATGGCGATCGCGTTGGGCATGGCGCCGCCGAGACCGAGCCCGGTGAGAAAGCGCAGGACCAGCAGGCCAGTCACCGATTCGGCGAGCAGGCCGGTGAGCAGCGTCATCACGCCGAAGGCCAGCGTCGATCCGACGATCACCGTGTGCCGGCCGATCTTGTCGGCGAGCGGCCCGAGCGAGAGCGCGCCCACCATCAGCCCGGCGAGACCGGCGACGCCGACCGGCGCCATCGCCGGCCGCGTCACCTTCCATTCGGCGATGATCGAGGGGACGAGGTTGCCGATGACCTGCGTGTCGAAGCCGTCGAGGAACACGACCGCGGCGCATAAGGCCCCAACGCGAATCTGGTACCCGCTGATTCTCTGCTGGTCGAGCAGAGACGGAACGTCGACGACCCCGGGCGCAGCCATGCGTTTTCCCTTTAGTTGGCCGGAGCGTGCATTGCGGACCGGCCGCGTTATGACGGCATGGTGTCAGCCGCAGCGGGCCTTTGGCAACAGGCAGATGATGTGGGGCTGCTTCGGGGCGTTGGCGACGGCGCGCTCTCTCTGTTATGGACGAGGTGCCGTCGTACTGTGACGGTTCCCTCGGGCGACGCGGTCGCCGATCCTCAAGCGTAATCCATGGCTGAAGACCAGGCGCAGCGTCCCAGGCCGCCGGTGCCGCGCCGCGGCCCCGGGCGGGTGCTCTCGCCCGTGGTGGCGATCCTCGCCCTCATCTATTTCCTCATCGACGCGCTGTTCCTGCCGCCGATCCGGCTGCTCGGCCGCTGGCTCGGCGGCTTCAATGCGTTTGCGCGGCTCGGCGACTGGATCCGCACGCTTGGGCCTTATCAGACGTTGGCGCTGTTCCTCGTTCCGCTGATCATCCTCGAGCCGGTCAAGCCGGTCGCCGCCGTTCTCGCGGCGAAAGGTCACTACATGCGCAGCATCGCCGTGCTCGTCATCGGCGAAATCCTCAAGGTGACGATCGTCGAGCGTCTCTTCCACGTCGGAAAGCCCAAGCTCATGATGATCCCGGCTTTTGCCCGGATCTATAACTACGTGATGGCCTGGTACGCCTGGTTCGAGGCGCTGCCGCCGTGGCAGGCGGTGCTGCGCCGGGTTCGGGCGATCAAGGCGCAGACGCGCGCCGCATGGCTGCGGCTGCGGGCGTGGTTTCGTCGCGTCTCGCGATCGGCGCGATGATGATGGGGGAAGCAGTGACGGATCAGCAAAAAACACAGATCATTCTCGGTACGGCGACGCCGGGCGGCGGATTTCCGCTTTACGGCGACGCGGTCACGGCGGTGATCAACGAGGTCGATTCCTCGCTTGCGGTCGAGCCGCGCAACACCAAAGGCTCGACCGAGAACATCCCTTTGCTGGAAGCGGGCAAGCTCGACATCGCGCTTGTCACCGGCGAGCCCGCCTACGAAGCATTCGCCGGCATCGGCCGGCCGCGCACGCAACTGAAAATACTCGCCGCCATGTATTCGACGCCCGGCATGTTCGTGCTGCGCGCCGACAACGCGGCCCGCGCGATCGCCGATCTAAAAGGAAGGCCCGTCGCGTTTGGCGCGCGCGGCTCCGGGCTCGTGATCCTCGCGCGCTACGTGCTCGACGGCATCGGGCTCGATCCCGACCGGGATTTCACCGCCGTCTATCTCGACCACGCGGGGGACGGGCCGGCCATGGTGCTCGACGGCCGGGTCGCGGCGCTGTGGGGCGGCGGATTGGGCTGGCCCGGTTTCGCCGCCGTCGCCAAGGCGCCCGGCGGCGCACGCTTCATCGCGCCCGACGCCGACGAGGCGGCGCGCATCCGCGGCAAGCATTCGTTTCTCAAAGCCATGACGGTTCCGGCCGGCAGCTATCCCGGGCAGGACATGCCGATCTATTCGGTCGGCTCGTGGAGCTTCATCCTGGCGCGGCCGACGCTCGACGATGACGTCGCCTATCGGCTGGCGCGTGCGCTCCATCGCGGCGAGCAGGCGCTCGGAACCCGCCTCGCCCAGGCGCGCGAGACCACCGCCGCCAACACCGCCGCCGCGGCCCCGAGCCTCGATCTCATCCACCCCGGCGTGCTGCGGTATTTGAAGGAGATTGGGATTGCCTAACCTCGACCTCGTCATGCCCCGCGAAAGCGGGGCATGCAGTAAACACCGGCCGACGTTTTATTTGAAAGGCCTGTGTTTACTGGATCGCCCGCTTTCACGGGCGATGACGAAGTGATGTTTATTAATGCCCCATTCGTGCCGAGGCCGGATGGCCCGGCACCTTGAAGCGCTTGCCGGTGTCGGTGATCTCGGTGCCGTCGACCTTGAGGATGGAGAAATCCTGGTCGATGTAATTGCCGACCAGCACGTAATTGCCGTCCGGCGTGAACACCGCCGCCTCGGGCAGGCCGCCCACCTCGATCTCTTTTCCGGCGGTGACCTTCTTGCCGTCGATCTTAAGGACGGTCACGTGGCCGTTGCGATGATAGAACCAAGCGGCCTTGTTGTTGGAGCCGGCGAGGATCGCCGACACCGCGACGTTGCCCTTGGGGCTCACGGCGAGACCTTCCGGCCCGTCGCCCACCACGACGCGGTCGATCGCCCGCGGCGGGTTCGCCTCGAGGTCGATCACGCTTGCGGTGTCGACGCTGCCGTCGGAGGAGCCGGCGCCGCCGTTATCCGACGTAAGCGCGATCTTGCCGCCCGGCACGACCACGACGTTGTAGACCCACAGCCCGCCCGGCACGTCCACTTTGTTATAAGTCACCTTTTCGCCGTCGACGTCGAGCACCGACACTTTGTGGCCGGAGAACCGGGGCGCGAGTGCATGCTTGCCGTCGGGCGTGAACGTCACATGCGACACCTCCCCGTCCATGGGGATGGTCTCGACCACCTTCACGTCGGTGCCCTTGACCGAGAGGACGGTGATCGACTTGCCCGCCCGATTGGCGACAAGTGCGATGTTGCCGGACGGGCTGAAGCTCAGGCCTGACGGCTGCTTGTCTCCGGTGATGGTGGCGGCGAGCTTGGGCGGGTTCGCCTTCAGGTCGATGACGTAGATTTTGTCGTCGGGCACCTGCTTGAGCGTGTCGCCTTCCTTGATCACGTCGACCGAATCGGCGACCAGCGCAACCGTCCCGGTCGGGTCGATATCGACGTTCACCGGCGGGCCGACCACCGAGTTCTTGAGCGGCAGGTTGGCGACGATCTTCGGGTTCATCGGGTCGGCGAGATCGACGATCAGTACCGAATCCTTGCCAGGCGGCGACAGCACCGTTTTGCCGGCGTCATCCCACAGAACCTTTTCGTCGTTTCCCACAATCATGAACGGTGCCGCGCGCACGGGCGCGAGCCCGAACGCGAGGACCGCCGCTGCGCCGGCCAGTGCCGTCACGAGATGCGATCGCATCGTTTCCTCCCCTGTAGTGTCCCGATTCCGAAGTTCGCCCAACCCTGCAGCACGACCGATGCGAACTTCGGAATCGAAGGACACTACCAAGTTTTACGATGCTAGTGCCGCTTTGAACCCGAAGTTCGCAACCGAACTCGCGGCAATTGTAATGCGAACTTCGGGTTCGCGGCACTAGCGCGGGTTCGAGTGCCCGCATGTCTGATCCTTGCGCCTAATGTTTCCCGGCGCAAGCGACGGGCGCGGCGTGGCGGCGCTCCCGAGGTGCCCTTAACCACGTAAACCTTCTCCCCTCCGCTATCGGTTTGAACAAAAGTAAGGTCCGCGCGTTGCTGCTGTGCGATCCCGGGGCAGCGGCCGAGGGTATCCCGCTGCCAATCCCGTACGAAGTAAGCGTCGCCTGAACCGTGGCATCCCAAGCGAGAGCGCGCACGTGACAACAACAATCGACACTCGCCACCCGCTCCTGAACACGAACGCCGAAAGAATGCGGATCGAGGCCATGCTCAGGCATCTCGGGAGCGGCGCCGATCTGCGCGATCTGCCCGCGTCCGCGTCCGAGAAGGTGGCGCTGGTCAAAACCGCCAACCAGCGCGGGCTGATCGCCTGGCATAAGAGCCGCGGCCGATACGAGCTGACGACCGCGGGCTGGTGCGCACTGGCGCCCACCCGACGTTTCGGAGTCGGCTCGATCATGGTCGGAACGACGCTGGGCGCCAGCCTCGGTGCCGCCGCCTTGGCGGTTTTCTGGCTCACGGCCGGCGCGGCGCATGTGGATAGTCACGCGCCGCGATCAGCGACGGCTCCCGCTCCGGCGCAGGTAGCCAAGGTCACCGCTCCGCCGGTCAAGGGGGCTGTGGGCAATCCGGCGCCCGTCGCGCCGGCATCGAGTCCCGCGGAAGAGACCACGGCCTCTATTCCACCGCCCGCTTCGGCGCCCGTGAGCGCCCCGGCGCGTGAACCGGCTCCTGCTCCCGCCGCGGCGCCGGCCGAAGCCGAGCCCACCAAGGTCGCTGACGGGCCCACGCCCGAGCAACTCGCCGCGGCGGCCAAGGCCAAGCAGGTCGCGGCCAAGAAGGCGCGCCAGCGCGCGGCCGCGCGGCGCCGGCGCGAGGATGCGGCGCGCACCTGGGCCGCCGGCGAACCCTCGCGTACGCGCGAGGCCGAGTATTCGGGCCACGGCGTTTATGGCGGCTACAGCGGGTATGGCGGTTACGGCGGCGGCAACTCGTGGTTTGCGTATCGTTAGGATCGTGTGATGCCGCGCTACTACTTCAACATCATGGATGGCCGGCCGCTGGTCGATCGCGAGGGCATGGACCTGCCCGACGCGGCAGCCGCGCGCAAGGAAGCGACGCGCTACGCGATCGACTTGGTGCGGCGATCCGAGTTCTCCGGCTGGAAAGAGGTCGAGAACGTCGTCGTCACCGACGAGCAGGGCGCCGAGGTACTCACCGTTACTTTCCCCAAATCGGCCGCCGAGCGCTGCGGCACGTAACTGGCCCGTAGCCCGCATGAGCCCGCGCAGCGGGCGACATGCGGGGCGACTTCCCCGGATATCGCCTCGCTGCGCTCGGCTCATCCGGGCTACGACTGCAGGTCGCTCGGGATGATGACGATATCGTAGCCGAGCGTGCTCCAGTTTGTTTGGATTGATTTTGGCGGTCGTAATCGTGACTCGTACCTCCGCGCAGACGTCATCCTGAGGAGGTCGCGCCCTCTTGCGCGCGACCGTCTCGAAGGATGGCCACATGCTCTGTGCTTGCTGCCATCCTTCGAGACGCTCGCCGCTGACGCGACGAGCTCCTCAGGATGACGTTGTTATTTGTCGCCCGATTCTCCAGCAAATGCCGCCTACCTTATCGGCGGCGCGTACTGCAGCCCGCCCTTGTTCCACAGCGCGTTAAGCCCGCGTTTGATCTTGAGCGGCGAGCCTTCGCCGACGTTGCGCTCGAACACCTCGCCGTAGTTGCCGACCTGTTTGACGATGCGCACCACCCAGTCCTTGGTGAGCCCGAGCTGTTCGCCGTAATTGCCCTCGGTGCCGACCAGCTTTTTGATGTCGGGGTTATCGGATTTGAGCGACTCGTCGATGTTCTTCGACGTGACGCCTGCCTCCTCCGCGTTGAGCATGGCGAAGTGAACCCATTTGACGATGTCGAACCACTGATCGTCGCCGTGGCGCACCGACGGGCCGAGCGGTTCCTTCGAGATGATTTCCGGCAGCACCTCGTGGTCGTCCGGCTTGGCGAAGCGCAGGCGCTCGCCGTAGAGAGCGGAGGAATCGGTGGTGAAGACATCGCAGCGCCCGGCTTCATAGGCCTTCACAGTCTCGTCGTTGGTCGCGAATGTGACGGTCTTCAGCTTCATCTTGTTGCCGCGGAAATAATCCGCGAGGTTGAGCTCGGTCGTGGTGCCCTGGCCGACGCAAACCGCCGCCTCGCTTAGCTCCAGCGCGGATTTGACTTTGAGTTCCTTGCGCACCATGAAGCCCTGGCCGTCGTAATAAGTGACGCCGGTGAAGTTGAGGCCAAGCGCGGTGTCGCGCGAGCTGGTCCAACTGGTGTTGCGCGCGAGCACGTCGACCTCGCCCGATTGCAGCGCGGTGAAACGATCCTTCGAGGTCAGCGGCACGAATTTGACTTTCTTGGGATCGTCGAAAATCGCCGCCGCGACCGCGCGGCAGAAGTCGACGTCGAAGCCGGCCCAGTTGCCCTGGGCGTCCGGCAGCCCGAAGCCGCCGAGTCCGGTATGGGAGCCGCAATTGAGCACGCCGCGGGTCTTCACATTGGCAAGGGTCTGCGCGTGCCCGGGCGAGGCAAGACCGAGCATCGCCGCACAAACAAACATTCCGAGGATGCGTTTCATGACACTGCTCCGGTTTTTTTTCGCCGAGGCGGCGACATTTGCACGGGAACGTGGTTTTCACTCCAGATGAATGTTGGCGCCGCGGATCACCTTCGCCCACTTCTGCGTTTCGTCGGCCACGAGCTTACCGAATCCGTCGGGCGTCATCGGCATGGGGTCGCCGCCGAGTTCCTGCATGCGCTCCTTAAGCTTCGGATTCGCGAGCACCGCGTTGACGCCTTGGTTGAGCTTCGAGACGATTTCCGGCGACGTGCCGTGCGGCGCCGCGATGCCGTACCAGACACTTGCCTCGTAGCCCGGCACCGTTTCGGCCATCGCCGGCACGTCGGGCAACGCGGGCACGCGTTGCGGCGCCGTGACGCCGAGAGCACGAACTTTGCCGGCTTTGATCTGCCCCACCGCACCCGGAATGTTGTCGAACAGCGTCTGCACGCGGCCGGCAAGCAGGTCGGTGAGAGCCGGCGCCGAGCCGCGGTAAGGGACGTGAACGATATCGATGCCCGCCATGACCTTGAGCAGTTCGCCGCACAGATGGAGGGAGGTGCCGACGCCGCCGGAGGCGTAATTGACCTTTCCCGGATTGGCCTTCGCGTAAGCGATGAACTCGGCGAGATTCTTCACCGGCAGGTCGAGATTGGCTTCGAACACATTGGTCAGCTGCATGGTTCCCGCGACCGGCACGCTGTCGCGGATGAAGTCGAACGGCAACTTCTCGTAAAGCGTGGCGTTGATGGCGTTGTTCGGACCGACGAACGCGATCGTGTAGCCGTCCGGCGGAGCGGAGAGCGCGATCTCCATGCCGACATTACCGCCGGCACCCACGCGATCTTCGATCACGAAGTTCTGCCCGAAATATTCGGAGAGATATTGTCCGACGAGCCGCGCCGTCACGTCGTTGGGGCCACCGGCTGCAAAACATACGACCCAGCGCACCGGCCGCGACGGATAGCTGTCCGCGCGCGCAAGCCGTGACACGGCGGGCAGCGCCAGGGCACCCGCGGCGAGATGCAGAAAGCGGCGACGACGAAGTCTCATGTTGTTGGGCACCCTTTTTGGAGAGGCCGAAACGCTAGCGCAATTCGGGTCGGGCGCAATAGGCGCCTACGAGCCGATCGCGGCGACGATGGCGTTCACCATCGGCTTGAGATGAAAGCTTTGCTCGGGCGCGACGGTGACATGGCCGCCCGCCTGTTCGATCGCCTCGGCGACCACGGGTCCGACCGCGGCGATTCTCGTGCGCGCCAGCGCGGCGCGTAACGCCGGCGCGCGGGCGCTTGCCGTTGCAACGTCGCGCAGGCGCTTGACCTGCGCCGAGCTGGTGAACGCGATCAGATCGATTTTTCCGGCCGCCATGGCGTCGATTGTTTCCGCGACCAGGCGGTCCTCGCTCTCCGACGCATAGGCGTAGCACAGCACCGGATCGGGCGTGGCGCCGGCGGTGGTGAGAAACTCGAGCAGCGCGGGATTCGGATCGGGATAGAGCTGCACGGCGATGCGCCGCCCGGCGAGGTTCGCGTCCTCCAAGGCCGCGATGACACCGGCGGTGGTCGGCTCGGGAGCCGGCAGGTCGGGCTTGAGCCCCAGCATCTGCAGCCGCCGTGCCGGCTTCGGCCCGCGCGTGATCTTGCGTACCTTTGCCAGCGTGGCGACGAATGCCGTTTCAATTCCGGCACGCGCGGCGAATCCGACGAGCCGGCCGAGGCCTTCGCCGGTGAGCAGGATCAAGTCGTCGGGCGGCGCGGCGATGAAACGCTTGAGCCACGCCTCGACCGGCACCGCGTCCGCGACGTCGCGGATGGCGACCAGCGGGCAGCGCACGGCGGTCGCGCCATGGCGCTCCAGCATGTCGGCCAACAGGTCGAGTTCGCGCGTTTCCGGCACCACGATGCGCCGGCCGGCGAGCGCGTCGCTCATGGGACTAAGCTCCTGCCGACACGTTATATAGGGGGCGCAATATCTGGAGTCTCTGCCATGACCGACGGTTCCCCCGCCGCGGAAACGCTTGCCGTGCGCTGCTGCATCGCCGGCGGCGGGCCGGCCGGCATGATGCTCGGCTTCTTGCTCGCGCGCGCCGGTGTCGACGTGCTCGTGCTCGAGAAGCACCCCGATTTCTTCCGCGACTTCCGCGGCGACACGATTCATCCCTCGACGCTCGAGGTCATGTACGAGCTGGGCCTGCTCGAGCAATTCCTCAACCGTCCGCATCAGGAGTTGCGCGAGCTGCGCGGCTGGATCGGCGATGCGATGATTCCGGTCGCGGATTTTTCTCACCTGCCGACCCACTGCAAGTTCATCGCGCTGATGCCGCAATGGGATTTTCTCGATTTCCTCGCCCAGCAGGCGAAGACCTACGCGAACTTCCGCCTGCGCGTGCAGGCGGAAGTGATCGGCCTGATCGAAGAAGGCGGGCATGTCGTCGGCGTGCGGGCGCGCACCCCCGCCGGCGCACTCGAAGTGCGCGCGGATCTCGTGGTCGGCGCAGACGGACGCCATTCGACCGTTCGCGCCCAGGCGGGCCTGCAAATAATCGATCTCGGCGCCCCCATGGACGTGCTGTGGATGCGGCTCTCGCAACGCCCCGGCGATCCCAAGGAGAGCATGGGACGCTTCGACCCCGGCCACGTGTTTGTCATGATCGACCGGGGCGATTACTGGCAGTGCGCCTTCGTGATTCCGAAGGACGGCTTCGATGAGGTCAAACGTCGTGGCCTCGACGCCTTCCGCGCGGAGGTGGCACGGGTCGCGCCGTTCATGGCCGACCGCGTCAACGAGATCGCCGACTGGGATCACGTGAAGCTCCTCACCGTCGCGGTCGAACGGCTCCGCCAGTGGTGCCGGCCCGGCCTCTTGTGCATCGGCGACGCCGCGCATGCCATGTCGCCAATCGGCGGCATCGGCATCAATCTCGCCATCCAGGACGCGGTCGCGACGGGCAACCTCCTGGCCGAGCCGCTGCGGCGCGGACCGGTCACGCTCGATCACTTGTGGGCGGTGCAGCGGCGACGCGAGCTGCCGACCCGGATCACGCAACGCGCACAAGTGTTCATCCAGAACCGCGTCATCGGGCCGGTGCTGACCACCCAGGCCAAATCATTCCCGCTCCCGCTGCCGTTGCGCCTGCTACGCGACTGGCCATTCCTGCGCCGCATCCCGGCGCGCATCATCGGGATGGGGGTGCGGCCGGAGCATGTGAAAGCGTAGCCCGCATGAGCGCAGCGAAATGCGGGGAGGGTTATAATGCGATGGACACCTACGTGCGCAGTGAAAATCACGGTCGGCGGCGAAATGGAGGAAGAGGCGTCGCGCGGCTTCACTGACGCTTGGCATCGCGCCGAGCGCGGCGAGAGCTTTCGCGAGCGCCGGTTCGCATTCGAGAGTTGGCGCGCGCTCGCCCGCTTCCTGAAAATCCTCATTCGATGACATCGCTCACGGGAAACGCTCGGCGCAGGCGCGGGCGCGCCTGCGCGCGCTCAGCCTGGAACTGACGGGGTGTGTTAAGATGTAGCCCGCATGACGCCCGCGAAGGCGGGCGGAAATGCGGGGGATGCATTCCCCGATGTCGCCTCGCGCCGCTTGGCTCATCCGGGCTACAAGGGAATAACCATGGGCAAGAAACTCACCGACGCGCAGATCGCGCATTATCACCGCGAAGGGTTCCTCTATCCGGTCGACGCGTTCAGCGCGGAGGAAACGCGGCGCTACCGGCGCGCCATGGAGGATTTCGAGGCGGCGCAGGGACAGGAGCTCGGCAAGGGCCATAACTTCAAGCCGCATCTGTTGTTCACCTGGGTCGACGAGATCGTGCACCACCCGGCCGTGCTCGACGCGGTCGAGGACGTGATCGGCCCCGACATCCGGCTGTTTCATCTCTCGGTCTGGCCGAAGAACGCGGGCGATGCCGCTTATGTGAGCTGGCACCAGGACGCGACCTACTTCGGGCTCGAGCCGCCGGTGCAGGTGACGGCGTGGGTCGCGCTCACCGACGCCTCGGTCGAAGCCGGCTGCATGGAGGTGATCCCGCGTTCGCACAAGCTCGGCCAACTCCATCACGCCGAGCATGCCGATGCGAAGAATTTGCTCTCGCGCGGCCAGACCGTCACGGCGGAGTTCGACAAGAGCCGCACCGAGTTCATGCCGGTGCGCGCCGGGCAGTTCTCACTGCACCACACGCACCTGATCCACAACTCGCGCCCGAACCTCTCGGCCGACCGGCGGATCGGGCTCGGCATCAGCTACATCCCGACCAACGTGCGCTGCAGCAGCACGACGCGGCTGACCGCCATGCTTGTGCGCGGCACCGATCGCTACGGCTATTTCGACGACGAGCCGCGCCCGAAGGTCGATTTCGGCGTTGCCGAGCGCGCGGCCCACGCGGATGCGGTCGCGCGCTTCCGCGCCTCCAACGCCGAGCAGACGCGGCGATTTGAGACCGCGGCGTAATCGTCATTGCGAGCGAAGCGAAGCAATCCAGAGATAATGGGCGTGGCGCTCGTTGCCCCTGGATTGCTTCGGCGCTACGCGCCTCGCAATGACGGCGCTACCCCACCTTGGCCTTCTCCACCGACGCGCGGATCACCGGGATCTCGTGGTCGGCGAGCGGGCGCATCCACTTCTTGCGCTTGAGGGCGGCTTCGACATAAGGCGCAAGCTCGGCGGCTTTATTTGCTTCGCGCGCTTCAACGTCTGCCTTGAAATCCGGCATCACCTCGCGCGCGAACAGCTCGAGCGAGGAGCAGATGTCCTCGTGGCGATTGCGGCCGGCCTGCTGCAGGAAAATCACCTGGTCGATGCCGGCTTCCTGAAAGCTTTTGAGATGCGCGCGCATGTCGTCCGGCGTGCCGATGCCGCCCTGGCCGAAGGTGTGCTGATCGGCGGCCGCCGCTATCAGCCGGTCGGTCCGGTCGCCGCGCCGGGCAATGAAGTCCGACCATAGGCGCGTGCGGCCCGGCACCGTGTCCTGCGCGACCAGCGCCTGGATCGCGTAGCCGAAAAACTCGAATCCCTCCTGACCCCGCCGAACTGCCTCGGCGCGGTCGCGATGCACCGAGAACGCCGACACCATGGCGATGTTGGCGTTCACCCGATGGCCGACCGGCACGCACTGATCCGATTTGATGATGCCGTAATAGATTCCGCTCCAGGTGCACGCCTCCGCGGGATCGAGGAACGAGAAGGCGAGCGCGCCGACGCCGAGGCTCGCCGCGACCTTGATGGTCTCGCGGTTGGTGCACGCCATCCACATGGGCGGATGCGGCTTCTGCATCGGCTTCGGCACGACGTTGCGGCACGGCATCGAGAACGACTTGCCCTCGTAGCCGGGGTAGGGCGTGAGCACCATCATGTTGGCGATCTGCTCGGCCGCTTCGATCGCCATCGCACGCTTCTCCCGGGCGGGAATGCGGAAGCCGCCGAGCTCCATGCGCGTCGCGCCCTCGCCGATGCCGAAGTCGAGCCGGCCGTCGCAAAGGATGTCGAGTGTGGCGAGCCCTTCCGCCGTGCGCGCCGGATGATTGTAATGCGGAATCACCTGGCGGATGCCGTGGCCGAGGCGGATGCGGCTGGTGAGCGCCGCCGCGCTCGCGAGGAACACCTCGGGCGCCGAGGAGTGCGAATATTCGTCGAGGAAATGATGCTCGACCTGCCACGCGTAGTCGTAGCCGAGCCGGTCGGCGAGCACCATTTGCGCCAGCGCGTCCTTGAACAGGCGGCGCTCGTCGCCTTCGCCCCACGGCTTCGGCAGCTGCAATTCATAGAACACGCCGAAGCGCATGGTCCTCTCCTCGCTATAGACGGTCTCGAGTATAACGTGGGGAGGATGTCGTGAAAACGCATGCCGCAGACCATCAGTTCGTCATGCCCGCGCAAGCGGGCATCCAGTAAACACCGGCCCTCGTTTGTTTGAAAGGCCTGTGTTTACTGGATCGCCCGCTTTCGCGGGCGATGACGAAGTCAGCCTGATGGAATTAAAACTCGTCGGGGCAGGGATCGACCAGCGCCCACAGCTCGGCGCCGTTGGTGACGTGCTTCATCTTGCTGGTGAGCCCGCCGTGGCGCGCGATCCAGTCCTTCACCGGCTGGGGATAATACTGCATCAGTTCCTGGGTGCCGGCGTAGCTTGTGATCTTGATGCCGGCGGTCCAGCGCTGGTCGAAATAGGCGAGGTGGAATCCGAGGCTCGCCCGCGGGGTGACGCAAATGTGCTTGGCCGGAACGATGCCGAGCACGAGCGTGCAGGCGGAATTGCAGATGCCGTCGATGACGACGCGCTCGCCCGCATCGCGCAGGCGCTCGTATTTCGCTTCATACTGCTTGATGTCGCCGCCGTGGTCGCGGGTGATGCGGTAATCCGCAAGCGCCGGCCCGGCCCCCAGCATGAGCGCACATGCAAGTGTGCGCCCAAGCCGTGCCGGTCCCGCTCGCGTGGCCCGTACCGTCCCCGACATCCCCGCTCCCGCCGGCGGTGCTGCTCGAACTGCCCCAACGCGGGAAGAAAATGGGGCGATTGTGGTAAAAGGAAGGTTAGCGGGACCCGTAGCCCGCATGAGCGCAGCAAATGCGGGTCCGCCTCGCTACGCTCGGCTCATCCGGGCTACATCACCCTCCGCGCGCGATGTGGCGGCGGCGGATCCGCCGCACGACCCACCAGATCACCAGCACGGTGACCGGCACCAGCCCGGCGATGATGAACGATGGGTCAACGGGTTCGCCGGCATCGTGCGCTGCCTTCACCACGTAACCGAGCAGCCCGATAACGTAGTAGCTGATCGCTGCGACCGAGAGGCCTTCGACCGTCGCCTGCAGACGCAGCTGCAGCCGCGTGCGCTCGTTCATCGATTGCAGCAGGTTGCGGTTCTGCTGCTCGAGTTCGACATCGACGCGGGTCCGTAACAAGTTGGCGGCGCGGGCGAGTTTGGTCGAGAGGTTGGCCTGCCGTTCCTCGATGGTGGCGCAGGTACGCATCGCCGGCGCCATGCGCCGCGCCAGGAACGCCGACCACGTCGGATAGGCGCCGACCGGCCGTTCGCCGATCGTATGCAGGCGCAACTGGACGATTTCGTTATAGGCGCGGCTGGCGCCGAAGCGGAACAGGCTCGCGGCGCCGCCAGCCTCGAGCTCGGCGGCGAGCGCGGTCAGCTCGTCGAGCAGGCGGTGGTTGGCGGTGAGCCCCTCGGCGCGCCGCATCTCTTCGGTGAGTTCCGCGAGCCGTTTTTCGATGCGGCCGATCGAGGGCGCGAGCCGTTGCGCCTCAGGCAGGCCGAGCAAAGCGAGCGTGCGATAGGTCTCCGCCTCGATCACCCGCTGCACCAGCGCGCCGGCGCGTTCGGGACCGAGGCCGCGGTCGACCACGAGGATGCGCACGAAGCCGGCCGGGTCGCTCTTGAAATCGGTGGCGACGAGCGCCGCGCCGTCCCCGGTCTCGAACGCGGCGATGCCCGCGCGATCAAACAAACGGTCGGGCGCGAGGCTATCGAATCCGTCGGCCAGAAGATGCAGGTCGAGCGCGACCAGCGCCGGCCCCGGCTGCGGCAGGAGCGCCATCGGTCCGGCGAGCGCTGAAGCCGCGGGATGGAACGGCGCGCCGCCGGGGGCGAGCCGCTCGGCGGGCAGTTCCCAGGTGTAGGTCGTGAACTCGGAGTGCTGCTCCCAACGCAACGCGGTGCTGCCGAACGCGACGTGGTGCTGCTTGTCGGACGGCTTCGGCCCCGGCAGCCCCCGTCGCGTGCAGAAATCGACGAGCGCGCTGCGGTCGGCTTCCGCCCGGTCGGCGCTGGTGTCGAAGGCGAAGTGCAGCACGCGCCGCGGCGTCTCGATCGGCGTGAACGGGCGCGCATGCAGTTCGCCCAACACCGCCGCGCGCAGCGGATGCGGCGCGAGACGGGCGGCACCGCCTTCGATGGAGATTTCAGCGGTCATGAGGGCTACGCCGCTGCGGCGCTCAGGATCGCCTTACAGGCGCGGTCGGCGGCATCGGCTGCTCCGGGATTGCGCGTGATCAGGGCGGCGACGATGGCGCCGTCAATGACGATGCCGAGCGTGTGCGCCACCTGGTCCGGATCGGCGAGGCCCGCCTCGCGGGCCAGTTCCGACAAACGCGCGAGCACCACCTGTTTGTGAGCAATGGCAAGCGACCGCATGCGATCGTCGGATTTGTCGCTTTCCGCGACCGCGTTGATGAACGGGCAGCCGTAGAAATCGTCGCGGCCGAACCAAATTTTCAGGATCGGGCCGATCCGTCGGAGGCGGTCGATCGGCGCGCCGCCGCCCTCGAGTTCGTTGAGGAACCACGCGCGCCACGTGCGGCCCTCGCGCTCCAGCACCGCCTCGACCAAACCGTCCTTCGAGCCGAACACCTTATAGAGTGTGGTCTTCGCGGTGTTAGCCGCCTCGACGATGGCGTCGACGCCGATGGAGTTTACACCGTAGCGGCAGAACAGGCGTGTTGCCGCTTCGATCAACCGTTCGCGCGGCGGGCTCAGCTCGCGCGGCTCCTCCGTGGCGGTCCGATCGACGACTTGCATGGCTTCACTTACCCCCGTGGTGCGGTGGATCGCAACCGCTGGGCTGACGCGAAAATCGGCATTGCGGTGCGCAGGCGTGATCGAGTCTTCGGCAGATTCGCTCGCGTCCAGCGCGGCCCGCGACCAGCCCCGCTGAGTCGTCAACGGTTTTTCCGCTGGCACGGCTTCTGCATACTACAGAACGGTCGGTAGCCATTGCCGTAGCAAGCGGCAGCGGGATGAAATTCCCGTGTCCGGGTGCGACCGACAGAAGAGGGAATCATGACACAAGCCGCTGCAAAGACTGCATTAATCGGCTGCCTCGCGCCGATCGACAAGGACGGGCTTGACGCGCTGATCGCCAAGGGCAAGGCGGACCCTAAGGCGATCAAGACACTCAAATGCAAGACCGTGGCCGAGGGCCGCTTCCGTCATCTGAATTTCGTGCGCAGCCTGCCGCCTTACATCGTGGACGAGCCACCGGCGCTGCTCGGCGATGACACCGCGCCCAATCCATCGGAGGCTTCGCTCGCGGCGCTCGGCTCATGCCTGGCGGTCGGCATCCATGCCAACGCGGTCGCGCGCGGCATCACCGTCTACAAGCTCGAGATCGAGCTCGAAGGCGATCTCAACATCACCGCCGTTTGGGGCACCGGCGACCTCTCCGACAAGCCGGTCGGCTTCACCGACGTGCGCGCGAAGGTGACGCTGGAAGCCGATCGGCCGCGCGCCGAACTCGACGCCCTCGTTGCCCACGCCCGCGTGTGGTCGCCGGTTGCCAACACTTTCTCACGTCCGGTCAATCTTGAGGTCGCGCTCGCCTGACGGGCGCGGGAACAGAGGCTGCCGCATGCTCGACGTGCGCACGTTGCACCGGGATTGCGCGGTCGCGACCGACGACGCGCCGATCGTCGAGGCGGTCCGCCGCATCGCTGCGCACGATCTTGCGCCGCTCGTGCGCGAGATCGATGCCGGGCTTTATCCGGAAAACGTGCTGCGCTCGTTCGGCGCCGCCGGCGCCTACGGCACGCACCTGCCGAATAGTGCTGGCGGCGCGGATTTGTCGACGGCCATCGCCGCCATGGCGGCGGCGGGCGAGCATTGTTTGGCGACCGCGTTCTGCATGTGGTGCCAGGACGCGCTCGCCTGGTACGTGTTTGCGTCTGACAACGCCGCGCTCAAACAGACGATCGGGCGCTCGGCGGCGCGCGGGGAGGCGCTCGGCGGTACCGGCCTCTCGAACCCGATGAAGACCTTCTTCGACATCGAGACCATGCGCCTCAAAGCGCGTCGCGTCGCCGGCGGATTCGAAGTGCGCGGTGCGCTGCCGTGGGTCTCCAATCTCGGGCCTGATCATTATTTCGGCGCCGTGTTCGAGTTGGAGGATGCGCCGCGCCACTTCGTCATGGCGATCGTGCCCTGTGCATCGGAGGGCCTGCGCCTCGTCGGTGACCACAAATTCGTCGCTCTCGATGGCACGCGCACCTTCGGGGTCCAGTTCCGCGACGTCTTCATCCCTGATGCGAACGTGCTGGCCGATCCGATCGAGCCGTACTTGAAGCGCATCCGCGCCGGTTTCGTACTGTTGCAAGCCGGCATGGCGATCGGCCTGATCCGCGGCTGCATCGACCTCATGCTCCAGACGAGGTCGTCGCTTGGCCATGTGAACAAGTACCTTGAGATGCAGCCGGAGGACTTCGAGCAAAAGCTCGAGTCGCTCGAGATCGGGGTCGAGCTGCTCGCGGCAACGCCGTTCGAGCCCGATCCGAGTTATTGGCGCCAAGTGATCGAGACGCGTCTTGCCGCGGGCGAGACGTCCGTCGCGGCTGCCCATTGGGCGATGCTCCATTGCGGGGCACGCGGCTACGTCTCGACCGGCGCGGCGCAGCGCCGCCTGCGCGAAGCCTATTTCGTTGCCATCGTCACGCCGGCAACCAAACAACTCCGGAAAATGCTCGCAGACATGCCGCGGTAGCGGGCGCGGAGAACATCGGGAGCGAGACGCTCGAACGGACTGGGATGAGCTCGAGCACAAGGAGCAAGCCATGAGCGATAAGGTCCTCGTTACACCAGCCGAACTTGCCGATTTGTTGAAGAGCGGGAACATCGTCCTCATCGACACCCGCGATCCTGCGACCTACGCGGCCGGCCACTTGCCGGGCGCGGTCAACATCCACGACATTTTCACCTATCTCGCGACATCGACCCCGGAAGGCCTCAAGGCCCTCACGGACAAATTCGCCAAGGCGTTCGGCGACGCGGGCCTCTCCGGCGCGGAGACCGCCGTTATCTATGAGCAGTCGATGAACACCGGCTTCGGCCAGTCGTGCCGCGGCTACCTGCTGCTGCGCTACCTCGGCTATCCGAAGGTTCTGATCCTGCACGGCGGTTACGCCGCCTGGACCGCGGCCGGACTGCCGAGCACGACCGTGCCGGCGACGCCGACGCCGAAGGGCTTCACGGTCGATCCCAACGCTGCCTCGATCTTCGTTGAACTCGCCGAAATGAAGGAGATGGTCGACAACCCGTCGATCGCCAAGCTCGACGTGCGCGACGTCGACGAATGGATTGGCGAAAGCTCCTCGCCATATGGCAAGGACTTCTGCCCGCGCAAGGGGCGCATTCCCGGCGCGGTGTGGATCGAGTGGTACCGCATGATGAAGCCGACGCCGACCGGCCCGATGCTCAAGTCGCGCGACGAAATCCTCGCCGAATGCGCGACCGTCGGCATCGGCCCGGAGACGCCGGTCGTGCTCTACTGTTTCAAGGGCGCGCGCGCCTCAAACACGTTGGTTGCTCTTAAAGAAGCCGGCGTCGACGACGTGCGCATGTATTTCGGCTCTTGGAACGAATGGTCGCGCGATCCCTCGCTGCCGATCGATGAGGGGTTGCCGTTCGCCAAACCGGCGGCCATCGCGCAAGCGGCGGAGTGACCTGTAGCCCGCATGAGCGAAGCGAAACGCGGGAGAATCCCGGATGTCGCCCCGCTGCGCGGGGCTCATCCGGGCTACAGTCGGTTGCCGAAATTTTGAGCGCGCGGCTGACTGCAATTTGGGCCGCCAAACTCCGACTCTGCCCTAAGCCATTGGTGCACGCCAAGATTCGCTGCCTCGCCTGGCGCGGCGTGGCTGGCACGGGTGTTGCAAAAATGGGACGCGGGTCCCTGTGTCACGCCCGAGCAAGCGAGACAGCCATGTCCACTTTCGACAATCCTTTCGATCCCACCCGTCGCCTTCGCGCCAGCTGCAACTGCGGCAGCCATGCGACGCAAGAAGAGCACGACCGGGTGTGCCTCGCGGTCGAAGACGCGGCCGCGGCCAAATCCGAGAAGCGTTTCGAAGGCGCGGTCGTCTCGGCGGTGATGCGTGCCATATTTCCGCGCGACGCCGCGCGCCGCGCGTTCCTCAAGGGCATAGGCGCCTCGACCGCGCTCGCGGCGCTTGCCCAATTCTTCCCGCTCAAGGCCGCGACGGAAGCCTTCGCGCAAGGCACCGGCGCGATCGAGAAGAAGGACCTCAAGATCGGCTTCATCCCGATCACCTGCGCGACGCCCATCATCATGGCGCACCCGATGAGCTTCTATTCCAAGCACGGCCTCAATGTCGAAGTGATCAAGACCGCGGGCTGGGCGGTGATCCGCGACAAGACCCTCAACAAGGAATACGACGCCGCCCACATGCTCTCGCCCATGCCGCTCGCGCTCACGCTGGGCGTGGGCTCGAATCCCGTCCCCTTCACCATGCCGGCGGTCGAGAACATCAACGGCCAGGCGATCACGCTTTCCGTCAAGCACAAGGACAGGCGCGACCCGAAGCTGTGGCAGGGATTCAAGTTTGCGGTGCCATTCGACTATTCCATGCACAATTATCTGCTGCGCTACTATCTCGCCGAGCACGGGCTCGATCCCGACACCGACGTCCAGCTCCGCATCGTGCCGCCACCCGACATGGTCGCCAACCTGCGCGCCGACAACATCGACGGTTTTCTCGGTCCTGATCCGTTCAACCAGCGCGCCGTCTACGACGGCGTCGGCTTTCTTCACGTGCTTTCGAAGGAGCTGTGGGAAGGCCACCCGTGCTGTGCGTTTGCGGCCTCGCGCGAGTTCGTCAGCACCGTGCCAAACACCTACGCGGCGCTGCTGCGCGCCATCATCGACGCAACCGCGTTTGCCACCAAGCCGGAAAACCGCAAGCAGATCGCCGAGGCCATCGCGCCGGCAAACTATCTCAACCAGCCGCCGATCGTGGTCGAGCAGGTGCTCACCGGCACCTTCGCGGACGGCCTCGGTAACGTGAAGACCGACGCCAAGCGCATCGACTTCGACCCGTTCCCGTGGGAGTCCTTCGCGGTGTGGATCCTCACGCAGATGAAGCGGTGGGGGCAGATCAAGGGCGACGTCGACTACAAGAGCGTGGCGCGCGAGGTGTTTCTCGCCACCGATACTGCCAAACTAATGAAGGACGCGGGCCTCACCCCGCCCGCCGCCACCTCGAAGACCTTCGTCGTGATGGGCAAAACGTTCGACCCGGACAAGCCAGAGGATTACGTGACGAGCTTCGCGATCAGGCGGGCCTGAACGATGCAGCGTTCTCCCGCGCTGCGCGCCGCGCTGCTTTCCGCCGCGCTGTTCGCGGTGTTCGTGCTTGGGTGGCACGTCGGCACGCGGGGGACCGGCGCGGTCGAGCAGATGGACCCGGCCTACGCCAAGCTCATGGGCGCGACCGCGACCCAAGGGAAATCGGCGATGCCCGGGCCGCTCGACGTGGCGGCGAAGATCGTCGAGCACCTGCGCCGGCCGTTCTACGACAACGGCCCCAACGACAAGGGGATCGGCATTCAGCTCGCCTATTCGATCGCGCGGGTTGGAATCGGCTATCTGATCGCCGTGCTGGTCGCCGTGCCGATCGGCTTTCTCATCGGCATGTCGCCGTTGATGAGCCGCGCGCTCGATCCGTTCATTCAGGTGCTCAAGCCGATCTCCCCGCTCGCCTGGATGCCGCTCGCGCTCTACACCATCAAGGATTCGGCGCTGTCGTCGGTTTTCGTGATTTTCATTTGCTCGCTTTGGCCGATGCTGATCAACACCGCCTTTGGGGTCGCTTCGGTGCGCAGCGAATGGCTCAATGTCGCCAGGACGCTCGAGGTCGGCGCGGTACGGCGCGCGTTCACGATCATCCTGCCGGCGGCGGCGCCGACCATCCTAACCGGCATGCGCATTTCCATCGGCATCGCCTGGCTGGTGATCGTCGCCGCCGAAATGCTCGTGGGCGGCACCGGCATCGGCTATTTCGTGTGGAACGAATGGAACAACCTTTCGATCACTAACGTGATCACCGCTATTCTGGTGATCGGCCTCGTCGGCATGGTGCTCGACCAGGCGCTCGCCCGCGCGACCCGCGCCGTGACCTTTCCGGAGTGAGGCATCGGCCAGCGTGTCCGCGGACAAATTCATTTCGATGGAGGGGATCGCGCGCAGCTTCGCCACTCCGGGCGGCGAAACCACGGTGTTTTCCGATCTGTGGCTCGCTATGCCCCGCGGCGAGTTCGTTTGCGTGATCGGCCACTCGGGTTGCGGCAAGACCACGCTGCTCAACATCCTCGCCGGTCTTGATCGCCCGTCCGCCGGTGTCGTCATCGTCGACGAACAGGCGATCGAAGGTCCGAGCCTCGACCGGGCGGTGATCTTCCAGAGCCACGCGCTCCTGCCGTGGCGCACGACAATCGGCAACGTCGCTTATGCGGTGTCTTCCAAATGGCGCACGTGGAAAGGGGCGCAGGTGCGTGTGCATGCGCAGCGCTTCATCGACCTCGTCGGCCTCTCGGGCGCCGAGCACAAACGACCGGCCGAACTCTCCGGCGGCATGAAGCAACGCGTCGGCATCGCCCGCGCGCTCGCGATTGAGCCCAAGATCATGCTGATGGACGAGCCGTTCTCGGCGCTCGACGCGCTCACCCGCGGCTCGCTGCAGGACGAGGTGCGCCGCATCTGCCTTACCACCGGCCAAACCGTGTTCATGATCACTCACGACGTCGATGAGGCAATCTACCTCGCCGATCGTATCGTGCTGATGACCAACGGCCCCGGCGCCGTGCTGGCCGAAATCGTCGATAACCCGCTGCCCAAGGAGCGCGCCCGCGCCGACGTGCACCGCCACCCGCTCTATTACGCGGTGCGCAACCATATCATCGATTTTCTGGTCACTCGCAGTCGCGGCTTTGCGGAGCGCGAGGGCGCTGGCCGCGATGCCCGCAAGGTGCCCGTGGTACGACCTGGCATGCGGGAGCCGACACTGGCGCCCGCCGCGACACCCCGTCCCGCCGCGCTCGAAGCGGCCGCCCGCTGAGATGCGATCATATCCAGAAGGAGGAAACCGATGACACGTGCCGACCTGACCGAGAAGATCCTCGACATCAAACGCGAGAAAGCCTGGACCTGGAAACATATTTGCGGGGAGATCGGCGGCTTCTCGCCCATGCTGATCGTCGGCGCGCTGCTCGGACAGATGAAGCTCACCAAGCCGCAGGCCGGCAAGGCCGCGGAACTGTTCGGGCTGTCGAAAACCGAAGAGGCGATGCTCAACGAGGTGCCGGTGCGCGGCACGCCGATGCCGCCGACCGACCCGCTGATCTACCGCTTCTACGAATTGGTGATGGTCAACGGCCCGGCTTGGAAGGCGCTGATCGAGGAGGAGTTCGGCGACGGCATCATGTCTGCAATCGACTTCGACCTCGACATGGAGCGCCTGCCTAATCCCAAGGGCGACCGGGTCAAGATCACCATGTCGGGCAAGTTCCTGCCCTACAAATATTACGGCGCCACCGGCAACATCCCGGAGTACGGATATAAAGAGGGGTGAGCGGGCAGCTCATTACCTCTCGCCGACGCTTCCTTCCCATCCACTGGAGCTTGCGCTACACGGGCGTTCGTGGGGAAGCTTCTGCGCACAGCCGCTTGGTTCGCCGCCCTCGCGGCGGTCGGCGCGGCGTTGGCCTTTGCCGGCGAGCCGCCAGCCTCGGTTCCGTCGGCCGCCGAGCAGGTCTTCGCCGCGGCACCGGCGCGCCTGTTACAAATCCGCACCGTCGTCGCCGGCGCGGGGCGGCAATCCTCGGTCGGCTCCGGATTTCTCGTTGGCCCGGACGGACTTGCCATCACCAATTATCACGTCGTCTCGCAGGTCGCCCTCGAGCCGCAAACCTATCGGCTGGAATACGCCGCGGCCGACGGCAGTCGCGGCGCGGTCGAGCTCCTCGCCATCGATCTCGCCAATGACCTCGCCGTCGTACGGCTCGACAAGCACGATGCCCGGTTCTTTCAATTTGTCGCGGGCGAGACGCCCGGCCTGACCAAGGGCGAGCGGCTGTTCTCGATGGGCAATCCGCTCGATCTCGGCTTCACGATCGTCGAGGGGACATACAACGGCCCGGTCGAGCACACCTATAACGAACGCGTCCACTTCACCGGCGCGCTCAATCCTGGCATGAGCGGCGGCCCTGCGGTTACGGCCGACGGACAGGTCGTTGGCGTCAACGTTTCGAAGCGATCCGGCGGAGAGCTGGTGAGTTTCCTAGTGCCGGGACGGTTCGCCGCGTCGCTGCTGGCGCGCATACGCGCGCACCCGGCCGACGGGCCACGCGACTTCCGCGCGGAGATCGGGCGCCAGCTCAAGGTGTGGCAGGCCGGACTGTACAAATCGTTTGGCGAGCAGGGCTTCCGGCCGGTCGCCTTCGGACCTTATCAGGCGCCGGAAACAGCGGCCCCCTGGTTCAATTGCTGGTCCCACACAAACGCCAGCGTGATTCCGAAGGTGCGCGCGAGCATCAATTCAACCAATTGCCGGAGCGACAGTTCGTTGTTTGTCGCCAACGATCTGATCACCGGCTCGGTCCAGCTCAGCCACTCTCACGTCACCACCATCGATCTCAACCAGTTCCAGTTCGCGACTTTTCTGTCGCAGCAAAGCCAGCCGCGGCTGATCAGCGGCGGCAATTATCGCAAATGGTACACGCCGCAGCGCTGTCACGAGGATTTCGTCGCCGCCTCGGGCGCGCCGGATTACCCCCCGTTGCGCGCCGTGTGGTGCGCGCACGCTTATCGCCAATTCGAAGATCTCTACGACATATCGGTGATCGCCGTCACGCAGGACCGCGGCACCGAGGCGCTGGTGTCGCGCCTCGATCTGCAGGCGATCGGCTACGACGAAGCAACGGCGCTCGCCAAACGTTTTCTCGAGGGCGTGCAGTGGACCAAGTGATCTGGATCGAGATCCTCAATCGCAGCCGCGACGTGGCAGCGCGCGTGCGTTTTGCCGGACCCGAAGTGCGCGTCGGTCGCGGTTACGACAATGACCTCGTTATCGACGACCCGTATGTCGCCCCCAAACACCTGCGGATTTTCCGCGACGAGGAAGGGCGGCTCGTCGCCGAGGACCTCGGCAGCGTGAACGGCCTCTATCTTGACCGTGACAGCCGTCGCCGTGACCGCATCGTGCTCGATGCCGATCATCCCTTCCGGATCGGCCACACCGTGCTGCCTGTGCGCGATCCGGGTTACGCCGTAAAGGCCGAGCGTGTGGCCGCCCCGCGGATGCACGTGCAGGGCCTCCTTCCCTCGCTCGGACTTGGCGCTGCGGTGCTGGGGATCGCGCTCCTGGCGCTATGGTTGAGCGAGACCGGCGAGCCGCGCGCATCGCGCTACCTCGTGCCCCTGCTCATGTGGGGGTTTCTTGTGGCGATCTGGGTGGGTATCTGGTCGATCCTCACCCGGGTTTTTTCCGGAAGAGCCCAGTTCCGGCGCAATCTCGTCATCGCCCTGTCGGGCCTGCTCGCGCTGGCGCTGTATAGCGAGCTTGCGCACTTCATGTCGTTTGCGCTCACGTGGCGCTTTGCGTCGACCTATACCTACGTTGCGACCGCATGTGTTCTTGCCTTGATCTGTTTCTTTCACCTGCGCGAGATCGGTCCAACGCGGCTCAAGCTGAAAGGCGGCGTGATCGCGGCGCTGCTCCTGCTCGCAATCGGGCTGCAGACGCTGTGGCAATCGGAAGCGTTTCGCGATTTCGGTCAACAAAGCTTCATGATCCGCCTGATGCCGCCGGCGCTGCGTCTCGCCCCTGTGCGCAACGAGAATGATTTCTTCGCCGACATCGCGCATCTCAGGATCAGCGTGGATGCCGATCGGCTGAAGGCGCTGCACGACGACGCGGCGCGATGAGTCCGCCTCATTAGAGCCGTTGCACGGCCTTCCCGCTTCGGCCAATGTCTTCTCCGCACGTCCTTCAGAACGCGCAGCGGAGAGGAACGCATGGCGCAGCCGGGAAAGCGCGTCGGACTGCTGGTCACTTGCCTGGTCGATCTCATCCGGCCGGCGGTCGGCTTTGCGGCCGTCAAGCTGCTCGAGGATGCGGGCTGCACGGTCGAGGCGCCGCGGCAGTCCTGCTGCGGCCAGCCGGCGTTCAACTCGGGCGACCGAGCGAGCGCGCGCGCGCTGGCCGAGCAGGTGATCGCGACGTTCGAGTGCTACGATTACGTCGTCGTGCCCTCGGGCTCGTGCGGGGGGCAGGTGCGCGTGCATTATCCCGAGCTGTTTCACGGCGATCCGAACTGGCATCCGCGCGCCGCGCGGTTCGCGGCGAAAACCTACGAGCTGACTTCGTTCCTGACCGACGTGCTCGGCATCAACAAAATCAACGCCCGCTACGCCGGCACCGCGACCTATCACGACTCATGTTCGAGCCTGCGCGAAATGGGCGTGCGGGCGCAGCCGCGGCGGCTGCTGGCGGGCATCGAGGGCCTCACACTTGCGGAACTGCCCGATGCCGATGTCTGCTGCGGTTTCGGCGGCACCTTCTGCGTCAAATACCCGGATATTTCCAACGCGATCGTCAGCAAAAAGGCGGAGGCGGTCGCGGCGACCGGTGCCGGCACGTTGCTCGCCGGCGATCTCGGCTGCCTGATGAACATCGCCGGCAAGCTGCAGCGCTTGGGCCGGCGCGTCACCGTGCGCCACGTCGCCGAAGTGCTCGCCGGCATGGCGGACGGCCCGGCGATCGGTGAACCGGAGCCCAAGCGCGCCGCGCCATGACGCTGACTTCGCCGCAGTTCAAGGACAACGCGCGCGCCGCCCTCGCCGACGCGCAGCTCCAGCGCGCGCTCTCCAAGGGCCTCGGCTTCGTCGAGCGCCGGCGACTTGCGGCCGAGCGCCTGCCCGAGTTCGAGGCCCTGCGCGACGGCGCGCGCGATATCAAGAACCACACGCTCGCGCACCTCGATCTTTATCTGGAAGCCTACGAGGCGCGCGTTATCGCCGCCGGCGGGCAACTGCACTTCGCTGTGACCGCCGAGGAGGCGCGCGCGATCGTCGTCGACATCTGCCGCAAGGTTTGCGCGAAAACGGTCACCAAGGGCAAGACCATGATCGCCGAGGAGATCGGGCTCAACGATTTCCTCGAACAGAACGGCATCCAGCCGGTCGAGACCGACCTCGGCGAGTATCTCATCCAGATCCGCCACGAGATGCCTTCGCACATCATCGCGCCGGCGATCCACCTCAACAAGGATCAGGTCGAGGCCGACTTCCGCCGCGTGCACAGCCATCTGCCCAAGGACCGCAACCTCGCCGAACCGCAGACCTTGCTGACCGAGGCGCGTGGCGTGCTGCGCGAGCGCTTCCTCTCGGCCGACGTCGGCATCACCGGCGCGAATTTTCTGGTGGCGGAGACCGGCACCTCGATCATTGTCACCAACGAAGGCAACGGCGATCTCACGCAGACGCTGCCCAAGATCCACATCGTGCTGGCGACGATCGAGAAGCTGGTGCCGACGCTTGAGGATGTGAGCACGCTTCTGCGCGTGCTGGCGCGCTCGGCGACCGGCCAGGACATGTCGGTCTACACCACGCTTTCGACCGGGCCGCGCCGGCCAGACGATCCCGACGGGCCGTCGGAATATCACGTCGTCATCCTCGACAACGGGCGCTCGTCGATGCTCGGCGGCGGGTTCGCCGAGATGCTGCGCTGCATCCGCTGCGGCGCCTGCATGAATTACTGCCCGGTGTTCAACGCGATTGGCGGCCATGCCTACGGGTCGGTCTATCCCGGGCCGATGGGCGCCGTGCTCACCCCCGCGCTCGTCGGCATCGACAAAGCCGGGCATTTGCCCAACGCCTCAATGTTCTGCGGGCGCTGCGAGGAAGTCTGCCCGGTGCGCATCCCGCTGCCGCGCATGATGCGGGCGTGGCGCGAGCGCGAATTTGAGCGGCACCTCTCGCCCGCGACTGTGCGCAGCGGGCTGAAGTTTTGGTCGTTCTTTGCCAAACGCCCGGCATTGTATGGCCTCGTGACCGCGCTTGCGTCACGCCTGCTGTGGCTGTTCGGGCGATCGGCCGGACGTTTCCGCCGGCTGCCGTTCGCCGGCGGCTGGACCCGCCACCGCGATTTTCCCGCTCCGCAGGGTGCGACGTTCCAGGCCCAGTGGCGGCGACGGCGGAACTAAATGTCCGCGCGCGACCTCATCTTTGGCTCAATCCGCCGCTCGCTCGGGGTGAGCGGGAAGGAGGCGCCGCGGCGCAAGACGGTCGGCGATCGTCTGGCGCAACACCCGGCGGGGCTCGTGCCGGCGCGCGGGCAACTCGCAGCGAAGGAACGGCTTGCGCTCTTCCGCACCATGGTCGAGGCGGCGAGCGGCAGCATCGACGAGATTGCCGACGTCGCCGACGTGCCGAGCGCCATCGCCGCCTTTCTGCGCGCGCACAACCTGCCGATGGCGGTCAGGCGCGGCGGGGATCCGCGTCTTGCCGCGCTGCCGTGGGAGCGCGAGCGCACGCTCGAGGTTTCGGTCGGCCGATCCGACGGCAAAGACGTCGTCGCGGTCTCGCACGCGTTCGGAGCGGTTGCCGAGTCCGGCACGCTGATGCTGGTGTCGGGCCCTGACAACCCGACCACGCTCAATTTTTTGCCCGACACCCACGTCGTCGTTCTCGACGCCAAGGACGTGGCGGGCGACTACGAGACTTTGTGGCAGCGGCTGCGGGAGAAATTCGGCGACCGCCTGATGCCGCGCACGGTCAATCTCATCACCGGCCCGTCGCGCTCGGCCGATATCGAGCAGACGCTCATCCTCGGCGCGCACGGTCCGCGGCGGTTGCATGTGATGGTGGTCGGGAAGAGCGAATAGTGAGTGGCGAATAGCGAATAGTATGGCGCCTCTGCTATTCGCTATTCGCTACTCGCCTTTTTCTAATCCAGTGAAATCTTTGCTTCCTTGATCACCGGCGTCCACCGGTCGGCTTCCGCCTTGAGCGCCGCGGCAAGCTCCGCCGGCGTCGAGCCGACCGGCACCATCGCGATCTTGTCGAACTTCGACTTGACCGCCGGATCGTTTACGGCGGCAACGGTGTCGGCGTGGATCTTCTCGATGATCGCCCACGGCGTCTTGACCGGAACAAAGAATGCGAAGAAGCCCGCCACGTTGACGTCCGGGAAGCCGGCCTCCGCAACGGTCCCCAATTCCGGCGCCAGCGGACTGCGCTTGCCGGTGGTCACCCCGATCGCGCGCACCTGGCCGCTCCTGACCTGCTCGAGCATCGCCGGCCCGCCGATCTGCAGGTCGACGCGGCCGGCGATCGTGTCGGTGAGCGCCGGTGCGTCGCCGCGGTACGGTACGTGGGTCATCTCGATGCCGGCCATCTGCTTGAGCATCTCACCGACGAGATGTGGCGCGGTGCCGACCCCAGGCGACGCGTAGCTGACGCGGCCTTTGTTTTGTTTGGCATAGGCGATGAAATCCGCAACCGATTTGGCCGGCGATGAGGTCGGCACCAGCAACAGCAGCGGAAACGTGCAGATCATCGAGACCGGCGCGAGATCGCTCAGCGAATAGGGGAGCGACCGATAGAGCAGGCGGGTGGTCGCGAGCGCCGACGTGCCGGTGAACATCACGTAGCCGTCGGGATCGGAGCCGGCGACCAAGGCGGCGGCGAGGTTAGTGCCGGCGCCGGGCTTGTTCTCCACGACCGCCTGCTGGCCCATTTCCGCGACAGCCAGTCGGCGACGATGCGCGTGACCACGTCGGTCGCACCGCCCGCCGCATAGGGAACGATGACGCGTACGGCGCGGTTCGGCCACGCCTGCGCGAAGACGGGGCGGGTCGCGACGGGCGCGAGCGCGAAGCCTGCGCCAAGCGCCATCAGACGGCGGCGGTCGATCATGCTCGCTCCTCCCTCAATGGGCGCGGAGGCGCGGCCTTCCGCGCTTTGTTTTATTGGGGGTGAGCGTAACGCGTTTGCAGATGCGCGGGTAGCCCGGATGAGCGCAGCGAAATCCGGGGGTCAGTCCCGCATGTCGCTGCGCTCATGCGGGCTACGGACGCTGTCAGGCGGCCGAAGCCAACCGGAATGCCGTCGGTTCCGCGTTTTCGATGATCCAGCGACCGACCGGCTTGCCGGTCTGCGCGTCGAGTTCCCAGGTGAGGCGCAAGGTGGGACGTTGGTGCGCGAGCAGGGCTTCGCGGGTCAACGGCAGCATCGTCGCCTCCCTTCACCGTCATCGAACTGTCATGTTCGTCGCACGGCGCCGGAATGCGATCTGTGAAGCGGTTCACATTGTGAGAGTTTCGTCATTGCGAGCGGAGCGAAGCAATCCAGGGCCGTACGTGTTGCCTGGATTGCTTCGTCCCCGCTACGCGGCTCCTCGCAATGACAGCGGCGCGGTCGCTCACCGGAACCGCGGGGCCACTTCCTGGCACATGAGCCGGAGCGACCGGTTCACCTTCTCGTCCGGGATCATGCCGCCGCAATTGAGTTCGGCGAGCACCCCGTCGAGCCCGATGATTTCGATCAGCTCCTTCAGCCGCGCGGTGACGCTGTCGGGCGTGCCGATGATCACCTTCTCGCGCAACGCCTCTTCGTAGCTGACGGCGCCCAGCGCCGCGCCGCGCTCGGCCCGCCGTTCGCTCGCGCGTGCGCCAGGCCGCTTCGCCGAATCCTGAACCTGCACCGCGAGCGCGCGATAGAACTGCATGATCGACTGCTCGGGCTCGGCCCGCGCCGACTTCTCGTCTTCGCCGACGTAGATCGGCACGCGCAAATAAACCTCGCCGTCGCCCGGATGACCGGCCGCGCGATAGGCCTCGCGATACGCCTTGATATCGGGGCCGAGTTCCTCGAGCGTGCCGAGCCGCACGGCCACGAAAACCGGCAGGCCCATGGCGCCGATCGCCGGGAAGGTGTCGGCGCTGCTCGCCGCGATGCGCAATGCCGGATGCGGCTTCTGCAGCGGCTTCGGCACCATCGCGACGTTGTTATATTTGTAGAACTGGCCCTCGAACGAGAAGCGGCCGTCCGCCCACGAGCGCTTGAGCACCTCCAGCACTTCGGCGAAGCGCTCTTTGCTCTCGGCATAGGGAATGCCGTAGGCCTCGTAGGTGCGGGCAAAACCGCTGCGCCCGACCCCGAAAATCAGCCGTCCCTGGCTGAGGTGATCGAGCGTCGCGACCTCTTCGGCAAGGCGCAACGGATGGCACAGCGGCAGCACCTGCACGGCGATGCCGAGCTTGATGCGCTTCGTCCGCGCGGCGATGGCGCTGGCGATCAGGAGCGGAGCGGAGAGCACCGATCGGTCGGGCAGGAAGTGCAGTTCCGCGAGCCAGATGACGTCGAGGCCCCAGCGTTCGGCGTCGTCGACCTGGGCGAAGGCTTTGGCGAAGGCCTCTGCCTCGGTCTGTCCTTTGGTGCGGGAAAATTCGTGAAAGACGCCGAACTCGAACGCCATACCAAGCTCCCCCGCACGCTATAGCGCGAAGCCGCAAGATGGTCTATCGGCTGGCGCTTCGGCGCGCATCGACCGGGGAGCGAGGGTGGTGCAGAAAGTCAACGTTCTGAGCATTGTGCGCTTGAATCCGGCCGAGCGCGCGAAGATCGAGGCGATCGATCCGCGCGTGCAACTGACCGACGCGGGCGGCTGGTTCGACGGCGAATACCGCGAGACTTGGCCGGCATTCGCTTCGGCGCGCTACCTCTCGCCGCGCGCGACCGGCTCGGGCAGCCGCGAGGAGCGCGACCGCCTGCTCGCCGATGCGGAGGTCGTGCTCGGCAGTTGGCCGTTCCCGCTCGACCTGCGCAAGCGGGCAAAGCGCCTCAAGTGGTTTCATCAGCGCCCCGCCGGCGCGAGCAACCTTCTGCTCGGCGACCTGTGGGGCAGCGACGTAATCGCGACGACATCGCGCGGCGCCGGCAACGTGCTCGCCATGGCCGAATACGCGCTCGCCGGCATCTTCTATTTCGCCAAGGGGCTGCGCCATCCGGCCGACGAGCGCGCGGCGGGGAAATTCGATTTCCGCGCCTATCGGCCGCTGCTGATCGAAGGCAAGACCGCGTGCGTGGTGGGCGCCGGCGGCATCGGCCGCGAGGTCGGGCGCCTGTTCGCCGCGGTCGGCATGCGTGTCGTCGGCACGCGGCGCCACCCGGAAGCCGACGCGCTGTTGCCGCCCGGCTTCGTCGAACTGGGTGGGCCGGAAGACCTCGAGCGATACCTGCCTGACAGCGATTTCGTGATTATCTGCTGCCATTGGACTCCCGAGACGACGCGGCTGTTCGATGCCAAGCGCTTCGCAGCGATGAAGGCCGGCAGTGTGGTCGTCAATGTGGCGCGCGGGGAGATCGTCGATGAGGATGCACTCGCCGACGCGCTCGAGCGCGACCATCTGCGCGGCGCCGTGCTCGACGTTTACGTCGGCGAGTTCGAGCGCCAGCCGCCCAAGCGCCTGTGGTCCAATCCCAAGGTGCTGATCACCCCGCACATCTCCAACGCCAGCGACCAGGATCGCCACGGCGCGATCGACGTGTTCTGTGAGAACCTGCGCGCTTATCTCGACGAGCGGCCGATGAAGAACGTGATCGACTGGCAGCGTGGGTATTAGCATGAACGATCGCGCCGCCTCGGTAAGTCCGGCATTCGACTTCGACCGCGTGATCGAGCGGCGCGGCACGCATGCCTCCAAGTGGGACCTGATCGCGCGCTACTCCGGCATCCACGCGCCCGATGCGATCCCCATGTGGGTCGCGGATATGGATTTCGCCGCGCCGCCCGGGGTCACCGAGGCGCTTGCGGCGGAGACCAGCCTCGCGGTGCACGGCTATTACGGCGACACCGGAACCTGGGCGCAGGCGCTCGCCGAGTGGTTCGCGCGCCGCCACGACTGGAAGATCGATCCGGCGTGGGTGAGCCCGACACCCGGTGTCGTTTCCGGGCTGGGCCTCATTCTGCAGGCGGTGAGCGAACCCGGCGACGAGGTCGTGGTGTTCCCGCCGGCCTATCACGCCTTCCGTCGCATCATTCTCGCCAACGAGCGCCGCATCCTCGATGCGCAGCTCGTCGAGCGCGACGGCCGCTATTTCATGGATCTCGATGCGCTTCGCGCGCAGCTCACGCCGGCCACCAAGGTCGTGTTCTTCTGCAGCCCGCATAATCCCGGCGGGAACGTCTGGTCGCGCGATGAGATTCGCGCCCTCGCGGCGCTGTGCGCCGAGCGCGATCACATTCTCGTGTCCGACGAGATCCACTGCGATTTGTTGCTCGACGGCGCGCGGCACACGCCGACGATCATCGCCGCGCCGGAAGTCGCCGACCGCCTGATCACCTGCGTCGCCGCGACCAAGACGTTCAATCTCGCCGGCGCCCATGTTGGCGCCTGCGTCACGTCGAATGCCGCGCTCAAACGGCGCCTCGATGCCCGCGTCATGGCGAGCGGCCTCGGCTCCTACAACCGCTTCGGCATGATCGCTACCGAGGCGGCGTGGCGCACCGGCGACGCCTGGCTCGACGCGCTGTTGCCCTATCTCGCCGCGAACCGCGATTTGTTCGATGCGCGCATCGTGGCGGCGGCGCCCGGCGCCCGATCCATGCGGCTCGACGCCACCTATCTGGCGTGGGTCGATTTTTCCGGCACCGGCCTTGCGCCGGCAGACGTTGCAGCGCGGGTCAAGAATCGCGCGCGCATTTTCGCCAGCCCCGGCTCGCAGTTCGGACCGGGCGGCGATACTTGGCTGCGGTTCAATTTCGCGATCCCGCGGCCCATTCTGGAAGAAGCGCTCGGGCGGCTCGATGACGCGTTCAGCGACTTGCGCAGGTGAGGGTCGCGGTTCCGAGACTTGCGATTCAGTGCCGTTAAGGCGAAAAAGGGCCCCGGCCGGGAGAGCAGGGGCCCGAATGACCAGACCCGTGGTCGGCGTGATTGCGAATACGCATCTCGCCGAAAACAAATATCCGGCGCAGCTCGCCGGCGAGCGCAATCTGCGGGCGGTGGCCGAAGTGGCCGGCGCGCTGCCGCTGATGTTCGCGAGCGTGCCGGAGATCACCGATATTCCAACCTTGCTGGCGACGGTCGACGGCGTGCTGCTCACCGGCGGACGCGCCAACGTGCATCCGGCCCGCTTCAACATGGAGCCGCATGCCGGCCATGAGCCCTACGACGAACGGCGCGACGCGCTCGCGCTGGCTTTGATTGAGGCCGCCGTCGCGCGCGGCGTGCCGGTGTTCGGGCTGTGTCGTGGATTCCAGGAGATGGCCGTCGCGTTCGGCTGCTCGCTCCATCACGAAATCCGCGACCTGCCCGGCCGCATGAACCACCGCATGCCGCGGCTCGAAAATGGCGAAGTCCATCCCGATCCGACCGTGGTGTTTGCCGACCGCCACGACGTGACGCTCGTGCCCGGCGGCGCCTTTGCGCGCATCCTCGGCCGCGAGACCATCCGGGTGAACTCGCTGCACGGCCAGGGCATCCTCGAGCCGGGCAAGCGGGTGGTGGTCGAGGGCGTGGCCGAGGACGGCACCATCGAGGCGATCCGCATCGCCGACGCGCCGGGCTTTGCGCTCGGCGTGCAATGGCACGCCGAGTATGAGGCCAAGAGCAACTGGATCAACCGCGCGCTGTTCCAGGCCTTCGGCGACGCCCTTTCCGCGCACCGCAAGGCGGCATGATTATTTGTTTGTAGGGTGGGCTAAGCGCGAAGCGCGTGCCCACGCGTCCGTCATTGCGAGGAGCGAAGCGACGAAGCAATCCAGGGCAGCAGGCACCGCGTGTGGTGTCCTGGATTGCTTCGCTTCGCTCGCAATGACGGAGTGCCTACGTCGGCAATCTTTGTTTCAGCGTCAACATCTCCGCCCACGGGTCTTGCCTGAGCACGGCGAGGCGCTGGCGCAGGTTGTCGATGCGGAAGTGATCGGCGCGCACGCTTTCTGACAGCTCGTTCCAGTCTAAAGGCGTCGAGACGGTGGCATTGGGCAGCGCGCGGGTGGAATAGGCGCCGACCGCGGTCGCGCCACGGCCGTTGCGGAAGAAATCGATGAACACGCGGCCCTTGCGCGCGCGCTTCGACATGGTGGCGATGTAACGGTCGGGCGAATCCTTCGCCATCGCGGCGGCGAGCGCGCCGGTGAACGCCTTGGCCGCATCCCAGTCGACGGACGGCACGATCGGCAGCACGACGTGCAGCCCCTTGCCGCCGGATGTTTTGACGAAACTCGTCAATCCCATCTGATCAAGCCGCTCCCGCACCTCCTGCGCCGCCGCGATCACCGCGCTCCACGGCAGGTCCTCATCGGGATCGAGATCGAAGATCAGCCGGTCGGGGCGGTCCTGATCGTCGGCGGTCGATCCCCATGGATGGATTTCGACGATGCTTGCCTGCACCAGCGAGAGCAGCCCGGTGAGATTCTCCACCACCAGCATCGGCTCCTTCTCGCCGACATCGACGCGGCGCACCGCCGGATCGAGCCCGTGCCACGGATGCTTGGCGTAGAAATGCTGCCCGCCGACGCCTTCCGGACAGCGCACGAGGCTGAGCACGCGTCCCTTCATGTGCGGCAGGATCCAGTCGGCAATATCGGCGTAAAATTCGGCGAGCCCTTGTTTGGTGATGCCGGGACCTTCCCACAGGATGCGCTCCGGGTGTGTGAGGCGGACGCGCGCAAGCTCGGGTCTCACCGGCGTGACCTGCGGCTGTGTTTCCAACACGACCTCCTCCGGCGTCTTGTCCTCGCGTAAGCCCTTGAACGAGGACTGGCGGATCAGCCGGTCGGTCGTCCAATCGTGAAATTCCACGTCGCAGACGAGTTGCGGCTTGACCCAGCGCACGCCTTTCTCGGAGCCCGCGGGCAGCGCGTTGCCCAGCTCCGGGCGCGGCGCCGCGATTTTCTCCAGCGTCTTATAGAGTTCCTGCGCCTGTTTGTGCGAATAGCCGGTGCCGACGCGGCCGGCATACATCAGCTTGCCGCCCTCGTGATAACCGAGCACCAGCGCGCCGACCGAACCGGGCGCCACCGTCGACGGCACGGTGCCGATGATGATGAACTCCTGGCGCAGCACGCTCTTGCTCTTGAGCCAATGCTCGCCGCGCCCCGAGCGATACGGCATGTCCGCGCGTTTCGAGACGATGCCTTCGAGCCCCAGCCGGCAGGCGTGCTCCAGCATGGTCGGGCCGTCCTCGGCGAGATGTTCGCTGAAGCGGAGGGGAGATGCGGCCGGCAGTCCCGCGACGATTTCCTGCAGCAGCGCCTTGCGGTCGAGGAGCGTCCCCGGCGTGAGGTCGTAGCCCTCGGCGTAGATGAGGTCGAACAGATAATAGACGAAACGATCCTGGCGTCCGGCGCTCAAGTCGGCCTGCAGCAGGCTGAATTTTGCAATGCCGTCGGAATCCTGCACAACGATCTCGCCGTCGAGCAGCGCGGACGCAAGTCCCAGCGCGCCGAGAGCGCGCGCGATCGAGGCGAAGCGCTCGGTCCAGTCGAGGCCGGTGCGGGTGAGCAGCCTCGCCGTGCTACCGTCGATGCGCGCCTGCATGCGGTAGCCGTCGTGTTTGATCTCGTGCACCCATTTCGGCCCGCTCGGCGGCCGCTCGGCCGTCTGCGCGAGGCTCGGTTCCACGAACGCCGGCAGCAGCTTCTTGCGCGCGCCGCGCACGCGAGCCACGTCCGGCAGCGCACGCGTGCGCTCCTTCGCGACTACGGCGCGCGCGGCGTGATCGGCGCGCAAATTTCCCTGCGCCGCGAGTTCTTCCGTCGTCAGGCCGCTCACCTGCGACGTTGTTTCCTCGGCGACGATCTCGGACGCACCCGCGGGCCGCGCGAACTCATCCTCCGATTTGATCAGCAGCCACGGGTCGGTGCGCTCGCCCTGGCGCGGACGGATGCGCACGAGATGCCAGTGGCCCTTGAGACGCGAACCCGCGAGCGCGAACTGCAGATGCCCCTTGTCGATGCCGCGATGCGGATCGCCGTCCGGCGTCCAGGTGCCGCGGTCCCACACGATCATGGCGCCGCCGCCGTACTCGCCCTTCGGAATGTTGCCCTCGAAATCGAGGTACTGCATCGGATGGTCTTCGGTGCGCACCGCGAGCCGCTTGTCGCCGACCGCGAGGCTCGGCCCGCGCGTCACCGCCCAGCTCTTGAGCACGCCGTCGAGTTCGAGGCGTAGGTCGTAATGGGTGCGCCGCGCCGCGTGTTTCTGCACCACGAATTGGAGCGCGGCGGCCTTGCCGGGCCGCTTCGGCGCGCGCTGCGGCTTGGGCTCCGCCGTGCGGGAAAAATCGCGCTTGCCGGCGTAATCCTTGAGCGGGTCCTTGCGCTCCCGCGCAGGCTTGGTCCGGTCACGCGCCTCCACGACGGCTCCCTTGCTCAGGAAGGATGGCCAGCCGCATTTCGCAATATTTGAGCGAGCGCCGCGCGCGCGTCGCCCATTCCGAGGTGCCGTCCAGCGCGACGTAGCGCCGCCAATAAGTCAGTGCCTCGCTGATCCGCTCGGCGCGTTGCAGCAGCAGCGCCAGATTGAAGATCGAATCCGAATGGCTCGGCTCGGCCGCCAGCGCGCGCTCGAGGCAGGTGATCGCCTCGGATGCGCGGCCGCTGTCGTCGAGCAGATCGGCGAGATTGTACCAGGCCTCGGCAAAGCGTGGATCGGCCTTCACCGCGGCGCGGTACGCGGACTCGGCTTCTGTTTTGCGATCCGCCGCGCGCAAGAGGTTGCCGAGATTGAACGCGGCGGCGGGATCGTCCGGATCGAGCTTCATCACGCGGCGGTAGAGCCGTTCCGAGACGGCGACATCGCCCGCCTCCTCGGCCGCCTGTGCCTCATCAAACAGAACATCGGGGCTCTCCTGCGTCTCGCCGACGGGCAGGACGAACTGGCCTTTCTGATCGGTGCGGCCCTTCGTTTGCTCAACCAGCAGCTTGTCGTTCGCGGCAGGAAAGAGTTTCAGGTTCGACAGCCCCGCGTCGGGGAGCCACTTGCGGATGTCCTGCAGGCTTTTGGTGATGACCGACAGGCCGACGCCGGCCGCGAAGAGTTCGCCGAGCTGGCGCGCCGCCGCGAGATCGCGAAAGCGGTAGCGGCCCTCGCGCGGATCGATCAGGCCGAACGCGGCGAGCTGCTCGATCACGTTCGGCGGCAGCCCGCTCAGGGATGACAATTGCGCGGCCGTGTAGGTGCGGGTCTGCTGGTCCGCCGCCGCGCGGCCGACCCATTCGAGAAACCGCCGCTCGCTTGCGACCGCGACGCCGTAGGATTTTGCGCGGGCAAGACTGTTCGACGCGCGGCCGTCGGTAAGCAGCGGCCAGCCAAGTTCGCCGACGATCAGCAGCGTGGTGCTCTTGGTGACGCCGCGGCGCGGCGTGCCGCCGTGGCGGCGCACGTGCTCGAACGCCTCGGCCCGCTTCATCGACGCGAGCCGGCCGGTGAAGGCGACGGTTCCTTTGAGCGATGCGCGTTCCTGCTCCGCGCTCATGGCCCCTAGCGTGCGGCCTTTTTCTTTGCCGTTCGCCGTGCGCCGGTCGAAGCCGCCGCCGGCTTCTTGACTTCGCCTTTGATCGAGGCGCGCAACGCGTCCATCAGGTTGATGACGCGCGGCGACTCCGCCTCCTCGACCGGCTCGACCTCGCGGCCTGCCGATTTATCGCGTAACAGCTTGACCAATGCGTTCTCGTAGTGATCCTCGAATTTCTTCGGATCGAACTGCTCGGTCTTGCTCTCGACGATGTGCGCGGCCAATTCCTTCATCTCGTCGGGGAGCTTGAGGTCGGGAATTTCGTCGAACGCCGCCGCGGCGTCACGCACCTCGTAGGCGTAGCGCAAGGTCGTGGCCAGGATGCCTTTGTCGAACGGCTCGAGCATGGCGACGTGCTCGCGCCGTGTCAGCACCACCCGCCCGAGCGCGACCATGTTCTTCTCGCGCAAGGCATCGCGGATGACGATGAACGCCTCCTGGCCGACGCGGTCGGTGGGCGCGATGTAGTAGGCGCTGTCGATGTAGCGGTCGTCGATCTCCTCGCGCTTGACGAAGCTGCCGATGTCGATCGTGTGCGTGCTGGCGATCCTGATCTTCTCTATTTCTTCGTCTTCGACCGTGATGTACTGGCCCTTGGCGAACTCATAGCCGCGGCCGATGTCCTCGCGCTCGACCGGCTCGCCGGTTTCGGCATCGACCTGCTGTTGCTTGACGCGATGGCCGGTCTTCCGGTTGATCCGGTGAAACGACACCTTCTCCGAACTCGACGTCGCCGGATAAAGCGCGATCGGGCATGAGACCAGCGAAAGTTTCAGATAGCCCTTCCAATAGGCTCGCGGCGCCATGGATTACTCCTCACGCAAGGCGCGCACGACCGCGTTTGATCGATCGTGCCGGATTGAGACGATTATACCCGCTGCCCGCCGTGCGGTCGACCTGCGGATGCCGGCGAGCGCTCCCCGTGGCGGGCGCTGAAACCATAAGGGGCGTGGCTTTCCGGTTCATTAACATATGCTTTCTCGGCTGCTAACGTCCGCGGTCCTCCCGTCGTTCCCGCTCTGTTCAGGATCGTGCCCATGAAACGTTCAGGATCATCCCCATGAAAGTCGTCGACCTCTCGCACGTGATGAACGTCCATACGCCCGGCTGGGTCGGTTACGCCGGCAACAAAATGTATTACGCGCAGAATTTGCAGACCCAAGGCATCCTGGCGCAGCGGATCGAGCTCGCGCTGCACGTCGGCACCCACTTCGACGGCGCCATGCATGCGACCGACGGGCGCAGCGGCGACATGGCCTCGCTGCCGATCGATTATCTGTTCAACAAGGGCGTCGTGGTCGATCTGTCCGAGAAGGTGACGGACTGGTCGGTGATCACGCCGGAGATGATCGAATCGACCGGCGCCGACATCCGCGCCGGCGACATCGTGATCCTGCACACCGGCTGGCACCGCTACTACGAGGGGCAGCCGCAGCAGGATCTGGTGCGCTACTTCTGTTACCACCCGGGCCCGAACATCGACACGATGCGCTGGATGCTGGAGCGCAAGATCAAATGGTTCGGCATGGACACGGGCTCGTGCGACCATCCGATGAACACGTCGATCCGGCACATGCGGGCGGACATCGCGGCCGAGTTCGCGCGCGTGAAGGGCAAGGCGCCGGCGGAGTTCTTCGGCCGCTTCGAGTATGTGCACAAGCGTTCGGGCCGTAAGGTCACGGCGGATATTTTCCCGTTCCACAATTGGGCCTTCCAGGAAGGGCTGTTGCACGCCGAGAATCTCGGCGGCGACATCGAGCTGGTGCTGGGCAAGCGCTGCCTGATCGGCGCCTTTCCGTGGCGCTACGAAGGGCTCGAGAGCTGCCCGTGCCGCATTCTCGCCTGCCTCGACGCCGACGAGGTTTCGATCGAAGCCTTCGGCGAGGCGGCGAAAGCGGTGCGCAAGACGTAGCCCGGATGAGCGGCAACCCGTCTTGCTCGCTGCGCGAGCTACGGCGGGTTTGAGGTCCGCCGAAGCGCGGAGCGCGAGGGCGGAAGCCGCGACATCCGGGGCCTTCCTGCTCGGCCAGTCCCGCATCTCGCCCGCTGCGCGGGCTCATGCGGGCTACGCTAACTGCCGAATCAGCAACGATCTGCAAGCAACAAGAAGTAATAAGCGCCGCCCGGGCCGCTCGCTCCACCTCTCCCCGCTTGCGGGGAGAGAGCCTGCCCCGGACTTGATCCGGGGTCGCCGTGCGAAGCACGGCGGGTGAGGGGGACTCATCACTGGCGTCGCGCTACTGAGAGTCCCCCTCACCCCGATCCTCTCCCCGCAAGCGGGGAGAGGGAGCGCGCGCTGCGCCGCCTCTGCCCCAACCGCTGAATCAGCAAGGATCTGCAAGCAACAAAAAGTAATCACCTCGAACGAAGGGCGGGGAGGGGGCGCTGCGGCACGCAAAAAGTTCCCTGGGGTACTGTTCCGGATTGTTGTTGGATTGATTCGCCATTGTTATTTTCGCACAATCTATTGTTCGTGCTGCGGTGCACTCTCCGCCGCGCGTCCCTCTTTTGTCCAACGATTTCAAACAACTCGCGCGCTGCCTGTCTCAACGCACGCCAATCGCCGCCATTGTATTTGCATTGTTGTTTACAATGGCGCTCCCTCTGTCGCTGCACCGCAACGCCGCTCCTGGGCTCCTCAAACCCCGTCCGACGAATCAGCAACGATCTGCAAGCAACAAAGTGTGGTCGCTTGTTCCGGCTTGATATTTTTGTTCAAGCGGCCGCTCGCGCTGCGGTGCATCGTCCGCCGCGCGCCCTATTTCTTCAACGATTTCAAACAACCCGGCGCGTCGCGCGCCGCAACCTATTGCATCGCCGTCATTCGGCGCGCTTGTATTTTCGCTGATATTTACAAGCGTGCCCGTCTCCCTCGTCGCACCGCGGCAACGATCACAGGCTATCGAACAGCAGCGCCTCGGCGGCGAGCGTCTTGTTGCGGCTGCCGGCCGCGCGGCCGGCGGGATTGCCGCTCTGTCCGGGTTTGAATGTCATGCGGCTTGCTCCTGGTTTGTTTGCAGGGATTCGAAAATGCCGAGAACCGCGCTTGGCGCCACATTCCGTTCGTTAGATGGAATATACTATTGCGAATTATGGGAGTCAAGATACCTTGACTAATCGGGCGCAATTAATGCATTTAGCTATATAATGGATAGTGTTACGAAGACGACCCGCGCCTGGTAAGGCTCAATAGCCGGGACCGGACCGAGGCCCGCGACCTGCGCCTCGAGTTGCGCCACGGCACTCAACAAGATCGTCCAATTCCGAGATCGTCATGCCGCCACATCGGGCAGCGCAAGTTCGCCCGATAGTGTTACAAGTCCAACGGGCATGGGCGGATCTTGTCTGATTGTCAATTCGACTGTAACACGTCAAGTACGCGTGGCCACGTAAATCACATCTTTTTGCATATCCGCAGCGTTGGATGCGAGCCGTCATGGCAAAGGCCGTTTTCACGACCAAATCCGAGCCTGCCTACGACGACTTGCCGGAGGAGCGATATCATTTTCCAAGAACCTATCTGAGGCAGGTTGAAGCGACGGTTGGCGATTGGATCGTCTATTACGAGCCCCGCCGACCTTCATCCGATCCATCAAGCAGAGGGGGGCGGCAGGCCTATTTTGCCACGGCCAAAGTCGAAAGGATTTCTCGAGATCCCCGATCACCAGATCATTACTATGCCTTCGTGTCTCAATTTCTGCCATTCGATCGGCCTGTCGGGTTTCGCGAAGGTGAACGTTTCTTCGAAGCGCAGCTCCAGAGGGCTGATGGCCGGACTAGTAAGGGTGCCTTTGGCCGAGCGGTTCGGCCGCTAACCGATGCAGAATTTGAACTAATTAACGAAGCAGGGTTTCAACCGGTACTGCAACCGGAAGCCCCCATTGAAGCGAGTCCTCAGCTGGGTGAGCTGAGCGAGGAAGCAACGGCATATCACCGACCCATCATTGAGCGACTTGTCGCTCGACCATTTCGCGACGTTGCGTTTTCCATCGCGGTGAAATCTGCCTATCGCGCCACCTGCGCCGCAACTGATCTGCGGATAGTCAACGGCGGTGGCCGGAGCGAAGTCCAAGCGGCCCACATTCGTCCCGTGTCCCACGACGGCCTAGATTCGGTTCGCAACGGCATAGCTTTATGCGGACCGTTCATTGGATGTTCGATCGCGGACTAATTTCGTTTGGCGATGACCTTTCCATATTACTCGCGCGAGAACGTGTTCCCGATGCGATCGTGCGTTTGATCAATCCTGATAGGCGTTTGAAGTTGCCTAACAGACCAGAATTACGTCCCCATCCTCAGTTTCTTCGATATCATCGTGAGAAGATATTCAAGGGTTGACCCACGCCCTGCCGCGCGCGTGGGCGTGGGGGAGGCGAAGCTCGCGGCCGGAGACGTGGCGCAGGAAGCGGCCAACTTAGGCCTGTCCCGGTGGAATTTCCCGCACGCGAATTTCCCTCGCGGACCTAACCTCCACGATCCGGTTGATCATGTATCCGGCCGGATCCGCATTTTGCAGAATGCTGTCCAATGCCAGCTCAAGCCGATGCCATTGCTCATCGCGCGATAAATTGCCCTCCTCCAGTATGATAAGCCCAGGATGCATCTCATCCTCGATCAGGTTCACGAAATCGCGCGCTTTGATGGTCAGGACGACGAAGTCGTTTTCGAATGCATATCGCCACACTGCACGATCTCTCCGGCCGGAGAGCCCGACGTGCACGACGGCGACCGCGTAAATCCCTTTTTCCGCGCACCGCGCGGCCAGTACCGGGGAGAGGTCTTCGTCGATGCACAGCTTCACGGCCGTTTCGGCCGGGCTCTGCTCCTCTCGGGCGGCAGCGCCCGGCGCACGAAGCGCAGCGCTTTGCGCGGCCGTCCGGGGTTGCGTTTCATCTTTGAATGAATCGCCGCAAAATCGAGGTCGGCGCGACTGAGCGCCGGATAATCCTCGGCTAATTCTTCGAAAGGAATGCCCTTAGCGATGAGGGCCGCGACATGCGCGAGCGAAATACGGGTGCCCGCGAATACCGGTTCGCCGGACATGATTTCCGGGTCGCTGATGATGCGCTTTACGCCGCGTCGATACGTGGCCAGATCCCGCGAAAGCCTGCGGCGCACGTCCTTGCATTCGACCACGATGGCCAGATCGCCGTTGCGGACCACGAAATCCGTCTTCGCCTTGCTCCATTTACCCGCGCGCGTCTGCCTGCCTTCCACCAAGGACCGCAAGGCATCCTTGTCCTGCCTCGGCAGGTCGAACGGAAACCTGGAAATCACCTTCAGGAACAGCATGTCGTCTACACCGAAGCGATACCGGACTGCCCGCCCCGATGAGACCACGCGCGGGCGCACGGTCTTCTGATCGACCGCCTTGCGGACGAACGGCTCGGGGACGTCGGCAATTGCCGCGGCTTCCTTCAGTGAAAATTGCAGGTCCATGTGGGCCTCCGAAATTATTGCCCATGTAGATATGTAATTTAAGGAAGCAAAAATCGCAACGTTTTGTGAAAGGGAGAAATCCGCGTGGGCACGCCCGCGGGACGAAGTGCCCGCGGGCTTAGCCCACCCTACGGATTCTCGTGTTCGTCCCATGATCGCTCCCATAAGCGGCCTTCGGCCCCGGATTTCGCTCCGCTCATCCGGGCTACAAGCTGAGCCTTGCCGGCCGCGCGGAAGCCGCGCTAGGATCGTTCGTGCACAAACGAATTTGCCGGCGGGAGGCATGCGATGGAACTCGGGCTCGGGGGCAAGACCGCGCTGGTGACCGGCGGCAGCGAGGGCATCGGCCGCGGCATCGCGCTCGGCCTGGCGCGCGAAGGGGTCGACGTCGCGATCTGCGCGCGCCGAGCCGGGCCACTCGAGGAAGCGGCCGCGGCGATCGCCCGCGAGACGAACCGCAAGATCGTTCCCATCCCGGCCGATCTCACCAACGACGCCGACGCGAAGAATTTCGTCGAGCAGGGGCACCGCGCGCTCGGCCGCGTCGACATCATGGTCAACAACGCCGGCTCGGCGCCAGGCGGCGTGATCGAGCACCTCTCCGAGGCCGACTGGGAACAGTCGCTGCAGCTCAAGTTCATGGGCTACGTGCGCTGCCTGCGCTACGTGCTGCCGATCATGGTGCAGCAAGGCGGCGGGCGCGTCGTGAATCTCATCGGCAACGACGGGGTCAAGCCGTCCTATTGGGAGATCGCGCCGGGCGCCGCCAACGCCGCGGGCCAAAACCTGACGCGCTCGCTCGCCGGACAATACGGTCGCCACAACATCAGCTTCTGCGCGGTCAATCCAGGGCCGGTGCGCACCGAACGCTGGGCCGGGCTCGTCGCCGCCATGTCGCGCGACATGAAGCTGCCCTACGAGGAAGCCGACAAGCTCGCGCCCAGCTCGATCCCGCTCGGGCGCATCGCCGAGGTCGAGGAAGTGGCGAATCTCGTCGTGATGCTCGCCTCGCCTCTCATGCACATGGTCAACGGCACCATGATCGAGGTCGACGGCGGCCAGGAGAAATCGCTGATGGATCGGCTGCGGGATCGGTGAGTGGTGAGTAGCGAATGGTGAATAGCGAATAGCGAATAGCGAATAGCGAATAGCGAATAGTGAATGGTGAATGGTGAATGGTGAGTGGTGAAGAAATGCGGATCTTCTCACTATCCACCACTCACTACTCACCACTCACCACTCACTACTCACTACTCACTACTCGCGATTCGCTATTCGCCCCCTTCAGAAGGAGCCCCCCATGATCCGCCGCGTCCCGCTCCTCGCCGCCGCCACACTCGCGGCCGTATTTGCAACGCCGGTTGTCGCCCAGGACACCGTCAAGGTCGGCGAGCTCAACAGCTATAAATCCCAGCCGGCCTTCCTCGAACCTTACAAACGCGGCATCGATCTCGCGGTCGAGGAGATCAACAAATCGGGCGGCGTTAACGGCCGCAGGCTCGAAGTGATTTCCCGCGACGACGGCGGCAATCCGGGCGATGCGGTGCGCGTCGCCGAGGAACTCGTCACGCGCGAAGGCGTCACCGCCATCGCCGGTACGTTCCTGTCCAACGTCGGCCTCGCGGTGACCGAATACGCGGGCAAGAACAAGGTGTTCTTCCTCGCCGCCGAGCCGCTCACCGACAAGATCACCTGGCAGAACGGCAACAAATACACCTACCGCCTGCGCTCATCGACCTACATGCAGGTGGCGATGCTGATGCCCGACGCCGTGGCGGCGCAGAAGAAGCGCTGGGCGCTGGTTTATCCCAACTACGAATACGGCCAGTCGGCCGTCGCGACATTCAAGAGCATGCTGATCGCCAAGCAGCCGGGCGTCGAGTTCGTCACCGAGCAGGCGACGCCGCTCGGCAAGCTCGACGCCGGCGCGGTGGTGCAGGCGATCGACGACGCCAAGCCCGACGCGATCTTCAACGTGCTGTTCGGCGCCGATCTCGCGAAATTCGTGCGCGAGGGGAATACCCGCGGGGTGTTCAACAATCGCTTCGTCGCCAGCCTGCTTTCGGGCGAGCCGGAATATCTCGATCCGCTCAAGGACGAGGCGCCGGACGGTTGGGTCGTCACCGGCTATCCGTGGTACGCAATCACGACGCCCGAGCACAAAGCCTTCCTCGCCGCCTATCAGGCGCGCTTCAATGATTATCCGCGGCTCGGCTCGGTGGTCGGTTACGTCACCATCAGATCGCTCGCGGCCGGCATCGCCAAGGCGGGCGGCACCGATGCGGAGAAACTGGTCGCGGCATTCGCCGGGCTCAAGGTCGACGGCCCGTTCGGCCCGTTCAGTTTCCGCGCCAGCGACCATCAGGCGACCATGGGCGCCTACGTCGGCAAGACCGCGCTCAGGGACGGCAAGCCGGTCATGGTCGATTTCAAGTACGTGGACGGTGGCGCCGTGCTTCCCTCCGACGCCGAGGTCAAGACGCTGCGGCCTGCTGTAAACTGATCGCAGCGCGGCGCCTTTGCCATGCTGCAGGCGCTGCTGTTCCAGGGGATCGATGGGCTGGCCGCCGCCTCGGGCCTGTTCCTGGTCGCGGCCGGGCTCTCGCTCATCTTCGGCGTCACCCGCATCATCAACATCGCCCACGGCTCGCTCTATATGCTCGGCACCTACGTGGCGGCGACGATCGCGTCGCGCGTCGCCGGCGGGCTCGGCTTCTGGGGCGGGATCGTCGCGACTGCGCTCCTGATCGGCCTCGTCGGGGCAGCGATCGAGATCGTCCTGCTGCGGCGCATCTACCGCGCGCCGGAGTTGTTTCAGCTGCTCGCCACCTTTGCGCTGGTGCTCATCATCAGCGACGCGGTGCTGTGGCTGTGGGGACCGGAAGATCTGTTGGGCCCGCGCGCGCCCGGCCTGCGCGGCGCAATCGAGGTGCTCGGCCGCCGGCTGCCGAGCTACAATCTGTTCCTCATTTTCGTCGGCCCGCTGGTGCTGATCGCGCTGCACCTCGCGCTCGCCAGGACCCGCTTCGGCCGCCTGGTGCGCGCCGCCACCCAGGATCGCGAGATGGTCGGCGCGCTCGGCGTCAATCAGGCAGCGCTGTTCACCGCCGTGTTTGCGCTCGGCTCGCTGCTCGCCGGCCTCGGCGGCGCGCTGCAGGTCGCGCGCGAACCGGCGAACCTGCTCACCGACCTCGTCGTCATCAGCGACGCCTTCGTGGTCGTCGTGGTGGGCGGCATGGGCTCGATTACCGGCGCCTATCTGGCCGCGGTGCTCATCAGCGAGATCAAGGCGCTGTGCATCAGCATCGGGGTCGTCAGTATCGCCGGCATGACGGTGAATTTCTCCAAGCTGACGCTGGTCGCCGAGTTTCTCGTCATGGCCATCGTGCTGATCGTGCGGCCTTACGGCCTGCTCGGGCGGCTGCAGGGGGTCGTGCGCACTGTTGCGGCGCCGGAGGAGCCGATGCGGCCGGCTCCGATCGCGCTCAAGGCGACCGGCGCCGCGGTTGTGATCGTCCTCGTATTGGCGCCGTTCCTCGCGCGCAACACGCCTTACGCGCTCGTGCTCGGCGTCGATGTGCTGATCGCGGTGCTGTTCGCGGCCAGTCTGCATTTCATCATGGGCCCCGGCGGCATGCACTCGTTCGGCCATGCCGCCTACTTCGGCCTCGGCGCCTATGGCGCCGGATTGTTGGTGAAATGGGCGGCGGCGACTCTCCCGCTCGGACTGTTGATTGCACCGTTCGCCGCACTGCTCGGCGCCCTGGTGTTCGGCTGGTTCGCGGTGCGCCTTTCCGGCGTCTACCTCGCGATGCTCACCCTGGCGTTCGCGCAGATCGTCTGGTCGATCGCGACCCAATGGACCGAGTTTACCGGCGGCTCGAATGGCATCCTCGGCATCTGGCCGACCGCGCCGTTCGACAGCCGCGCGGCGTTCTTTCTGCTCACCGCTGCGCTGGTGGTCGCCGGGGTGCTGCTTTTGCGCCGCGTGATCTTCGCGCCGTTCGGCTACGCCATGCGCGCCGGCCGCGATTCGCCGTTGCGCGCCGAGGCGATCGGCATCGACGTGCGGCGGGTGCACTGGATGGGCTTCGCGCTCGCCGGCGCCGTGTGCGGCGTCGCCGGCGGATTGTTTGCTTTCGCCAAGGGGTCAATCTCGCCGGAGACGATCGACGTCGGCCGCTCGATCGACGGCCTCGTCATGGTTCTGCTCGGCGGCATCCAGAGTCTCAGCGGCCCGATCATCGGCGCCTCCGTCTACACGGTGCTGCAGGACACGGTCATGCGCCAGACCGAATATTGGCGCGCCATGCTCGGCGCCATCATCCTGGCGCTGGTGCTGCTGTTTCCCGACGGCATCGCCGGCGGCCTGGCCAAGCTTTGGCGAGGCCGCGCATGAGCGTGCTCGCCGTCGCCGATCTCGCCAAATCGTTCGGCGGCGTGCGCGCGGTCGACGGCGTCAGCTTCACGGTCGGCGAGGGCGAGTTCCTCGCGCTGATCGGGCCGAACGGCGCCGGCAAGTCGACCTGTTTCAACATGATCAACGGGCAGCTCAGGCCCGACGCCGGCCGCATTCTGTTTGCAGGCCGCGACATCGCCGGGATGCCATCGCGTGACGTGTGGCGGCTCGGTGTCGGCCGCACGTTCCAGATCGCCGCTACGTTCGGCTCGATGACCGTCGCCGAGAACGTGCAGATGGCGCTCATCTCGCACGCGGGCGAAACCTTCCGCGGGTGGCGCCCGGCCGCGCGGCGTCACCGCGCGCGCTCGCTCGCGCTGCTCGCCGAGGTTGGCATGCAGGAGGCGGCCGAGCGGGCGAGCCGCGAACTCGCCTATGGCGACGTGAAGCGGCTCGAGTTCGCCGTGGCGCTGGCGAGCGAGCCGCGCCTGCTGCTGATGGACGAGCCGACCGCCGGCATGGCGCCGCGCGAGCGCACCGAGTTGATTGCGCTGGTCAAACGCCTCGTCGTCGAGCGCGGCATCTCGGTGCTGTTCACCGAGCACTCGATGGACGTGGTGTTTGCGTTTGCCGACCGCATCGTCGTGCTCGCGCGCGGCAGGCTCATCGCCGACGGCGATGCGGCGTCGGTGCGCGCGAACGAGACGGTGCAGCAGGTCTATTTCGGCACCGGCCGCGCGTTCGAGCGCCGACGGGAGCGCGCGCCGTGAGCGGCGAGCCGATCCTCAGTGTGCAAGGCTTGTGCGCGTGGTACGGCGCCGCGCAGATTCTGTTCGACCTCGATCTCCAGGTGGGCCGCGGCGAAGTCGTCGCGCTGATGGGCCGCAACGGCGCCGGCAAATCCACCACGCTCAAGAGCATCATGGGATTGGTTGGGCGGCGGCGCGGGGCAGTTTGCTTTGACGGCCACGACATTTCCGTAGCTGAGCCTTTTCGCATCGCGCGCCTCGGCCTCGGCTTCACGCCGGAGGACCGGCGCATTTTTTCCGATCTGAGCGTGCTGGAGAACCTCGACGTGGGGCGGCAGCCGCCGCGCGAGGCGGCGCGATCGGCGGCGTGGACGCCGGAGCGGCTGTTCGCGCTGTTCCCCAATCTCGCCGAGCGCCGCGACCGTCTCGGCAGCGAGATGAGCGGCGGCGAGCAGCAAATGCTCACGGTGGCGCGCACGCTCATGGGCAATCCGCTCGCCGTGCTGCTCGACGAGCCTTCCGAAGGCGTGGCGCCGCTGATCGTCGAGCAGATGGCCGACACCATTCTTGAGCTGAAACAGCAGGGGCTCTCGATCCTGCTGTCCGAGCAAAACATCCATTTCGCCGCGCTCGTGTCCGATCGCGTCTATGTGCTGGAGAAGGGGCATATCGGCTGGCACGGCGGGATGGCGGCGCTGCTCGACGATGGCGACCTCCAGCGCGCGTTTTTGACCGTGTGACCGCGATGCCGGATCGTAAGAAAAAGGCGCCGCCGCGCAGCCGCAAGCGTTACGTGCTCAACGAGCAGGTCGGGTTTTTGCTGCGCGTCGCCATGCAGCGCCACACCACGATCTTCACCGCGCGCATGATTGAGGAGCTGACGCAGACCCAGTTTGCCGCGCTCGCCAAGCTCATCGAGGCGGGGCCGTGTTCGCAGAATCATCTCGGCCGGCTGATTTATCTCGACGCCGCGACCATCAAGGGCGTGGTCGACCGGCTGCGCGCGCGCGGCCTGGTGGCGACCGCCGGTGATGCCAACGACCGCCGCCGCCGCGCCGTCACGCTGACGCCCGCCGGCCGCCGCATCACCGAGGCGGCGATCGCCGTCGCCGCGCAAATCACCGCGCAGACGCTCGCACCACTCTCGCCGCCGGAGCAACGCGCCGTGACGCGGCTGCTGAAGAAATTGGGATGATAATGATTCGTCATTCCGGGGCGCCGCGAAGCGGCGAGCCCGGAATCCATGAACACCTAGTGTGGCGGTTCAGAGGTCCGCATCAGTCTTGCAGCGAGTCCGAGATGCGGACTTCTGAACCAAAGCCACACTAGATTCAATACGTTGCTAGTGCCCTTCGATTCCGAAGTTCGCAAACGAGCGTGCCGCAACATGATCCGAACTTCGGAATCGGGGCACTAGCGAGCCGGGCAGAACTGGCCGAGGCCTGTGTTCATGGTTCCCGGGCTCCCTCGCTGCGCTCGGGCCCCGGGATGACGGCAGTGTTTATTAAAGTGTTTCCTGCCGCAGAATCTCCCGCATCTTCCGCGGCGTTACGGGCAGCGCGGTCACCGCGCCGGGCATACCGAGCGCGGCGTCGATGGCGGCAGCCACTGCGGCGCCGACGGCGCTGGCGCCGCCTTCGCCGGCGCCCTTGAGGCCGAGCGGATTGAGCGGGCTCGGCGCGTCTTCGCTGATCAGCACGTCCACGGGCGGCGCCTCGCGCGCGGTCGGCAGCAGATAATCGGCGAAGGTCACGCAGAGCGGCTCGCCGCGCTCGTCGTAGCGGAACTCTTCGTAGAGCGAGCCGCCGAGCCCTTGCAGCACGCCGCCGACGAGCTGGCCCTCGACCAGCATCGGGTTGACCGCCTTGCCGATGTCGTAAGCGACCAGATAGCACTCGACCGTGACCGCGCCGGTGCCGCGATCGATCGCGACCACGGCTGCGTGGACGCCGTAGGGATAATTCATGTGGTCGGTCTGGAACCAGCTTTCGGCGCACAGCCCGCCGTCGGGAGAAGCGGCCAGCGTGCGGGCGATTTCGCCCAAGCTGATGGACGGCCCTTCCGGCGCATCGGTGCGGACGACTCTTCCATCAACAACGTCGAGAAGATCGGGCGGCGCCTGCAGCAGCTCGGCCGCGACCTCGACCGCCCGGGCGCGCACTTTCGCGGCGGCGATCCGCGTCGCTTCGCCGGTCATCACCGTTACGCGCGAGGCGAACGCGCCCATGCCGAACGCGATGCGGTCGGTCTGGCCGTGCACCACGCGGATGCCGGCGTAATCGACGCCGAGCGCATCGGCGCAGATTTGCGCGATGACCGTCTCGACGCCCTGGCCGACCGAGGCGGCGCCGGTGACGACTTCCACCGCTCCGTCGCCGTCGACGCTCACGCGCGCAAGATCGCGCGGGCCGAGGCCGGTCTTTTCGACGAACATCACCAGACCGGCGCCGACCAGCTCGTCCGCCGCGCGCCGTTGCGCCAGGCGCCGCTGGAGCGCCGGCCAGTCGAGATGCGCCATTGTCTTGTCGAGCAGGCCGGCGTAGTCGCCGGAATCGAGCTCGATCTCGGTGCCCAGCGTGCCGAGCGTGCGCAGGTACGGCATCTCGGCCGCCGTTATCAGATTGCGCCGCCGCAACTCGATCGGATCGATATCGAGCCGGGTCGCGATCGCATCGACGAGCCGCTCGCGCACGAACGTGCTCTCGAACCGGCCAGGTGCCCGATAGGTGCCGCACGGCGTCTTGTTGGTCAGCCGCACGTGGCCGACAGCGCGATAGGCCGGCACGCGATAGGGTCCCGGCAGCATCGCGGCGGTGAGGTCCGTCACCGTCGCCGCGTGGGTGCGCAAATACGCGCCCTGGTCGGTGAAGAACTCATCGTCGATCGCGAGGATGCGACCGTCGGCATCCACGGCGGCGCGGACGCGATGGCTCTGCTGGCGCGAGTGGTTGGTGGCGAGCAAATGCTCGCGGCGGTCCTCGATCCATTTGACCGGACGGGCGAGCTTGAGCGCCGCCGCGCAGACCAGCAAATCCTCGGGATAAAGCTCGCCGCGCACGCCGAAGCCGCCGCCGACATGGCCCTCGTAGAGCTGCACGGATTCGAGCGCGCGGCCGAGCATGCGGGCGATCTGCGCGCGGTTCCAATGCGGCACCTTGGCGGCACCGTAGAGTTCCAGTACGTCGCGCGTGCGGTCGTGGCGCGCGATCAGGCCGCGCGTTTCCATCGGCACGCCCGAGTGGCGGCCGACCGTGAGATCAAGCTCGACGACGGTGTGGGCCTTACGGAACGCCGCGTCGACGTCGCCGAAACCTTTGCGGACGACCGCGGGCTCGCTGCGCAGGCCATCCGCGAACGCCTGCGGCTCCTGCAACGCATCGAGCACGGGCGCAAGTTCTTCGACCTCGACCTGCACCAGCTCGGCGGCGTCTTCGGCGACATAGGCGCTTTCGGCAAACACCGCCGCGACCGGCTCGCCGACGTAACGCAGGCGATCGGTCGCCAGCGCGCGCTGTCGATAAGGTTCGAGGCCCACGAGCTTGGTCAGGCGGAAGTCGATCGGCGGAATGTGGGCGACGTCGGCCGCGGTCCAGATCGCGTGCACCCCGGGCAGCGCCGCCGCGTCGGCAGTGTGCACTGCCAGGATACGCGCGTGGGCGTGCGCCGACCGCACCACGCGCATGTGCAGCTGACCGGGAAATGAAATATCCGCGGCGAAGCGCCCGGCCCCGGTGAGAAGCGGACGGTCCTCCAGCCGCAGCACCGACCGGCCGACGAATTTTTGTTTGGGCTGCGCCATCGCGGCTTGTTATACCAGTGGCCCCAGACTCTGACTCGTCATGCCCCGCGAAAGCGGGGCATCCAGTAAACGGCGACGTCTCAGTTCCATTTGATACGTCAGTGTTTACTGGATCGTCCGCTTTCGCGGACGATGACGAACTGATAGTTCATTCCCAGCTAACCGCTAGTGTTACTTCGTGCGCAGCTCTTGTGCCGCCGCGCGCACCGCCTTGATGATGTTCTGATAGCCGGTGCAGCGGCACAGGTTCGAGGCGAGCACGTCGATCAGCTCCTCGTCGCCGATGTCGGGCTCGCGCTCCAGCACGCCGGTGACCAGCATGAGAAAACCCGGCGTGCAGAAGCCGCATTGCAGGCCGTGGTGCTCCATGAAGGCGCGCTGGAGCACGGAGAGTTCGTCGCCGGTCGCGAGGCCTTCGACGGTGCGAATCGCCTTGCCGGCCGCCTGCACCGCGAACATCAGGCACGAACGCACCGGCGCCCCGTCCACCAAAACCGTGCAGGCGCCGCACACGCCGTGCTCGCAGCCGATGTGCGTGCCGGTCAGCCCACAGTCCTCGCGGATCGCGTCCACCAAGGTGCGGCGCGGCTCGACCTGGACCGCGTAGTCGCGGCCGTTGACGGAGAGAACGAGGTCGTGCTTCCCGCTCATGGGCGCTTCTCCGCGGCGCGCAGCGCGGCGCGGATGCGCCGCGGCGTCGCCGGCATTTCGTTGATCTCGGCGCCGAACGGCGCGATCGCGTCGTTGACGGCATTGAGCACCGCGGCCGGCGCGCCGATGGCGCCGCCTTCGCCCACGCCCTTGGCGCGGGTGATGGTCGCTTCGCTCATGGTTTCGAGGTGGTGGAGCTCAATCGGCGGGATTTCGCGCGCGGTCGGCGGCAGAAAGTCGGCGAGCGTGGTAGTGAGAACGTTGCCGGTCGCGTCGTAAACGATCTCCTCGAGCAGGGCGTTGGCGATCCCTTGCGCAATGCCGCCGTGAATCTGCCCGTCGACGATCATCGGATTGATGATGCGCCCGGCGTCCTCGGCGGCGAGGAATTTTTCCAAGGTGACGCGCCCGGTCTCGGGATCGACTTCGACGATCGCCACGTGGCAGGCGTTCGCGAAGGTGCCGGGCGGATCGTAGGTGGCGCTCTCGGCAATGCCCGGCTCGATTTCGTCTCTGAAACGGTGCAGCTGGTGATAGGCCGCGCGCGCCAAACTTTCGATCGGCAGCGCGCGGTCGGTGCCGGCCACCTTGGCGACGCCGGCCTCCAGCACGATGTCGTCCGCGGACGCTTCGAGCAAATGGCCGGCGATCTTCGCGAGCTTCACCCGCACCTTGCGGGCGGCGAGCAGGCTCGCGCCGCCGGCAATCACCAGCGAGCGGCTGGCGAAGGTGCCGAAACCGTAGGGCGTACGGTCGGTATCGCCGTGCACCACGCGGATCAGGCGCGGCTCGACGCCGATCTCGTCGGCGATGATCTGCGCCAGCGTGGTGCGCAGCCCCTGGCCGTGCGGGCTTGAGCCGATGCGCGCCTCGACGAACCCGGACGGGTCGATCACGATCTCGACCGTCTCCCAACCCGGCGTGATTTCCATGCCGCGCGCGGCAAAAGCGGGCGTGCCGTAGCCGGTGCGCTCGGAAAACGTACAGAAGCCGATGCCGAGATAGCGGACCTCGTTGCGCGCTTGTTTCTGGCGCGCGCGAAATTGCGCAAGATCGATATGTTTGACCGCAAGCTCCATCGTCTCGATGTAACTCGCCTCATCGAACGTGAGCCCGGTCGCCGAGACGTAGGGAAAGCGGTCGATCAAATTGCGCCGGCGCAATTCGCTCGGTTCCATGCCAAATGACGCGGCAGCGCGATCCATCAGCCGTTCGATCGCACAGGTGATCACCGGCCGCGACACGCCGCGATAGGGCGCCATCGGGCAGGTGTGCGTGAGCACGCCGCGCGCGCTGCAGCGATAGCCGCGCACGTCGTAGGGGCCCGGCAGTTCGGCCATGGCCATGAGCGGCTCGACCGCGCAGGTCGTGGGAAAACAGGAATAGGCGCCGATGTTGGCGGTCACATCGGCGGAGAGCGAAACGAGCTTGCCGTCGCGGTCGAACCCGCCTTCGAGCGTGATGTGTTGATCGCGGCTATGGAACGCGGCGATCAAATTTTCGCGCCGGTCCTCGCTCCAGGCGACCGAGCTTTGCAGTTTGCGCGCCAGCCAGACCAGCAAAACGTATTCCGGCGGGAGCGACATCTTCTGACCGAAGCCGCCGCCGACGTCCGGCGCGATCACGCGCAGCTGCGCTTCCGGCAGGCCGAGGAGGTCGGCGATGGCGGTGCGGGTGAGATGCGGCGTCTGCGTCGCGCAGGTGAGCGTGACGCGGCCCGACGTTGGGTCGTACGCCGCGTGGCCGCCGCGGGTTTCGAGCGGCGTCGCGTTCTGCCGGCCCGAGCGCAGCGCGACACGCACCAACCGATCGGCGCCGGCGCGCGCCGCAGCGAACTCCGGCGTCTCGATCAGCCCTTTCACAATGACGTTGCCGGCGACTTCGTCGTGCACCCGTGGCGCGCCGTCGGCGAGCGCGGCCTGCGCGTCGATCACCGCATCGGCCGGCGCGATCTCCACTTCGACCGCGTCGGCGGCATCCTCCGCCGCCGCTTCGTCCGCCGCCACCACGGCGGCAATGGCTTCGCCGACGAAACGCACGCGATCCGTTGCCAGCACCGGCTGGCCGATCGGCACGTAGTCGAACTTGTGCAGCATCGGCCGGATCGGCTTGACGTCTTTGAGATCCGCCGCGGTGATCACCAGGACGCCGGGGGGCGTTGCAATGTTTGCAATGCGGCCCGCGGCGTGCTGGCTGCGCACGAAACGCACGCGATGCGCCGCCGGCAGATCGGCGGTGAAACGGCCGCGGCCGGCGATCAGCGCCGGATCTTCCAGCCGCCGGATCGAGCGGCCGACCCAACCGGTTGGACCCGCAACGCTCATGCGCACGCCCGCGCGAGCGCGCGCCGCGTCATGGCGCGCACGAGGTCGCGCCGATACGCCGCGTCGGCCTGAATGTCTTCGAGCGGATCGATCGCGTGGGCCGCGGCGTCGGCGGCGGCCCGGAGCACGGCTTCATTCGGCGCGCGCCCGGCGAGCGCGGCTTCGGCTTCGGGAATGCGCCGCGGGAAGGCCTCCGCTCCGCCGACGCCGACCCGCGGATCGACGATCGCGCCGCCCTCGAGGCGCAAGGTGGCGAGCGTCATGGCAATGGCGTAGTCGCCGGCGCGGCGGCTGAACTCACAGAAGCCGAAGCGCGTATCGCGGGAGAGCACCGGCAGGTTCACGCGCGCGAGCAACTCGTCCTCGGCCAACGCCGTGGTCATAATGCCGGCGAAGAAATCCGCCGCCGCAATCGTGCGCGTGCCGCGCGTGCTGATCGCCGTGATGTCGGCGCCGACCGTCGCCGCGACCAGGCACCATTCCGACGCGGGATCGGCATGCGCAAGGCTGCCGCAAAACGTGCCGCGCAGGCGGATCGGGTAGTGCGCGATGTGGTGGACGACGGTTGTGAGCAGCGCCCCGAGCGGACCGGCCAAGGCGGGACGATGAAAAGCGGCGTGACGCACGCAGGCGCCGATCGAGAGGCTGCCATTCTCGACGTTGAGCTTTTCGAGCGCCGCGATCCCGTTGATGTCGATCAGATGCGCGGGCTTGGCGAGCCGGAACGCCATGGTCGGCACGAGGCTCTGCCCGCCGGCGAGAATGCGTCCGTCTTCCGCCGCGTACTCGCCGAGCATCGCGACCGCCTCCTCGACGCTCTTCGGCGCGTGATAGGCGAAAGCTGCGGGTTTCACCGGCTTTAGTCCCCTGGAAAATTCATTCGTATGCTAACGATCGCGCGGAACCCAAGTCAACGCAGCCAGGCCGTGTCCTCATAAATTCGGCTCACTGTCTGTTCCGCTTCGAAAGCGACGGAGGGCGGCTATGCTTACCCCGGTGCGGCCCTGTGCTCCCGGGTTTGTTCGCGAATTTGAAACACGAAATTCAGGTCGGCGGTTGGATGATCACGCGCCATCGAACGAGAACCCGTGTCCGCGAATGTAGGCAGCAAATGAAGCGCCTTCCGGTTCGGCCGCCTGGCGCGTCTTGTCCTCGGACCAGCCGTAGAAATCCGCATAGCCGAACTTCTTCGGGTTGCGTTGCTGCTCGCGTGGCGTGGCGTGGCGGGCCGCCCGGCGCCGGTCGTAGCTCTCGATCTCGCTCACCAGGTTCGTGTCGTCATAGCGGTCGGTGTGAACCGTCACGGATGGCGGCAGCCGCATGCTGATATGGCCGGCGCCGGCCGGATAGCCCACGCACAAGCCGGCGACCGGGAACACGCCGTCGGGCAGCGCGAGTTCGCGCGTTACCGTAGCCATCTGGTTGCGGATGACGCTGATCGGGCAGCACCCGAGCCCGACGTTTTCCGCTGCCAAGATGAACGTCTGCATCGCGAGCGCCGCGTCGACGGAGGCGTTGAGAAAGGCCTCGAGGTCGCCATTGCGCTGGGGATGATTGCGCAGCGTGCCGAGGCGCTCGAGCCGCCGCGCGTCACCGCAAAAGACCAGGAATGCCGGCGAGGTTCCGATCCACGGCATCGCCGGAAAATGCGCCGCGATCGCTTGGCGCTTGCTCGCGTCCTTCAACTTGATGACGGTCGCTTGCTGGAAATCAGATTTTGCCGACGCCGAAAACGCGGCCGCGATCAAAAGGTCGATCAGCTCGTCAGGAACCGGCCGGCCGACATAATTGCGGTGGGTGCGGCGCTGCAGGATCTGCGCCAGCAGCGGCGGCACCGCCTCCGCGTAGGCCAGGTTAAGGTCGACGCCGAAGCGATCGATCAACAGTTGCTTGAGGTTCATTGTCGGATCATCTCCCATCGTGCCGCCGATCGCCGCCGCCGCCACACTAGCGGAACCGGCCGTCGACACGCTGCCGGAAAAACAGGCAAAACCGGGCGGCGGATGGGCAGGGATTTATCACTTGCCGGAAGACCACCGACGAATCAATCGCTTACGGCTGGCATACGTCTTGCTGCACTGAGCCTCACGGGCATCGGGGGCACATCAATCGATGAGGTGAGCCATGTCTGCAAGCAGCCTGCAGTCTTTTGAACGCTTGCGCCGATTGGCGGTCATTTGCGTGGCGCTGGCGGCGGCTTGCGGTGTCGGCTTCGGGCCCGCCAAGGCGGCGTCCCTCGATGAGATCAAGAAGCGCGGCTACATGGTGGTCGCGACCGAGGACGACTTCCGCCCCTTCGAGTTCGTACAGGATGGCAAGCCCGCCGGCTTCGACAACGAGCTTCTGGTCCTGTTGCGCAACGCGACGCCGTTCGAGATCCGCCAGGAAATCATCCCGTGGACGGGGCTCCTCGCCGGCGTGAGCACGGGCAAGTACGACGTTGCCCTGACTGCCGCGCTCATCACCAAGGAACGCTCGCTCTCCCTCGACTTCACGATGCCGATTGCGGACGCGACGCACTTCTACGTCAAGCGCAAGACCGACGACAGCATCAAGGAGATCAAGGATCTCAACGGCAAAATCCTCGGCATACAGGCCGGCAGCGGCCTCCTGCAGCGCCTGCCCGAGCTGGAGACGACGCTGGCCAAGACCGGCGGCAAGATCGCGAAGGTGGTCGAGTACACCTCCTATCCGGAAGCCTATCAGGACCTGGCGCTCGGCCGCACCGATTTCGTGATCAACACGGTGATCAACCTGCAGGCGTTGGTCGATGAGAAGCCCAACGTGTTTGCGCTGGGACAAGCCGTCTCGGGGCCGTCCTATCCGGCCTGGGCGGTGAAAAAGGGCAATGCTGAATTGCTGGCCTATCTCAACGCCTTCCTCTCCGAAAAACGCAAGGACGGCACGGTCGCGGCGCTGCAGAAGAAATGGTTCGGCAAGTCATTCGACGACCTGCCCACGTCGTTCACCCCGGTGTTTTAGACAAGGCGCCGGGCGCGGCCGGGGCGCGCGGTGACGGCCTACGACTATCTCAGCCTGTTGCAGGGGGCGGCAGTGACGGTTTCGCTGTCGCTCGTCGGCATCATCATCGGCGTTCCGCTCGGGCTTGTGCTCGCGCTCGCGCGCTGGTCGGAGGTGCCAGCGCTTGCGCGCGCGGTCGCAGCATACGTGAGCGTGTTGCGGGCGACGCCGCTCGTCACCCTCGCGCTGCTGGTGTTCTTTGCCCTGCCGAACGTAGGCGTTCCGATCGATCCGGTGCCCGCGGCGATCGTGTCGATCACGATGAACACCGCCGCGTTCAACTGCGAAATCTGGCGCGCGGCGCTCAACGACTTTCCGCGCACACAGCTCGATGCGGCGACGGCGGTCGGGATGACCCCCGGGCTCGCCTTCCGCCGCATCGTGTTCCCGCAGATCTGGCGCATCAGCCTGCCAGGACTGGTGAACGAGATGACGCTGCTCATCAAAAGCAGCCCAGCCATCGCCGTGGTCGGCATCGTCGACATCACGCGGGCCGCGGTGCGCATCGGCGCGCAGACCTACGAACCGCTGCCGCCGTTCCTGACCGCGACCGCGCTCTACTTCCTGGTCGTGCTTGGCTTCGTGCGCGCGCAACGCTCGATCGAAGTCCACCTGGATCGTAAGTTCGGCTTCGCATGAGCCATGAGTTCGCCATCGTGTGGGCGCACAAGGACCGCCTGCTGGGCGGGTTCGCCAACACCATTTTGCTCAGCCTGCTTGCGACCGCGGCGGCCCTTGCGCTGGCGAGCGCCATCGCGATCGCCCTGATGAGCCACCGCCGGGCGGTTCGCGCGCCGGCGCGCGGCTTCGTCGACGGCATGCGCTGCATCCCGTTTCTCCTGCTCGCCTACATCGTCTATTACGCGCTGCCCAGCCTGGGGATCCGGCTCAACAACTGGACCGCCGGCCTGTGCGCGCTGGTCATCTACAATGCCGCCTATATGGCGGAAATTCTGCGCGGCGCCTGGGCGAGCCTGCCGCGCGAGCATATCGACGCCGGGCTCGCCTTCGGATTCAGCGGTCTCAAGCTCTACCGCCGCATCGTCCTGCCGCCGATCGTGCTCGCCTGCGTGCCGGTCATGGGCAATCAGATAATCCAGATCATCAAGGACTCGGCCTTCCTCACGATCATCGCGGTGCCCGAGCTTACCCATGAGGCGAGCGCGATCCAGTCGATGTATTATGTGCCGTTTGCCGCGTTCGTGAGTGCGGTGGCTTTGTACTGGCTCCTATGCCGGCTGGTGGAGCTTGCCGTTGCGGCGGTCGAGCACCGCGCCCGCGCGAGGCGATGATGCCATCGCATCCCGCACGCGCCACGGCCGATACAGCCGCCCACCCCTCGCCCCTGTCCGGCGCATCGGAGCGGCCGGTGCTCGAAGTGGACGGCATCTGGAAGAAATTCGGCGACCACGACGTGTTGGTCGACGTGAGCTTGAGCGTGCGGCGCGGCCAGACCGTTTGCATCCTCGGACCCAGCGGCTCCGGCAAGTCGACCCTGCTGCGCTGTGTCAACTGGCTGGAGCGGCCCGACCACGGCCACATCTATCTGTCGGGGCAGCGGATCGGCTTTCGGCAGAAGAGCGAACTGCCGATGTCGCAAGCCGAGCTTGCGCCGATCCGTGCCCGCATCGGCATGGTGTTCCAACACTTCAATCTGTGGCCGCACCTTACCGTCCTGGGCAATCTCATCGAGGCGCCGATCTTCGTCCAGCGGCGCCCGCGCGAGGAGGTGATCGCCGAGGCGGAGGCGCTGCTCGAGAAAATCGACCTGCGCGAGAAGCGCGACGTCTATCCGGCGCGCCTCTCAGGCGGACAGAAGCAACGGGTGGCCATCGCCCGGGCGCTGGCCATGCGTCCCTCGGTCCTGCTATTCGACGAGGCGACCAGCGCGCTCGATCCCGAGCTGATGGGCGAAGTGCTCGTCGTCATGGAAGAGCTGGCGAAGGACGGCATGACCATGGTGGTCGTGACCCACGAGATGGGCTTTGCCCGCGACGCCGCCGATGAGATCGTGTTCCTCGACCGCGGCCGCGTGGTCGAGGTCTCGCCGCCGGACAAATTCTTCGATGTGCCGAAGACCGAACGTGCCCGACAATTTTTGCAGCGCTATGGTTCATCGCTGCGCACGGGCTTGCGGGACGTCCGCGCGAGCGAGGCGCGGCAATGACGGAGTCGGGCCCATCGCATATCGTCTGCGACGATGTCGTGCCGGCCGGTCGGCCGTGGGGAAGGGTCATCCGTCAGGGTGAGATTCTACGCATCGTCGACCTGCACGGCCGCCAGGCGGTCGATTTCCTGTGTTACGACGCCGCCGACCCGAGCGACCGGTACAGCGCGATGAACACCGTCAAGGTGCAGGGCAACGTATTCGTGCAGCAGGGCACCGTGCTCTATTCCGATCGCGGCAACGCGCTGTTCACGGTGATCGAGGATACCTGCGGTTCGCACGACACGATCGCCGGCTGTTGCAGCGCGGCCAACAACTATCTGCGCTATGGTGTGCGCAACACGCCGAACTGCTACGCCAATTTCCTCGAGATCCTCGGGAAATTCGGGCTCGGCCGCAACGAGATCGTCGGCAACGTCAACTTCTTCATGTACGTGCCGGTCGAGCGTGACGGCCGCATGGCGATCGTCGAAGGGCTCTCGAAGCCCGGAAGCCATGTCGAGTTGCGCGCCGAGCGCGACGTGCTCGCCGTGCTCTCCAACTGCCCGCAGATGCACAATCCGTGCAACGACTACAATCCGACGCCGATCCGGTGCATGGTACGCAGGGGATGATCCGCTTGCGCGTCATTCCGCGCGAAGCGAAGCGGGAACGCCGTATGCTTACTTTCGCCATTCGCTTCTCGCAATGACGAGCTGATGTGAAGGGAGGCACGCATGCTTGCGCCCATTTTTCATCTGATCGCCGACGCCCCAAAACCGGTCGGACCTTACAGCCACGTCGTCGAGGCCGGAGGCTTTCTGTTCGTGACCGGGCAGCTCGCGACCGATCCGGACGACGATTCGCTCCCGCCACCGCCTGGAATCGAAGCGCAGACGCGCAAGGTGTTCGACAATCTCAAGCGCGCGCTCGCCGGCGCCGGCGCCGGCTTCGAGCACGTGATCTGCGTGCGCATCTTCCTGACCGCGTTCGAACGGGACTACGCGGCGCTCAACCGCATCTACGTCGAGTACTTCCCAGGCGATCGCCTGCCCGCGCGCACCACCGTGGGCGTCACCCACTTGGCGCGCGGGGGCATCGTCGAAATCGACATGATCGCCTATCGGCCGCGCGCTTGAGCAGAGCGCAACGCTAAAGCGTGATGGCTTGACCGCGGAAGCGGTTACTGGATGACCGAGCGGCAGGACGCCGAGTTTAAGCGCCTTGTGCTGGAATTCCCGGGATTATTTGGTCGCAAACTGCAGCCGATTGATGCCCGCCCGCATTTGCGAGCAACACGACTTCAAAGCGTGCATTCCAACGTCGCGTCGCCGACGTCGATGCTTCGATGCTGCGGCGATCTCATTTCCCGCTTTTATGCCGGTGCGACCACAAAGCCGGCGCGGGGAAAATGCACGCAAACCTCGCCGATCTCACGATCGCTGCGTCGGATCACGATCTCATGGACGTCCGAGGCGACCAATTCACCGACAACCGGGTCGCGTCCAGCATCGTCCGGCGTGACGGTAACCCTCTGGCCAGGTTTCCGGCCGTTGGGATCCTGCGGATCGACGCTCGCCCTAGCGATCGAGGTGGCATCCCTTGCTACATCGAGGGCTTGTTGCGCGCTCATTTGGCTTCGGCTGCCATGGCCGATAGCCGCAATGCGCTCAGCCCAACTCACGAGCCTCGGAAAGCCGTCGAGCGGCGCCGCCGCCGATCCGAAATTCTGTCGCAAGAACCAAACCGGATGATAGGCGGCGAGATCGGCGAGGCCGGCGGCAGGGCCTTGCAAGAACGAGCGCCCATCAGCGAGCATCTGATCCAGCCAATCGAAATGCGCGCGCAGCTGATCAAGGAAGTTGGGCAGCGCCGCCATCATTGCGACGGGATCGATATTTCGACCGGAGAACTTGGCCCGGTCTTCGACAAACCCCTTAGGCAACATGTCGGGTTTCTTCGCGAACGCGATGCTGACAGCCGGGCTGAAGGTTGTCTTCTCGGCCCACCAGGCAAGCGCGTCGGCTGCGCCGCGGCCGGCAGGATAAAAGCTCGGCGTGGGGTACCGGCGCTCGAGTTCGCGCATGATCAGCTGGCTGTCGCAATAGATGTCCGCGCCAATCTGCAGAACGGGCGCCTTGCGATAGCCTCCCGTCAGCGCCGTCAGATTCGGTTTCGGCATGATGACGGGAACCTCTACCGATCCCCAGGCGAGGCCTTTGAGCCCAAGGCCGAGCCGGACTTTCTCCGAATAGGGAGAGATGTCGTAGTGGTGCAGGATGATGTCGGTCATGGGAGCGACCCCTGAGCGCGATGATGCGGTCCCCTCGATGTAGGGGAAGATCGTTGCTATTGCTGGCCGAAACCCGACTCCATCCCCGAAAAGGGCACCGGTCCTAAGCAGCGACAGTGAGTATTATTGTCGACTTTGCGGCGCGCCTGGTGCTCAACCCGGGGCCCTGGCAGATCACCGGCGAGCGGATCAACTGAGCGCAGACAAAATCGGAATTGTTAGGCACCGCTCAGTCGATCGCGCCTAGACGGAGCGAAAATCCGGGAAGCGCAGGCGGGGTAAGTACGTCATCCGGGCCGCGTTTCTCGATCGATGACCATCCGTCTCCGTTCGGCCCGGTATGCATCCAGGTCGAGCGACTGTTTGCGTCGATCACCCAGAATTCTCTCACATCGTGGCGCGCATAGAGCCGCGCCTTGAGATCCTTATCGTAGGCGAGGCTCGACGCCGCCACCTCGATAATCAACTGCGCGTCACCGCGATCGAGATGGACGAACCGCGTGGATTTCCGGAACAGCGCTTTGGGAAAAACCGCCAGATCCGGTTCAAGCATGAGCGTGTCGCTCAGTCGCAGGGTCGCCTCGACACCGATCGTCAAATGGTCGGGAAGCGCGCGAGAAATCGCGACGGTGAGCGCCGACTTGATCCGCTCATGCGCAAGACCTTCGGCCGCTACCATCACGATATCGCCGCCGACCAGCTCGAATTTCTCGTCCTCGTGGATGACACCCGCCTCGATCATTCGACCGATGTCCGCCACGGTGAAGGCTCTGCGGGGGAATCCTTCGGCAGCTGTGGTGACGGCAACGTTCATGGCAGCAACCCATCTTGCGACAGTGGATATATAGCACTCGCGGGGGGCTCGGCGGGACGTCGTGAGACCTTTCCGGAGTGATGTACCGGGAGAGGCCCTGCGTCGCCGGTTACTTAACGCCCAAAGAATCTTGCCGCCCGAAGCGGGTGACTGAAATGAATTTTACTAAGATATCAAAGGACTTACAGGGGCGTCATAGGACTGTGTTGGATGACATGTTTGGCGTTTTTTGCGACATTTCAAGTGGGCCTTTAGAGGACTTTGCAGGACCAGCGTCGTGAATTGCCGAAGACTAGCGCCTAGGTAGGCACGATAGCACAGCGTCGGGCCGGGAACACATCCGTCTCCACGGGAACAGGCCATGGCTTGGCGGGGTGCGTAAAAGATCTGGCGCGCTGGTCAGAGCAAACTGCGAACATGTATGTAATTGAAAATCTCGTCGGAATCCACGCGACGCTTTGGCAACCGGCCGGAGCGTCCGATCGGAATCAAACCGGCTTACGCGCGCCGGTGGCGGCTTCCACGCCGCAATCTTTACTTGTATAATGCAAGCGCTGTTTTAGTGAGGGAGCGAACTATGGCTGTTGCAGTCGACGCCCTGAACTACCCATACATTCGAGTGCGGAGCGTCGATTGGCTGAAGCGTACGCTACTTATCTTTCCGCACGTCGCAAGAATGACGCCAAATATTAGAGCGCCTGCCGAAGACCCCCAGATCTCAGCATTTACGCAACTTGGCGAGGGACGCTACCCGCTGTTACGACCTGCCAAGCTACGGAGTCCACATGTCCTTAGCGCTCAGGCAGACCTGATTACCGAGCTTCGGAGTCGGCTAGATCAAGACCGAAAAGGATTTCGGTCGCGCTACGGGAAGCAGGCCGCGAAGCGCGCCACTGCTAGCCTCATCGGTAGGAAGCTGACCACTTGGGAACGGAGCGAGTCAGGGCGTGCTACGTTCCAGATTCACCGGTACAAATTATATGACGACCTATCGCGTTTCTTAAGCGACGAAAAACTCGCATGGGAACCGCAGAGTGATCTTTCGGATGGGCCTGACTACCTCGAAATGCATCCCCGACTTGGCGAGGCGGTTATGGCAACCCTCGCGATGGCATGCGCTGAGAACGAGGGCCTGCAAGTAGTCACAGAGTTCCCTCGGCTCCACGGCCAGTTGCTCGGTAAGCCTCGAGAACAGATTCTTACGGCGTGTCTGGATGGTGCTAAGCCGGGCGGGACAACCTCAAGCCATCAGCTGGCGGAGTTTTTGGTATATCGACGTTGCAACGTCGATATGCTTAGCGGCGAAAATATCGTTGCGCTGAAGGACGAACGCGCGGCGCTCGCTGATTTTCGCACCAAACTTGATGAGCTAGCTAAGACATTGCCTCAAGCCATCCACGATGAAGAGGCTCTTGAAGAGCGGCTCAGGGGCACTTTGAACGACATGTTCGAAGCGTGGAAGAAGGAGCAGCCCAACTTCGGGGCTGCCTCGAACCGCTTCTTCGGCAAAGGCCTTGGCTCTGAATTAAAGAAAATCGCCGAAAAGCTTGCTGAGGCTGCGCTGAAGCCAGAAGCTGGGATGGGCGGCTTTATCGGTGGTATCACAGGACAAACGCTGACTTGCGCAGGCGCGGGCTTCGCAATAGCGGTGATCTTCCGTGCTGTCGAGAGCTGGCGGGAGGTACGCCATAAAGCGAAAACGAGCCCGCTGCGCTATTTGACCAAATTGCAAGAGCAAGGCGTTACCTTCTCCATCACTCAGTAAGATACGAACGCATCCGCTGCGGCACGTGGCGAGATATAAGCCGTGGTTCCGTCCTCATGGTATCGATGCGTGCGTCTCGCTCCAGTTCGTCAGCCTTCTCTCTGTCAATGACCCAGGATCGTCAATGCGGCGGCAGCTTTCCGTGCCACTCGTATGCGATCGAACGGGAAGTAAGATCAGTAAGACCGCGCAGATCGTTGTCGGGGTTTTTGTATCCTTGGTCCGAGCTGGCTTCGGGTGGCATGGTGGCAAACCGTCGTTGCCGATGCTGAGTTTCTACTAGAATACTATGCCAATTGAAATTCTTGCGCGAAAGGCGCCTTTGCGTGACGTTGGTTTCCGGTCGCCGCTCGCGCGTTTTTCTGACACCGATGTTACGCGTCGCATTGGCGAACCGGTCATTAGCCCACGCTTACTGTAGCTGGCACCCGTCTCGATATTCGTCAAGCATGCTAAGTGTCTGATTTATTTGCCCGCCCGAAGTGCTTCAAGGCGTCGCGTGCGTTCGGCGATCATGTCTTCGATCGCCATTGCCTCGCTCCGCTTGACGGCAGGTCCGAATATTCCGAACGGCCTCCAGCTCACCACGTCGATCCATCCGGGTTCTGGAGTGCCCAACAACATCTTGGGGCCGGTCATGACTAACAGGGCAAGCACGAACAGGATCATCGCCACCGCGAGACCGATGTTGCCGAGGATGATCGCCAAGACGACAAGCGCGATCGCGCTGAGCCCGAGCGCCCGAAAACCGATCTGCAGGATTCGCACGGACTGGCTCAGTGCGGCGTAACGGCGGTGAAGATTCGCGAGATCCTGCTCCAACTGCAGGATTTCGCTGCGCTTGGCCTCATCGTCCGCGGAGGTCATGGCCGCCCCGCACACGCGTTGTCGATGCACACGAGCTTTCGCTGTGCCGGCCGGGACGATAACGCGGCCGCCACGTTTTCGCCACGCGAAGCGGCGAGAGGTATTTCGGGTGGAGCAACGGACGAGCGGGACGATGCCGCGTCTCTACGCTTTTCTATTGACTGCCGCCGCAATCCTCACATCGATGCCCACGGCCTCCGCCCAGTTCGGCGGGCCCCCGATCATGCCGAGCGACGGGTTTCGCAAATCGTCGCCGCCGGCGCCGTCAGCGCAGTCGGCGCCCGCGCGCCCGGCGTTGGCGCGACCCGGCACCACCAGCACGTCGGCCGTGCTCACGCCCAAGCTCGCGGTGGTGTGGGATTCGCCCGAGCCGACCTATGACGAAGGCACGATCGATCGGCTCGCCGCCGCTCTCAAGCTCTACATCGAGATCGAAGCGCGCGGCGGATGGCCGAGCGTTCCCGCGAGTCTCGGCAAGCTAGCGCCCGGCACCAGCAGTCCCGACATCGTGGTGCTGCGCCAGCGTCTCGCGATCACCGGCGACGTGCCGGCGGCCGCAGCCACGGGCGAGAGTTATGACGAAGCGGTTGTCGCCGGGGTGAAGCGGTTTCAGCTGCGGCACGGCCTCACGCCGGCCGGCACCGTGGGAGCGCAGACGCTTGCCGCGCTCAACGTGCCGGTCGACAAGCGCGTGCGCCAGCTCACGGCGTCGTACGAGCGGCTGGCGGCACAGACGTTCAGCTTCGGCCAGCGCTACGTGGTGGTGAATATCCCGGCGGCCGTGGCCGAGGCGGTTGCCGGCGGCAAGGTCGAGCACCGCTACGTCGCGGTGGTCGGCAAGCCGGACCGGCCGTCGCCGACGCTCACGACGCATATCACCACCGTCAACCTCAATCCGACCTGGACGGTGCCGCTGTCGATCGCGAAGAAAGACGTCGTGCCGCATATGGCGAAGGACCCGACGTATCTGGCGCGCATGCACATGAAGCTGCTCGATGCCGCGGGTGGCGAGATCGACCCGGCCTCGATCGACTGGAAGGCGGGCACGGTGCCGGCCTACACGGTGCGCCAGGATCCCGGTGCGTGGAACTCGCTCGGCTATTTGCGCATCGACATGCCGAACCCGCATTCGGTGTTCATGCACGACACGCCGCACCGCGAGCTGTTCGGCGGCGACTACCGCTTCCATTCCTCCGGCTGCGCGCGCATCGGCGACGTGCGGGCGCTCGCCGCCTGGCTGCTGCAGGACAACCCGGGCTGGGGCCGCAAGGAAATCGACGCGGGCATCGCCGGCGGCGCGCGCACCGACATCCGGCTCACGCACGCGGTCCCGATCGCCTGGATTTATCTGACCGGCTGGGCGATGCGCGACGGCACCGTGCATTTCCGCAACGACATCTACAAACACGACGAGCTGCCGGCGAAGCAGTTCATGGTCTCGCTCGAACGACCGCCGCTCACGCGGAGCTTCGCGCTGCAATCGGCGGATCCGGAGAAGTTCGAAGCGGTGTCTTATTTGGATAGCCGGTGATAACCATCGCGCGTCGTAGGGTGGGCTAAGCGCGCCGATGGGCGCGCGTGCCCACGCGGGCTGGGCAGCAAGAATAACCGTCATCCTTTCCGCCCTGGGCCTATGGCGGCGCCGGGCCGGGTCCGGCGCCGGGGCGTTAGGTCGTCCCTGAGTCGCCGTATCGTTTTCTGGCTGATTAGGGCGTGCACTGATAAATGCCGGCGGCCCCGATGTCCTCTTCTGGGAGATGACCTGATATCGCAATGCAACGCGAAATTGACCGGAAATGACCCGTTTTCAGGCATAGCGATTGTCGCCCCAAGCCGGCTTCCTTCGGTTCGCCAGGAGCACGGCTCTCCAAAGCCCGCTGATTTTCGGCGATGGTGCGTTTTCCTCGGCCGCTCTCTTGCCGCATCAATTACGGCCCCGCCGTGGAGGGCAAAGTGAACAGGCGAAAAAATCGACCGCTAACGCTTAAACTTCGTGAAAAAATGGTCAGAGCCATTCTTGATCAACGAATGGATGAGGTCGAAATCGCTCGTAAATTTGGCACGACACGTACCACAGTTAGGAAATGGGTTAATCGTTTCATAGCGGAAGGATTGAACGGTCTTACAGATCGTTCTTTTTTGACAAACCCACCTCGAGTCCTCAAGCGTTGGCATCTCATCAGGCCCTACCTGGATAAACGACAGCAAGTTTTTTGGGCAGCAGCAGAAGCTGGTGTAATCGGAGCCAGCGGTCCGGCATTAATGCAGCGTGTCACTGGTATTTCATCGTCGACTATATCTAAACGAATTAGCGACCTACAAAAGACAAAAATAGAATTGGCAGGAACTCTCGCTCAAAATGAACTCTGCCGCAATGCCGGGCGGAAGCTCTCAGAAATCAAGGATCCCATGTTGCAGCCCGCTCTTGAGAAAATACTATCGGATGAAACTGCCGGAGACCCGATGACAAGTAGACGATGGGCACGCAGGAGCCTACGTCATTTAAGCACGGAACTCAAAGAGCAGGGGCATCAAGCCTGCACGCATACAGTCGCGCGTTTGCTGCGCCAAATGGGATACTCATTACATTTCAATAAGAAAGCACGTTTCGCCGCGCCGTCCCCTGATCGTGACGCGCAGTTCAGATATATTGCGACACTAAAAACACAGTTTCTCGAGCAACTCCTCCCAATCATCAGCATTGACACGAAAAAGAAGGAGTTAATTGGCAACTACAAGCGGGATGGAAAAAGTTGGAGCAAGGAGGCAATTGAGGTCGACTCTTATTTTGCCGGCCAAAGGCAATGTGTCGCAGTTCCATTCGGTATTTATGATGTGGGCCGAAATCTGGGATACGTCACTGTGGGAATCTCGCATAATACGGCCGAGTTTGCAGTCAATTGCTTAGTAAATTGGTGGGAACACTACGGTAAATCCGCATATGACCAGAGCGACAGAATGCTAATCCTTGCAGATGGCGGGGGCGGTAACGGATACAATCTGCGCAGCTGGAAAAAGGATTTGCAAGACAAAATCTGCGACGCGTTCGGCCTCACGGTAACGATTAGCCATTATCCGCCAGGGTGCTCCAAATGGAATCCAGTGGAATATCGTCTATTTAGCCACATCAGCATTAATTGGGCCGGAAAGCCGTTGCGCGACTTGAATACAATGCTGGCGTACATCAGGGGTACGAGGACGGTTGCCGGGCTCAAGGTAGAGGCACGACTTGACCAGGAAATTTATCGAAAAGGGCGACACGTTAGTAAGCGCCAGATGAAGGAACTCTGCCTTTCATCACACGATATCTGTCCGACCTGGAATTATACAATCAGCCCGCGCTGCCGGGCGTAGCATTATATGGCGCTTTTGGCACAAAACAGCCACGCCGGGCGCACCCGGCAATGTCCGCTTTGTGATGTAAAGCCAAAATGGCGGTTACGAGGAGAGCAGCAAACACAACCGTCATCCTCTGATGTCCGTTAAGTCAAGAGGCGGACGTGGTTATTTTTTCACGCACGGAACGGCGTGTGAGCACGTCGTAGCCGGTGCATTGGGTCTGGGAGCGGGCGTAGCTGCGACGG
>Ga0213875_10000072_pt1 | contig 119255 bp, 90 predicted proteins | sample BarmaccomBMRX_R8_FD_160105 | JGI IMG/M metagenome (GOLD analysis project Ga0213875, IMG submission 160105) | Root-associated microbial communities from Barbacenia macrantha in rupestrian grasslands, the National Park of Serra do Cipo, Brazil - RX_R8 | ecosystem: Host-associated > Plants >... | reverse complement strand
TTGACATCAATCGAGACCTTGAACCCCCCTGTTGTTGTAGTTGATTCCATATCGAAATGATTTCCAATTTTGAAAATTGCTCTTTTCAATCCAATACCATAGGCTCCAAGCTGACCTAAAGAACCGGAAAAATCATTGGAATGACCAAAATTGAATACTTCAGCTTGAGCCGCTTCAGGAGAAATACCCCCACATTTATCAGTAATCCTGAATTCTTTATCAGAAAACGAAACAGTTATAGTTGGTAGGGTTTGCCATTGCTTATTACTTGACACGCTTTCATCTGACGATACAGGATTTAGAAGATCAGACAATATATCTATATGTCTTGAGCGAATTAATGCATCTATGGAATTATCAATGAGGTCTAAAATACAATCTTCCAGAGAAATGTCTCTGGTAAACATCTCTAAAAAGAACCGTTTTTTGGGGTAGGCATTAGCATTTTTATTTGTCATAGGGAGTCCTATCAAGATTATTTATACAATTGTATAAATAATTGCAAGGTTGGAACTAACCACCTTATCAATTAGTTAGATATAATTTGAAACGCTCTTTATAAAGAGCGGAGATCATGAATGAGTAAGTTAGGCAACACTTCTTCCAAGAACAAGAATGTATCTATGGCATCTGAGATTAACATGCCAAACCGAGAGATACAATATTTAAAACACAATGGACACAACTACACATCTCCACGAATTAGTGCCGATTACATTTCTCAGAATGGTATCCTGTTTCACTCCGATTGCTTAGATTTGCTAAAAAACATCCGAGACTCTACGATAGATCTTGTATTCGTTGATCCACCTTTTAATTTAGGCAAAAACTATAATGTTCCTGATTTTAATGATGGTATGGCAAAAGAAGCCTATAGAGGTTGGTGTCGCACTTGGTTGCTGGAATTAATCCGCGTTTTGAAGCCTGGCGGAGCTTTATTTCTTTATCATTGGCCTTATTGGCTTATGGATTTGGGAGCATGGCTTAACTCTATATCCATAGTAGAATATAAAAGCTGGATAGCTCTAAAGATGAAAAATGGTTTCCCTTCAAAGGGTCGCATTCAACCTGCTCATTATGGGCTGCTTTATTACACCAAAACAGGTTCTAAGCCTACATTTAATGTTGTGCGGGTAAAATCTCCTACATGTAGGCATTGTGGAAAACTCATCAGAGATTATGGGGGCTATAGAGAAAAGTTTCGGCGTTATGAAGCAGATGGCGATGGTATCCCTTGGATAAGTGTAAGTGATTTTTGGGATGATACGCGTCCTGCAAGGCAAGATAAGGAAAGGGCAAGCCAGACAAATGAATTGCCTTTACACGTCCCGGAGAGGGCTATTTTAATGGCAAGTAACCCTGGCGATATAATACTTGATTGTTTTGCGGGTGGAGGAAGTACACTTCATGCAGCAAAACTAACGGGCCGACAATGGATTGGGGGGGAGATTGGTGAACCCGTCGAGGCATTGGGGCGAATAGCAAAGTTTTTTGGAACAGAAGAAACTTCAAGGCCATCACAACAATTACTAATGTGCTTTCAGAAGAAATTCCGGGAGGAAATCATCAAAATAGATACTAGTGGAAATGATCGCCCAATTGTTAAAGTAGGTCAAGTTCATAATGGACAAAACGGCCAAGCCTCTGTAGATAGCTATTCAAGCAAAAGTAAAGTTCTTGGATTTTGAGCCTCCTATCTTTTAACGTACGCCAATTGCCATTAAGTTATTAAAATATAAACATTGAAACTGCAAAGCATTAATTCCACCATCAACGGCAAAAAGCCGGATGTCGCGCCACCGCCGAGCGCCGTGCCCACCGACGCGCCCGCACTTAACCCCAAAAAGATGCCGCAGCACATCGCCATCATTATGGATGGCAACCGGCGTTGGGCCAAGCGCAAAGGATGGATGACCATTCGCGGCCATTCGGTCGGCGCACGTACCACCCGCAACATCATTCAAGAATGTGTGGATTTGAAGATTCACGCCCTAACCCTCTATACCTTTTCCACCGAAAACTGGAAGCGGCCCCAATCGGAAGTCACGGCTCTGCTCCGGCTAATTACGCGCAACTTGAATCAAGAACTGCCCGAAATGAAGGCCAATAATATCCAGGTGCGCCATATCGGGCGGCGCGAGGGTTTGCCAGATTACTTGTTATCTCAATTAGATCGTTGTATTGGGGAAACATCCCACAACAATGGCATGGTGCTGGCGCTGGCATTGAACTATGGTGGCCGAGCTGAAATTGCCGATGCGTTTCACCAACTCCTCCAACAAGTGCAAGCCGGGACTTTACAAGCTGAAGATGTCACCGAAGCCCACATCACGGCGGCTCTTTACACGGGCGATTTGCCGGAACCCGATTTGATGATTCGCACGGGTGGGGAATTTCGCATTTCCAACTTCCTGCCGTGGCAGATGGCTTATACCGAGTTATGGGTAACGCCCACGCTGTGGCCCGATTTTACCCCTGTCGAATTGCGTTCAGCCATTGCCGACTTCCAGGGACGTGAGCGACGGTTTGGCGGCGTTAATGAATGAGGGGCAATACGTAACTTTAACACGCTCTTCACTGTCTGAGAAATTAAGTCTTACTAAGAATGGGACGCAAAACTTTGTTACGCAATGCTGCGCAGCGCAATTTAGCCGCTATTTAAGTTTTATAGCGTAAGTTAGCGCATGAAGTTGGCGTCGCAGGCGTTGCGTCCCATTGCTTAAACGCTGTTAGCACAATCTTTGTTATCCTGAGTATTAATGTTAGTTTCTGATCTTCTTTTCGATATTATTCTTTTTGGCGTGCTGTTGGTGGCATCGGTGGTAGATTTCTTGTTTCCGGTGCTGCACGGCGTGGCCACGCTCTTTGCCGTCGGTGCGGCCACCTACATCGCCGCGCAGGAATTGGGTGATGCGCTCACTCAACGCCGTTGGTGGACACAGGAATCCCTCGCTACCTCCCTATCGCTTTCCACGGCTGGCTTTATCTACTACTGGTGGCGCAACCAGTCCGACCTCGCTCTGCTGGTGCTCTCCATTGGGCTGATGATGGCTTCCCTCATGGTAACGATTTCGGTTATCGCCGCCATTGGGGCCGCGATTAAGGACAAAAGCCCGAAACCCTTAATTGGTTTAGTGTTGACCACGGCTGGAGCATTTGCTCTGGGTCTCTTAGCAGGTGTGTTGACTTTGAACGCGGCACTCACGATTAGCCTGACAGCGATTATCAGCCTGATCCTCTGGAAAGTGCGTGAGAATATTAATCCTCCCGTGCAAAATGCCATGTCGCAGGGAGTTTTATCTGCCAGTGCCGCCGACCAGCCCAATTTAACCACGGCGGGGGCTGTAACCCCACCCGCCATGAGCCGCGAGGCTGGAAGTGAAGCAATGGCACCCCGTCCCCTCGCGCATCCCAGCGGACGGTGGATGCTGGTACCTCAACGCGGCACCCTACTCGACCGCTTTTTGCCAGTCTTAGTCTTGGGAGCCTTGCTCTTCATGGCATTAAAAGGCGCGGGCCTCTCCCTCTTGATTCCATCTTCCAAAGCTTCGGCTTCCAGTAATACCACAAATCCGCAGCGCCCCTAGTTATGCCACTGGCAAAAGCTCAACACACGCTACCGTGCTGCACTGCGTCTCTTGAGTAGCCTACCTTAGTTTTCAATGCCCCCATGAGCGAACCGAAGCCCATCATCATCCTTGGCAGCACCGGCTCCATTGGGCAACAAACCCTCGAAGTTGTTAGAGCGCTCCCCCACCGCTTGCGGGTAGTTGGTCTCGCGGCCCATTCTAATCACGAACTGTTGGCCCAGCAAATTGCCGAGTGGAAGCCCGCTGTAGCTGCCCTCTGGGATGAATCCGCCGCTCAACAGCTCCGAGATGCGGTTGGCTCTAGCTCCACGCGCTTATTAGCGGGGCAAAGCGGCGTCCATGAAGTGGCAACCTATCAGGAAGGCCAACTGGTGCTTGGAGCGATGTTAGGCGCGGCGGGTCTGGGGCCAACGCTCGCGGCCATCGAAGCGGGCAAAGATGTCGCTATTGCCAATAAAGAGACCCTGGTCGCGGCGGGTTCAGTGGTGATGGAGGTGGCCCGTGCCAAAGGGGTGGCTCTGCTGCCCGTAGATAGTGAACACTCCGCCATTGCCCAGTGTTTAATCGGAGAGGAGGCCAAAACGGTCACAAAGTTGACCATCACGGCCTCCGGTGGCCCCTTTGTGGATACGCCAAAGGAAGAATTGGCCAGGGCCACGGCAGCACGCGCCTTGAAGCATCCAACCTGGACGATGGGGCAGAAAATCACCGTGGATTCAGCCACCCTGATGAACAAGGCGCTGGAAAGTATCGAAGCTCATTGGCTCTTTGATGTGCCGATGCAGAATATTGATGTGGTGGTGCATCGCCAGAGCATCGTGCATTCCCTGGTCACATTTTGCGATAATAGTGTTAAGGCGCAGCTTGGCGTGCCGGATATGCGCCTGCCGATTCAGTGGGCTTTACTTTATCCTGAGCGTATCGGCGGTACCGCCCCGGCTCTTGACATTGCCAGTATGGGGCCATTGACTTTCGAGCGACCCGATGCGGCTCGTTTTCCAGCCCTGGCTTTAGCGCATCATGCCATGCAAGCGGGTGGCACGGCACCGGCGGTTATGAATGCCGCCAATGAAGTCGCGGTTCATGCCTTTTTAAAGGGCACGACGAGTTTCTATGGCATCACCGACTGTATTGAGGCGGTTTTGGAACGGCATACGGTGATTGCACGTCCGAAACTTAGTGATATTTACGAAGCCGATGCAGAAGCTCGACGCCTGGCGCGCGAGTTTTTTTAGTTTAATAGTCACTGACCCGCCCCTAAAGGAGCGGGCTGAGAGCACAAGCCCCGTGAACGAGGCTACAGTTATAGTAATAGAGTGGTATGTTTAGCCCTGTTCAGAGGGCTTACAGATGGTTCAGCCCGCTCCTTCAGGGGCGGGTCTGCGCAATAAAGTCCAAGCATTATAAAGAACTTTGAACCTTAACCGAGGTCTCTATTTTTAATTTGAAGTTTTAAAGCGATAATTGGCTATGTCTTCCATCCCCGACCCAGAGGCGCGGCCTCCTTTACAAGAACAAGCAGCCTTTCAAGGCACTGAGCAACCCGCAGAGCAAGCCTCAACGCCGCCCAACGGCCTGACCCCGGAAGAAATTGAGGCCGACCGCCGCTCGGCTCTTACGACCCTGCTGATCGTGGCTGGAGTGGCTGCCGTGATGCTCTATATGGGCTACGGGCGTGCCATTGCCGCCTTTTTAGTGACTTTAGGCATTCTGGTCTTTGTCCATGAGTGGGGCCATTACCAGTTTGCTCGCTGGTCGGGCATGAAAGTCAACCGTTTCGGTATTGGCTTCCCACCGTGGATTTTCACCCGTCACTATAAAGGCATTGACTATTCCCTGGGCGCACTCCCCATCGGCGGCATGGTGGATATTGCAGGCTTAGGTAGCGAAGAAGAGATGGTCGGCACGATTAAAGGTGCTGAACTCATTGTTCGCCCCTCGCGGCCTGACGTGCCGCATGGCAAGAGACAGTTCCAGGATGCTTCCCTCGGCTGGCGTTTTATGACCCTCTTTGCCGGGCCAATGATGAACTTCATCTTTGCCATCGTGATGTATATTAGTGTGTTCTCCCTTTCTGGCGTGCCCGATATTGCCTCAACAAACAAAGTAGACAGCGTATCGGCAGGCGATCCCGCAGCGGCGGCGGGCATTAAAGCAGGCGATTATATCATTGGCATTAACAATGTAGACACCACCGATACGGAGCAATTGACCAAGCTGATTCGCTCCAGTGGCGGTAAGCCCGTTATCGTCAAGATCAAGCGTGGCAGTCAAGTGTTACAGAAGACCTTGACCCCAGTTTTTAAAGAACTGGCCAAGCTATCAGGCGAGGGTACCGAGCGTGCCCCGGCGATTGGTATTCGCTTTTATGCCGATCCTGAGAAGGTTCATTTTCACAAAGTTGGTCTCTTAACGGCGATTGATCTCGGCTGGCGGCAAGCAATTGGCATTTCCACCCAGATTCTGCGCCTGGTCGGGCGGGCCGCAACCTTCAGGCTTTCGAGTGACGAGAGAAAAGATGTCGGTGGCCCCGTCAAAATCGCTCAGGCCGCAGGCGAAGTGGCGAAGCAAGGCTGGCAGGCTTCCGCCTTGTTTGCCGCTGGTTTGAGTGTCAACCTGGGCTTATTGAACTTGCTGCCCCTACCCGCTCTGGACGGTGGCCGCATCCTCTTTTTGGGTTATGAACTGGTCGCCCGCCGCCCGCTTGACCCCAAAAAGGAAAGTCTGGTTCACATGGCTGGCATGGTGATGCTGCTCGCCTTTATGCTCTTCATTACTGTCCGCGATGTATTGCCGTGGCTGACGGAGCATTTAGGCAAGGTATTTAAAGTTTAGAACTTTGGGTTTTGGCCTTTGGTCTTGGGGTTTTAGAATGTCGCTGCTTTTCTCCAAAGCCCAAAAACGCAAAACCAAAGACCCACGGGATAAGTTATGAAATTCGACGAAGACTTACAAATAGTGCGTCGCCCGACGCGCAAAGTGAAGGTTGGTAACATTTTCATCGGTGGCGATGCGCCTATCGCCGTGCAGACGATGACCAAAACCAAGACCGATGATACCAAGGCCACGATTGAGCAGATTCACCTCGTGCAACAGGCTGGGGCCGACCTCGTGCGCGTGGCCGTGCCCGACGAAGCCGCCGCCAAGAGCTTGGGCTGGATTCGTCTGAATATCCAGATTCCCCTCGTGGCGGATATTCACTTTAATGCCAAGTTCGCCATGATTGCCTTAGAGCAAGGGGTGGACAAGCTACGTTTGAACCCTGGCAACATCCGCAATGAGGCTAAGATTCGGGACATTGTAAAAGCCGCCAAAGAGCGGAGCGTGCCAATTCGTATTGGTGTCAATGCTGGCTCGCTCGATCCTGATATTAAAGAGAAATATGGCCTCACTCCTCGCGCTCTGATTGAATCGGCCAAGCGTGAGTTATCCTACTTTGACAAAGAAGACTTTGGCGATGTCATCATCTCCTTAAAAGCCAGCGATGTGCGTATGACCATTGCCGCCTATCGCCTCGCCGCCGAAGAACTGGGTGATTATCCCTTGCATTTAGGAGTCACCGAGGCCGGATTGACCCGTGTGGGCACCGTCAAGTCGGCAATGGGCATGGGCACTATTCTTTCAGAAGGCATTGGCGATACCCTGCGTGTTTCGTTAACGGGCGACCCGGTGGAAGAAGTCAAAGTTGGCTGGGACATACTACAAGGTCTGGAACTGCGCCGTCGGGGTGTTAATGTTATCTCCTGCCCGTCCTGTGGCCGTTGTGATATTGATGTGGTGCCTTTAGCCGGGCAAGTCGCGGATGCAGTAGGTAAAATCACGATTCCCATTTCGGTTGCTGTCATGGGTTGCGAAGTCAATGGCCCCGGCGAAGCCAAATCCGCCGACTACGGCATTGCTGGCGGCAACGGCATCAGCCTGATCTTCAAAAAAGGCGAAATCGTCGCCCGCGCCAAGCCCCACGAGCAACTCGACACGTTGATGAACGTTATCAACGAAGACTTAGCCAAAGAAACTGTTAAAACGGAAGAGTAGTTAACCACGAATGAACACGAATAGACACGAATAAGCTTGAGAATAGAAGATGGAGGATCGAAGATACAGGATCGAGTATCCAGCCTCCAGTAACCAGTCTCCAGCCTCTAAATCATTCGTGTCTATTCGTGTTCATTCGTGGTTCCAAGTCAAATGAAACTGCGTAAAGCAAAAAATCAGGATGTGCCGCAGATTCGGGCGCTTATTAATGAGATGGCGGCACGCACCGATGAAGACCATCAACACGGCCACATGCTGCCGCGTAGCCTGACGGAACTCTATGAGCACCTGCGCGATTACACGGTGCTGGTGGATGATGCCGATCAAGTATTAGGCTGTTGCGCTTTGCAATCGCAGTGGGACGGGTTGGGGGAACTTAAAGCCCTGGCAGTTAGCGACCAGTTGCAAGGTCAGGGCTGGGGCCGTAAGTTGGTGGAATCTGTGTTGGCTGCTGCGGATGAGCTAGGTCTTGATTGCGTCTATACCCTGACCAACAAGATGGAGTTCTTTGAAAAGCTCGACTTCGTGCCCATTGATATGCGCGAGTTACCCCAACGGGTATGGAGCGAATGCACCAACTGCCCCAAATTCATGGTTGCCTGTGATGAAGTCGCTATGACTTTTCAGGGCCAGCATCCTAAACAGACCTTTATTCCCGCTGTCGGCGTTAACGCGCCCGCTGCCGCCCGACGCGCCCTCGGCCTTTCCGTTGGCCCGATGAATACCAACGGCAAAACCCCGCCCTTCGCGCCACCTCGTGCCGTAGCGTCTGAGAACGGTAGTGCCCCCAGTGAACTGAGCGAGTGACTATTCCTTTAGTCTCCTGTTTTTACCTGCACATTCTCCACTTTGCCTCGCAGTGGATGCGGCGGAGTGTAATCGCCGACGGCACTGAGCGTATCTTGCCCAATACTGAGATCATCCTGCGGCTGCACCGCAAAGAGGCCCGGAGCTTTGCCGCGCGCCACGATATTCCCGTTTATTGCCAGTGTCATAGCACCATCTTTTTCCAGATGCGCGGCTATTGAGAATTTACCCGCTAGCGCATCGGGTGCAGTGATGGAGTACAACTTCCCATTCTGGCGCACACTAAAGACTGGCTTGCCGTCTTTGAGATGCAGGGCGTAGCCACGCTGGTCGCCTCCCTGCGCTAAGATCACGCCATCAGGCGATTGTGGCGTCACATCACAGGCGATAGTCAGAGTTTTATTGACAATTTGGGGCGATAGCTTTGGCACCACCATGCATCGCTCGGCCCAAGCCTGCCAATCGGTGCTCATCTGCTGCACGCGCCCCAACTCGTGTGCGGCGAGATCATGCATTTCTGCGGGATCATTCGCCAGATTGTAAAGTTCCCACGGTTGGTCATGGAGCGCAACGAGTTTCCAATCGCCCTCGCGCACCATCCGATTGCCCTCATGTTCCACGCAAAGCGTGCGCGGCGGTAAATGTTCACCGCGCATAAGGGGAGCGAGGCTAATACCTTCATAGGGTAAAATTTGCTGGCCATTACGCTCATGGGGATACTGAGCGCCACACAGTTCTAACAGGGTTGGCATGAAATCGGTGATGTAACTGGGTTGTGTGTTGAGTGTGCCGGGTTTGGTCTTTAAGCTCGCAGGCCAATGCACAATCAGTGGCGTGCGAATACCGCCTTCCTGGGCATAGTGTTTATAGAGTCGCCACGGGGTGTTGCTGGCGTTAGCCCAGCCACTACCATAAGAGATGTAGCTGTCTGGCCCACCGACTTGCTTGAGATCAGCACCCGTGTGGAGGATATTCTTCGGCGAATCAAGCTGGTCAAAACCCCACGGATCCCACTCAGCGCAAGCGCCATTGTCACTCAAGAAGAAAATGAGCGTATTATTCCACTGGCCCGTTGCCTTGAGGTGCGCCACCACGCGCCCGACGTTGCGATCCATCACTTCGACTGCCGCCGCATAAACTGCCATGCGCCGTGCAAGGTCAGCCTGGCGGTCCGAGGGAATGGAATCCCACGCCGGATTATCTTTGTTGGCCCATCCCGTCTGTAAGTTAATGCGATTGGCTGGCACGAGGCTACGTGGCGTGAGCGGCAAATCTGGCGGCACCAGTCCGAGCTTTTTCTGCCGCGCCAATCGCTCCTCACGAATAGCGTCCCAGCCTTTGGCATAGACCTTGTCATATTTTTCAATGACATCTTCCGGCGCGTGCAGCGGAAAGTGCGGTGCATTAAACGCCAGATACATAAACCAGGGTTGGCCGCTTTTCTGGCCTTGGTCAATGAAGTCCAGTGCGTAATCGCCAAAAACATTGGTGGAATAAAATTCGCCGGGCCTATACTCGCGCTTGGGATGGCCAGCAGGCAGGCGCGTGTAATAGGGGTCTTCTTTCCAGTAGGTATTGAACCCACCCAGCATTCCATAGAATTCATCGAAACCCCGCATCACGGGGGTGACCCGCTCGCTCAAATGCCACTTGCCTACCATATACGTGTTATAGCCAGCGGGTTTGAGGACTTCGGGCAGCGTCACGGCGTGTTGCGATAGCTGACCTACCATATCAGGGAACCCTGCCTGATGCGGATGTAAACCCGTTAGAATGCCAGCACGCGAAGGGCAGCAACGCGCCGAGTTGTAGAACTGCGTAAAGCACAAGCCATTGTGCGCTAAGGCGTCAATGTTCGGCGTATTGATTTCGCCACCCAGACAACCGAGGTCAGAGAAGCCGAGATCATCGGCTAATATCAGCAGAACATTTGGCTTTTGAACCTGGCCTGTGGTGGCTGTTGGCACTGGGGCATTCAGGGGTGCGACAGATGGCGTTGTCTGGGTGTAACCTGCACCAGAAGAACTCATAACTCCCATGATTCCCAGTGCCGCCGTGGTCAAACCCTTCTGCAATTGGGAGTGTGTCATTAGCTTCACCTGCGATTCTATCTCTCCAAGCACTTTACAACTGCGCAATAGTCTCTAATTCAGGGCGCAGTTTCTCCAGCCACCGTTTGCAGACCCAGTTCGGTTCAGATTCACCCTGACAGGCCAGTTTGCGCCCCGCGAAGCGCGTAGCGGTGCGGTCTCTGGCAATGAGCACATTCGAGACGAGGTAGCGATCCATCACCTGCTGCCATAGCTTCTCCCGATCCACACGCCCCTGGTTACGCCACATTTCATAGGCCGCAGCCACAATGCCCGCGCTATCCTTACCAGCACTATCGTGGATATAAATCGCGCCATCGGCGGGCTTATGGGCTTTCATGATGTCTATGAAATCAGCGGCAGCGCGCAGGGCGAACGGTGGTTGGCCGGGTGGGAAATCTTTGAGCTTACGGGCATTTAGGTCATAAGCGTGACCAGAACGCACTGGTAGCGCCGTGACGATAATGGTAGCTTGAGGCTGGTTCTGTTGGAGCCAATATTTATTCCAGTATTCAAAGTAACCTTGCTCGGCATGAAATTCATCGTCCTCTTCGCGCAAGGCTATGATATGGCGAATGCCCCTTGCACGGAAGAAATTGAACGCTTGCCCATCTTGATAGGCCGCAGGTACAAGGCTTCTCTTACCACCCTCAGTGACAACCTTATCGCGGGGAAAGCCACTGCCCCGATAGATAACTCCCGGCTCCACAGCGCGAAAATTATAAAACAGCAACTCGCCCTTTTTGTTCTTCACAGTATAGAGACCATGCACCCCGTTATGCGAAATATCGAGCGGTTGCGCTGAGTGGCGGGGGCGTCCGGCCACCAGCACCGTGCCCATGATTAAAATTAAAAGGACAATGGCTACGCTGCGAACTTGATCAGGTCTCATGATAGTTTCTTAGTTTGGGCCGGGCATTGAAATACCCGGCGAGAAGGCTGAAGCCAACCGTCCTCACGGACGGCACAAGGATAATATTTTAATGAGCGTCCCGTCCGGTAGGACGGTTGGCGGCTTGACCGCCTCCCCGCCGGGTATTTCAATGCCCAGCACGCGACTAAAAAGTGCCACGGACGGAATAAATCACATCCAGTAAATGTTGGAAATGCAGCAGAAACTCGATGGTTAAGACCCCTAAGAAGAAATAGAGAAAGTAACAATAGGGCGCACTCGAAAGGTCAAAGGTGCGCGCTAAATAATGGCCCGCCTCATAAACCTGTCCCTGCTGCTCAAACACTGCAACGGCGGCACTGGCAATCACAATCCCCAGGATAAAACCGCCCAGTACATCAGAGGGATAGTGCAGGCCAAGGGCAATAGAGAGCAATCCCACCACAATTGCCAGGACGCCCCACGCCCACGCCAGGCGACTATTCCACTGCAACAGGGCAATAGGTAAAGCACCTAACAGAACGGCATAGTCACTGGGAAAGGAGCCAAATTCTCGCTGCCCGATAAAAGCTCCCGCCACGCCGCTATGAACTGGCAGGTAAGTCATAAAGGGCCGCTCCACATCAAGCCCCAGAGCAATAAGTCTCGCTACGATATACGCCAAAAGTGCGGCAGCTATAAAAACTAAGACCTGGGCGCGGCTTTCGACGCGGGAAAGGCGTATCGTAGGTCGGGTTGGCATAAACGTCTCGACCTCGGAGGTGGAGCGCCGGGGGACTAACTTTTGCAGCTTGCCAAACACGGCGCTGGTCTTAGCCCGACCCGGTTGCTTATTATCTTGAGGGGTTAGGACGAGCGGCTGCATCACAGAACGGGCTTTAGGATCGGGCCAAAACCACAACCAGGCCAACGTCGCTAATACCAGGAGGTCAACACCATGCTCCGCAAATCCCAACGCCAGAGCATAGATGTCAGACTGTTGTGACAGCCAGTGATTAAGAGCTAATAAAATGCGGACGTTGGTTAAATGGAAGTATTGAATTATGCCCATAAGCCGCTATTAAAGGAAGCGCAGTAAGGTGTATCACGTCTAAATAAAGTGTGCTACTGACCTGTTACAGGTTGTAGAGACGCGATTAATCGCGTCTCTACGATGTCTTGGCTGTCAAGTGCCAGTTTGACCCTTTTTCATGGATTTCAGTACACTCCGATAACACCCGCTCACATTATGCAGCGGGTGTTATGCTGTGCCCAGAGCCACAGACCTATTATGATAAGGCACGCTTTAAGGAACGTAAAAGGCCGAAAAAAGTATTAAGTCACGGAATGCCACGGCATTTTTACCGTTAATTATAGTCGGAATAGAGTGATTAAGATAAACACGACTCTCTGTTCCCTGCGGCTAACTGAGCGCCATATTCCGTCTTAAAGCCCATGAGCATCCCAATGCTACCGTGGGAGCAGGAGAATTTATCTATGCAAGGTGTCGGTTCACCCCAAACTCCCGGTTCAGCGCCCGCTGCGCCGCGCACGGGCACGCCCGGACGTTCGCCAGCGCGCACGGACATCAATCAGCCCCGCCCCCGCCATTCTTTCTGGTGGTACGTGAAGTGGTTTTTCATCACCATCCAACTCATACTCTTTTGCCTGATCGTCGTCACGGTTTGCATTGGCAAGGGTATCTACGATGAACTATCACAAATCGTGCCAGATACGCATTACATCACATTGCGCAACAAAGTCGAGGCGACGCGAGTGTATGCAGCCGATGGCACTTTACTGGCGGAGTTTAAAGGCGATGAGCGCGACTGGGTCTCGATTAATCAGCTTATGGTGCAGCGCAAGCGTGGCACAGTCGTGCGCAAAGAAGCGTGCCGCTTGGTGGATGCGACCCTTTCAGTTGAAGATGCTCGCTTTTACACCCACCCCGGCATGGATGCCAAACGCATCGTTGGTGCGGCCCTGGCTAACTACCGTTCGGGGGGCACCTCGCAAGGCGGCTCAACGATTACCGAGCAGTTAGCTGTCAATCTCTATCTCAAACGCAAAAAAACCTTCTCGCGCCGTCTGCAAACGGCCCTCCTCGCCCTGCAATTGGAGCGACGTTTCAGCAAAGACGAAATTCTGGAGCTTTACCTCAATGAAATCTTTTATGGCAACCACGCCACCGGATGCGAAGCGGCCTCTCACTTGTACTTTAATAAGCCAGCCCGCAACCTCTCGATAGCCCAAGCCGCACTGCTGGCTGGCTTACCGCAGCAGCCAAAGCGCCTGGAACCCTTCTATCACTTTGACAACGCCAAAAAGCGCCAGGCCATTGTGCTTCATGAGATGTTCCAGAATAAGAAGATCAACTGGGGCCAGTATCAGCAGGCACTGAAAGACACTTCGGTAGAAAGCGATATCGCCCGCGCTAAAGTTCGCTACCTAAACCAGCATCGCCAAAAACCGCACTGGCTTGCGCCTTATTTCGTAGCCTATGTCAAGCAATATTTGCAGCGACAGTATGACTGGACGGACGACTATCTCAATACCGCTGGCCTCAAGATTTACACCACTCTCGACACCAAGATGCAGGCGAATGCGGAGATGCTCTTAAAAGAGCATGTGGGGTGGTATTCGCAGCGCTCCGCTTATCTGCAAGGGGCTTTGGTATGTATTGATCCCAATACAGGCCATCTTTTAGCGATGGTGGGTGGACGCGATTACTATGATGACGCGCATAATGGCAGATTCAACCGAGCGGCCCAAGCCCGACGTCAGGTCGGCTCCAGCTTTAAGCCTTACGTTTATGCCACCGCCTTAGAAATGGGCTATAGCCCGGATTCACGAGTTGTGGATCGGCCCCTGCGCGTTAATGGTGACCGCGAAGTTAAGTCCGGCGGTCATGAAATCAAAAACTTCACGTTCCGGCATGATGGCAACATTAGCTTCCGTCAAGCGATAGCACAATCGAACAACGTAGCTGCCGTGCGCGTTTTGTTGAAAGTCGGTATTCAAAACGTCATTCAAAAAGCCCACCTGATGGGCATTCAGTCTTCCCTGGTGCCAGTGCCCACCCTTGCCCTGGGTACCAGCGAATTAACCCCAGTGGAACACACCTCAGCATTTGGCGTATTCGCCACACGCGGCTTGCGCGCCGAATCTACCCCGGTGGAACGCGTGGACAATGCGGTTGGTGAGACCATCATGGAGCATAGCCATCCGGTGCGCGGGGCACGCGTTTTGAGTCCAGAGGCAGCCAACGGTATGTGGGACATGCTACGCGGCGTAGTGACCGAAGGCACTGGCAAGAACGCGCAAATCGGCGGCGTTGATGTGATTGGTAAAACGGGCACGACAAGTTCCAATAAAGACATCTGGTTTATGGGTGCTACCAAGGACCTGGTTTGTGGAGTCTGGATGGGCTACGATAGACCACGCGATCTGGGGGGCAACTCGGCAGGTGGCAAATGGTGCGCTCCCCTCTGGCGTGATTTTATGGTGCGCGCCCTTGATATTTGGAGCCACCGCAATCCAATCCAGAAAGTTGTGGAAGATGCCCGCGCCACAGCAATGCGGCAGATGGTAGCAGCTCAATTTAAAAAATATGTCCAGGTGCGTATCTGTAATGAGAGTGGGCTGCGAGCGACTTCGGCTTGCCCCTCCACTCGCATCGAACAGTTCTCTTCGGCAGGCGGCGCAACAGGCGGCGCTCCCACCCAATACTGCAACATCCATGTGCCACGAGCGCATGGATCGCGTTCGTTGGGTGACACCTATGACTCATCTTCCAGTCCTCAACCGGGCGATTTAGGTTATGATTCCTCCACCGATCAAGCCGTCGGAATCAGGCACCCGGCGCGGCATGATACTGGTGACAACACTTATCCCGAAGATACATCTGACACACGGCAACGGGGGCAAGAGCCGACCGTACAAGATGACCAGAGCACCGGCAATAACGAAAAGCTGGATTTGCCAGACAACCAGAACGACCACCCCACGACGGATGAGAATAGTGATGGGCAGCGTCAGGGCAGCTTAGAGCGCCATACCAACGTCGCCTATCATTTCGGGAAAACCGCGCGGGCCAAACCAAAGGATGAAGTTACTGCCTCGACTGGGGATGAAGAAGTAGTCGCCACGGTGTGCGCGGAGACCGGTGAACTGGCGACCTCGCACTGTCCGGTCACTGTCCAGCGTTTTTTCGCCGTCGCCGATGTCCCGCGCCGCCATTGCACTCTCCACACTAAAAACCGATAATGGCATAAGAGCCTAATGCACCTTCCAGAAAGCGCATCATTGCTTTGGCGATGAAGTGCGGTGATTTCGCTCGTGCTTATTTTATAGAATGTCGAGGATTCCTTAGATGCCTGAATTACGCAAAGACCCCATTATAGATCGCTGGGTTATCATTGCCTCCGAACGGGGTCGCCGCCCCACTGATTTTGCCGTCACTGGCACCGCTCCCGTCAGCGCGTTTTGTCCCTTCTGTCCCGGTAACGAAAACCGTACCCCGCCCGAAATCGCCCAGTGGGGTCGCCCCGCCTCAGCCCCCGCTAATAGCACGGGCTGGCAAGTGCGGGTGGTGCCCAATAAATTTCCGGCGTTGAGCAGTGAGGGCAATCTGGACCCGCAGGGTTTAGGGATGTTCGACATGATGAATGGCATTGGCGCGCACGAGATTATCATCGAAAATCCGCAGCATGATTGGGACCTGTCGGATGCGACTCAGGCGGAGATGCGTGATATTTTCACGGCCTATGTTAGCCGCATGACAGCCCTGCGCCACGATGACCGTTTCAGCTACATTCTTTTATTCCGCAACAGCGGCACAACTGCCGGGGCAACGCTTGCGCATCCTCACTCGCAAGTGATCGCTTTACCCATCACGCCGCGCCAGGTGCGCGACCAGTTAGAGGCAGCCCGCGACTATTATGCGCGCAAGAGTCGTTGCGTATTTTGTGATGTGATTCGCCAGGAGCTTTCCATGAAAGACCGCGTGGTGGAGGCCAATGAGCATTTTGTGGTGCTCAGCCCGTTTGCTGCACGCTTCCCCTTTGAATTGCAAATCTACCCGCGCCGCCACAGCCATGACTTCACCCTCATGACACCAGTGGAAATGGACGCCCTGGGCGAAACGCTCAAACGCAGCATTCGACGCCTGAAACTCTCCCTCAATGATCCCGCCTACAACCTCATGCTCCAAACGGCCCCCAGTCAACGCCCCAAGCCGGGACATCCCGATTACTGGGGCACCATTGCCCAGGACTATCACTGGCGTATTGACATTCTGCCGCGCCTGACCGATGTCGCCGGTTTTGAATGGGGCACTGGTTTTTACATTAACCCAGTCGCTCCTGAGCGCGTCAAAGAATTCCTCAATGAAGTAGAAGTTTGAACATTGCTACAATTCAATTTTCAACACAAAGCCCACTAAGAAAGCACAAAAGACACAAAGCGGGATAAACTTGATAGCGAAGGGCAAGAGTTACGCAAACCCGCCGCTAAAGCAGCGGCTGAGAGTCAAAAGCCTGGTGAACCGGGCTGCGTTTGCCTGGTAGCCCCGTTTAGGGGGCTTGTCTTGTCAGCCCGCTGCTTTAGCGGCGGGTCTGAGTGCTTTCTTCGTGGGCTTTATAGCCTCTTAGTGTACTTTGTGTTGAAGGGCCAAGTGACAGTAAGAGGCGGGACTAAATATGACGCAACCGCCTGTCCGCGAGTTACTTTCTAATTATCTCCTCAAGCGACAAGACACAGTTCTGGATCGCATGTTAGAACTCGTCAAGGAAGCCCCTGACCTGCGAGAAGTACAGGAACTGGCCAACACCCGCGATTATCGTCAAGCGGTTAGCACGCTCTTAAAGTTATTGGTGCAAAATATCTCTGATCCAACGGATCGGCGCTGTTTTCATTACGCGCACCAGCGTGCTCATGAACGATTTCGGCAGAATATTCCCGCCACGCAGATGATGCGCTTAGCCGGAATGCACCGTCAGGTTCTCACCAAAATGGTGCAGCGCCAATTTGGGGATGAACCAGCCTTAGTGCGGCGCATGAGCGAAATTATTGACGACCAAATCAGCGAAATCGAACTGACTTTCACCGACGCCTATCAGAGTGCCCGCGACAGACAGTGGCAGGCATCAGAAACTAAATACTTCTCGCTTTTTGAGAACGCCTCCGAAGCCATTATTTCGTTTCGTCCTGGCGAAGGCCGCATCATTGAAGTCAACATGCAAGCCGAGCGTCTGTTACGCTTGCCCCGTTCGCGGCTGCTCGGTTCCAGCTTTAGTGAGCTGTTTCCGCCTGAGCATCAGGAACAAGTTCAGTGGCTGACCACGCAATCTGGTGGCTCTTCCAATATCCGACTGGAAGATATGACCATGCAACGCCCGGATGGCGGACCGGTGCCAGTCTCGCTGTCGTGCAACTGGATTAATGTTGATAGCAACCCAGTCGCCCAGGTCATCGTGCGCGACGTGACCCAGCTTCGCCAGATGCAGCATGAACTGCGGAATTATGCCGAGCAGTTGGAAGAACGTGTTGCCGACCGCACCAGAGAGTTACAGCAAAGTGAAGAACGTTACCGTGACCTTTTTCTTCAGGAACAGCGCCGGGCGCGGCATCTTTCGCTCATTAACGAAGTGCAAAAATGCGCCCTGACCACACGCGATGTTGAGTCCTTCTTAGATCAGGCTACTGTCGCTATCCAAACTCACTTCCGTGATTGCGATGCCACCTTCTTTTTATGTGAGCCTAAGCGAGATGAAGTGCTGGCGGGCACCCACTCCGCATCAACAATAACTGATGCTACTGCCCCAACCAACTCAGCGACAAACGAAGATAAAATTGAGCCTGCGGCTCCCGCACAGCAAGTTGTGGGTGATTGTGGCGCACTTATCGCGGTGGCCCAGGCCGGAGGTCATGGGTTAGCGGTTCCCATCGGGTGGCGGCATCCCTTAGATGTTGGATTACCCGGTCAGGTGGCACAGCATGGCGAGACTCTCTACATCACGCATGAAAACGCAGGCGATGGCAATCACCAACGCGCGCCAGGGGTGTATCGTGATGCCCAGTCGGAAATCTGTGTACCAGTGGTGATGGAAGGCGAGATCATCGGTGCTATCAGTGTGCAAAGTGCTGAGGCTTATGTCTTCGATGCCCACGATGCCGTCGCCCTGCAAACGGCGGCCACCATTATCTCGGCGCACATTCAATCGAGCCGTCTTTTCCGCGAGATGCACGAGTTGAGCGAGTTCAATGAGACACTTATTACCTCCATGCTCCACTCACTCATGGTGGTAGACCGTGAAGGCCATATTAAATTAGTCAATGAGCGCCTGAGCCAGACGCTACGCACGCCACGCGAAGCTTTATTAAATCAGCCTATAACTTCGGTATTAGGCAAGACGGTCACGGAAAAATATCGCCTGGCTGATGTGATTTGCGATGTCACCGCCAACGGTACCCCGCATGAGCTACAAGAAATCCATGTCTGGACACCAGAATCTACGCTGATTTTCGACATCCGCCTCTCCCGCGTTTATTTTCGAGGCGAGGCGCAGGTGGTGGTATTGCTCATCAACCTGACGCTCCGCTTCCGCAAAGCCTATCAGTTACAGATGATGAACGAGATGGGGCGCATGTTCCAGGCTTCGCTCGACATCAACCGCGTCTTGCATACAGTGCTAACTTGCATCACCGCCGGAGCCGCCTTAGGCTTTAACCGCGCTTTTTTGCTGTTGCGCGAAGAGGGCAATGATGTGCTCAAAGGGGCTTTGGCTTTGGGGCCATCTTCGGCAGAGGAAGCGGGCAAAATCTGGCATGAGATCAGCGTGCGCGAACTTAGCCTGCAAGAGATTCTGGCACAAGAGAACACTCTCGACCTGACGCATTTAACCCCGCTCCAGGAAAGGACGCTGGGGCTGACCCTCGACCTGAATAACCCTTATTTTTCAATCCTCGCGGATGCCGTGCGCGCACGTCGCGCCGTTCTGGTGCGCCGGGATGAGATAGTCGCCCCCCAACCGGGCCTGGTTCAAGTGCAGCAGCAGGAACAACGCCAGGCAGTACTGGATTTATTTACCGCTTCAGAAATCGCTATTGCGCCCTTAGTTGCCAAAGATCGTATTGTGGGACTGGTACTGGCGGACAACCTCTATTCCGGTCATCCTATTGAGCCGGATGATATTCAACTCCTCGACACCCTCGCGCAACAGGCAAGCTTGACGGTTGACAACGCGCTCACGTACCAGGCACTTCAGAAGGCGCAGAAAGAGTTGGTCTCTGCGGAGCGATTGGCCGTGGTCGGTGAAATGGCGGCGCGGGTTTCCCATGAAATCAGGAATCCCCTAGCTACCATTGGTGGTTTTGCGCGGAGCGTGTTGAAACGCCCGGACGATATCGAACGGGTGCAGCGCAAAACCGAAGTCATAGTGGGCGAAGTCACCCGCCTGGAAGAGTTGCTAACTGATTTGCTGGATATGACACGACCCCGTGGCTTAGACCTGCACCCGCACTCCATTAATGAGATTGTGGAGCACGCGCTACTCCTGGCCGAAGCCGATTTCAAAGCCGCCGGGGTAACTGTCGAGAAGCACTTAGACCCCAACTTGCTGCCGATGATGGTAGACCGCAGTCGGCTCCTGCAAGCTTTGCTCAACACCATTCGCAATGGCGCGCAATCTATGCCGGAAGGGGGGACTCTCATCGTTAGCACGCGCCTCGCCACGCGTGGCGATAACGCGGAACGCTTTGTGGAAATTGAAGTGAAGGACAGCGGCGTGGGCATTTCAGAGCACGCCATCAAGCAGATATTCGACCCATTCTTTTCGACCAAAATTCAAGGTTCTGGCCTGGGTCTTGCAATCACCAGACGAATTATTCAGGATCACGGCGGCGAAATCGCAGCTTACTCGAATCAGGGGCAAGGCACAACTTTTATTCTCGCCTTGCCGTTGCGCATTGTACCGCGATCTTTATCCTCCAGCCCGTAATCTTGGCTCTTGGCCGCACGGCCCTGGCACTATGCCTGGCGCTAATATAAGTCGCATAAATTCTTAATAGCCCTATAACCTAATCATTATAGGCACCAGACTATGGAAACAGTACAATAACAATTTGAGGAAGAAAGGTGGGCGCTATGGCACAAAAAACCATTTTAATCGTAGAGGACAACCAGAATCAACGCGCTCTCTATGCCGAAGAGCTAAGTGATGAAGGCTACAACGTGTTAACCGCCGCAGATGGGCGTGAGGCACTCGCTACAGTCAAAGACAATCGCCCCGACCTCGTGATCCTCGATATTAACATGCCTGTCATGGATGGACTGGATACACTGAGCCAACTCCTGGAATATGACAAGCAAATTAAAGTCATCATCAATACAGCCTATGCCAGCTATCAGGATTCATTTACTTCCTGGTCAGCCGATGCTTACGTGGTTAAAAGCTCCGACCTATCCACTTTGAAGTCTACCGTCCAAAATTTATTGAACGACAGTGCCAGTTAAAGCCTCACCCCCTTTACAACAAGGGAGAGAACGGGTAAAACCAATGACGACAACCCAAAGTTGTCAATTCATTTATCCCCTTGCGTGAGGCTTCCATGAGAAAAGCAACCAAAGTTGCCTCGTCCCGCCGTTCTACTAAACGTTCCACCAACGGACAAACTGCATCGGAGACAACGCCAACCGAAGCAGCCGTTAAGAACGCCAGTTCCACCCTAAGCAATGGCACCGAGCCACCCGCTTCGCCCGTAGACCGTTATGCGCGTCCCAATGCAGTGCATTACGCGCCCACCATCAGTCGTGGTGTCTTCGCACGCGGACAAGAATCCGAACTGCAACAGACAATGGTGATGGTGCTGGCCGGTGGACAGGGCGAACGTCTTTATCCGCTCACGAAAGACCGCGCCAAGCCTGCTGTCCCATTTGGAGCGCATTATCGTATTATTGATTTCGCGCTTTCCAATTGCATCAATAGCGGAATGCGGCGCATCTTAGTCCTCACGCAATACAAATCCTTCTCGCTACAACGCCATATCCAAGCTACCTGGAGTCTTTTTAATGCTGTCTTGGGCGAATATATTGATGTGATTCCGCCTCAACAACGCAATGTGAAACGTTGGTATCAGGGCACAGCCGACGCCATTTTCCAGAATATCTATATGCTGGAACAAGAACGCCCGCGCTTCGTGGTGATTCTGGGCGGCGACCATATTTATAAGATGGATTACGCCAAGATGTTGGACTTCCATCTGCGCCATGATGCTGATCTGACAATTAGCTGCACCACAGTCTCGCGGGAAGAAGCTAAACGTCTGGGCGTCGCGGGCACCGATGAAACCGGACGCATCACGCGCTTCGTTGAAAAGCCCAAAGACCCACCCACTATCCCCGGCTCACCCAATGAAAGCTATGCTTCGATGGGCGTTTATATCTTCTCCACCGACATCTTAGTGCGCCGTGTCATTGAGGATGTTAAGCAAGATACTGAGCACGACTTCGGCAAGAACATCATACCGCGCATGGTGCGCGATAAAGATCGCGTCTTTGCCTATCCTTTCGTGGATGAAAACAAAACCGATAACCACCACAATGGCGAAGTCTACTGGCGCGATATTGGAACAATGGCTTCTTATTATGATGTGAATATGGATTTAGTCAGTGGCTCCCCCGCTTTCAATCTCTACGACGATGAGTGGCCTATTCATCGTCGCTCCCAACCTGGCCCACCTGCCAAAACCCTCTGCCACGGCACAGACCGCTTAGCCATAGTCCATGATTCGTTATTGGCCACGGGCGCAATTGTCAGCGGTTCTTCCGTAGTGCGCAGCATTCTCGGCCCACGCTGCTTTATTCACTCCTGGGCTGATGTGGAAGACAGCATCCTCTTCGATGATGTCGAAGTGGGTCGCCACTGCCGCATCCGCCGTGCCATCATTGATAAACACGTCAAGATTCCCGCAGGCACCGTCATCGGTCATGACTTAGAAGCCGACCGCCAACGCTTCACCGTTACGCCCGAAGGCGTTGTGGTTATTCCCAAGGGTATGGTTTTGAAGTAGGACATAATCCATAAAGTCACTGTAAAGATAGGGAGCCAGTGTCGTGCCTTTCACTTTTACCCCAGAGCAGATTCAACAGTTTCGAGAGCAAGGTTATGTGGCCGTGCCGCACTTCTGGAACGAGCGCGAAGTGGCGGCTATGCAAGCCGAACTGGAACGACTGAAACGAGATGGATTGTTGCGCAACGTAGCCACGGACGGCGATGGTAAAACAACTTCTCAAGAAAAAGCAAACTTACAGTTGTGTCCGATGTGGGACAAGAGTGATTTCTTTCGTGCCATGCCCTTTGCCCCTAAAGTTGTAGAAGCGGTGAGTCAACTTATTGGCGACCCGGTATTGTTGCATCTCGACCAAGTTTTCCTTAAGCCCGCTCGTCACGGCGCAGGCACCAACTGGCATCAGGACAACGCCTACTTTCGCCTCAGCGACCCGCTCAAAGGCACTGCCCTCTGGACAGCCGTGCATGAAGCGACAGTTGCTAACGGTACCATGCAAATTATTCCTGGCAGTTTCCGCGAGGAGTATGAGCATAGCCGCGACCCCCATAGCGACCACCACATTCGCTGCTATCCTCCCGAAGCACGCGCCCTGCCCATTGAGCTACCGGCTGGCGGTGCCCTCTTTTTTGCTTACGGCACCGCCCACTGTACCAAAGCTAATACAACCGATAAAGAGCGAGCAGGCATGGCTCTGCACTTCATCAATGGCGATGTCAATCAAGAAGCAGTCAGCGGTTTCGCAGTAGGCAAGCGGCCCTATCTCAGTGGCCCCCAGGCCACAGGCGGTTTAGCAGAACACGGCGTCCACGTCGCTGGCACCTGGGATGATGAGGTCGAGCGAATGCTATCTTGAATCTCACGCAGAGGGATAGAGGATAGAAAATCGTTATAGCCAGTAGTCCCCACGATCTGCGATCTTCTATCCTCGATTCTCTATCCCCTCTCTGCGCTCTTTGCGTCTCTGCGTGAGCTTATCCAAAGCGGCCTCGTCCTTGCACACCGATAGCATCCATGCTGCGCTCTGTTCAAGACCGTTATTTACCAGTAGATCACAGTGCCTTTGTTGCAGGGGAACCGCCCACTGGCCGCGTGATCGTGATTGCGCCGACACGGGCCGCGTGCGAGACGATTGAGATTGCTCTCGGTCTGCATCTCGACACCTATTTGGAACGCACTTACGGTGAGCGCGTGCGCGAGATGGCGCGCAGCGGCCAGGGATTCGGCATTATTGCTGGCACCGGCACGGGCAAGACGCTTGCTATCCGCCCGATAGCCGAAGAGATTCTGCGCACGCCGCTGCGCATCGGGGTTGTCAACCGCGAGCGCGAAGCGACTCCCGAACTGCCTCACTTAAATGCTATTGTCGTGACGACTGGCATCGCTCGCCGCTGGTTTCAAGATGGCGACATCTTGCCCTATGACACCCTGGTCATAGATGAAATCCACCAGACCTCCGCCGAACTGGAACTCTGCCTGGCGTTAGGCAAGCGCGTCGGGTGCCGCTTCATCTGGCTTTCCGCTACCGTAGACCCTACGTTTTACCGGCGCTATCTAAACTCTGCCGATGTGCTTGAGGTGTATTCCTTTGACCCGGAAAAGGCAGCGGATGTGCAAGTGGTAAATCGTGAGCCGCGCGAGTTTTTGGATGAGCGTTTTCTGAAAGAAATGACACGGCAAAAGCGTGGAGTGGGTATGTTCCTGCCCACGCGCGCGGGAGTCGAGCAGGCGGCCAGCGATGTGCGTTTACGCTTCCCGCGCTTGAATACAGCCTATTATCATGGTGGTGAGCCAATCCGTGTGATTCGCCCTTTCCTGGAAGAAAGCGGGGCACCCAAACCCTACTTGCTGGCCATGACTGCCGCTGGACAGAGTGCGCTGAATGTGCGTGGGCTGGACACCGTCATTATAGAAGACTCACGTTTTTCCAATGTTATCACGCACGGGCGCAACGTCCTCACCAAGTTGCACCTTGGCAGCAACGAAATTTTACAAATGGCGGGGCGCGTGCATGGGCGGGTGGCAGGCGGGCGCGTCTTCATTCTTTCAGATCGCGCTATTGATTTCAAGTCGTTGCGCCCCACCCCACCTGAATTTCAGCTTGCCGGTGATTCCGAGCGAGTTGCGCTCACTTGTGCTGACCTGGGCGTGCGGGCCGACGACCTGGATTTGCCCGTGCCTCTGGATCGCATCGCCTATCGTCGCGCCTTCACCGGGTTGCAACAGCGCGGCATTATCAATGAGCAGGGACGGCTCTCGACGTATGGCAAGGCGGTGGAGGCTCTACCCGTAGATCGTGCCTGGGCCGAATTGATTGTCAACGCCGATGATGACCTCATGCCTTATCTGGCCGTGATGAGCGCGGTGGAAAGCCTTCACCGCATGACGCGGGAGGAGCGCAACCTATCGGGTTTAATCATACGGGGCAGCGACCACCTTACTGCTTATAACCTCTATGCTGAGGCGTATGAGCGTGCGGGCTACATTGGCGAAGTCTACGGGCTGCCGCGTCACTTTTTTGAAGCCAAGGCCATCGCTGCCTGGGCGGAAGAGCGTGGAGTGCTGGTGAAGTCAGTTGAGGACGCTGCGCTGGGCATGGCCAGCCTGTTTCGGAGCGTGGGGCTGCCGTTACCGGCCCACATGCCAATGGCCGATGAAACTACCCTACGCCGCTTTACTGACCTCGTCGCGCAATATATGCCCTTTGACCTCGTGATTGACGAACAGACCGCCGATGGGCAGCAGGCGCGGGTATCGAAATCCAGCATGTGCGGTGACGGGGGAGCCATCGCTGGCACGCTGCATTACTTCGCTGACCGTCACGGTGTGCCACGCGCCTCCATTGAAGGGACGCAGATTCCATTCAACCGGCTGCGCCGCTACGCACGAAGCGGCCCGGTAGAGATGGTTTATGATGCGCGGCGCATGGATGCTCCCCTCATGCTCAAGCGTAAAGTCGAGTATTTCGGCTTTATCTTAGAGCGCGAGAGTGAGCCAGTCAAAAAATTCCCGCCGGAAATGGCGGAGCAGGCACGGCAAGCACTCGCCGAGGCCGTGGCACGCTCAGAAGCGCAGCACATGGCAGTCAAACAGAACCGCGCCGCAATTGAAGAGGTGCGCGAGCTATATCGGCGTTCAGCGGGCCAAACGCCACGCCTTGGTTTTGCCGAACTCACCGCGCTTTATAAGCAGCAACTTGATGAGCAAGGGGTGAACTCGCTGCTGGCATTTCGCAATGCACGCTTAGTGGTGCGAGTGGATGACCTCGTGCCCGCCGCCTTGCGCCAGCGACTCTGGCGGCTTCCATCAAGTGTCCCAGTGCGTGACCGTGAGGTAGAGCTTGCCTATGAGGTCGAAGAGCAGCCTATACCGATTGCCCATGCCCGCGATGCAACGCCACAACCCGCAGCCCCGGCAACATCCCTGGTCGGGGTCGCTCGCTTGCACCTGCCGGAGAAACTGGCGCGCACGCTCACAGAGGAAGAACTACCGACGCTTGATCGCCCACTCCGTTTTATGGTGAGCCGGGGCCAACGCGGAGCCGTCCGAGCGGACACGCGGGAAGAATTGCAAGACCTGTTGGAAGGACCGTGGTCACCTAATGCCCCAGAAGATAATGAAGCCAGTGACGAACACGAGCAGCGAGTTGAAGTGACCCGTCCTGATAAACACCGTCAGCGTAAGTCACAGTTGAAACGGCCAGGCCAGGTCACGCGTCGTGGCAGGCGCGGCGGCTCCGGGCGCTCTGGAGGCAGAGGTCGCACCGGACGCCGCCGTTAAACAGACTTTATGACCCTCACCCCCACCACCCAAAGGGTGCCCGGTCTCCCAACCTTGGGAGAGGGGAGGTCACGCTAATCCGCTTCTCATCGTGCAAAAAGTAATACTCCACGAGCAGGTAGGAGTTAGTGCTCCCCTCTCCTGTTATCGGGAGAGGGGGCGGGGGTGAGGGCCATGACCCCAGCCTCCCCATAAACCTATCCTTGCCAGAAGGCCAGGAATGGGGCTGTAACCACTAGCGCAGCAGCGAAGCGCCACCATCCACAAATATTTCCACGCCCGATACATGACGACCTAAGTCAGAGGCCAGAAACAGGCAGGTATCGGCCACATCCACCGGCTCACCTTGTCCCTCGTTAAGGGCAGGGCTGCCTTCGGGCAACTCCACTTTAATACCAATCTTTTCGGTGTCCCGTTTTTCGGTGCGCTCATCAATATTGGTGTGAATCGCGCCCGGACAAATTGCGTTGCAGCGGATGTGGTGACGGCCCAATTCCAGGGCGATCATCTTCATGAAGGCGACCTGTCCTGCCTTGGAGGTGCTGTAGGCGCTGGCCCCTGGGTTAGAGAATGTGCGCGTGCCGTTGACGCTGCTGGTAATCAAGATACTACCGCCGCCCGCTTGCTTGAGGTGCGGCACGGCGTAATGTACTGTCAAATAGGTGCCCTTGAGATTGATGTCTATCGTTTTATCCCATTCCTCCGGTTGCAACTCGTCAATGGGTGTCCACATGCCATTGATACCGGCGTTAGCAAAGACAATATCCAGGCGACCAAACTTCTCCACTGCTGTCTCAATAGCCTTTTGCACCGCTGCGGGTTGGCTGACATCGCAATCCACATAAAGGGCTTTCCCACCAGCCGCTTCAATCTCCTGGCGCAGTTTCTCACCTTCGTCGGGTTGGACATCGGCTAAAACAACGTGCGCCCCTTCTTCGGCAAAACGCCGCGCTGTCCCGGCTCCAATGCCGCTTGCACCGCCAGTAATAAACGCCACTTTGTTATCTAACATTCCCATGATAATAAATTCCTTTTAATAGGTTGAGCTATCAGGGAGGATGCCAATTCAGGGCCAACAAGCAAGGTCAAGCCATAATTATCGCGGAAATTTGACAAAGCCGCATGAACGAGCAAGCTGTTATTAATCCAGTGGTGGTGGGTCGAGGTTAGGCGTAAGAAGTTGAATCAGCAGCAGGGCGATCAAATAGGCAGACCCGGCCATGACGAAGATTGGGATGTACCCGATGTACTGCACAATATGGCCAGTCGCTATCTGAAATAAGAAACCTAATACCGCGCCCAGGGTGCCGCCGATACCACAAACGGAAGCTACCGCACGGCGCGGGAACATATCGGAGACAAGGGTGAATAGGTTGGAAGAAAAGCCCTGGTGTGCGGCGGTCGCCAACCCAATCAAGAGCACAGCCAGCCAGATATTAGAGGCTTTGGCCGCCAGCATCACCGGCACCACGCACAGCGCACAGATTAGCATCGCCGTTTTACGCGCAGCGTTGACGTGCCAACCGCGCTTAAGCAGGGCACACGACAACCAACCACCTGCCACACTGCCCAAATCAGCCATCAGATAAATCGCTACCAGAGGTGGCCCGATAGTTTTGAGGTTAATGTGGTAGTTTGTGTCCATGAACTTGGGTGTCCATGTCAGGTAGAACCACCAGATGGGATCAGTCAATCCTTTGCCCACTGCAAAGGCCCATGTCTGACGATAGCCCAGCAACTGCACCCACGGTATTTTTGCTGTCGGCTCGGCGGGGTCACTGCGGATGTGCTCGAATTCAGCCGGGGATAGGCGTGGGTGGACTTCCGGGTCGCGGTAGATCGGCAACCAGGCCGCTAACCACAGGAAGCCCAGGGCACCCGTACAGACAAAGGCAGCCTGCCAACCAAACTTAAGAGTGATAATCGGCACCAGGATGGGAGCCGCAATCGCACCAGTGTTGGAACCAGCATTGAGAATCCCAGTGGCCAGTGCCCGCTCCCGCTTGGGAAACCATTCAGCGATAGTTTTGACGCCCGCTGGAAAGTTACCAGCTTCGCCCAAACCCAGGGCAAAGCGAGCCAACCCAAAGCCAAAGACCGAGCGTGCCAACCCGTGCCCCATCGAGGCGATGCTCCACAGGGTCAAGATGAGGGCGTAGCCGCGTCGCGTGCCTATGCGATCAATAAGCCCGCCCACTGTCACCAGCCCAATGGCATAAGAGGCTTGAAACGCGGCGAGGATATTACCATATTGAATGTCATCCCAGCCAATGGATTTCTGGAGCGTTGGAGCCAGGATAGCCAATACCTGTCGGTCAATGTAATTAATGGTCGTGGCGAAGAAGACCAGGGCGCAGATTGTCCAGCGATATTTACCTACCACTCCGCTGAGCATCGGTTGGCAAGCAGCCGTGGCTGCTTCTTCAACGGCGGGAGCCATTGCGCTATAGGGTTCGAGGGGCGCGGCCATGACGAATCTCCTCTAAGGGTTTAGATGCCAGTTATTTGGTTTTAGCTAGCGATTTCAGAGTCGCATCACCAATCTTAACACTTTCCCACACCTAGAAGGTCTTTCGATGCAGTCCCTAAAGGCACAGAATCGTCCCTGCATTTACAGTAAAATGCTCAACAGTTAAAGATAAGGAGTCTCAAGGATTTAATTTATGAAATCTCAGCAGAAATTTTTCCACCCGCACCTACGCTTACTGGCAATGGGTATCGCTGGCTTTTTGTTGGCCCCGCACACCTTCGCGGCACCTGTTACGAATGTTGCTGCTACAAATGTTGCCCCCACCTCTGACACGCTGCAAACGCAAACGGGTGTGGTTCGCATCACTCCGATATTCCATGCAACTTTACAAATTGAGTACATGGGTAAAGTCATTGACGCTGATCCAGTCAGTGGGGGCAGCTACACCAAGAAAGCCGATTTAGTGCTGATAACCCATGCCCACCCGGATCACTTTGATAAGGCCGCCATTCAAAAAGTCGCTGGTTCCTTTGTGCATGTCGTGGCTCCAAATTCAATCACGAGTCAACTCTCGCAGGCGATAAAGTCCGGTAGCCTCTGTCCCCTGGCCAATGGCTCGATTCTGGATTTCAACACGACTGGCACCAATAACAAGAAGCTAACTATCCATATTGAAGCCGTGCCGATGTATAACCTGGTGCGTGGCCCAAAGCCGGGGCAGAAGTTTCATCCTAAAGGTGTGGGCAATGGGTACATCCTCACTCTGGGTGGCAAGCGCATTTATATCGCGGGCGATACGGAAGCAACCCCGGAAATGCAACACCTGAAGAACATTGACATCGCCTTTTTGCCGATGAACTTGCCGTACACCATGACGCCCCAGGAAGCTGCTAAAGCGGCACGCGCCTTCCATCCACGCATTGTTTATCCTTACCACTATCGCTATCCGTTCAATAAGCCTAATACTAATCCGCAGCAGTTTGCCACAGCCCTCAAAGGCACTGGTATTCAAGTGCGAATCCGTGATTGGTATCCGGCGGCAGCCGTTGCCCGTGCTACTGGTTGAATTCTACCTGAGGCCGGTTACAAAGAAGTGCCGCATTGCATTAAGCACTATCATAAGGTTTAATCACTGCCTGTCCCCACTTGTCAGGCAGTGATTAAGCCGCTTAAAATAAGTGGCTAACGACTGTCTAAAATCCCACCGACAACACTACCAATCACTCCTCCGGCACCTGCTGAACTGGACTCACGGTTGGGGAGATAGCGCCCGATTTCTTCTGCCAGGTTGAGAATGGGCATACTTTGCAGCCAGACACGGCCTGGGCCAGTGAGGTGCGCCAGAAACAAGCCCTCGCCGCCAAAGATCACGTTGCGGAAACCCTTCACCATCTGGATATTAAAATCAATCCCTGGCGTTTGAATGCCGACATGCCCGGCGTGTACTAAGAGGCGCTGGCCGGGGTTCAAGTCCTCCACCACCACTTCACCCGACAGGTCGAGAAAAACGGTGCCAGGGCCAGTCACTCTTTGCAGGATAAAACCTTCGCCGCCAAAGAAGCCCGCTCCCATGCGCTGCTGCATGGCAATCTCCAGCGTCACCGATTTCTGGGCACAGAGAAAGGTTTCTTTGCGGCAGATGAGCGACTGCCCCGGCTCCAGGGTAAACGGCAAGATGCTACCGGGAAAGCGCGGCGCAAAAGCGATGCGCGCTGGCCCCTCAGCCGTAAAGTCCGTCACAAACAGGCTGCCCCCGCTCATGCTGCGCTTAATGCCCGCAAAAAAGCCTCCTCCGGTGTTTGTGTCCATCCGCACGTTATCGCTCATCCACGCCATTGTATTCGTCTGGCTATAAAGCACTTCCCCCGGATTCAGGTCAATACTCACCGTCTGCATGGTTGTGCCAGCAACTTTATATTCCATCTCCGCCTCCTGAAATTAAAACGTTCTGTCTATGAATGCTGCGAAAATGCTAACACGTTCTGCTAAAAAACACAATTGATTTTAAGCCAAGCTCTGAAGTTTCTAACCAAATAGGGTCTTACTAAGCTTATAGTCTCTCAGGCTTGTCCCTTAGCAGAAAAATCAATCACTTGTGCCTCGACAATAGAGCGTGTGACGACTTCACTGGCTAAATTAAACCAGGCGTGACAGCTATCGAGGATTACACTATCGGCGGTTGCGATAATCTGCTGCGCGTGGGCCAGCACAGGATCGGGATTCATCACAATTTCCACCTGCCAGTTCCAACTTCGCTCGTGGGCTATTTGCAATGCCAGCCCCTTCAATCGTCCGCTATTAGAAACAGGGCTATCGAAATACCAGATGCTCTCCTGGACGCCAAAGGCACTTAAAGCCTCACCGATGAGGAGCAGCGCAGGTAAAGTTTCTTCCACCTTGCGAAACGTGCCGTGCATACTGGCAATATCCCGGTAGCAATCATCACGCCCCCGCAAAACAACCCCACCCGATAAAGCGACTTCCACTGTGGTTAGTACATTGTAACCATCGAGGAGCAGCGTCTGGTTGGTCAAGTTTTTCGGGTGGCTTCGATGTTCGCGCCGATATTTTAGTGATTGATCTGAACACGAGCACCGCATAACGGCTAAACGTTGACGCTCTGCCAACTGGTAACGATCACCAACCAGGGCTAGGACTGATTTTGTGGCATAGCCATGTGTGAGCAGCCAGGAGAAGTCCGCCACGGCCTCCCGCAAACGAGGCCACGCCGCAGGCGCAAAAAGCTTTTGATCTTCAGGATGTGCCCCGCGATGCGTTCTTTTATCTGGCATACTGGCTGTCGGATTAAATTAACCACCGATGGACACGGATAAGAACGAGGATGTCACAGCCAGCACACGCTCACCGTAACAATAATAGGATTTACTCAGCCGGGTTGTCATTCCGAGTGAAGTGCAACGAAGTCGAGGAATCTTGAGATGACATCTGATAACACTTCAACTTACAAACTAAAGATTCCTCGACTGCACTGCGTTCCGCTCGGAATGACACAGGCTCGGTAACTTCCTAACATAAGTCCTAAACACAATCCCCCTATGACACCCCCAGCCGCGCGACTTCCATCCCGACTAGGCAGACATCATCTTCAAATTCGCCATTGACGGAAAACTGTTGAATTTCAGCTAACAGTTCATCAAACAGTTGCGCCGGGGGCAATCCGATGCGCTGGCGCACCGCAGCCATCAGCCGTGCTTCGTCGTAATCTTCGGATGGCCCTTCGACTTCATAAAGACCATCAGTGAACAGCACAATTAAATCCTGCACCGCTAAGGAACACTGGCTGGTCGCATAAGTGACTTCTCCCAACACGCCTAACGCTGGCCCGGAGCTTTCTTCCGTAAAACTGAGTGGCTCCACCGTATTAGCGGCTGGGCGCACATGGAGCGGGCTGGGATGGCCCGCATTTGAGTAGCGCATCTCACCTTTTTCCACATCAGCGACAAAGTATAAAGCCGAAGCGAATAAGGGCGTGCGCATTCGACTCAAAATCGCCATGAGGTCATAGTTGATAGCCGTCAGAAAGCGGCCTGGGTCACGCGCTACCGAGGCCAAGCCATCAATGAGCGTCCGCACCACCGCCGTGACAAGGGCTGAGCGCACGCCATGCCCCATCACATCACAAATAAAAACGCCAATCTCATTATTAGAAAGTGCGCGCACATCAAAGAAGTCGCCACCCAACGTGGCCGTAGGGAGATAGCGATGACAGAAGCGGAGGGCGCTTTCCTGAGTCGTTACTGAAGGTGGTAGCGTGGGATACTGCTGGGGCAGAAAAGCACTTTGAATCTCGCGGGCCATTTGCAGGTCAGCTTCCATGTGCGCATTCTTCTGGCGCAAGAGTTCCGCCTGGCGTTCGATCTGCTGGCCTTTGCGATATAACTCCACAAAGACGGCGACTTTCGACTTTAAAATATCAGGATCAAAGGGCTTAAAGATATAGTCCACGGCACCCGCTGAATAGCCCTGAAAAACCTGCTTCTGTTCCTTGTTATTAGCCGTGACAAAGATGATAGGAATATGGCGTGATTTCTCGCGCTCTTTGATGAGGGCTGCTGTCTCCAGGCCATCCATATCGGCCATCTGCACATCGAGCAAGATGACGGCGAAATCATCGCGCAGCAAGCACTTCAAGGCATCGGCCCCAGAGCCTGCGGTGACGATATTAAGCCCCAACGGTTCGAGAATGGCTTCCAACGCCACCAGATTAGCGGGCCGGTCATCTACTAATAGAATACTGATTTTGGCATCAGGTGCAGCAGTTTGAGACATAAATCCTTATCCTTGTTTATGGTGTCCAGCAGTGCTTCTCTTCTTGCATCCTAAAACATCATGCGCAGCGCAGCCACAAAGGTCAGAGCTAAAGCGATATTCTCAAATAGCTTTTGATCTATGTGTCCGATGATCTGTCGGCCAGTTAACACCCCCGCCACGACGCAGGGAGCCAGCTTCAAATCGAGTGTCAGCGACGCAGCATTGATGAGATTCAAGAGATACATAAACGGCACTTTAAAGAGATTGAGAATGAGGAAGAACCAGGCGGCAGTGCCAATAAACTGCATCTTGGGCAGGCGCATCGCCAGCAGGTAGATGACTAAGATTGGCCCGGAGGCATTGGCCACCATTGTGGCAAAACCAGCCGCGATGCCAACGCCCCAAATCTGCCAGGAATTCTGCGGCACGAGGACGGCTTCCTGGTTAGCTTCAACATCATTATGACTGGTTGCCCTGCTCCGCCAGACGTGCAGTAACACAATAAGTATTAAGATGCCGCCAATGCAGCGCCCGACTTGGTGATTAACCAGCTTAGGATCATAGTGCGTCTGCTGTAAACCATAGAGCGTCAAGAACCCGCCAATGATGCCAGTAGCAGCCCACGGAAACAAGCGTTGCAAGTGCCCCCAGACAGCGTGGCGACGAAAGATAGAAACCGCTACGATGTCACCACAAATCAGTAAGGGCAACACAATACCTACAGAGGCACTGGCCGGTAAAACCAGGGCAAAGATGGCGATGGGTAGAATACCAATGCCAGCGATACCGCCCTTCGATAAGCCGATGCCAAAGGCACACAAAATGACTACCAGCCATTGCCAAGCCTCAAGATGCACGAACTCTTATTATCCTTTAAGCAACTTGCTCTTTATCACCCGACGGTTGAAACCGCGTCTCATAGCCGTGACTTTAGCCGTCGGGTGGTAAGTATCTTCATTCCACTATAACGATTGACCATCTGTAGGTTTACTGCACTCAAGACTGTGATAACACCATTTAATCACAAACTTCTTATAGCCAGAGCGATGCAGATACGGCATAATGGCTTACACTTATCATCGTAAACTTCAAAGGGGTCTTCAATATGGCTGGGCAATCACGCCTGCGCGTCAGTGATAATAAACGCTTCCTGGTGCTTGAAAATGGCACACCGTTTTTCTATTTAGGCGATACGGCATGGGAACTTTTCCATCGCCTCGACCGGGAAGAGGCCGATTACTACCTACAAGCTAAGGCCGCACAAAAGTTTACTGTTATTCAAGCTGTCATTTTAGCCGAGTATAATGGGCTGACAGAACCGAATCGTTATGGCCATGTGCCATTGAAAGATAATGACCCAGCGCAACCGAATGAAGAGTATTTTCAGCATGTAGATTATGTGGTCAATAGAGCCGCGTCTTTAGGACTTTACGTGGCGATGCTGCCAACTTGGGGCGATAAGGTCAATAAGAAATGGGGCATTGGCCCGGAAGTCTTTACCCCTGAAAATGCCAGAACATTCGGCACATTTTTAGGGAGTCGCTATGCCAATCAGCCCATTATCTGGATGCTGGGCGGCGACCGTCCGGTGGAAAGTGAGCAGCATTTAGCCATCTGGCGGGCGATGGCAGCGGGCCTGAAATTGGGCGATGATGGCAGGCACCTCATCACCTATCATAATATGGGTCGCCACTCCTCCTCCGATTCCCTACACCACGAGACATGGCTCGATTTCAATACTTGCCAGTCGGGGCATAACTTCAACAACGATAATTATCAGCAGATTGAGGCCGATTACAACCGCACCCCCATCAAGCCCTGTCTGGATGCAGAACCCGGCTATGAAGACCATCCCGCCGCGTTTAACAAGGACAATGGCTTCCTGGATCAATATGACGTGCGCAAGTTCGCCTACTGGGCCTTATTCGCCGGAGCGCATGGGCACACTTACGGCTGCCACGACATCTGGCAATTCTTTGATCCGGCTCGCCATGAATCCATCAACCATGCTCGCACCCCCTGGCGCGAAGCGGTGCATCTGCCGGGAGCCACTCAAATGCAATATGCACGTAAGCTGATGGAGTCACGCCCTTTCCTGACGCGCATTCCCGACCAATCCCTCTTAGCCTCCGCTGCCGGGACTGGCCCCGACCATGTGCAAGCCACGCGCAGTTCCGACGGCAGCTATGCCTTCATCTATTGCCCTTCTGGAAAGCCAGTAGGAATAAATATGGATAAGCTTTCGGGGGAGACGGTTTGGGCTTCCTGGTATGATCCACGCCAGGGCACGACTACAGCAATTGGCGACTTTCATCGTGCTGGCATTCTGCAATGGACTCCACCTTCCAGCGGCCCTGGGCAGGACTGGATTTTGGTATTGGATGATGCGGCCAGAAACTTTCCGCCACCAGGATAAATGGTTATAGTTTCCCGCCGCTAAAGCAGCGGGCTGAAGGGGAAGCCCCCTGAACGGGGCTGTCGCCGCGCAGTATAGAATGTGTAGCCCGGTGAACCGAGCTTATAGCCTCAGCCCGCTGCTTTAGCGGCGGGCCATGCATGAGTTATATAAAGAGTAGCCTCTGCACTTGTCATGAGACATACTCTAAATGTGAAAACTAACTCTACCTTTAAGTTCACCTCCCTTTGCATTACTCTCTGGGTTGCCTTACAGGGATTGGCTCCCAACTTAACCCATGCCGCGACCTATTCGGCCCTGGGAGCCAGTGATGCCACCAGTTATGGCGCTTCCACCCTCAGCAATGGTTATGTCTATCGCATTGCCGATTGGCTCAAGCTGAATTATGGCCCGTGGACGCTCCGCAATCATGGGGTTAACGGCTACACGGCACCTGATATTCAAAATAATGCGCTGGGGCCAGCCATTTCGGATAACCCTCAACTTGTTACGCTCTGGGTGGGCGGCAATGATGTTAAAGATAGCGTGTTCAGCAATGAGCCGACGGCTGTGTTGGAAGCGCGTTTTCGAGAGGCTTACACCACCATTGTACGCCGCTTGCGCAACGAGACTGCGGCTTACATCGTGACAGCTAACCTGCCTGACCTGAGCCGCATTCCGGTGGCAAAGTTTCTCAACGATGCACAAAAGCAACTGGCCCAGGCCGACTCCATTGCGTTGAATCGCGTTATCGCTGATGTCAACTCCACCTATAACGTGCCGACTGTTGATCTGTATAACGACCCTAATTCCTATGAGCCAGCCAACTTCTATGACGGCTTTCATCCCAACGATGCTGGCTATGCGCTACTGGCTCAGAAGTTTGAAGCGGTGATTGGCCCAGCCCTCAACCGTCACCGGCTCAGTGGCCAGGTGACGGACAACAGCGGTGCAGGGCTTCCGGGAACCACCATTGGGATTATCCACAACGGGAGCAAAGTTTCTGTTCTATCCGATAACACAGGAAAGTTCAGCTTCAGCGATTTTGGCTCCGGCACCTATGTTCTTACTCCTATTAAGAGCGGGTACACCTTCGCGCCTGCTTCACGTACCGCAACGTTAGGCACCACAGGCATTACCACTATGAACTTCACTGGCACCAGCACTATCCGCTACACCATCAGTGGAATGGTAAACACCGCTTTAACTTCTTCCACCGGAAGCCGCAAGCCCCTGGCAAATATACCTGTATTTTTAGTAAACCGCGCCAATCTTCCGGGGCTAATAGCAGCGACAGTAAACCCGACGCTGTTATCCCTTAACTCCAACAACATTAGTCGCACCATCACAAGCAGCACGGGCACTTATTCATTTAGCACCCTGTCTGGCTCGTATTATGTAGTGCCAATTAAGAGCGGTCTTTACTTCAATCCGGTTACTCAAGCGATTACTGTTACCAATGCCAATGTGCGTGATAGGAACTTTGGGCAAGTTGGAACGGATACCATTGCACCCACTATTACGGCATTAACGGTGAACTCCACAGCTACCACCGTAAGCGGTACGGCAGTGGATGACCAGAGTGGAATTTTCACTGCTGTGCTGACTCTGCAAAATGCGAGTGGCCAATACCTGAATTGGAGTAGCCTACCCACTATTCAATTCACATCCAGTCCCACTGCGACCAGCTACAAATTAGCAATTAATCCAAACCTGAGTCGAGTGGCAACGCAGAAGTGGGCGGTAACCCTGCCTGCCAACTTGCCACCAGGTAACTACCAATTAAACGCACGGGCTATTGATAGATCATTCCGCGTCAGTCCGCCTGTGCTACAAACGCTTACTAAAAGAGGTGCAACGGCTACCATTGCACCATTGGTAGCCATAACGCTTTCTACAGCGACAGCCAGTGTGATGGAGGACAATGTGCAATTAAAATTCACCGCAGCACTTGATGCGGCTAGCGCCAGTGATGCCACCCATTATACGGTCACGGTTAATGGTAAAACCGTCATGGTAGAAAGCGCAGGCTATAATGCGGTTACTCATAGCGTAACTCTAGCTTTGCCATTAGGCACGCTGCATCCAGAGGATGGGGTGACTGTAGCGTGGAACGATTTGCAATCTGCCAGCACCCTGGCGAATAGCGGTCAGACTGGCCCGATAATAGCTCATTAGATAGGTTTTAAGCTGGGTTTATTTTATAAATCTAATCACCTCTGTTTAAAAGGACGCTAAGTATGAACAACCAAAATAAAAAGTGGTCGCGTTTAGTAGCTCTGTATGGCTGTATTTCTCTGTTCGGACTAGTGATGGCAGGCTGTGGCGGCGGTGCCGGGGTTGATACGATCCTTCCGCCAGCCAGCACGCCCACCCCCACGGCTACCCCAGTTACTGGCAATCAGTTCGCGGGCACTTATAGTGGCTCTTACACGGGCCAGGATAGCAGTGGTGGGCCTGCGACGGGCACCTTCACAGTGGTAGCAGATCAGCAGGGCAAAGTCACGGGCAGCGTCCACCAAGACCAGTTTGGCGGTCTTACCTTTCCGGCCACCGGGGTCATAGATAATAAGGGGCAGGTCATTATAACTGTCACTGGCACCTATCCTTCTAATCCGCCGGTATCCTTTACCACTCGCCTGGGTGGAACAGCGCGTAATCAGAACGGGCAAGTAACAGCCTCCGGCACCTTCCATACAGTCGGCTCTACAGGAGGCACCGCGTCCGGCACCTTCACGGCAACGAGAACCAGCTAATTAGAACGAGCCAGTTAGAACGAGTGCAGATCGATTTTCCAGCCGCAGTGATTCCTAACCCGCGCATTGTTCTTGCAGGAGACAGGGCACCATGATATGGCTCCTAACCGGCGTCTTGTTTTTGGTATTCTGTCTCTTCGCCATGTGGCTGGTGTTGGCCTGGGTCTCTATTCACCCGCCACGCGCCCCTCTCTTCCTCAGCCCCTATGACATGGACTTGCCTTACGAGGATGTGCGTTTTCCTTCCCGCGATGGACTTATGCTTTCTGGCTGGTGGCTGCCACATCCTCAACCATTAGGTGTTGTCATTGTTTGTCATGGTTACTTAGTCAATCGTTGCGAAGTCATCGGTGTTGCTGGCACTTTACAGCGAGCAGGCTTTTCCTGTCTCGTCTTCGACTTTCGCGCGCTCGGTAAGAGTCCAGGCAACACCTGTACGATAGGTGCCAGTGAAGTGCAAGACGCTTTAGGAGCGGTTGATTTCGTGGCTCAATATGACCTGCCCATTGCCATTTTTGGTTCTTCAATGGGGGGTGCAGTGGCTATCATGACGGGTGCCCGCGACCAACGCATTGGCGCTGTGGCAACCGATTGTGCCTATGCAACCCTGGCCCGCGCTGCGGATGAATGGTGGATCGGCGGCTTAGGCCCCATTTTAGGGAATCTATGTCGCCCCGCTAAATACGTCGCCGCCTTTCTCGCCAAGGTGCCGATCTATGATATATCCCCTTTAGACGAAATCACTAAAATCTCCCCGCGCCCCGTTCTCCTCCTGCATGGTGAACGCGATACTATTATTCCCGTCGCCCACGTGCGCGCCCTTTTTGAAGCGGCGGGCGAGCCTCGGACGCAGTGGGTCGCGCCTGGCTCGCAGCACGTCCAAGCCCGCGCTGATTATCCCATTGAATACTATCGAGAATTAGTTGGCTTTCTGCATCAGTGGATCGGTCATGATGTAAAGAATGGCTAAAGGGACAGCATTCAGAGTTAATAATAGCTATCCTTTAATACCAGATTATCCCTCTACTTATCTTCATTTGCTTAGAATTGCTTTTGTGCGTTATGATGTTGTCAGTTAGAGCTATTTAGCGCGATAAAACCATTGCTTAAGCATTTGCTAAGGATCATCGCCAATGGGACGTTTAGCCGACCGATTGAGTGCTGCGCGCCATGAGCTTTTCGTTGGGCGCGTGGCGGAACAAAAATTGTTTCAGGCTACACTGGCCGCGCCGGAATTACCTTTCTACCTGCTCTATGTCTATGGCCTGGGCGGAGTGGGTAAGACAACCCTATTGCATGAATTCGCCAGCTTGTGCCAGAGCATGAACATTAATGCGGCGCTGGTGGATGCCCGCAATCTGGAACCGTCGCCGGAAGCCTTCTGCGCTGCTCTTGCTTTAGCTCTGGGTGTTACCCCACCCGCATCGCTGACACAATTTCTGGCAACCCAGACTCAGCGTTACGTGATTTTGGTTGATACTTACGAATTACTATCGCCCCTCGATAGCTGGCTGCGCGAGCAATTCTTACCGGAACTACCAGATAATACCTTTGTGGTTTTAGCCGGACGCCAACCACCTGCTAAGGGTTGGCGCACCGATAGCGGCTGGCAGAACCTGATGCAGACGCTCCCTTTACGCAATTTAAGCCCCAACGAAAGTCGCTCCTATCTCAACCGCCGCTCGATCCCTGAAAAGCAACATCGGAGCGTGTTAAATTTCACGCACGGTCACCCTTTGGCCCTTTCCCTGGTCGCTGATCTTTTCGGACAACAGCAAACGCAGCCCGTGTCTGAAGATGGAAATCAAGAGGAAGTTCAAAGCTTGAGCTACGACGGGCTTTTTCAGCCAGAGCAGGCTCCTGATATTGTGAAAGTGTTGCTGGAACACTTAGTGCAGCAGGTGCCGGATGAAACTCATCGTACCGCACTCGAATCTTGCGCGTTGGTGCGGCTTACGACCGAAGAGCTACTGGCTGAAATGTTAGGGGTATCAAATGCCCATGAATGCTTTGAATGGCTACGTGAGCTATCCTTTATCGAGTTCGGCTGGCGGGGCATCTTCCCTCACGATTTAGCCCGCGAAGCTTTGATCGCCGATTTACGCTGGCGCAATCCCGATCACTATGCCGAACTACATCGCCGCGCCCGTGATTACTATACAGCCCGCCTGCAACAAACGACCGGACAAGATCAAGAGCGCAACCTCTTCGACTACATTTTTCTCCATCGCAATAATCCTGTCGTGCGCCCCTTCCTCGAATGGCAGGAGAGTGGCAGCCTCACGCCCGGCCCGGTGCATGAGGCAGACATCCCCCAACTCATTGCGATGGTGCAACAACATGAAGGCGAGGACTCGGCACGCCTGGCCGCGCATTGGTTCAGCCGCCAACCGGAGGGCATCGTGGTCATGCGCGATGCTGAAGGTCAAATTGCCGGGTTTGCCATGCTGTTAGCTCTGCATCAGGCGAGCCGCACCGATATAGATGTTGACCCGGCCACCGCAGCAGCCTGGAACTATCTCGAAACTCACAACCCTTTGCGGCCCGGCGAGATGTCAACGCACTTTCGCTTCTGGATGGCGCGCGATACTTACCAGTCGGTCTCATCCACCCAGAGCCTCATCTTTGTCACTTCAGTGCGGCATTATCTGACTACGCCGGGACTCGCCTACACTTTCTTCGCGTGCGCCGATGCCGATTTCTGGACACCCATTTTCGCTTATGCCGATGCCACACGTCTCACGGAAGCGGAGTTTAAAGTCGGTGGCCACCACTATGGCATTTATGCGCATGACTGGCGCTTAACACCGCCCACCGCATGGCTCTCCCTCTTGGCCGAGCGTGAAACGGCCAGCGAAGGCGCATCTACAGAACCAGTCCACCCGGCCCCAACCCTCGTGGTCTTGAGCCAGACTGAGTTCACGACTGCCGTTCACGACGCCTTGAAGCACTTCGCACGCCCTACTGCTTTGCGCAATAACGCTCTACTGCATTCGCGTTTAATTGTGGAGAGCGTTGGGGTCACCGCTAACACTGGGGAGCGCGTGGCAAATTTGCAAGCCCTGATAAAAACTATCTGCGACTCGCTCCAGGCTACTCCACGCGAGCAAAAGTTTTATCAAGCGATTTACCACACTTATCTCCACCCTGCGCCCTCCCAGGAACAAGCCGCCGAGTTGATGGATATACCGTTTAGCACTTTTCGCCGCCATCTAAAAACCGGAGTCGCCCGCGTCACAGACATGCTCTGGCAACGCGAAGTGGGCAGCGAAAGATAGTAAAAATCAAATCAGCCACTAAGATCAACTCTATGAGACTCCAAATTAAATCGGTATTGAACAAAAAATGAGCAGTTTTTGAGCTTTTAATCGAACAATGCGTTCACCCATACTGACGGCTGTCATTAATTGACAGTCGTTTTTCGTTTTGTGAATAAAAGGCGCAAGGCCAAATGGCTGCTTTGTTTTGTAGTGCAGGCCCAGACATTTTAATCCAAGCACTTAAACCGCAGTAATGTTCGGTACCGTACATACAAACAAAATATGGTGTTGTACAGTGAGGTAAGGCAGCAAAAGATGGAATTGGATTTGCTCTGTTTGTCCTGCCAGACCAACAAAGGACTAATAAATGTCTAATGTCTCCTCTAATTTATCACCCTCTTCAACAGTTAGTCACAGTATTGTTTCAAATGCGTATAGATAACCGCTTCAAGACCTGACTGGCGCTGGCGTAGCGTCTCCCGCGTCACAAGATGCTGATGGCAGACGCAGCAGCCTGTAGCGCAGCGGCTCTTTTAGGAACCACCTCAACGCAAGCGGATATTCTGGAAGCAAGGCAAGCAGTCTCGTTCGCGGCTGCTGGTTTACAATCCGCTTTCAATACATAACCCCAATACAACGCGAACTAAACCTAATCTTGAAAGGAGCCAGACACCTCTTTTACAGTTTTACATCAGCCGCAACCTGGCTGAGTGTAGGCTACGATTTATTTCTCATATCTCGTTTATATGCGCCAAGCGTCGCTATTACAGAAACGAGTAAGCTGATGATTTCTCTTAAATGGGAACAAAGTAGTATCTAGCTGTTCCCTGATTTACAGACGGATTATTTATTTTTGCATGACACCTGAATGTCATCGCTTAAAACCAAGGAGTCTTACGTGGAAAATTTTGATTTTGAAAAAGTAAAGCGTGATCCGGTCAGTCGTCGCGCCTTTCTGGCGCGCATGAGCGCCGCCGGTTTAGGTGTGGCCGCCGCTGGTTTATTTAGTGGCAGCATCCCCGGCTTGGCGCAGACTACTCCCCCCGGCACTGGCGGGACGCCAACGCCGACAGAGTTTCAACTCGGCACCAACGTATTCGATCCCACCAACTTTCCCCTGATCCCAGGCCGCAGCATCAACGAAGTCGTGCTTAACTTTGCACTCACTCTGGAAAACTTGGAATCCGATCTTTACCGCCAGGCCTTGAACAAGGCTTCGGGAAAATCGTTGGACGCACCCTTGGGCGCTGCGTCGAGCTATACACTGGCGGTTGCTCCAGGCAACCTGAATCAAAGCAACTTCAACGGGCTTAACCTGAACCAGAGTGCCGCCAGTCAAGCTTCCGATGCCTTTATGTTTTTGAGGGATTTCACTTTCGTCGAATTCGCGCACCGCGATTTTGTGCGGGCCGCTATCCAGGCTGCCGGGTTAACGCCCGTAGCGCCTTACTTCGCGGGTTATAGGTTCTCCGATGGCAACCCAGGTGATGATTTAAAAACCATTTTAGGCAGCATTCTTGGACTTGAAGAAAATGGTGTGCGCGCCTATGCAGGTGGGGGACGTTTTCTAACTGATCTCAAGTTACTTCAGGTGGCTGGTACAATCTACTCGACCGAAGCACGCCATTCTGCTGTCATTTCCGATGCATTAGGCATTGATCCCGGCCCCCGCAAAATGATGTTTGATAAGGCCGTGACCCCCAATCAGCCCTCGGAAAACACTTTTGAATATTACCGTGACCCGCCCGTTGTCATTGAGCTTGCAATGAAGTATTTCGTCAAGGGCCAAAAAAATCCTAATCTGAGTGGCACTGGCGGCACTGGTACCGGTGGTACCGGAACTGGCACCGGCGGCACTGGGACGGGCGGCACCGGAACCGGTGGGACTGGATCTGGCGGGACTGGCACAGGAACTGGTGGCACTGGATCTGGCGGTACGGGCACCGGGGGAACTGGCACCGGCGGTACTGGCACTGGAACTGGCGGTTCAGGCTCCGCTGCCTAACGCTTGCACAGTCAGCGGTGATTTTAGTTTTAATTTCAAAAGGAATATATTATGAGTGAATTACAAAATTCCGATGTGCGGGAGCCTAAAGTAGCAACCCAAGGTTCTTCCATGTCTTCTGTGGGTGCAGCGGTCGCGGTCGCTGGCTTAGCTGCCACAAGCGTATTAGGTTCGCGTGTTGCGCGTGCCGTTTCTCCACCTCTAACCTTCGCCCAAATTCCCGGCAGCGGGGATATTAAAGTGCTTAACTTCGCGCTGGCTCTCGAGGCTCTTGAGGCTGAGTTATATGCACAAGCCTACTTGCGCTTGGCCGGTGGGGGCACTAGCCCACTTGGCACCCACGTTACGGGGTTATCCGGCGCGATTGATCCTCGGCTGGGGCGTTTTACCTATGAGTTTGGTATTGTCGAGAACCAGCACCGCGATTTCCTTATTAACGCGCTGGGCAGCCAGGCTATCACCAATACCACGTTGAAGGGTGCCACGTTCAACTTCAACATTAATAGCTTAGACCAGCGGGGCGTGTTAGAGCTTCTCCTGGATGCGGAGGCTACTGGGGTAGCAGCCTATCTCGGAGCGATTCCCTTCTTCTCATCAACCAAATCGCCGTATGTGCCTATCGCTGTGGCGATTCAGGGCACCGAAGCGCGTCACACGGCCATCTTCGCGGATCTGGAGAACGACCTCTATAATCCAGCGGTTAATGTGGCACCTTTGGCCTCACAGAATCAAGGGCGTGATCCTTATCCATCAGAAAATGGTGCGGGTAAGATTCCCAACACGCCACCCGGACAACCACCGCTGCCCGATAATGTGTTAGCCAAAGTCTCACCTTTTATCGTGTTGCCTCAATAACCTGAACAAGCCACCATCGTTACTGATGGTGAAGCAAGAAGCTCTAGAGAAGTTCTCTAGAGCTTCTTGCTTCAGGACTAAACACACTCTTAATTGTCTTGCCATATTGCCAGTAACAACATCTCCTCTTACTAAACAGAACTGTCATAATGGCAGTAACAATTCTATTCACAATGAGCAATAAATGAACAGTTTTTGGCCTTGTAGCACGCATTAATCAGGTGATATTATCCCTGTATACTTTACGGTTATCAGTTTTGGTGCCCGATTATTTTCTTCTAACTTTACATTTTCACTGTTTACCAAGTAAGAGATCAGCCCGATGCGAAGGAGGTGATGAAATTTAGGAAGCTCCAATGTCGCTTTAATGATTTGCGACCAACGTGCTTTCATGACGCGCGATGCGACAGTTTTGCGGTAACAATCTAGCCCCATCCTCGAAAGGAGCAGCCACATGTCTTTTTTACGCAGACGGAAGCAGTTGCTTTTAGTCGCAAGTGCTTTACTTGCCCCTACGGTGTTTTTCTACACCAGAGCACACGGTTCCGACCACGCCGACACGGTGGAAAATGTACAAAGGCCGGGAGCCGACCTGACCGACGTTTACATGTTCCCCAGCAAAGAGGATCCCAATAACGTTGTTCTGGTGATGAACGCGCACCCCTTGATACCGGCGGGCCAGGGCGGAACTGTATCGTTTGACCCCAACGTGCTGTACCAGTTCCATATTGACAACACCGGCGATGGTGTCGAAGACATGGTGATTCAGGCCAAGTTCACCGGCACCGGCGCTAACCAGACCGTGCAGATCGCTGGCCCGACCAAGCCCACTTCTCTTGGCCCAGTGTCATCATTTTTGACGCCCCACGCTACAACGGGCACCTTGAACCAGGCGTTTTCGCCGGTTGCTGGCATGAAGGTCTTCGCTGGCCCGCGCAAAGACCCCTTCTTCTTTGATCTGGAGCGTTTCGTGCAGATTCTACCCGACCGTGGCGCACCGGCAGGACTGACCCCAGAGCCATCTAATCCCAACGCTCCACAGAAGACTTCTTTCCGGGGCTTCCCTCAAACAGAGCCAGGTGCCGGGCCACCCAAGGACTTCCTCGCAAACTTCAACGTGCTATCTATCGTTATCGAACTGCCCAAGTCTATGCTGCAACGCGGCACTTCCGGTGCTTAGACGAAAGCTTATAAAGGAGACCTCAACATGAAAAACAAGATAACGCTTATCGTCGCAGCGAGCAGCTTACTCGGTTTGTTAGTATTCGCAGGCTGCGGCGGCAGTGACAACAATGGTGGCTTGAACCTTGGTGGTAGTGGTAATGGAGGCAGTGGCAACGGGAGCGGCAATGGCGGTGGCGGGAGTACCTCCGGCTCCCAGGTCATTAGCCTCTGGGCAACCACCAACGTAGGGAACGGCGGCAACACGTTTATGCAGCAAGATCGCCTGGCACGCCCTATTGTCAACGAGGCGTTAGCGACCTTCGCCAATAATCGCCATCGCATTAACAATACCGATACACCACGCTCAGACAAGCTGCAATTGAAACGCGACATTGAGAGCTTCCTGACGTTTCCAGCGGGGCGCTCAACAGCGACTAAAAATGTTATTGAAGCCGTCTTAGTGCCCGACGTAATGAAAGCCGATCTGTCGCAGGCTGGCCCGGCGGCTTACTTAGGCGTTGAGACTAATGGGGCCACTGGCGGCAAGTTTGGCGGGCGCAAGCTGGAAGACGATGTAGTAGACATCTCGCTCGGCATTGTTTTTGGCAATACGATTTCCGCGCTGGGTCTCGCCCCGGACGACCATAAGGAAATCCCCACACTGACCAAGGATAACGTTGGCCCCAGCAACAATCGCCAAAACACCTTCCCATACCTTATTGCTCCACGCTAAAGATTGAGGATTGCGACCAACAAGAATTTAGCAGGAGGTTGCTAACGACCAAGCTTAGATAAGCTTATAAAAGCTAAGTTGCGTTGGAATCTCCTGCTTTCTTTAGCCTCACACAATGCGACGCACACTTCCTATCTTTGTTGTTGGTGTTCTGGCTCTGGCAGGTTGGGGCCTTAAAGCCTGGCGTTCGACTCTAGCCTCTTCTGCGGTGCAAGCGGCAGCAGCGCCATCGGTGTCACGCGCTCCCTATAATCCGGCTCTGACACACCAAACCGTTGAGTTCTGGGCGGCCCAGGCGCGTAGCGATCCGCAAGGCTCTATCGCTTTAGCCAACCTATCACACTGGTATCTCAGGAGTTACCGCGAGACAGGCGACATGGCCGATGTTACACGCGCGGAGAAAGCGGCCCGCCATGCCATTGCCATTCGCCCCTTGAATTATGACGCCTGGGCTGACGTAGCGCGCAGCTTAATGACGCAACACCGCTTCACCGAAGCCCTGGTAGCCGCAAAGTGGGCCGATGCGATTAACCCTCAAGACGCGCCTGCCCGTCCCCTGCGCGCTGAGACGTATATGGAACTGGGCGACTATAGAGCGGCGCATCATGTGCTGTATGATAAGCCAATCAAGCCCACCGACACCAATGCCAAAGCCTTACGTGCCCGCCTCTGGGAAATTGAGGGTAATCCGGCAATGGCCTTAAATCTTCTCCAACAGGCACAAGCCGAAGCTGACCGTAACCTGGACATGCCGCCCGAAAGCGTCGCCTGGTATCACATGCGCGTTGGTAATATTTTAGCGGCTATGGGACGGGCCACAGCAGCGGCACAGGCTTATCAGGCAGGGCTGAAACTTTTCCCGGCGGATTACCGCTGCATGACAGCCTTGGCCAAACTTATGGCAGGGCAAGGCGATTGGCAGGGCGCGATTCACTGGGGTCAACAAGCCGCCGCTATCGTGCCCACGCCAGAAGTCCTGGCCCTTATTGGTGATGCCGAGGCTGCCGAGGGCCACCAGCAAGAGGCCAGCCACCAGTATCAACTTGTCGAAGCCATTGGCACCCTCGCTCGGTCACAGGGCGTCATTTATGATCGCCAACGCGCCCTCTTTTACGCCGACCACAACCGACACCTGGATGAAGCTCTAACATTAGCCAGCCATGAATTAAAAGCCCGCAAAGACATTTACGCCTATGACACCTATGCCTGGGCGTGTTATAAGAAGGGGTTAATCCCTCAAGCGCAAGCGGCAATGCAGCACGCCCTCGCACACCACACTAAAGACGCCAGCCTCTATTATCATGCGGGCATGATTGCTTACGCGCATGGTGACAAGATTACTGCTAAAAACTATTTAACCCAAGCCTTGAACACCAACCCTTACTTCCATCCATTCGAGCCACGCCAGGCTCGCGCATTACTGGCTAAGCTGGGCTAAAATAATTAATATCGCCCATGAAAATCCTTAAGCATGTCCTCCAACATTTATGGTTTGGTTTGATTGCGCTACTCTGCCTTGGCCAGTTTCGACCAGCAGACGCGCATCCTATGGGCAATTTCTCTATCAACCACTATGCGCGACTGGAAGCTCATGCGGATAAAGTCACATTGCGCTACCTGTTGGACTTCGCGGAAATTCCTTCCATAGATGAACATAGCATTATGGATGCGGATCATAACAATAAAGTGAGTGAGCCAGAGCGTAAAGCCTATTTGCGCAAGCGAGCGGGGGCATTTCGTGATGGCTTGCAAATAACAATTAACGGCAAGCTGGCGCCACTCTCCATGCGACCAGTTGACCTTCAATTTCGCCCTGGCGCGGGGGGATTAGACACTATCCGTGAAGCCTTTGTGCTTTCGGCTCCCCTGCCCAATCGTCATGCGGGAGCCAATTATCGGGTCGAATATAAAGACACCAACTTCCCACAGCGCACGGGATGGAAAGAAGTCATTGCCGTTGCCGGGACAGGCGCGATTCTGATTCGCTCCTCGGTGCCAGCACAGGATAAAAGCAAAGAACTGACCGAATATCGCGTTGATCCTGACATTGTGCCGCCTCAGCAAACTACCGCCAGCTTTACTATGATGGTCGGCATGACGGGCACTACAGCATCCACATCACCACCAAAAGTGTTAGCCTCAGCCACAAGTAATAGCTCCAACAACCGCACGCCGCAAAGCCTTTTTACCCAGGCCATTGCACGGCCCAACTTATCATTCGGTGAGATGTTGGGCGGCTTGCTTATCGCCCTGATTTTTGGCGCACTGCACGCTTTACAACCGGGACATGGCAAGACGATGGTGGCCGCTTATTTAGTCGGCTCACGCGGCACCCCACGCCATGCTGCACTGCTTGGCATCGTGGTAACGATTACCCACACTTTCGGCGTATTTTTGTTAGGGTTTGTAACGCTGTTCGCTTCTCAATATATTCTCCCAGAACAACTGTACCCCTGGCTCAGCGCCATTAGCGGCTTTGCTATTTGTGCTGTTGGTATATGGCTCCTCATCAGTCGGCTGCGGGGTTTAGGACAACCGGAGCATGACCATCATCATGGACATCAGCACGACCATAACCACCTGCACGACCACACCCATGAACATCATGACCATGTGCATGAACATCCTCATCAAGCCCATACGCACGAACACGCAGGCCAATTATTAGTATCTCATGCCGAGCCTGCTGCTCATCACCATCACGATGAGCATGGTAGCCACGAGCATCCTCATAGCCATGATGATGAAGGACATCACACCCATACGCATCATGACCACGACCACCATCACGACCATCACCATCATGGGGGGCATGGGCATCACCATCACGTCCCCGAAGGGCCAATCACAGCAAAGACGCTTATTGCTTTGGGAATATCAGGCGGCATTGTACCCTGCCCGGAAGCTTTGGTTGTATTATTAGCCGCCATTAAATTACAGCGCATCTTCTATGGTATGTTGCTGATCACAGCTTTCAGCGTAGGGCTGGCAGCCGCTCTAATCGCTATCGGCCTCTTAGTCGTTTCGGCCCGCCACCACATCAATCGCCTACCTTCGAGCGATGCCCTGCAACGTTACCTGCCGATTGGCAGTGCCGCCGTAATTACCATCATTGGCATCGCTCTTACGGTTAATGCCTTAGGCTTAGGCAAACCATAAAAGGTCATACAAAAAATCTGCTAATACTATGCTTGCTCTCTTTTCAATTCTGTCATTGTCAGCAAGGAGTGCAAAGCAAATCCAGCGTTCGCCAGATTCTCAAAACCACCGGTTTCGCGGTCAATAACGCAGATCACCCCGACAATACTTGCGCCTGCTGCACACAAGGCGTTGGCGGATTCTATAATTTGTCCACCCGTGCTGACAACATCTTCAACAATTACTAATTTGCGCTCCTCTATCTCGCCACCCTCTACCAGCTTGCACGTTCCATAATCTTTAGGTGCCTTGCGGACAAAGAGAGTTGGAATGCCAGTCAGTTGCGAGAGTACGGTGGCAATTGGAATGCCGCCCATCTCAAGTCCCGCTATCGCCTCCGTGTCTTGAGGAATTAAGGGGGCCATAGCTTCTGCAATTTCCCGTAGCATCAAGGGGTCGCTCTCGAAAAGGTACTTGTCAAAGTACTCTTCACTCGTCATCCCCGAACGCAGTCTAAATTGTCCCCTAATATTGGACTTTTGAAAAATACGTTGCGCGAGGGATTGTTGGTGCATCATTCTCCTTTCACTTCAACAATGGACTTAACAGCCTGCCATGCAATGCGCTGCACCAACCGTGCATCTTCTTCTTTCAGATCAGGAACTGCACTCCATAGCCCCACCGGACTCTCATGGAACAAGGCTGCATAAAAGACACAGGCGGCTAAATAGGAACCAAGTATTGTGGGATGGCTCTTATCATCTTCGTGCAAGCTGAGTTGTGGCTTTTCTTGCAGGGCCATCTGCCAGGAGATGCCCACTGGCGCGACAATAGCTCCCAGTGCCTCGGCAATACTAGTATAGGCTTGGGTTAGCTGCTCCTGCCGTTCCGGGGCGTCTTGCCGTGCCCAGGTGAGATAGAGCACAGTTCGGGCTTTACGCTTTTTAATCTCGGCGTCAAAGAGCCGCACCGACTCGTGCATCCTCGCCGCGTTCTTGAGTGGTAGTGTGCTTTGCTCTTGCAAGACCACATAATCCCACGGTAATTCATCCATAGCCTTTACCGCTTCACCTTTGTTCCAGTGCGCTCGCAGCGGCATTCCGTTAGCGATGATAGCGTGGGTGACAATCTGTTTTGGCTTTGGGGCAGAGGCTCCAAGTTGGGTTAGTAGCTTTGGTAGATCATTGCGTCCCGTATAGCTATTGCCGATAAAAAGAATGTTGGTTGGGGAAGAAGACATAGACTAGATACTCCTGTTAAATGGATGCGGTGACCCGCCGCTAAAGCAGCGGGCTGATAGTGAAAAGCCCGGTGAACCGGGCTACGTTTGCCTGAGTAGCCCCGTTTAGGGGGCTTGTCCATTCAGCCCGCTGCTTTAGCAGCGGGCTGTGTTAGTCCTACTCATCCCTTAGCCCCATAGCGGCGCAGCACTTCCATAACGGCGGCACTGCCTCCGGCTGCTTCTGGAACTGGCGCACCAGCGCGCAGCATACTCTCAACGCAAGCCGCATGATTGCTTTGCTCATTGATGAAATGAAGCGAACCATAAATACAAGCCCCTAACGGCGTACCGCCAAAGTCATTGACTACCGTTAAGGAAGCGTTATGTTCCAACAAGAGGTTAACCGTATCCAGATAACCCCACAGCGCAGCCCGATCCAGCGGGGTGGAATTATTGACGCCCTGCGCATTAATATCGAACCCTGCCTTGAGCATGACACGCACTGCCGCTGTATTGTTGCGCCAGGCGGCATCACAAATTAGGCTCATTTCATCTGGTCGCAATGAGCGCATGAGGTCAGGTTGTTGACTGAGGAGGGATTGAACAGTAGACTCATCCGCCTGCATACAGGCGAAAAGGAACTTTTGCCGGGGGCTGCTGCGCTGTAGTAGAAACTCTATCAGTTCTGTATGGCCATGCTGTGCCGCAAGGTCAAGGGGACGGGCAGTATAACCGATGTTATAAGTATAAATGTGCTCGCCCGGCGCGGTGAATTGGCCTTCTCCGATTCTGGCGTTGAGGCAATTTGGGTCGGATTCAAGGGCCGCTTGCGCTATGGCTACATCACCCAGAACACACGCGATAAAAATATCTATTTCCGCGCCACGCTCTACAAGGTAGCGGCATTTCACCGGATCATTGATCGCATACTGTGCGGGGGTCGCATTATGGTCTATATCGCGGGCATTAATGTCTGCGCCATTGGCTAAGAGAAAGTCAATAATTTCCGGCCTGGTGGCAACATGGAGAGGACGCTGCCCATCGCCACCCTTGGCATTCACTAGCTCAGGATTCTCTTGCACCAACTCTTGCACCCGCTCCACCATTCCTAACGCGGCAGCGGCATGAATATCTATCACAGCACCGCGCTTAATTAAGTAAGCTGCCGTTTCCACATCAGCGCCATCGAGAATCCCAAAGCTGCCTGCCCACCAGTCGCTGCGGGCGTTGATGTCCGCCCCATGCTTTAGTAGCAGATCAACCATTGCCCGATTATGCCTGGCGGCATTAAGGGAACGACTACCAAAGGCAAACAGAGGATCGTTAATCTTGCTCGTTAGGAGAGGATACCGCTTGAAGAGCGATTTCACTTTGCTCACATCGCCAGCGTGGATGGCATTCTTGAACTGCTCTATGATGTCATCACTCAACGGCGTCAAAGATTCAATATGGCGTTTGAGTCTGGGCCAACTGGTAAAGCCATATTCACGGGCAATGACCAATTGCGCGTCAGTCAGAGCAAGTTTGCTGGATAGAATGTCAGGCAGTGCAGTCTGGGCCAGACGGGGCAGATGCTCCTGGATGCGACGCGCAGCCTGAAGGTCTTGGTTCTGGTGCGCTTTCAGCAGTTCTTTGGCCTGGTTTTTAAGCTGTTCCAGAGATGGTGTGGCGGGGAGAAGTTTAAACATACGAACTCCTTTCAGAAATGTGCCTGATGTCCGCAATAACAGGCAGAAAGTAAGTTCGTATTACAATCCAGATTTTAAGAAGGCAGGTAGGCTCAGCCCTTTCCGCGGACACGGTAGCGCCCCTCAGCGCGTGCTGAGTATTCTACTAACCCAGCACACGCTGTGCAACTGCAAATCTATAGATGGGGCTGCACCACGACTCTATTAGTGCGCAGGAAGCGGCACGCCTGGCTCTTTCTTTTCACCTGGAGCCATTTCCAACACCTTGTCGTAAGAAAAGAGCGCACCGGGTTTGACCACGTTAACGTAGGTTTGGTCGCCATCTACCGTAATCACCAGGTAATGAAAGAATGAGCCTCCGCGTTTTGAGGGATACAGAGGCGCTCCTGCGCCACCGGATATAATTTCATGCACCCCATTACGCACACTGTCATCATACAAGTGTTCATGCCCGGTGATGAGATATTCGACATGATATTTTTCAAGCAAGCTTTGAAAACGGTCGCGCTCAGCGGGAAAAGTATCAAGTGAGGAACCAATGTGCAAGCTGACGGGATAGGGCTGCTGATGCAGAAAGACAAAGATGTGCTTGGCTTTGCCTTGCACCGCTTGCAAATCCCTTTCAAACGCGACAATTTGTTCGCCAGTGATTTTGTGTTCCTGGCCAACAATATCAGAATCTAAAACAATGAAGTGAGAATTGCCATAATCGAATGAATAATAGAGCTTGTTGTAAACACGTTGGCGGTAGAGGTCTTCATTGGCTTTGACACTGCGAATTTCATGGTTGCCCGCAGCAAAATAGATGGGCACACCTACCGAGTTAACGATTGGCAAGACCTCATCATACTGCTTGTTTACTAAGGCTAAATCAGTGGCACTACCATTAATTAAGTCGCCCGTAGTGACGACAAAATCGGGGTGTAAGTCATGCACTTCAGCAACAATTTGCTTAAAAACTTCTGGCACCGGGCCAGTGGCTTGAGCAGGCCGATTATCACCAAACACCACAAAGGTAAACGGCGCGGGCTTTTGCGCATTAGGAACTGGCTTGTCAGCACTATGCACCGTCATAGGCAACATCGCCAATAGCGACAATCCACAATTTAAAGCGAAGCGAGAACTTGCGGCGGATTTCAACATGAATCGAGACCTTCTTCCAAAAGATTAGAGGCTTGCAATTTTATCAGCCATAGCAACAGGTTGTTCAAGTTTAGCGCAGATGGGTAGCAGATGAAGCATTCAGCAGGGTGGCTAAAGTTTCAATGGCCTGGGCTAGCTTTTCACGGTGGACCATGATGGGTTGCGGCTCAGTGGCAAACGTGGTCATGTTTGCAGTCACGGCAGCAGGCACTTGCAACAGTTGCTCTGCCTGGGTTACTGCCGCCGCTTTGATACCTTTGCGTTGAGCTTGCTGGATTTCGTCGCGCAGCAGATAAAAGTATTCGTAATCTTCGATACCTTCACGCAGCATCTCGAAGCGAATGGAATTAACTGGGCCTTCTAAGTGCTTGCTCTTATCCATGCCAACTTCCTGATTGGGAGGATAAAGGAAACGACCATCGCCATTACCCCACGGTGACTTCGTGCCTGGCGCTGTGCCATAACCCGAAACCCAGCTCATCGGGTCATGCCAGGGATTCTGCAACGTATCAGGATAAGCCGCAGGACTTGTCCAGTAGGTTGATTCCCAGACCAGGATGCCTTGCACATGATATTTCCAGGTCTGCCAGAGCCAGGTACGCAACTCGACTGCCGGATGATCAATAAAGAGTGTGGCATAAGGGGCTTTCGGCCCGGTGCAAACATACCACCAGACGCGGTCGCCCGCCTGTTGGCGCTGCTGCGCTTTTTGCGGGTCATAGTTGTTGGTAATGGGGCACCATAAATCTACCGCTCCAGCTAAGGCATCTCCCGGTTCTTCAGTTAGCATCCGCGTCAGCTTGGGCGCGTACTTCTTAATGCGCTCCATGCCAGCGCGTACAAAAGGATAATCTTTGGTGTCTGGCTCATCGAACCAGTAGATGTAAGCTTTATTCAGCCAACCTTTTTGCTCAAGATGGTCTTGCAACTGGCGCAGGTAACTGCCGAAGAGAGTCTCGTATTCAGGGGTGCCTTCGGCATAAGCGCCAATGTGTCCTGGATAACGCGCCTGAAAAGTGCCACCACCCATACCCTCAAGCGGGATGCGCCAGGCAGAGAAATGATACTGCGCCAGCGATTTCTCCATCGCCCGGTCAAACGCAGAGAAATCAATTTTAACCTGTGCAGGCTGCACCTCATTTTCAAAACCACTATCTTCGATCAGGTTCTTGCCATCTGGCCCGGTGAAGCTGATTTCATCGAACCAGGCGCTGCCAGTGCCACTGCCATCTTCTGCCCAGGGGACAGGCCGCAAATTCAAAGCAACAAAGTGCATCTGCGGTGTCAGATGATTAGTCACATCCACCGTTACCTGCTCCCAGGCACCACTGCCCTGCCGGTTAATATCAAGGTTATGGCCTGACATCCAGGTGCCAGTCGCGTCGTAGGTATTTAATGTCACTTGATAAGTTTGCCCCGGCTTGGCGGTGCGCACCGCAAATTTAAGGCGGTACGGTTGCCCCGGCTGCACCTCGATTTCGGGCACATACATGGCCGTAACTGCTGCTTTAGGATTATCATCATTAACGAGTAAGCTGCGCTTGCCTGCGAATGGCGCAACAGTGTCATACTGCCCACCCTGCCAACGCACACCGCCAAAATCCACCTTAATCGGCGCATTAAAGACCGGATCATAAGGCGCAATGCGATGCTGGGCAAAGTTGTGGTAATAGCGATCTACAACCGAACTTAACTCCTGTGGTGTCTCTAAGTTCTGATAACGCCGCACCACATCAGGAGAAAACCCAAAGGCGCTTTGCACATGCGTTTCACGCGGGAGCGTAAAAGAGCGCACCCACAGATGCACCGGCACAGCACGCTTCCATCCCTGCCCGGTTAGCTGCACTACACCTCGATACTCTCCAGGCTTTGCGCCTTCTGGCACATAGACGGTAATCCAGAAAGGCTGATTGCGATTGGCCTGTAAATCAACGGGGTGTCCTAAAGGCGGCAAGGGGTCAGGCCAGAGACCAGCCATACCTGTGTTATCGGTTGGTTGTGTCACCTCGACATAACCAACGGTGCAGAGCGAGATATACTCCTTGCTTATACGCGCTCCGCCTGGCCCAGTAAACCCAGCACACGACACCGTCACCTGTTTAATATCGCGCTGCGGGCGGATAACAAGCTGAAATGGCTCATACTCATTGCGCGCCGCGTGAATTTCCACGGCATCGCGTTGCGTGGCAGGAAGCGGTCTTTCCTGTGAAATCTTGTAAGGCCCCTCGGCCCACCAGACATCATTCATCTTCGGCAATGCGTAGCCGTAATCAGCCGCGAACATAGCCGGAACATTAAACTCCGTCTGCGCTGCATACATCAACTTGCTCGAAGTAATGTTAAGGTCAGCCGTTAAATTTCCAGCGTGCAGCAGTTGATAAGGTAGCTTTAAATCTGTCTTGCCAGGAGCAAGAGTAAAATCCTTGAACGTCGTAGCAACGTTATGGTTATCGGTGCTAATCTTGAAGCTTGCTCGTATGGATAGAGGTTTGGTGGAAGGATTATCAGCCGTCAACTGCACCACATTCTGGCCTCCCGGTCGCAAATCGCCTAAAGTTTTAACGGCTATAGGTAGCGAATTATCAACCTGTTTCTCTGCCAGAAAAATGGTATGTCCTTCAGCGGCGGGCATCGTTCCCTCCAAGTTAGCCGTATAGGTATAGTGATCTATTTGGAATGAGCCGGGATTGGAATCCTGCTTTCCAGGCACAGCGGCGCTCGCGGCACGCAGGCGCACGAGTACTTCACTGGCTGGAAACAGGGCTGCGGGCAAAGCCGCCTCGACACTGCCTTGCTTTGCTATCTCGGCTACTGGCAACCATGTTTGACCATCCTGGCTGGCTTCGACAACCAGCTTGCCCGCTACATAATAATTGACATTGATCTGCACAGTGGCACTGTGTTGCCTGTAGTTGCCGACACGGTGCCGATAGATAACAATTGCATCATCACCCATAACCCAGCGATTGCTATTGAAAGCTGCCTTAGCCGAGAGGAGAGGACGGGCATAGTTGGAGGTGCCAAGGGGGGCATTAAACGTATAGGTGCCTTGGGTGATACGTTCTCCTTGCCCTAATTCTAGGTCGCCTTGCCGATGATGTAGAGGCGTTAAGGGGGTCAGCGAGACATCATCAAAGAAAGTTTTGCCTGTAGCATTCCAATGGCCTAAACGCAGATAACTGTCGTTGCGCTCAGGAGCCATAAAAGTGTAGGAGTAGCGTTTCCACTCACTGTTAAAAGGAAAATCGCAGTTAGCATCGCTGGGACCACTGATGATGCAGCCCCCACCGGGATTTTGCGCCTTGCTCCAAAAGGAAAAGCGATAGACTTGCCCTGGCTGTAGCTTGGTGGCTTGTGTTTTCCAGTACAAGGCATCCTCTGGCTTACTTCCACTCACGCTAATGGCATGATGCCCGGTGTGACCCTGCGTTTCCCAGTTTGCCTGGCCTCCGTTCCCTGCGGCTGACCAGTTTTCAGGCGTTGCCGCACCCTTTTCAAAGGAAGCATTGGGGACGGCAGGAGTTTGACTATAAGCGCAGGACGACAGTAAAATAACTAACAGCACAACAATAAATTTAGGCATTATAGGCTTCCTGGCAAACTGGAGTTTTCGGAATATAAACCAGTTTAGGAAATGCAGTGGGACAGGGCTATAGGCATAGCGACAGAACCCACTGCAAGGGATAAATGTGGTCAGAAAACAGAGCACAGCAGAAACGAATAAAATCCAACCAGGCAGTGCAGCAAAGTCCGCTGCATCACGACGTTCTGCAACCTCTCGTAAACGTCATGCACCGACCATCCGCGATGTGGCAGCGTTAGCGAATGTGTCTATTGCTACTGTGTCCAATGTGCTGGATGCCAAAGATACACTCTACGCGCCAAGTACCGCAGAAAAAGTTTTAGCAGCAGTTAAAACATTAGGTTATCGCCCGAATCATAGCGCACGCAGTTTAGTGCGGCGGCGCACTCATACCCTGGGCTTTGCCGCGCATTGGCGTGCCGACCTGTTCAACAATTTTTATCTCAGTCGCATTTTAAGCGGGTTTCTCGACTATGCGCGACACCATGATTATCAGATCAAAATTATCTACATAGACGAGCAAGAAGCAGAGCGCAGTATGGCACGCCTCGCGGATGGGTCGGTAGATGGCATAGCCTTGCTGACGCTGACGGATGATAGCCCCTTTACGAAATGGGCTGAGAACAGTTGGTTGCCTACCGTGAGCGTCGGCAACTTAGTGGAAGCTCCCCTCTCTTATGTAGGCGTGGATGATTTCACACCATTTTATGAGGCGACTCAATGGCTCTTAGAATTAGGCCATCGGCGCATCGGCTTAATTGGCGGCCCCTTGCAGCAACGTAGCGCCAGAGACCGTGAACGCGCTTACCGCCAGGCTATGACAGATGCAGGCTTAAACCCGGCAAAAAGTTGGGTTTTCGCGGGCCACGAGTATGTGCCACTCGCAGGCCATAAAGGGGCGCAACAGCTCCTCAAAGTGGAGCCTGCTCTAACCGCTTTTATGTGTGGCAGCGACCTGATAGCAATGGGTGCGCTGGAAGCGTTGCGTGACGCGGATAAGCGCGTGCCGGAAGATGTTTCCTTAATTGGCTTTGATGACATTAATGAAGCTTGCCTCACCCAACCGCCATTAACCACCATTCGACAGCCTATTGTAGAAATTGGGGCCAAGGCGGCTGAAGTGTTACTCAATCAAATTGTTAATGAAGGCCGTGACCCCGTCCGCATCGCCTTTCCCGGCACCCTCATTAAACGCGCCAGCGTAGCGACCATTAAGAAGTCTACATCAGCAGGTATCAACTCTTTCAAAACCGCTGAGTAAGTTGCACATGCAACGTCCCCGCATTGCGGGCTTGCGAGTGGTAATAACCGACGCCTACCTTGAAACCCATTGCGCCCGACTTGCCAAGTTGCGTGTAGTAACCTGGCACAATCTCTAGGCCATCGCGCACCGGAAAGCGTGATAAAACTTCGACGCCAACCCTGGCCGTATTAGAGATCGGCGTTAAGACACCCAATCCCATACTGTAATCATTACGGGCCTCATGCGAAAATTCACGCCCCACCAGCAAGTTGATAGCGACCAAAGCGTTAGGATAAGTGCGTACAAAGTCAAGCCGGGCCAGGCCATCGCTATGCGCATCGCTGGCTCTAGGCACTTCCACTTCACCCGATACTGCCGCCCGCCACTCGGAACGCCCGATATTGCCGATGCGATAGCGCACTTCCATCGCCGTCGCATCATAATGCAGCTTTTCATCCTTCGTGCTATCTAAATGAAAGTGCGGCTCGAAGGCCCATTTATTGTTACCAAACAGTAAACCTGGAGTAATCTCCGTTGAGCGCGTGCCATCAGGATCAAGATTCGTATCCACTGAACCCAGCAAATAAACGGTGCCGGGTTCGGGCATATCATCAGTCTCCAGCAATAAGAAATCCTTACCATGATGTGCTAGGGCTGGCCCTGCCGCTAACATAAGCGTTAAGCCTATGGTGAGCGTCGCCCCCCAGATTCCCTTAATGATCCGCATGGGCAACTCCATTCACTGCATCTTTGAGTTGCGTAGCCGTTACCGTCGGGTCATCTTTAGCGGCATTAAAAGTTATTTGCGCCAGGTGCGTTTTGGGATCAAGCTTGGCGGTATGCACGCCAGGGACTTGCCCTAACGCCGCTAACGCTTTATTGGTATCCACCCCTGGTGGCAGAGGCCAGAGCAGCGCACTATCTTTCCCTAAATCCAGATGAGCAATAAGATTGGCCAACGCGGAAAGGGGATGTTTGGCTTCATCAAAGGTCACATCAAGCCGACGGTCACGGACGGAAAGGGCCGTCTTGAATACCCCTTCAAATTTCTTAACTGTACGATGCACCTCGAAAGAACAGGAGGCACAGGTGCAGGAAGAGGGCACATTGAAAGAAAAGGTGTGCGGGGTAGCCGTTGTTGTATCGGCATCAGCACGCTTGAGCAGAGGGCAGACGAGCAACGCTAACATTAAAAGTGTGACCAGTATGGAGACAACGCCACGCCGGGTAAAAGGCTGCAAAATTTTCATGGTTTAACTCCTGATTTTGGGTTTTAAGAGAATTGTTAAATACAGAGACAACGCTGCATTCAGCAATGGAACAGATTCACAAGTAGCACCGCAAACACCAACTGCTACTCGTAATAAAGTAACGAGAAGATGGCGGGAAGAATTGATGTGAAGCGAAATTAGGAAAAAGCCAAAACAGGAGGGCCGCGCACTGGCGGTTGCGGCAGCGCCACTACACTGCAAAGAGTGCTGGGCGTAAGAACCGATAAATAGCGGGTGGCAACAGGCAGCAGCAGCGTTGGCAGCGCGAAGAAACTACCTGGCATGGATTCCAGCAAGCGGGCCAGACAGGTGCCGGTAAACGGACAGTTATCCCGCGCCTGCACGATGCGGCCAGAGACTGCGCCTTTACGCTCTGTGCAGCGCCCACACGTTGCCGTAAGTCCTGTTATAGAGGGTAACGATTGCGTAGTGAGTTGATGTTCGCAGCAAGAAGACCCGCCCAACTCGCAGACGTGCCAGGTCGGGGCGACGAACTGCAACACTGCCAGTAGAACAATGGCCAGTCGTGCCAGAGGCGTCGAAAAGCGAGAGGAACCCCGCTGTCTTAGTGCTGCTGCATACATCGCAACTTCATTTTACTGAATTTTGAAGATTTGTGTCGAGCGGGCCGCTTTTATTAGTGTCCAGGAATTACTTTGTGCTTCCTATCCATTATTCCAGACGAAATCTAACAGGGATAGCAACCTTTGTTGCTATGGCTGTGTTGCCCAGACGAGCTGGCGCGAACTTCCAGTTACGCGCTACATCCACAGCGGCCTGGTCTAAACTGTCGTGGCCAGAACCTTGGGTAATTTGCACATCGTCCACGGTGCCCTGCTCGTTCACCTGCAAAAGTAAGTGGACAACCCCTTCCAATCCCTGACGGCGGGCCGCTTCAGGGTACTCTGGAGTCGGCGAGCTAAGTAATCTTGCTTTGGTGCGTTTCAGGTTCTCCTTCGGCTCAGATTCTGTATTTTTGGATTTTACATTGCGCGGTGTCCTATCTGCTGGCTGAATTAAGTCCCCAAAAGGATTGTCAGCCATACGCTGGCGATGTTTTTTGTGGCCACGATCATTGGTGGGCGTCTGTTGGTTTTTATTTTCCTCTGACCCGCCTGCCTCGTCGCTATTGATATGTTTCTGCGCCTCTGTTTTGGTAGTTGGCGCAACAGTATCGCTGGGGACAGTATTATCGGGCAAACCTGCACTGTGGCTAAACCCGTCATAGTTTGTAGTATCACCCTCATCATTCTCTGGCAACGAGTCGTGTCCCTCAGCACTGCCTTGCGTGGTGTGTCCTGGCCCGACTTGGTTTGATCTCCCACTTGAACTACTGTTGGAAGGGCTTTCCGCACCTTGAGACTCATCCCCAGCGAATGGCTGCTCGCTTGTATGGCGTCCTCCATAATGCAAGCTACTGTGTGAGTGATTACTATCGCTCTGTGGTTCACGGCTATTGTCATTGCCAGTTGCTAATTCCATTGCCTCGTGATTGCGTGCCCCCTGAGTGCGTGGCGAAATTGGCGGATTAGGTAAGGCTGGGTTAGGCGTCGTGAAGTGATTAGCTGCATTATTCGGCTCATCGGGCAGGTGTTCGGCAACACGGGTATGCGCTGTGCGCTGGCGTCCAGGGGCAGCGGGGTTAGATGCAGTGCGGTTCGTGTCTTCCATTGCGGCATGGTCTGCTGTCTGGTGTTCAACTGGCGCAGACGGCTTGGCAGGCACAGAAACTTTAGGATTAGTAGGTTTTATAATGGGCTGCGATTTTGTCTCTATAAACGGCTTCGAGGCGGCGAAATGTATGGTGTGATTCGCGGGTTTAACTTCTAAACGTGGTGCTCGTTTGGGTTCTTTAATCGCCACTCGCTTAACAGAGCGAGGCGCTGCCACAACCGTTGATTTCTTCGCTTCCGGCTGAGCCAGTGTCACTTCGATAAAATGTTCTTCTTTGGGTATGGGTGCTTGGTAACTCAACTGTGAGCTAATAGCAATGAAGAAGATGTGCAGGCAAAACGAGGCTGTTAGTGCCACCATCAAAAATCGTGGTGATGACTTCGTTGGCGCAGTGGAATGGGCAAGTTGGCTTGGCGGGGCCGGAGTATTGGCAAGGTTAGGCGACATATCCAGCATCTATCCATGAGTAACTTGCTTAACCCCTTGCTATTGTTGGGTTAAGAGCGGGTAAACGACGGCGGCACCACAAGCCTAAAGCAACACCGAAAATTAAATGGGCGCTGAGAGTCAGCGCAATGAAAGTGTTCCAATCCAGCTTCAAATGAAAGAAGGAATAATAGGGTGTCAGCAGCAGCATCGTTTCAACCCCTACAGCCCAGAGTGCCCCGCCCCATATCAGGTTGCGCGGTGTCGGGTGGAGCACCATCGCCAGGAACATAATGCCAAGCGCCATGCCATTGGAAAAATGATAAAGCCAACCTGTCACTTGAACCGCTACACCCATATCCGTTGGGGCGGCTCCCAGCAACATCTGCCCGAACTTGGGAAACACGCCAAAGAGTGGATAGCCATGCAACACAAAAGGCAAACGGAACAAATCATATACCACAGCCGCAAAGAGTCCGCCGAGAGCGCCTTCCACAATCCAGGTATAAGCTTCCTCGCCGCGATCGGGCTGCTGTCGAGTCGCATAAGCCACATAAGCCAGGAGCGCCGTAGCAATGGGTAACACAGAACAGGCAAAGAAGCGCATAGACCACAGGTTATAAAATTGCCCTAGCAGGCAGGCAAAGGACATTGAAGCCAACGCCCAAACCACCGGGCGGGTCGCCAACCAGGAGAGTGACCTATTCATAAAAAAATCCTATTCCAAACTTCGCCTTGATAGGAGCACGACAAACTTCAGTGTACCTCAAGCTTCAGGGCAAATGATTAGCATGTTAGTAGAAGAATCTGCCATGCTGTGGCCGCTCAAAATTCCCGCGTTACGCCAAAACGTACGGAGCGCGATTCCGCTGGATGGGTGTGAACATCGTTCACACCATCTTTCGGCTCCCCCGGCAGGCGCGAGGCATAGTAATAATCAATATCACTCACTTTCGCATTAAAGATGTTAAAAACATCTATCCCTAAGCGCACATTATTGCGCAATTTGTAGCCGATGCGTCCATTAACCAGGGTGGAAGACTTAGAGCGCACGCTGTTGTCTTCAATGAGCGGGCGCGGCCCGAAATAGCGCAGGCGTAAGCTGCCCAGGAAGCCCGTCGGCTTTTCATAGGCAATACCCGCCGCAAAAACGCCTTCGATGGCACCCGGAATGTGATTGCCCACCGGGTCTTGATCGGTAAAACGCGCTTTGGAATAAGCAAAGTCGGCATCTACTGTCACAAAGCGCGAAGGCGTGTAGTAGTTAGAAAACTCAATGCCGTTGCGCTGGCTGGGGCGGCTAGGTTCCGTCGTGCCCGCATCACCCGTAAACAACAATTCAGAATCGAACTTTAGCGTCCACAGAGATAGGGTGCTTTGCAGGTTCTTAATCGCGGCTGTGCGGACGCCGATCTCCGCTTCATTGGCCCTCACTAAAGGCGTTACGCGGCCAACGGGCGTTCTGGTCGTCGGGTCGAGGGAAATCGTCGTGCCGCGTGCATCATTCGAGTGAAAACCTTGCGCCAGGTTAAAGTAATAGTCCGTTTTCTTGAAAGGGCCAAAAGCCAGACCAAACTTCGGGCTAACAATCGCATCATGCGCTGTGCCCGAATTAGCTGGAATGCTGCTGTTGACGTTAAAGTTGTAGTGGTCATAACGGAGGCCCGCTGTAGTGCGTAAGTGCGGCGTCCAACGAATACGGTTCTCGAAGTAAGGGGCGGCGCTGGTTTCTTTAACTTTATCCTGGCGCACAATGTCGAATACCTGACGAGCCTCGGTATCATAGAGACCAACGGGCTTAATGTCGTCGTAGCGTAGTTGAAAACCAAAGGTGTTATCCATTGGTCGCTGTCCCAGGCGCGAGGTGAGAGTATGCGCGGCAGTAAAGCCATAAACGCGCCGGTTATCAGCTTGCTCGAATTGATCCCCCTGCATTCCTGGCGGGTTGGTTTCAGGATGATCTAAAAAATAAGTGAAGTCGGAAAAGAGGTTTAGCTTGTAATCAATGGCATAGGCATTGATGTTGGTGGTAGCATTATGGCCTTGATGCCGCCATTGACTCGAAAGGCTGTAACGATGACTGTGGCCACCATCCGTTGGGTCAATCGCCCCAAAGCGATCAATTAAACCACTATTGATGGCACGCAATGGCACCTGGTCAGTTGAGTTCCAATTACCGTTATAGCCCATGCCCGTTAGAGTCAATTGGTTCTTCTCATTACCCCGCACATAGCGCAGGATGCCATTGGCTTTGCGATAATTCTCTGGCAGCACCCACGGGCCATCGTAGTGAAACAACTCTAAGCCATAAATCAGCTTGCTATTGGCTGGCTCCCCAGTCAGCAATAAACGACGTTCGCCAAAGTTGCCCAGACTCACTTCCGCCGGGCCATGAGTTAACCGATTAGCATAGGAAATGTTAATAGTGCCCGCAGCGGAGAAGTCACCTTGATCGGCATTATAAGAACCTTTGCGATATTCAATGCCAGAAATGAGTTCAGGAATCAGAAAGTTGAGGTCGCTATAGCCCTGCCCATGAGCATGGGTCGGCATATTCACTGGCATTCCATCCACAAAAATGGCGAGGTCGGTGCCGTGGTCGAGATTAAAGCCGCGCAGATAATATTGATTCGCCTTACCACTGCCACTGTGCTGCGAGATAATCACACCGGGCACGGTTTCCAACAATTCGCCAGGCCGCAAAATAGGCCGTTGTTTAAGCTCCTGCGCCCCCACGGTGCCCTGCGAGGCCGAATCCGCCGTGCCCACGAGGTTATTAGACCGTTCCGTGACCACAATCTCATTCATCGTTTCCACTTCAGGGGCAGTTTTGGTTGTATCGGGTTGAGCAGTATTGGGATTTGGAGTGGCCTGTTTAGGCTTATCTGTCCCAGGTGCAGTAGGCAGTGGCTTAGTATTACTCTTATCAGTAGTCGTGTTACTCTGGTTCGGGTTATCTACTTGAGCGTCAACTCCTTGCGCACGGACAGGCATAGCCGAACTACAACATAGTAAGGCACTAACGAGGCATAATGCGGGCTGCACCGAACATCTTGGCATTCGCTTCATAGATTAATCCTCTCGCACTATTGATGTTACGATATCCCGGAATCGTAACACGATTCTTTGGTGCTGTCAAACTAATGCATGAAGAACGCATATGATTTCCCATATAAAAGAGACCCGCTACTTCATTAGCGGGTCTCTTTTATATGCAACTGGATTTCAGCAGCTTAACTTAATGGCCTGGTTGGGGTGGCTGATTGGGCTGACTGGTTCCCGGCTGGCTGGCAGGCTCCGGGTTGCCATTGTTGTGTCCTTTGAACACCTGGATGTTAAAAGTCAAAACGGCGTAGCCATAAACGTGGCGGGGCTTATCATTGGTGAAATAGAGGGCCGGATTGAGTGAGATGTTAGGGGTAAAGTTATAGGTGAAGCCCACTGTCTTAGAGTTCCCTCCACCGCTCTGGTAATCCGCGGAAAGAGCCAGTTTAGGATTGAGCGTATGGGCATAGCCTAAAAGAGCCTGCGTCTGCCCCGGCACGCGGATGGCCCCGATGACAAATTTATCTTTTTTAGCGTAGTAGCCACCTTCCAGAAAGGGCTGGGCTTTGCCGCCGTGCGAGGTCGCATTTACAAAGCCTGTAGATAGCAAATACGGCCCGTGCTGCAATAATCCTAATTCGGCTCCTAAGATTTGCGTGGGTGGCGAAAAGCCTTGAAAAACCGCCACCTCAAAGTTACGGGTGACACCGAGTTCGGTTTGAATCTGTGTCTTGTTGCCGATTTGAGGATGCTGCTCCTGAAAGCTGATCGAGAGGACACCTTCCGGCTGAATATCGGGAGTTACAATTTGATTAAAACCCTTGGTGGTGGCAAAAGCCGGGACAACCGAGGTTACAGCAACTAACGTTAGCACGGCTTGTTTGAATGACTTCGATGCGGCCAGCGAAAGTTGAATGGGCATAAAAATGCGCTCCTGTATTAAAGTCTTTATTCGCAGCGATTACGGCAATATGTGACAAGCAAGATATATTTTGGCCCCCACATTGTCAATAGTAGGAAGCTGATGCAGGGTTATTTTAAGCGGCATCTTGACCCTATCTTGATAAATTAAGGCATCTTGACGGCCCGCTAATCGTTTGTTTATAATCACGCTGTCAAAGCTCTCTTGCAGAGCTTAACAGAAAGCACGCTCATTAAGTTTCTATGTTCACGTTGTTAAGACCAGAAGATTCACTCAAAAAGTGCAGGCCGTGGCTGTTGCTATGGCTCCTGCCTTATCTGGTCTTTAGCGTTGCCAGTGATGGTTTCCACTCGCACGATTGGGCTTCGCTCTCCAAAGTCCCCAAGACGACCCAGGTTAAGAGCAACCATCACTCCATCCTGACCTCAGCCACCAAGCAAGCCACGAATCATACCGAGTGTTTTGCCTGCGACTGGGCGGCTAACTCGGCTTCCTATTTAGTCTCGCCGTCACTGCAAACTGTTACTCATTCCACCTGCACCACCCCAACACCATTTCTCTTTAGTCTGACCACCTCTCTTGCGCGGTGTCGGAAGATTCGCGGGCCGCCCCTTTCTTAGTTCCCACAACTTGTTGCCAATGCCAACCAGTCCCGTTTACGACGACGCTTTGGCACCTCGCGCGCTCATGCGAGCGTGGTTTCTGGCTGCTTTAGCTGATGCCGCCTCCATACTGCGCCCTGCTCATGACTTCACCCAATAGCGCATCCTGGTGTTTTCTATTGGCTCTGCAAGCCACAGTCGAGCAATTACAAAGGAACTCTGAAAGGATTCTCCATGCGACTAGCCGTCCTTGCCACTCTTGGCCTTATTTTAACGCCGCCCCTCATTCATGCTGCGCGTGCCGCCAACCCGGAAGACCAGGATATTCCTGATCCCGCCATACCCACTCAACCCGCAGCGCCACAAACGCCAGCGGCACCCCAAACTCCGTCAAAACCTACAACTCCGGCGAGTCCGGCACCGACCACGCCCGCACCGACCGCGCCAGCGAATCCGGTCACGCCCACCACGCCCACGCAGCCATCGAATACACAGCCAAATAATGCCGCACCAGCCGATAACCAGACACTCACAACCCCGCCGACTCCGGCTCCGCCCAATGCTTCTGCTGCGCCCGGCGGGGGAGACATGATTATGGTGCCGCGCTCTGAATGGGAGCAGATGAAGCGTGACATCGAGGCACTGAAGCGTAGTCAGGGCCAGGTCGCCCCGACTGCGCCTGGTACCCCGACAACACCCGGCACCGTGCCTGCCACGACGCCATCCGAAGAAACCCCGCCTCCGGTTGATTCCACCACTGCCGAGCCTTCCAACACTCAACCAGCAGCAGGCGGCAATAAGGGCCTGCTCTTGCCCGATATTAGCTTTATCGGCCAGGCACGCGGCTTGTTGAGCACGGATAAGCGTGACCCCAACCGAGGCTCATTCCGCTTGAGCGAAGGCGAATTGGGTATTCAGAGCTATGTCTATCCCAACGTCAAAGCCGACGCTTTTATTACCGGTTCACCTGCCGAAGACTCGCCTTTTCAGGTCGAGGAAGGTTATCTGACTTTCATCGGTTTTAAGAAGGGCCTCAATATCAATGTGGGTCGCAAGTTCGCACCCTTTGGACGCACCGGGGAATTGCATAACCACTCGTGGCTGTATCCACGCCAACTGATTCCAATTCGCAATCTGGTATCCGAAGAAGCTTTAGTGGGCGATGGGGTTAACCTGCATTATCTGCTGCCACTGCAAGGTAAGATATTTGTGCGGGCCAGTTTAGGTGCGTTCACTGGCGAGGGGCCAGGCACGATCTCTTCTAACCCATTCGGCGTTGACCTCCCCGCCGGGCCAGCCGCCGGGTTTAACAGCCGCTTTATCAATGGCCGTATCTGGAGCGGCTATGCCCTCAACCCGGATACAGAGTTAGAGTTAGGCGTCTCGCGTGCCCAGGGTCATTCTGCCTTCGTCAACGATGGCGGGGCCGTCTTAGGTGCAGGACACGTAGCACTCAATGGAGCCGACATTTCATACCGCCACTTTATGGGGGGTGGGCGTCGCTTGCTATTACGCTCCGAATATTTCCAGAACTCTCCCAGCAACAACTTGATTACCCATCGCGCCACGGGCTACTACGCGTTGGGTAACTTGCGTTACAACCCCCTCAATGACATTGGCGTGCTGTACGAGAACTCTGGTTATCCCCAAGCGGCTGGCCGCGAGAATGCCCTGTCTTTGATTTACACCAAGCAGTTCACCGAGCAGTTTTACGTGCGCTTGATGGGCACACGCGGTAGTCGTCCGGGGAAGAGCGGCTACAACGAAGCCTGGTTGCAATTTGTGTGGGGCGTCGGGCCACACACTCATAACTTAGAGTGATTTTCACTCCAATTTAACTCTTATTACCAATGTAGGAAAGGATGATTTCGATGCAAAAACAAAGCTTATTTAAGTGGAAGAACGTAGGGCGATGGGTCACGGCACTCGCTCTCATCGCCAGTATGGGCGCGTTGGATGCCGCCCGTGCCGCAGCCGTTGTGCCGATTGTCGCCACGATCCCTGAGTTGGCGGCTATTGCCAAAGAAGTCGGCGGCAACAAGGTTTCTGTGTACAGCGTGGCGCGGCCCAACCGAGACTATCACACCATTGAACCGCGCCCCAGCGATGTATCGCGTGTGGCACAGGCCAAACTGGTGGTGCGCACCGGGATGCAATTCGAGATGTGGATGGACTCAATGGCCAATGCCACCGGTAATGTGAACCTCACCCCTGGCGGCCCCGGCTATGTCAACTGTTCACTGGGCATCAAGCGCGAGGGAATGCCAACTACTCAAATCACCGGAGCCAGTGGCGACATCCACATTGATGGCAACCCCCATTTTTATTATGACCCGATCTACGCCAAATTCATTGCCCGCAACGTGCTCAAAGGCTTGCTGCGCGTAGACCCGGCTAACGCTGAGACCTACCGCGCCAACTACACCCATTTCAATGCCGAAATTGACCGTCGTATGCCCGGCTGGCAAAAGGAGTTAGCCCCTTATATCGGCAAGTCGGTGGTAACTTATCACGAAAACTTCGCCTACTTTATTCGCCGCTTTGGTCTGCGCGAATATGGACACCTGGAGCCTAAGCCCGGCATTCCGCCCTCGGCAGCACACATCAACGCGCTCATTCAAAACATGAAGCGCGATGGTGTGCGAGCAGTGGTTATCGAGTCCATATACCCCACTCGCTTTGCGGATGTCATTTCGCAGCAAACCGGAGCCAAGTATGTCGTGGCTCCTTATTCCATTGGCGCACTTGGCACTACCGATTACTTTAGCCTGATAGATAAATTAGTCAGCAGTTTCAAGCAGGCGCTTAGTCATTAAGAGGTCGTGCCAGGGAGCAGGACGCTATCTATATGTCCTGCTCTCTAGTGCGCCTACAGTATTTACATCATGGCGATAAAACACTTAGCCAACCTGGTCAATCCACTGCTATTCGTCTTGCTGGTAGTGGCTCCGTTCATGGCCACTCGCCAGCGCGAGAGGCCAGTCGCAGCAACCCGACCAACCCTGTGGCTATTCTTAGTGCGGGCCATTGTAGGACTACTGGTGGTTTATGTCTTTGCCCATGTGAATCGCTGGTTGCATTTGTGGCCGAGCCATAAGCTGTTTCCCAGTGGTCATCTGGCCTTTACCGCGAGTGTAGCGACCTCGCTTTTTTTGCTCGACCGGCGCTGGCTCTGGTTAATGCTACCCCTTACCCTTATCTATTCCGCAATGGTCGTGGCACTGGGCTACCATGTTTGGCTGGACATCTTTGGAGCCTGGATCATCGCGCCACCTTTGACCTATATATGCCACGCCATTATTAAACCATCAGCCACCCTACCCGTCGCCGCGTCCGACACCCCGCCTCGACCTGAACCATACGGAGAAAAGTTGTGATAACTGAATCAGAAACCATTCAAGAATATACCCCTGCTGTCGCCCAGCCGTTAGCAACCAATGGCCAACCACCGCAGCGGGAAATCTTGCGCTTTGAGCACGCGGTTTTAGGCTATGGCAAACGCGTCATCTTGAGTGATGTCAATTTCACCCTTTTTGCAGGTGATTACGTGGCCGTAGTCGGCTCCAATGGTTCCGGCAAGACCACTTTCTTGCGCTCCCTCCTGGGCAACGTGCGCGCGCTGGGCGGTCGCATTAGCTACCAACAACCACCCCACTTCGGTTACGTGCCACAATTGCAGACCCTAGACGAGTTTTTTCCGCTGACCATTTTTGAAGTGGTAATGATGGGACGATACGGTCGTTTAGGGGTGGTGCGCCGACCAGGAGGAACCGACCGCGAAAAGGTGATGGACTCCCTGCGCGAAGTCGGCATTGAGCATCTGGCCCATCGGCTGTACCGGGAGCTTTCGGGTGGCCAGAAACAACGCGCCCTCATCGCCCGCGCCCTCGTGGGCGACCCCGATGTTCTGGTCTTGGACGAGCATACTAGTGATCTCGACATTGCAGCAGAAAAAGCGATCATGGCGCTTATAGACCGAGTTCACGCCGAACATCATATCGCGGTGGTAATGGTCAGTCATTCCCTCAATACAGTAGCTAATCACGCCCGCAAAATCGGTATTATTGACCAGGGCAAGCTACAACTGGAAGACGTTGAAACAGTGATGCAGACCGATTACCTGGAAAGACTTTATGGCATTCCCCTTCGGGTGCTGGAAATGAACGGTAGCCGAGTTGTCGTGTAATTCAAGAAGCCTGACGAATCCAGCACAGGACTAAATGGAGAAGGACACCGATTTATATTATGTGGAGCAGAAGAGTTTGTCATGCTGAGCAGAGCGAAGCATCTACTCTGCGGAGTTAGAGAGTCAAGGTTCAACTACTTTTCTATGGAGACTCTTATTAGATGCTTCGCTCTGCTCAGCATGACAAACTCTTCTGCTTTCGGTTTTACGAATAGCTTTAGTTGCAAAAGTTAGAACAATTAAAATGATGTTGAAATATTCACGTTTGTCTTTTACGCGCCTTGCAGCATTGACAATCTTATTACTTGCCCTGATTCTTGGTAATTTTAGCTTATCGCTGGCACAAGATAATAATCCTGCCGATCAAGCTCCTGCTGACAGTCAATTGCCTGCTCCGGCAGGTGTCTCTAAGACGCCAACACCTGTCCGTGGGCCGGGGTCGGGGCAGATTCCAATGGGGCCAGGGGTATCGGTTACACCCGCATCGCCAGGTAATAAAGCCCCGACACCGAAGCCACATCCTGCGGTGGCTCATCCTACACCAAGGCCAACCCCAAGACCTGCTGCACGGCCTACACCTAAACCGCTCCCTCGCCCCACACCCAGGCCGCATCCAACACCGCGCCCCACCGTTGCCAGACCAACTCCCACCCGACCTGCGCCAGCGCCAACCGCAGTGCCTACGCCTAAACCTGCGCCTGTGCTTAAAGTTAATCCTCCCGCCAAGCCCCCGGCACCTCCGCTTCCAGCTAAAGCCGCTGGGGGCAAAAAGCCAGCAGTCAATCCAGAGGATGCACCGATTGAAGATCAGCCCATACCGGATGTGGCTCCAGTCGTGCCGGGCAGTTCGGCCCCAGCGGGGTCAGCGGCCCCAGCGAACCCGGCTCCGGGAGCCAATGCTCCCACCACTGCTAACGCGCCAGTCTCTACACCCGGCGCAGCCTCGCCTGCGGCACCTGGGACAGTAACCAATCCGGCTAATCCGGCGGTGGGCAATGCAGTTACAAAAGCCGGTCAACCTGTCAGGCCAGGCCCGCCGGGGAATCATCCCCGCGCACCATCAGGGCCGGGACAAATCACGACTCAAAGCACAATGCAATCGCAAGGAGAAGAGTTCGCAGGCGACCAAATCAATGGCACCGCCAATCGCAACATCTTCGATGTGTGGGGCACCTTTCAGATTGACTTTATGCGTAAGGCACTATGGGCCGGATTGTTGGTGGCGCTAATGTGTTCTTATCTTGGGATTTATGTAGTCCTCAAGCGCATTGTTTTCGTAGGCGTAGCATTGGCTGAGGTTAGTTCAGCAGGCATTGCCTTAGCCATCCTCTTGAATTTTGCGCCGCTCCTGGGTGCCCTGGGCTTTATGCTGTTAGGAGTTGTGCTCTTTTCCATCCACTGGTCGCCACGTCGTGTGCCGCACGAAAGTTACATTGGCATTCTCTATTCTGTCGCGGCAGCATTGAGTATTTTGCTCATTGCCAAAAGCGCCGCGGGGGAGGCGCACATGCTGACCCTGCTGCAAGGCGACATCCTGACGATCTCAGCGGAAGAGACGAAGCAAATGTTAGGCGCGTTTGTCGTCGTCGGCTTGCTCCATGCGCTCTTTTATAAAGAATTCGTTTTTGTTTCCTTCGACCGTGAATCGGCCAATACGCTCGGCTTTCGCGCTGCTGCCTGGGACTTGCTATTATTCTTGACCATTGGCCTCACCATCGCCTTTTCCATTCGCTCCGTGGGGGTGCTGCTCACTTCGACCATGCTCATTATCCCGGCTTCTACCGCTCTACTCGTGACGAGTCGTATGCGCCATGCCTGGCTGTTAGTGCCGTTCTTAGGTGCGCTTCCGGTGATCTTAGGCTTGCATATTTCGCTCATCGCCGACTTACCCGCTTCGGCTGTTATCGTGGCGGCTTCATTCGTCCTCTTTCTGCCCGCGCTGTTTGGATTCCTCATCCGGCAACGGGGTTAGAGTTTGACGCTATCCCCTTAGCGTGTTACGCTAAATTAAGTTTGTAATATTTATGAGAGCGTCCAAAGAGCAGGAAGTCAGTCGCTTCAGCGTGTCGCTGCCTCAGCAATTGCTCAGTGATTTAGATGCGATGGTGCAGGAGAAGGGTTATGACAACCGTTCTCTCGCCATCGCGGACATGATAAGGGATGAATTAGTTGAGCATCGCCAGCACAACGGCAGACAGGAAATCGCAGGCACTATCACTCTCGTCTACGACCACCACAAGCCACACTTGCAGTCTGTATTAACAGACCTTCAGCACGATCATACTGACCTCATTATCTCTACCCTGCATGTACATCTCGATCATGACAATTGTCTGGAAGTCTTGGTGGTGCGCGGCAAAGCCGCCAGAATCAAAAGCATCGCGGATGCTTTAATCGCTGCTAAAGGTGTGAAGCATGGTAGGCTAACCATCACCAGCACAGGTAAAGATCTAGTGGATTAGCCCTCACCATCTGTTTTTCAACACAAAGAACACAAAGATAACACAAAAGACACAAAAGGGATTAGAAGATAGAAGCTATAAGTGGTACCTATAAGGTCGCCTTTTTCACTTTTTTCTTTTGTGATCTTTGTGCTTCCTTGGTGTCCTTTGTGTTGAAAAGGAAGACGGGGCTTTATAGAACAATGCACATTCCTGACGGTTATTTAAGTCCTTCCACTTGCACAGTGATGTATGCCGGGGCCGTGCCTTTCTGGTACTGTGCCTTGCAGCGCGTCAAGCGGCTTTTGCACACCCGATTGGTGCCGCTCCTCTCGGTTTTCGCAGCCTTCAGCTTCGTCATTATGATGTTCAATCTGCCCCTGCCGGGTGGCACCACGGGTCACGCGGTTGGTATGGGCTTGACGACGGTGGTGCTTGGCCCCTGGGCTTCCATGTTAGCGATCTCAGTTGCCCTCCTCATTCAAGCTCTTTTCTTTGGTGATGGTGGTGTTACGGCTTACGGCGCGAACTGTTTTAATATGGCCATCATCGGCTCGTTAGTAGCCTATGCCGTGTATCGGGTTATTGCTGGCCGCGCTCCATTGACGCATTCCCGGCGCGTGATTGCAGCAGCATTAGCGGGTTATGCGGCCATCAATGTAGCGGCCCTCTGTGCAGCCATTGAGTTCGGCCTTCAACCGGTGTTCTTCAAAGATGCCACTGGTGCGCCGCTCTATGCGCCCTACCCGTTGCATATTGCGATCCCGGCCATGCTGATTGGGCACCTCACTTTTGCAGGACTCGCCGAACTTATTATTTCCGGTGGCGTCGTGGCCTACTTGCAGCGCACTGATCCTTCTTTGCTCAAAGCCACCGCACCGGGCGCACGCGATGTAGATGCAACGCAAGAGATTACACAAAGCGGCTGGCAAGTGACTCGCCCGCTGTGGGTCGGCGTCGCTTTGCTCATGCTGCTAAGCCCTTTGGGTCTCTTAGCTGCGGGTTCGGCCTGGGGCGAGTGGGCACCCGCAGATTTCAAAAACCCCCAAGCACGCCTGGCCATTGCCCGCGCTTCCGGCAACTCTGCCCCACCGACACAGGCTCCCCAGGGAGTTGAAAAGCTGTCATCAATCTGGACGGCGCCAATGCCCGATTATGCGCCGAAGTTTCTCAAGAGTGAAAAGTTGGGCTATATGCTCTCCGCCATGTTTGGCACTGGTCTGATTCTTATGGCCTTTATGGTTATTGCGGCTATTGTGCAGGTGTTAGACGGCAAACGGCAAACCGATGAGCTGGTTGCGGCCAATGGCAACGGTGCCAGTTGATGGCAGGCGGCGTTGCCATCAAGCGTAAGCGGCGCAAGAGCTTCGTCGAACACACTCTCGCTGGGTTAGCAGCGACCACAGCCCACGCGCTCCAGGCGGAAGAGATAACGAAAGCCGATGGCCTATTGCAGCATCTTGATCCACGGGTTAAAGTCGTTGGCCTGCTCGCCCTCATCATTACGGCGGCTCTGGCGCATAGCCTTTGGATCATCCTAACCTTGTTCGTCATTGCTCTAACACTGGCCTTGCTTTCCCAGGTCTCGATTCGCACCCTGGCGCGACGTGAATGGATAGGGGTGCTGGTGTTTACTGGATGCATCGCGCTACCAGCCATATTTATCACCCCTGGACATGTTATTTATCGCTTGCCGTTGCTGCACTGGCCGATTACAGAACAGGGAGTGCGCAGTGCCCTCTATCTCATTACACGGGTCGAAACCGCAGCCACGTTTTCGGTCTTACTGATTTTATGCACACCCTGGACGCATGTGCTCAAAGCCCTGCGTGTGCTGCATGTGCCAGTAGTATTCGTCGTCATTTTAGGTATGACTTATCGTTATATCTTCCTGCTGCTGCAAACCGCGCATGATATGTTTGAGTCGCGCCAGAGCCGCCTCATAGGAAAGCTGGAAGATAGAGAGCAACGACGCCTGGCCGCTGCCAGTGTGGGGGTGCTATTAAGCAAAAGCTTGCAACTGAGCAATGAGGTTTATTTAGCGATGCAATCGAGAGGATTTCAGGGCGAAGTTTATACGTTGGATGAATTTATGATGCAGCCCCGCGACTGGATCGCTTTATTCAGCTTTCTCGTTGTAGCTGGGCTTGGGTTTTGGTGGGGACGATAAAGCGTCAACGCGCCCTTTTATTTTCAACACAAAGCACACAAAGATAGCACAAAGCACACAAATTTGATCTATTAAAACATTGAGGCACCATCCTTCCTTGTGATCTTAGTGTCTTCTTGGTGATCTTTGTGTTGAAAAGATAAGCGTGGGGCCATGAGATTATTTGACATTCAAGGTGTCCACTATCGCTATAATGACGTACCCGCGTTGGCGGGAGTCACGCTCTCCATTGAACAGGGGCAACGCATTGTTATCTTAGGGGCAAACGGATCAGGCAAATCAACTCTTTTGCGTTTGCTGGATGCACTTTACTTCCCGGATAGGGGCAGCATTTCCTTTAATGGAGAAACATTGACCGAAGAGCGGATGCAGGATGAGGCATTCACTTTTAATTTTCGCCAGCGCGTAGCGTTTGTGTTTCAAAATCCTGATGTGCAGCTTTTCTGTCCCACCGTCTTCGACGAAGTCGCCTTTGGGCCATTGCAACTGCGCTGGCCTAAAGAGCAGATTCGCCAACGCGTAGCGGAAACGTTGGAATTGCTGGAGATTGCCCACCTAAAGGATCGTGCTCCCCATCGCCTTTCGGGTGGCGAAAAAAAACGAGTCGCTTTAGCGTCGGTGCTGATTCTTGATCCCGAAGTGTTACTCTTAGATGAGCCTACTGCCGCACTCGATCCCAAAAGCCAGAGTCAGGTAGTAGATTTCCTGGTGGAATGGGGTGGCACGAAAACGGTTATCACTGCCACTCATGATCTGGATATTGTGGAAGACATTGCCGACTACTGTTATGTTTTTAGTAACGGGCAAGTTGCTGCTGCCGGTTCGCCCTCTGAAATTCTGCACGATGAAGCTCTCTTGCAGCGCACTCATTTAATCCATGCCCATCGCCACCGGCATGGCAACGTAATTCATTCTCATCCCCACCTGCACGCGCCACACGAGCATCATCTCTATGAACATGGTTCCCAAGAGCATGACCATGCTTGATGCAGTTTATAACGACCAAGCAGCATTATTAATAGAACTGTCCTACTAACCACATGACACATTGCAGCTTGTGGGCTAAGTTGAAAAATCTTCACGCATATTTAAAATAAACCTTCTTGTAACCAGTCTGCTGATGCTGCACACTCCTAGACGCCGCTAACATTCTCAGGGGAGTTGTGAAATATGAAAATGGATTATCTGGATACTCTGGCTGGACAGGTAGAATGGGCCGCCACTAACATGGCCTATAATTTAGATTATATTCCCGCCGATAAGATGGATTGGAAGCCTGCGCCAACAGCTAATTCCGCACTCGAAATTATTAACCATAACGTAACAGCCCTCAAGAGCCTTCAGACCGTCTTGAGTGAGGGGAGTACGAACACACCAGAGTTCACTCCGGCCACTAACGTTGCAGAAGCCAAGCAATTAATTGTCAGTGCCGCTCAGGAATACGCGCAAGCTCTGCGCGCTATGAACTTGGCTGATATGAACAAAACAGTACAAATGCGCTTCGGCCCATTTCCTTTGGGGAGAGTAGTCTCAATGGGCGTTATTGATACGATTCACCATCACGGCCAAATCGCTTACATTCAAACCCTGCTTGGCGATAGTGACAGCCACTTCGACCCCGCTTCGTTCGAGTCCTAAACTACAAATATGGCCTAAGACTTAATAGTTAGCGCAATGGCTACTGGGTCTTAGGCCAAATCGCCTTGAGTCATAGAGCATCTTCGTCCTAACGCCAAGTTCATGTGCAGCCTGTCGCAGAAGGCAAGCCAGTGTAACGCTGGTTTGAAACCCTGCCGCACATAGCAGGCCCTCCACCTCCTTCAGTCTTTAGTTAATTTCTAGCCAAGCCCTTGACAATGGATCCTGTGCGTCACATACTGTGTGTTATACAGTATCAAGTAAGGGACTACCGATGGATGTGGATGTCTTGGAAAACCTGCGTTCGGAATTACGTCGTGGCTGTGTCATCCTGGCAGTGCTGTCCCAACTGCGCGTAGAGCATTATGGTTATGCCCTGCGCAAGTCCTTGGAAGAACAGGGGCTGGCTATTGAGGAGAACACTCTCTACCCGTTGCTGCGCCGTCTGGAAAGCCAGGGTCTCTTGGTCAGTGAATGGCGTGAGGAAGACAAGCGCCAGAAACGCTTCTATTGCCTTTCCCACGACGGCGCACAGATTTTGGGACAGTTTCTGCAAGAGTGGCAAAACCTTAATACATCACTGAATCGGATTGTGGGTGAGGTAAATGGCGGACAGATGAATGGTCTGCAATCGTGCGTCTCGCAGACCAAGTCTGGAATAGATTAAGGATGGAGGAGATTCATTATGGAACGTGTTAGTCGCTACTTAAAAGCCGTCAGGAGTTATCTGCCACGGGAACAGCAGGATGACATCATTCAGGAACTAGCAGACAACATCCTGTCCCAGATCGAAGATCAGCAAGCGGCCCTGGGTCGCCGCCTTACGGAAGACGAGCAGGAAACTCTGCTCCGTCAACTCGGCTCCCCGCTGCTGGTGGCGTCCCGTTATCGCCAGGACGCTCGTAGCCTGGCCCTAGGCCGTCGCCTGGTTGGACCGGTATTGTTTCCTCTCTATGAGAAAATCCTGCGGCTGAATTTAGGGGGCACTGCTGTTGCCTGTGTTGTGATTGCCCTGGCTCTAGGCCGCCCACTTCTCGTGATACTGCCGACAATCCTTGTCCACCTGTTCATTCAGTTTGGTATCGTGACACTTGTATTCGCTACCGCCGAAACCAGTTTGACCAAATCTTCACCAAGCTAAAGACAATAGCTTTCCCTCCATCACCCGATGTCCTAGGTTGCATTTCTTATGGGGTTCGCCGCTAACCGTTGACGGACGTGGTAGCTCAACGTCCAAAGGTTAATGTTAAGCATAGAGGCGCAGGGAAGGCGTAGCTTAACGCAGGCTTTAGGGAGTCCATTGCAGCATCTATTTCGATTACGTGTTATAAGAACTACTATTCGTATTCTTTATTCATGTCCATCCAAGGTAATTAGGCGTCTCCTTAACGCCTTAATCAGCCGCTGATAACCATTTTCTTGAAACAGTTCGACCCATTGCCATTTACGCAGGCGCTCTGGGATGCCGCACTCTTTTAGCTTTACAGGAATCAAGTAAATTGTGTCTTCAGGTTGCTGATCTGCTACATCCAAAGCAAACCTAATCTCCTTTTGCACGTAACCTTTTTTATTTACAGACTCGGTTGTAAGACAAGCTAAAACAATATCTGAATTACGGACGGCTTTAGAAATCTCTTGTTGCCAATCTTGACCGGGTAGCAGATTCTCTTCATCTAACCAAGGCTCAAATCCGTCTTCGCGTAACCGACGATAAAGGTCCCGCACCAAAGATTTATCGGAAGAAGAATGACAAAGAAAAATACGCATTGGCCGTAAAGGTTCTGAGCTTTTGGTATTAGCAGGTGATATCACCGATTGATTAAGCATCTGTGACTCCTGTTGCATTAACTGTTCTCCCAAAAGTACGGATGTGTTTATTGCCTCTAATCCCCCGTTTTTGTCAGTTTTGATTTCTGACTTAAAAAGCCCCCCTGCTTGGGATGTGTCGGGATATGATGAGATATGATGAATGTGCTCAGGCTTTCTATCAGTTATGAGAAAGGTAGTTGCTCGCAGGTCTTGTAGAGGTTCATATTGACTGATCCGTGCAATACAGGACACAAATTTAGAGTAGTCCTGCGTGACTGCCTCAATCATATGATTAGTAAAACCGATTCCATGATAGATAGATGCATTTAGCAGGCTTACTTGGCCTCCTATCTCGGCTATGAAGTTACGGACGTAATCTTGATGTTCATTCCTACTTTCGCTACCACTGGGCGATATGGGCGATAAGGCAATGTAGAACAAAAAGCCAGAATTGACAGGCTGTCGTTTGTAAATAAGACCAAGAGAGATTAAGTTCTGAAGAAGTTGCTGATCCAATTCCAACCCTTGAACACTCTGCTTACGAATCGTTTCTATGCTATTTCTATATTTCGATAGATCCTTATCCTGTAATAGTCGTGTAGACCAGAGATATTCAATATCCTGAACTCGAAATTCCCTAATCTCCTCAAGGAAGACTTCGCTTGTTGAGATCACCGTTGATAACAATTTTAATTTTTCTGGCGTAGTCCATACACGAACTAAGGCGTCAAAGTAACCAGAGAGCAGGCTGATAGAAGCTGCAATATGTGCTTGTTGGAAATACTGGTCTAAAGTCTGATAGAAAAACGCGTCTACACGCCTTACTCGTATCAAGAAGAAATGGCAGTTTTCCTCATAGAGTTTATGAACGAGTGGATTCCACACCAAGTGCTCGGAGTCGAGGATTCCAAACTGGAACCCGCTTCCCTCTGATGACTTTATTTTTTCCTTATCCTTATCCATAGCAGGTTTAGTATTATAGCACTTAGACAGGTAAAGGCTACAGTGAGAGCTAAAGTTCTATATTATAGAGTCGTAGAGGGACACTGTAAGTGCCTTCACCAGTGCTGCCAGTTGCATTACAGTGACTTGTAGCCTTTACCTGTCTAAGTGCCATACATACTTAAAAGACACCTCAGAGGAATGCATGGCATGAGTAACCAAACTTGCACATTATACAACGTTGTCGCGTATAATTCCGCCCCATATAGATAATTGCGTTATAGGATGTGTCAAGTAGATCAACACTGTTTAACCTTAGAGCAGTATCAATAGGGCATTAAGAGGTGTCCGGTGCGGCCCTGCCAGCCATCAATAACCAGCCAGAGCAGAATCATCGCTACATCGCCCAGGGCGAGACCAAGGAAGAGGGGCACGGTTTTGCGGTAGGTATCGGGGCCGCCAAAGCGCGTGATGAGACCCTTAAAGAGCCAGCCAAGAAAGATGGAGAACCAGAACATGTGCGCGGCGAAGGTGAGGCAGATGAGGTAGGCGACAGGATGAAAGGGGAAACCCAAAAAGCGACTACGCGCCAGCATCATGCCATAGGTCAGAAGCGCACCCATCACTAATGAAATCCAGTTGACCACTGGCGAACCGGATGTATCTTTCGTCACGCTGTCAATGAAGGTAAGCGGACGCAGGGAGAGATGGCCATGCGACCAATCATTGCCCAAGCCCAGGCCGCCATTGTCATAGCCGAGATGAATGACCATCCATAAACTCATGCAGGTCGAGATGATAACTACCGCAGCGATGAGCGCCAGGAGCGGTTTGGCGGCAATCTTATGATCATGCGCTAACTTAAAGCCGTGTATGTAGGAAGGCATCGAAAAAGCGCGCATGTGATAGATTAGCCCGGCCTGGATAAACGACGCGGGCACCAAGCCCGATTGAGCCGTGAGCCAGGCGCTGGGGCCGGGCGTAAGCAGGCGGGCGATGGCACCAAGGGGCATGATGTCGTGCAGTAGAAACAGCATCCCGCCCTCGACCGCGATGCGCGTCATACCGATGGCAAAAACGAGGTAACTGATCCACAGCGCAACGGCAATCTCCAGACGCACTCCGGCCACCACACTGAAACCAACCACATAGAGAAAACCAAGCACAAAGCCCCAGAAGGCCACCGGATACGACAACGCTTCAGCCCGCTCGCCGGGACGGGGCTGGGCGCGGCGAAAAGCGCGTTGCACGATATGCAGGATATGCTCGCGCCCCGTCCACAGCACAATCGCCACATAAGCCAGGTATGCCCCACCGGTCTGATAGCCTTGAAATGTTTTGCCGGGAAAAGCGTTGGTGGCATCCGGCAGCGCATTGGGCATAAAGCCCAGATAATAGGCGATCATTAATTGCAATTTCATGAACCAGTAAAAGAACCAGAGCGAGAACGAGACTTCGCTGGTCAGCAGATAGGTAATGCCAACCGCAATCGGAAAAATGCGAATTGGCACCCAACCAATCTGGTTCCACGGTGCTTCCGAAAACAAGCCATTCATGTCCAGTTCAAGTGGGAAGTTCGGCACATCGGGAAAATACAAGTGCAAGCCGCGCAACGCCTGGATAAAAACCGTGATGCCGAAACCAATCCACATCATGCGATTGCGGAAGAAGTGGCCTAACATTCCATAGCTGTCCTGACGGTCAAGGTCTTCGGTCATGGTAAGTGGCAGGCGCAGGAGAGGAAAGGACAAAGCCTCATGCTCGGCCCATTGCGCCCGCAGCATCACGCTCAGACACCCCAGCATGATATACATTGCCATGATGACCGAACCCCAAACCAATAAGGGCACTAACCAGACACCCCAGGGAATCGGGGTATTGCCGCGCAGACCAATATACCATCCTTCAACCACCGCCTTGTTATAGAGACCACCGTGCGAATTAAGAGCGGGGGTCAGCCAGGGCTTGAGATTTGGCTGCATCCAACTGAGCCAGCGGTTTTCTCGCGTGGCGTAATAGAAGGGTGCAATGAGCACTGGCACAATAAGATTTTCCGCCCCATGTCCCGGCACTACCGCCGAGAATAAACAGGAAATATAAACTGTCAGAGCCTCATTACGTGAAAACGCCAGCTTGCTCGATACCAGGCGCAGGAGAGGATTCACCACCAGGACAAGCACCAGCAGCACGCCAATGGCACCCGGCGGCAGGTGCGTGGCTCCTAAAAAGGTGTTGAACAGTTTGTAGTCAATGACCGGAATGACATAGCCCAACACCACGGCCAACACCAGACAAAGCACGACGACACGCAAGGTCACGCCGCGCTCACGGCCTGCTGCTTTATTAGTGGTTAGAGTTTGTGTCTGTGCCGCTAACTGTGTGGGGGCATCCCATGCCGTTGGCGGTGCAGTTTGTGCTTTCATATAGGTTAAAATTCTGCTGGCAATTCATACAGCACCGTGCTGTCGCGTTCAAAGTCAGAAGTCGAGTAAATCACCGTATTATAAAAGTTCAACTTATCTTTTAGCGGGAAGTTGGCACCAATAGCGCAATTACGCAAATTGCGCTATCAGCTTGTCTTAAAATGATGTATAAAAATCACAATAACGACTCAACTCAGTGCGATGATGACCACTATTGGAGAACAACGCAGTCCAGCCCAAAGTAGTAACGGTTACCTCTGGATGCCGGGTTACTGCCTATCACCTCGACACGCAGCACCAACTTGCCGTCATGCGGCTCGAACGTGCCAAGTTCTATCGGCCCGGTAGCAACAGGATCGGCACTGTAAGCATCATAGTCGGCACCGGCAGTTTGACCGTTGATACTAAAGCGCAAAATGCCATAATCATAGCTCTTGGTGCCATAGAGGGTGATTTTACGCTTTTGATTGTTGGCGACGGGAATAGGAATTTCAACATAATCCCCGACTTTATTCGCTGTCACAAAAAGTTGCTGATTACCACTCCATTGCCCGGTGCGGAGACCACCTTCTTGAATCTGCGTGGCCAACCCTGGTGAGCGGTCTATAATCGGCAGGGCCTCAAATTCCAACGCGCCTGCGATTTTGACCAGACGAGGATCAGGCGGCGCATCCCGCACCACTACAGATGCTTCCCTGGGTTGTGGACTGCGGTTCTGTTGCGCGCCAGGACGGGCATACCAGAAGGTGCCAACGGCATAGTCCACCTGGGTATCGGCCCAGTTCCAGACTTCCATGTCGTGCTTGAGGCTCATACGAAAAGGAATGCCATCTAACAGGCGCAGACGCGAGGTAGTAGTGTAACCGCGCCAGTTATCCCGCCCCGGACTATCACGCTCCGGCATGGAGATAAAAGGCGAGTTGAAATAATTCGCCATGCCCCAGGCATAACCGTAATAGTCTTCAGTCCCCGTGCCAATGTGTGAGGGGGCGGTTTCGCCATCAATGTACACCCTCTCATCGCCTTCACCATACCAATCCGGTGCGGGGGTAAAGACGGTGAGCGTATCGCCTACATAGATACCTTGACCCTGTGCTTCCAGGTAGTTCCAGTCGAACATAGGGCGCGTCTTCATGTTGAATTCGCCATGCCAGTTCGCATGAAAATAAAGACTGCGCTCATCCCAGTGCCACGCCCCAGTGGTCGCGGCTAAGCCCACGGTCACGGCTTTGGTGCCCACATTCCGCAACGCCAGGCGAGCCGAACGGCGGTAAGGCATAACCCAGCGAGACGTTAAGCGGCCATCCTCACTCACCGTTCGCCACCAATCTTGCACCGGATGCAAACGCGCTCCGGCCCCGAAGAATTCCCCTAACGGGCACCAGACGGTGGGTTCGCCATCAAAAGCCGCTTCCAGAATCGTCGAGCGCAACACCTGCGGCGCATCCTTAGGGTCAATCTGCACCACCAGGTTACGCACGGCAGCCGCGCCGCCTGGTAAGTTCTGGGATACCTCTGCGCCGGGCGCAAGCCTTAAAGTCTTGATGGTATTGCGGGAGGTGAGGTTCGTGTCCGCTGTTAAAACATCACCAATCCGCTCGATGTCCGGGCGAAGTGCCTGGTAGTCGGCCATTGTAAAGGTCTTAACCGCCGTGCCCGCCTGATACATTCGATAGTCAATGATGTAATAGAACGGCAATTGGTCGAGGGTTACTTTGCAACTACGCGCAAAGGGAATGGGCAAATAAAGGTCACCGGATACGCCATGCAATTCGTGGGGCGGCGTAGTCTTCTGACCGCGCACATTCTTATCGTTCCACCCGACAAAGGCAAACGGTGGCGGGACAATGGAACGTCCACTCAGCAAGGCATTGAACGGCACCGCCATGGACGGAGTGGGTGAACCATCAAAGTAGAAGCGGACAATCTGATTGTCTTTCTCCGCATTCAAGGGCAGCCAGATGCGCGTGATAGCCCCCGGCCCATTATCCTCCATAATGACCCATTCGTGCCGTCCCTCGTTATCTTCGGTGCGAATGAACTGTTCAAAATCTTTGTTGGAATGCCAGGTTTTAGGATCGGCAGGACTGGTTTTCAAGCGATCATGGCTACTGGCCTGCTTGCAGATATAGGAAGGCACTGGCCACTGCGCGACGGCATCACGGTTGACCATCTCTGACAGCAACGATTGCAAAGAAACTACTACCGGAGTCGCCGCACGCACCGCTGGCCCAACGAGGAATAAGTTGCAAATGAAAACGCATAAAGCGGCACACAGTATCAAACGGAAGGGAACGGGTTTTATAGAATCCTCCTGATTAGAGCTGTACCAGTGGGAATGTGATGGAGAGTGTAACGGGTTCAAGCTTCTAACAAAATGCATTCCTTCGTTGGAGCATCTTCTTCTTTCATTAGCTATAGCACAACTTGCTACTTACTACCCGGCGACTAAAGTCACGGCTCCGGGCGTGCCGCCGACCGTCCGCCTGCGCGGACGGCGAGTTTAATCATAGTGTGCCGTCCGCGCAGGCGGACGGTCGGCCAACGGCCATGAGACGCGGTTTCAACCGCCGGGTTACAGATAGCAAGTTGCATTAGCTATAGCACAACCCCCGTAGGTACGAAATAATAGTTTTACCGAAAGCCAACGTGTTATAGCCATGCTTTTCGAGAACAAGTGTTTGAGAGTAATTCATGAAAATAATTAATCAGGCTTGTCCAACGCGCCCCGGCCAATTCCGCTTTAAGTGGGCTTACCCACTGTGTTGGCTCGCGTTTAGTGCAATATGTAATGGCAAAGTTAACGCCGTTGATGGGCCAATGGGTGTGGAGCGGGTAGCACGCCTAACCCCTGTTGGTTACGAAACTCCCTCAGCAGGCACGGACGACACGGTGCGCTGGGTGCAGGTGGATTTAGGCGCGTCGCGTCCGATTGACACAGTTAAGCTCTTTCCCTTCGTGGACTGGTCGCCCAACGGAGTCGGTTTCCCATCGCGTTTCAAAGTAGAAGTTTCAGATGACCCAGAGTTTAAGACCGCCGCTCTTGTCACCGATCAAACGGGTAAAGATTATCCCAATCCCCATGATGAAGTTGGCGTCTTTAAGGTCAACGGCAAAGCAGGCCGCTATTTGCGCCTGACTGCCACCCACCTGCGCACCAGAAGCTTATGCTCACGAAGTTGGAAGTCTGGTCGGGCGGCAAGGACGCGGCTCAAGGATGCCCCATCACTGACTCACTGAAAGGTAACCTGGGCAAGACGAACCTGACGCGCGCCCCACGACCACAGGGCGAAGAAGTCGTAACCGATAATCCCGGCAATGTGATACCAGCCGAACAGTGGAAGGCGGTGCGGTATGCGGCCCATGCACCGCTGAGTGGAGTGCGACTGGGTGACGGCCTCTTCAAAACAGCGATGCAAAACAACATCGCCTACCTGATGAACTCTTTCACTTTCGATGAACTGGTGCGTCAATTCCGCGACCGCGCGGGCAAGCCGAACCCACCGGGAATGCGTCCACCCGACGGCTTCTGGGAAACGACCTTAGCTGGCTCTAATGCAGGAAGGTTCATGATGGGGGCGGGCAACACGCTGCGGTGGATGGAAGACCCGGCTTTGCGCAAACGCATGAATGACATCGTGGATGTTATTGACGAGTGCCGTGAGCCGAACGGCTATATCATGGCCTATCCCGCTGATACCATTTTCGTGAATGAGCGGGCTGCCTACACCCGCTCGTGGGTCACTCATGGCCTGATTGAAGCCGGTTATGCAGGCAACCCCAAAGCGTTTGGGCTACTGCGCGGCTACTACGATTGGTTCGACCAGAACCCCTATTTACCCGAACTGCTGCGGCGTGGCGGCCAGGGCGTGCAAGGCATGATTGCCAACACGCGCATGTATTTTACCCCAGTGGGTAAGCCGCAAGACCTTCAGGTGATACAGCGTTATTTCCAGGAAGACTACTGGATGGACGAACTCTCCAAACGCGAAGATCGCGCCATCTGGCAGTATCCCTACGACCATCCGCACAACTATCTGATTACTTCGCTGGAACCCTATCTGGATATGTATCGGGCGACGGGCAGCCGCAAGTATCTGGACACCGCGCTGGGTGGCTGGGACTTGTATCACAATCACTGGGAACATATCGGCGGCAGCATCGCCATCTGCGAAGGTGATTCCTACCCACCCGATTCTAATTATCTACACCGCCATACCGGGGAGCTTTGCGGCAACGTCTTCTGGTCGCGCTATAACCAGCGTTTTCATTTACTGTATCCTGACCAGGAGAAATATGTCGCGGAGATTGAGAAGTCCATCTACAACGTAGCCCTGCCCAATCAGGTCGGCACGCAGGGCATCCTGTACCACGCGAACTTACTGGGCAAAAAGGATAAGTCCTCTGGTCTCAACAAGAACACCTGTTGCGAAGGCCAAGGCACACGGATGTTTGGCTCACTGCCAGAATACATCTACTCCATTGCTGCCGATGGCCTCTATGTAGATTTATTTGCGCCCTCAGAGATTACCTGGCAGCAGGGGGGGCAAACCCTCAAAGCGCAGATGACAACGCAGTTCCCCTTCCGCCCGGACGTGGCCTTGCGCTTCTCCTTGGCCCAGCGCACCAAATCTAAAATTCGCGTGCGCGTGCCAGCTTGGGCGTCTCAGGCGATGCCGATTCGGGTCAATAACAAAGTGGTGGCTACTGGCAAACCCGGCAGCTATCAGACAATAGATCGCACCTGGAAAGATGGCGACACGATTACCTTCACCTTACCCGCCAAACTGACCCTGACGGAATACCAAGGAGCTGAGCAAAATGACAGGCTGCCGCGCTATGCCCTGCAATATGGCCCGGTGCTGATGGCCGCTGTTGGCAGTAACGGCGAACGCCCCGAAGCCCGCTTTTCCTGCACACCACAAGAACTCATGCAGCACCTTCAACCCAAAGCAGGGGAACCGCTCCATTATGCGATCCAAAATAATGCTGATTACCAATTCGTGCCGTACTGGGAAGTGCGCGATGAGACATTTACCTGCTTTCCCATGATTGGCACCGGGGTGGCGATTACGGAAAAGATAAGCCCCAACGATCTCGCCCTCGCCAGCAAAGGCGCGATGGCAACTGCCGACAGTGAATATGCACAGGAGAAGGGCAGTTCAGCCAAAGTCATTGATGGCATCATCGCCACCGAAGATGATTTCGCTAATCGCTGGCATTCCTCCCTTGAAACTGCGCATCCGCACTGGATTGAGGTGAAACTGCCACGAGCCGCCACAGTGAGTAGAGTCTTGATTCACTTTGCTGACCCGGCGGGTCATCCCGTCAGCTTTCAGGGCATCGTGCGCGTCAATGGCCAGGACAAAGTGATCTTTGATGAGACGAGCTATAAGAATCGGATTCGCTACGAATCTAAAATCTCGCCAGTCACAACCGATACTTTCCGCTTCCTAATTCGCAGCTCTGCCAACGCCAGTTATCCTAACGCGGCGCAGGTGAGCGAGATTGAGTTGCTGCCAAATTGAAGCCTATCAATGCACAATCCCACCGCTACTTACTTGCGGTGGGATTGTGCATTGCGGCACTGCCCCGCCAGAGCATTACACTTTTCCTCGTTCCCTTCTATGCTCACTCCAATTACGCAGGTAGCTCACGGGCTTCTTCATGCAGCCAGCGGACGGGGTCATCCGTCGGCGGCACAGGAAAGAGATAATAGAAGTCCATGTGGCCAGAACTATAGCAAGCCTCGGCCCAGAGCGTGCCACACGTCCGGCAACGGTAGAGGAATATCCACTTTTCGTCTGACCGGGCCAGCAATTCTGAATTGGCGATGATAACGTCTTGCTCACCGGCTGCATATACAGCGTCACTCACTGTGGCAAACGAGTGTTGTAGAGCTTTCTGGCACACACAAGTCGTCATTACTATCGCCCCTTGAGATTTACTAAATAGACCCCTTGGATCAGTCAGATTTGATGTCATTCCGAGCGGAGTGCAACGGAGTCGAGGCATCTTGGAGGGGCAACCAAACTAAGATTTCTCCACTGCGCTCATGCTTCGCTCCGGTTGAACTGACACTCCGCGAGGCTTATCGAAGAGGTCTAATGTTTAGCCAATTATCGAGTAGAGCCTGCTTTATGAGTTCCAAAGTGCTTATCCGCGAAGTTCATAAAGCAATCCCAGTCATAGGCTGTGAGGTTATGTTTGCCCGTGCGAACGTGATAACCGATATGTCCATCTTGCACAGGTGAATCCGGTTTGGGCATCGTGGCTGCGCTTAACCCCGTTAGGCCAAACAGCTTGTAGACCGGCCCGGCTTCGACTCCGGCCCGAAACTCGGCTGGCGGGTCACTCCAGGTATCCTCCGTGGCACTGGCGATATAGAGCAGACGGGGTGCGATGAGGGCCGCCAGCATGTGCTGATCTACTGGCAAGTCCTGCTCTCGCCCATTATAGCTCTTATAGTTCTGGCAGAACCAGTGAGGAAAATGTTGGTTAATGTCTTTGATGGTCTCGCCATGCTTGCCGCGTGCTATAGCAGCACCCGTGCTGCCCGATTCATTGCTAATCACTAAGGCAAACCGCTCGTCTTGCGCCCCGGCCCACAGCGCCGCTTTACCGCCGCGTGAATGGCCCACCACCGCCACCCGCTTAGCATCTAGGCTGGTATCGGTTTGCAGATAATCCATGACACGACTTGCGCCCCACGACCACGCCGCAATAGTGCCCCACGCATCTGGTGGTCGTGGTACACCTGGCTTATCAAAGATGCCATGCACCCCATTTTTGAAGCCATCGTCTTGATCCGGGTCTGCATCCGACACATGGAAAGCCGCAGCAGCATAACCACGCGCCACTAACGCTTCCGCAGGCCAAAAAGGAGATTTTACGGCGCGGGTCAGATCAATATTATCCGACGTGCGATTGCAGATGAGCAGGAAACAGGGCACAGGTTGAGGCGCATGGTTAGGCACAAAGAGCAAAAGGTGAATGGCCCCGGCCCCACCCGGCCCGCTGAATGAAATCCTCACCTGCTTGCGCGTTGCCTTGCCTTCCATCATGTCCGGCGTAATGCTCTCGATTTCAAACTTTAGGTTTGCCGGGCGCTCCACCGGGGCGCGGCCATAGACATTCTTGCGGAACAACTCAAGCACTTCGGGCCGACGTTGCTGCTGCCACATTGCCGCCGATGTCACCTTAACCCCGTTCTGCATCGTCAGCACATCCGGCAGAGGAGCCTCAGCAGCCCCTACCTTGTTAAGCGTTGCCATCATTAGAAGTCCTAAAGCTATAAATTTCATGATGCAGTGGGTAACAATTCGAGCCAGTTAAGGCGAGACCAGAGTAACCGTGCCCCAGGTTTCGGGGTGGTCGGGCACCCCTTCGGCTTTAGGCAGCGTCCAGAAGACCTCACGGTCAAGGTGAGTGCCCTTGATAGAGAGATTGAGACTCAAGCCTAGTTGTGTGCCGGGCGTGGGCTTAAAACCCTGAATCATGGCCGCTGGCAGCAGGCACTCCAGGACATAGCCATCGCCCTGTCGCCGCGCCGCACTCTGAATGCCGGGTAGGTCGTATTGGGTAGCCGCGATTTCTGCCCCACGCTTCCATTGGCCTACATAGACTCGCTTCTGCTCCACCTGCGGCACCAGCCAGAACTGGTGATCGCCCGGCTCATAAGCGCGGGCGGTCTTCTTGTCGTGGGTATCCACAAATAGCTCCAACACATCGCCCATCCAGAAGCTACGCGGATCGGGCACTAACACTTTAGAATCTTTGACTTCTAAACCAACATACAGCCCCTTGGGTGACCACGCCAGATGAATGGTGCTATTGGCAACACCTGCGGTGGAACCCAAGACCCAAGCTGGCAGTTGCGTGTTGGCAGGCCAATCTTTGATATCGCCATCTAACACCAAATTGGGCGCGGGGTGAATGGCTAAACGGCTGGGAATTAGCGGTTGCTGCACGGCACGGCCATCTTCACTGCGATATTCCACCGCCGCCGTTTCCCCCGTTTTCCAATCGGGTGTCCAGGCGACTTTAGTTTGAATCTCACGGACTTCTTTAGGCTTGAGCGCCTCGACTTTTAGCTCAGGCGTGGACGCACTCCATGAAGCGGGGAGTTTAAAGTGTAAGGCTCCATTAAGAGTTTGCGAGGAGCGATTACTAACCCGAATGGTAACACTACTGTTACCCGGTTCACCTTGCAGCCCGCGCACCGTCATCATAATCGGTCGCTGCACCAAGACACGCAAGGGAATCTCGTGCAATGGTTCGCCTTCACTAATAGCCAGGCGCACGGTCTTTTCACCCAAGGGTTCTTCTGTACTAATGAGAAACGCGAGCGGAATATCGGCAGTTTGACCGGGGGCTACGGAGATATTCTTAGCGCCATTGACATCCTGCCACCCGGTGGGCAGTTGGAGTTGCACTTTGCCGTTGATCGGGGTTGCACGCCGATTCTGCACATGGAGATTGGTGGTAATGGAATCGCCCGCTGTAGCTGACACCAGATAAGGCGTCTCTAAACTATAAGCGGCTTGGCGCACCCACGGACTCGTTTCGGCGACGCCCACGGCATACACCGGTTCAATTCCCAGTTGCACGGTATTGGTATCAATGGGATTCGCCAGAAAATCATACAGCTTGCCCGATTCAAAAGTGATACGCGGTTTCTGCTTCCCCGTCAGGCTCCACAGTGCCGCGACCAGTTTGCCCTCGTTACGATAGAGATAGCCCCAGGTGCCTTCACCGGCGTTTATCATCCCCATGTATTCCGGTTTAGGCAGTATCTGCGTCAGACCCGCATAGGCGGCATAAGACAGCTTGGGCAGTTGATCATAGGTAAAGAGGCCACAGCCATCGAAGAATTGATTGGCGTTAGGGCTATCCAGGTCGAAGAACCAAAAGCCCTTTTCCGTGCCCGTTGCGGGGAGCATCATGTAAGCGCGTGCTAAGTAAGCGGCCTGCTCGACTGGTGTCACCACTGGCCCGGCCTTGGTATCCCAGCCGAACTCGGTGAGCCAGTGCTGGCGCGGCTTGCCATCGCTACTGCCAGCTTTTTTGGCAGCGCGCAGTTGGTCAAACAAGAGGGAAGCCGTATCCGAATTTTCAATGCCCATATTATAGTTCATGACATTGGTTTCGGGTGGCTCGGTGCCGGTATAGTGGTGGCTATTCACGACATCAATTTGCGCGAAGTCGCCGCTTTGCACCGCCTGGCGGATGCGTTCGGGCCAGATACCGGCGCGGCCATTTTCCACTGCCGTAAATTGCCCTCCGCCCAGCAGGTGCGCAATCTCGCCAAACTTCTTGTGATAGTTGCGATAGTTCTGCCAGTTGATGGGGGCTTCGGCTTTAATATGCTCGCCCCCTAAATCATATTCATTATCGAGTTCAAAGGTGTGTATCGAGGGAAACGCTAAGAGCATCCCGACCACTTCCCGCGTCCAGTTCAGGCTTGGCTCCGGTGGCGCACCGGCCACGGGAGGCTTAATGGCCGTTTGCAGATTAGCCAAAACCCGCACCCCACTGGCATCATACTGCCGCACCATTTTGGGATACCAGGGCCAACCAGAATAACTTTTATCAGCTCCCTTGGCGCGCACCATCCATTCATAATTAAAGCTATAATCCCGATACCAGATGATGCCCGCTTTGCGAAACGTCTCCACCATCGGTTGCCGTGCCCCCAAGACATTAAGGCCGTAAGGCGAGTCATCTTTTTCCTGGTCACTGAGTTCATGCGGGGTGGGAATATAAGCCAGCGGTTGGCTCGACGGCGTGGCCTTGCCGCCAGCCCAGGTAATCGTCGAGTCAAGATGATAGAGTCCATAGCGTTGTACGGCTAAGGGCAAGGAGAGGGCAAAATTATCTTCAACCTTGATGTCCTGACGCCCCTGTTTGAGCAACTTGTTCTGATAGTCGCTGAGTTTCCATTCCAGTTGTCCAGTGCTGGCATCGGCTTTCCAATTGTGGGCACGAAATACAAACTCCGGCTGCACCCCGGAAAACACATTATGTAGTTGGGTTGCGTTTAAGCTGGCGGTTAGGAGTGGTGTCACCGGAGCCTGGGTCGCCTGCTTGGTCGCATTATTGTTGGCATCGGCAGGTGGTTGAGGATTCGGTTTCCAGGTTTTGAGCAGTCCAGTTTGCGGGTCTACATCACTGATGTCGGTTGCCACCTGCAATTCATCCATCCAGAAACGGACGGTGGCCTTGGTGGTTTTAGCCTCCCAGTTATGCACCAGGACTGTATCTATGGTGAGCGGCTGCACCCAATCGGCAGGCACGGTGAAAGAGACTTTCTTCCAGCCATCCTGCACGCCCTTGCTCATCTCCCATTCCAACTTGGTGCCATTGACTTCATTGCGCCCCCAGCCATCCTTAAATTGCAGCGTCCAGCCGTAGTTCTTCTGGCCATCGCCACGCACCCAGACCGACAGGGATTTCGTCACGCCGGGAATAGTGAGTGGCTGGGACGGAGTGGCATGGTAATACTCGAACCCACCACCAGAGAACTGCGCTTCCATGACCATTGACTGTTTGGAGGAGGCTTGAATTTCCGCTGGCGAATCCCCAACTAACTTCGCACTCCCGGAGGCTGTGCTGTCTTCGCCTATAATCCAACTTTGCGCTTCAAACGGCTCAGCGACTTTCTGCACTATCGTTTGTGCCTGCGCGTATTGGGGCTTTAAACTTCCGGTTACGACGCACAAGCAATAGAGCATCACGAAACACTTCCGGTGACGCCAGGATAACGGACGGTAATTGGTAGGAGTGACAGGTAAGAAGGTTTTCACAGTAGCAATGGTCTCCAAGACTTTAGACATGATTTTTATAGAAATGTGGTCGGTGCAATACATTTTATAAAAATCATGCACAAGAGAAGATAATCATCTCGCAGGGGTTGCTTGTGGCCTTGAATGAACCGCAGAGACGCAGAGGGCACAGAGGAAGAAAAGGAAGCTCTTTAAATCTCTTTGCCCTCTGCGTCTCTGCGGTTTCTAAATCAATTCAATTGGTACGAGTTTGTCTCCCCTCGCCCGCAGCGTGGGAGAGGGGTTGGGGGTGAGGGCTTATTCAGCTATCATCAAAATATGCTCTCTAAATTATCTTTCACCTCTACTATCTCCATTCTATTATGCAGTTGCTTGCTATCCCCTGTTGTACGCGGCCAGAGCGCCAAGTCGAGTAAAGGTTCAGCACGCGGCAGCTATGCAATGTTAGAGACATCATTCCAATTGCCCGACGTTCAAAGCGACCCTTTTGATTATGAGCAAACTGATATTGAGGCGACGTTGCGTCAGCCCAATGGTAGCACACGACAAATTCCGGCCTTCTTTGATGGGAATAGTCTGTGGCGCGTGCGCTTCACTCCTACGACACCGGGCAAATATAGCGTAACGGCTATTCAATTGAATGGTCGCCAGATAGTGGAAGTGCTACAACGCCTGCCTCAACGCGAGTGGACAGTTGGGGGCCAGCCTCAGCCTGGATTTGTGCGCGTGGATCGTCTTGATGCCAATCGCTTCAGCTTCGATAATGGCACACGCTATTTTCCCATCGGGCACAACCAGGCATGGCAAAATGGCAACGCGCCGGATATTCCGACGCTTTTTGGCAAGATGCACGCGGCGGGCGAAAATTGGTCGCGGGTGTGGATGAATCACTGGGACGGCAAGAACTTAGACTGGCCACCGGGTGGCAACCCACCAAAACTGGGCGAGATCAACCTGAATGCGGCGCGTAAATGGGACGCCATTGTGGAAGCGGCTGGACGCAACGGCATCTATCTTCAGATGACGCTTCAGCATCACGGGCAATATTCGACAGGCACCAATCCCAACTGGGACGAGAACCCTTACAACGTGAAGAATGGCGGCTGGCTGCAAAAACCGGAGGAGTTTTTTACCGACGCGTGGGCACGCGCCTTAACCAAACGCAAGCTGCGTTATATCCTCGCCCGCTGGGGCTACTCGCCTAATATCCTCGCCTTTGAACTCTTCAACGAAGTGCAGTTTACCGATGCCGCCCACAACAAGCAGTGGGATATTATCGCCGCCTGGCACCAAGAGATGGCGGCTTTTCTGCGCCAGCACGACCCTTATCACCATCTCATTACGACCAGTTCTGTCCCAGATGTTGCCGCCGATAGCGCGGTCTGGCAAACGCTGGATTATTATCAGCGCCATGCGTATCCATCCGATGTCTTAACCTCTCTCTTAGGGACAGAGGGCACGCAAAACAAGCTGCCAGGCAAGCCTTTCTTTACTGGCGAGTTCGGCCCCTCTAACCTGCAAGACACCAATGGTATTTACCTGCATGAGGGCTTGTGGGCCAGCCTAATGAGCGGTTTATCCGGCGCGGCAGAGTATTGGGACTGGGATGCTATCGAAAGACATAATCTCTACCCACATTTTCGCGCCGCGTCGAACTTCATAGCCGCATCTAAACTGGCCGACCAGAGCAATTTGCAGAAGATTACTCCACTTATCGAAACCACTCAACGCGCGGCATTACGCTTTGGTCCAGGCGGAGGCTGGAAAGCGGCGTCCGCAAATGAATTCACGGTTGAGTCAAACGGCGTTCCGGCAGGTATGGATAAATATCCTTCCTTCTTCCAAGGCCAGTTCCACCATGACCTCCTGCCCCAACCCCTCACCTTTCGCGTCAATTACACCCAGCCCGGCGCGTTTATCGTCACGCTCTCCCAGATTGCCAAAGCGGGCGCGCATCTAACCCTGAGTCTGGACGGTAAATCAACCGAGCGCGATTATCCGGCAACAGATAACGACTCCACCCCTAAAAATGGTGAGGCAACGCTTCAGGTGGAAGTGCCACCAGGCCAGCATACTATTAGTCTCGCTAACACCGGGAAAGACTGGGTGGTTATTCGCCACTTCACTTTCACCAACTACGCACCATCATTGGCGGCTAATGGTTTAATGGATCGTGGCTATGCGGTGGTCTGGCTGTACAACCGCAACAACATAGAGGCTCCGCCGGGCAAAGAGCAACCCGCCGCTAACGGACAATTAAACCTCACTAATTTGATTCCAGGCTATTACCGGGCAACGTGGTGGGACACTTACAGTGGTACACAGCTACAAACAAACACCATCAATGTCTCAAAGAATTCTCAGCGCATCTTTCTGCCCACGCCTTCTGTTATCCGTGATGTGGCGCTTGCCCTCGTGAAGATGCGGTGAGGCAGGCCCTTTCGCTAGTAAAAAGGGGCTGCTTGCTCCTTTAAGCATCTCGTAGATTATCGTCTGTTCATGAGAAATACTCGCATCGCACAGTCCGCTCTCATTGCTTTCTGGCCACTGACAGCTCTTGTTCTCTACTGCGATGCACAGCCCATAGCCAGGTTAGTGCCCGGTGGTCAGGAATTGTCTAACCTTATAGCCTTCCTCTATCTGTCAATCCTCATCAGCCAGATGCGCCCGTCGCGCCGGTTATTGGCAGTTCTTTTCGTGCCGCTTTCGGCCATCGGCGAGGCGATATTTACGCTCGTCTTTGGCCTCTACCACTACCGATTGAATGCCATTCCACTTTATGTCCCTCTAGGCCATTCCATTTTATTGAGCGTTGGTCTCAGTTATGCCGATCGCTCCCTGTGGCGTGTTCACAAACGCACTTTACAACAAGCACTGCTGCTTTTTCATGCTTTGTTGATCGGCGGTACGTTACTGCTTTTTCACGACATTTTGAGTGCATTGCTATTAGCTGTGTTTTTAATAGTGTTATGGCAGAGTCGTAGCCGCAGTCGCACTACCTACCTTGTGATTGGGGGATTGGTGCTTTACATCGAGCTGTTAGGTACCATGTGGGGCTGTTGGCGCTGGGAACCGTTCGCCTTTGGCGTGTTGCGCACCACGAATCCACCCCTTGGTGCTTTTGCCTGTTACGTTATCGCTGATATTATTGCGGTGAAGATGGCGGCTTTGGTGGGAAGTTGGTGCTCCCCCTTGCATATTCCACGCTTAACAACTGCGCCTTGCGAAGTGGAATTTGAACCTCAATTATGGAGACGACCAGAGCAGAGCCAGGCAAGCTCTATGGAGCTATAGCATTTCCTTAACTGCCTGCACTAATTGGCTGCGTTCAACCGTAGCCTGTCCGGTTCTGCCAGCTTTATGATACTCGCTGTGGTCTTGAATATTGGCCCGCGATTGCATCCCGACTTCAAGGTTCTTGACGGAAATATGCCCGCTGCTTAGCTCATCTTCGCCTAACATAACAGCAACGGGAATGCCTTTGGCGTTGGCAAAAGCAAACTGCTTGCGCACGCTGGTATTGGTTTCTCCCATGAACACTTCCGTGGGAATATCTTGGGCGCGCAGTTCGGTGGCAATAGCGAGCAGTTCCGTCGCCGGAATGCCCCGCATCGCCAGCACCAGCACTTTAGTCGTAGTGGGAACAACCTCAATTTTGCCCAAGTGAGTTAAGGCCGCAATCAGCCGATCCAAACCAATGGAGGCTCCCGTAGCAGGAATAGCGTTTTCCATGAATCTCTCCACCAGTTGGTCATAGCGCCCACCGCCCATGATGGAGCCAAACTGGGGAGCAGATGGCAGAAAAGCCTCAAAGACCGGCCCCGTATAATAATCCAAGCCACGGGCCAGACTGGGATCAAAGATGGCCTCTTGCTCCCCCACGCCCAGACACTTCAAAGCGGTAGCTAATTCCTGCATTTCTTGTAGTGCCGTTTCGGTGTGGGCAGAAGCTGGCAGCACCTCGGCCACGGCTGCAATCAGAGCTTCACGGGTCGCTCCTGTCACCGAGATAAAAGCGAGAATGCGATCAATGACATCCGGCGCTAAACCAACCCCGCGAATTTTATCGCCGGATTCATCGGTGCGGCCCGCGCCCAGTTCCGCACGCACGCTGTCGAGGCCAATCTTCTGCAACTTATCCACCACGCGTAGGACATGCTTCTGGGTTTCTTGCTCTGTGATGCCGCTACCTGCTAAGAGTGCATCAACGAGCTTGCGATTGTTGATACGCACCTGGAATTCGGGAGTAGCCACTTGACCATCTGCGCCAGAACCAGCGAGACCAATGCTGCGCAGCACCTCGCACATCGTTGCCACAATTTCGGCATCCGCCATAATGGACCCACTACCAGCAATGTCAATATCAAACTGGGTAAATTGACGAAAACGTCCAGGGTCGGGCTTATCGGCGCGAAAGACGGGGCCGAGGTGGTAGCGGCGAAACGGCAGTTTTAGCTTTTCGGGATATTGGGCGATAAGCCGGGCAAAAGGCACCGTCAAATCAAAGCGCAGCGCGATAGGATCGCCTTCGGGACTTTCCAGCTTAAACAGTTGCTTGTTAACTTCTTCGCCACCCGTCCCGACCAGCGTGGTCAGATATTCGAGAGTGGGGGTATCAATGGGCACAAAGCCGTACTTTTCGTAGACCTTACGAATCTTATCTATAATCGCATTACGTGCGATCATATTCTCTGGCAGAAGGTCTTGGAACCCCTTTAAAGTCTCTGGTTCCACTAACTGCTTCAGATTAGATTCGGTTTCCATCGTGCCAGTGCCTACTGCGATTCCCGTGAGGCGCAGGCTCACGTAAGATTATTGGGTAAAAATGGTAAATTTTAATACCGAGGAAGGGAGTTGAACCCTTGGCCTCCTGATCCACAATCAGGCGCTCTACCGTTGAGCTACCCCGGCTTTACAACTTCTTTTGAACCACGCCTAACCGCCGCTAATTCAAACTGCCATCATTACATTATTACAAAACACAACTCCTCATGGCAACCGCTGCTCCAGATACCAATCCAGATACTAAACGGCAAATGACCGTTTGAGTTAAGACAGTGATTTGATTTGTTATAAGTTTTGACATACCCTATGTCATATGATGGCACCAAAACCCCCGCATGAAGCTGCCCGCTTAACAGCACTGCGCGAATATGAGATTCTAGATACCGACCCAGAAATTGGCTTCGATGACCTGACGCTATTGGCCGCCTCCATCTGTGAGGTGCCCATTTCCGTTATCACCATGATAGATGCGGAGCGGCAGTGGTTTAAGTCACGAGTCGGTATGGAAGCCACAGAGACACCATTGGAGTTTTCATTCTGCGCTTATGCGATTCTTCAACGCGATATGCTCGTTGTCGAGGACGCCTACCAGGATGCAACTTTCGCCACGCACCCGGCAGTCACCGAAGAGAACGGCATTCGCTTTTATGCCGGAGCACCTCTGGTGACGCCCGAAGGTTATGCCCTGGGCACTATTTGCGTCGCCGACCGTGTGCCGCGCCAGCTAAAGCCAGAGCAATATAAAGCTTTGGAAGCATTAAGCCGCCAAGTGTTAACCCAACTGGAACTGCGGCGCAAGTTGCGAGATTTGCGGCGAGCCACTATTGAGCGCGACCGGGCCGAAGCAGAAAAAGCCGCTAAGTCCGCCGAGATCGAGCGTGACCTCCAATTCGCCCACCAATTCCAACAGGCCCTGCTGCCCGATGCCGCGCATTATCCGGCTGTGCCCAATGCTCCTTTCGCGGCTTTGCGCTTAAATTTTCATCACATCTATCAACCGACACTTTCTTTGGGTGGCGATTTCTTCGATGTGCTCAAGCTCTCTGAGCATCGCGCTGGAGTCTTCATTGCGGATGTTATGGGGCATGGGGCGCGTTCGGCCCTGGTGACAGCCATTCTGCGCACACTGTTTCAAGAATTGGCAACGCAAACGCCTGATCCAGGTCAACTGCTAACCCTGATGAACGGGCGCTTCCACCATATTATGGAGGACAGCCATCAATTCCTTTTTGTCTCAGCCGCTTATTTAGTAGTGGATACAGAGCGGGCAGTGGCAACTTACGCTTCCGCTGGACACCCGGCTCCCGTTTGGGTTGACCGCATTACGCGGCAAGTGACGCCGTGGGCCGAAAATCTGGACCCTGGCCCGGCGCTTGGCCTGGTGAGCGATGCAGTTTACAACTCTTACGAAGTGGCGGTTAAGGCAGGCGATATGTTTCTGATGTTCACTGATGGCCTGGTGGAGGCCCCAAACGCCGCCGGTGATGAATTCGGTGAAACGCGGCTGCACGCCACAATTGCACAGCACCTGGACAGCAACACCAGCCAGTTAATGCAAGCGATTATGGATGATGTCAACGACTTCACGGGCACAACTTCTCTACCCGATGATTTGTGTTTGGTCGCAGTGGAAGCTATTTGCGATTCGCCTATTACATAATCTATGCCTTGTTGGGCCGCTATTGAGCGCATCTATAATTGTGCCAACAAACTTTACTATCCTATATGTGACCAGCCCAGAATCAGACACGTTCAGGCCCCACTTCTACCCCCACAGCAATAATCTCGACTGATGCGTCATGGTTAAAAACGTCCAAAAATTTTGCGCATAAACAAATAGAGTTACCCGGCTCCAGACACATTACCAAGGAAGTCCTTATCAATCTTATAATCAATCTCACAGCCAGATATATAGAAGAAGTTGCAGAGAAATTATTTACACAAAGTTATTTCCAATGACGGTTTAAATTCGTACAAATTGGGGAATAATTAAACTGTATCCATAGTCTTAAGTACAAGAAGTTTGTATTTTGCAAACAGGATGAGATTAATTTGAGGAGAATTATGTCAAGGAAGTATAGACAGGCTATACGAAAAATAGCCCCCGCCAGAAAGAACTCAAGGTTTGGCTTTACCTTAATTGAACTTTTGGTAGTCATAGCCATTATTGCCATTCTGGCGGCTATTCTGTTCCCGGTCTTTGCCAAGGCCCGTGAGAACGCGCGGCGCACATCGTGCATGAGCAATCTGAAACAAATTGGATTAGCCTTGATGCAATACGCGCAAGATAATGATGAGACCTACCCCTACGCGGCATGGGGTGGCAATAATGCCTCAACCAAAGCAGCAGGTTTACTGTTGGAGCCTTATCACAAAAGTTCGGGACTGTGGCGCTGCCCCAGCGATAGTATGGATAAAGGGCCTGTGTGGACGACTACGTTTGCGCCTGCTGGTAGCCAGCCTTATCAAAACGTTAGTTATGGTTACAATGTCATGGCGTTGGGCAATGCGACATCCTTAGCGGCCATTAACGGCCCGGCGGACTTAGGAGCCTTCTTTGGGGCATGGGGAACCAATGCCTTTATTATTGACAATACCAATAATGGTGCTGGTCAGCCCGTGTCACGACTTGAAGGTGTTCCGGCCCAGGAGTTTCCTGGCCAAAATGGCCAAGCCCACTTTAATGGCGGCAATTTCTTATATGCAGATGGCCATGTCAAATGGTTGTCTGCCGATAGAATTGAGCAGGGAATATTAGTTGCGAGAGGCACCACACCAGCCCCGCCTGCCGGAACAACCACTCTGTTTCGCCAGTTCTAATAGCTCCTACAGACCTTGATGGCCGGGGTCGCTCTCTTAGCACATATATTTGACACCAGATAGTCCGAATTGAAGGGGCGGCTAATGCCGCCCCTTCAACGTGTTTATGTCCGTTGTATGCTTAAACCCATCCGCACTGCCTCCCCTTTAAGCAAAGCAATGTCTGCACCCAGGACAGTCTGTGCTCTCATAATAGGTGGTTTAGCGACTTTGCTGATTGCAGGATGTAATTCTCCCTCTCTGCCAAAAGAATCTGTTAGGCAACCTACTTTATCTGAAACTTCGGTTCAATTTACCGATATAAGTGCTGGTAATATCAATTTTCGCCACAATAATGGTGCGTTTGGTGAAAAGTTAATGCCAGAGACTGTCGGGAGTGGCGTCGCTTTCCTAGATTATGATAACGATGGCTATCAGGACATTTACCTGGTCAATGGCCGCGATTGGACAGATGCCGAGATTAATGCTTATAAACAGGGAAATGGTCGCAAGCGAGCCTCATTGGTTCCCCCCCAACATCCACATTACCATAGCACAGGAATGCTCCTGCACAATAAAGGAAACGGCACTTTTGCCGATGCAACAGTCCAGGCGGGACTCAATGTGGAAATGTATGGCATGGGCGTGGCCGTGGGCGACTATGATAATGACGGGCGGCCCGATTTATTTGTTACTGCCTTGGATCGCAATTACCTGTTCCATAATGAGACGACAAAGGCAGGAGTCAAATTCCGTGATGTAACGCTCCAGGCCGGGCTGCAAGACTCCGCCTGGAGCACCGGAGCCGCCTGGGTGGATTACGACAGGGATGGCAAACTTGACCTGTTCGTCTGTCATTATATTCAGTGGACTCCCGCGACCGACCTCTTTGCCTCTCCCGATGGCAAGAACAAGAGCTACATTGGCCCCATATCTTACCGGGGCCGCGTCAATCGCCTGTACCATAATGAGGGCAATGGCCGATTTAAGGATGTCTCAGAAGCAGCAGGTATCACTCATCGGCTTAAAGATGGTCGGCCTACAGGAGCGGCCCTGGTCGGTAAAGCACTGGGCATAGCCATTTGCGATTACAATAATGATGGCTGGCCCGATTTAATTGTTACCAACGATACGCAACCTAATTTTCTGTTTCGCAATAACAAAAATGGCACTTTTTCAGAGGTTGCCGTGGAATCTAACCTCGCCTATAACGAAGCAGGTAAAACGCGCGCTGGCATGGGAGTAGACACGGCAGATATTGACCATTCAGGACGGGATACAGTGGTCATTGGCAACTTTTCTAATGAAATGTTGGGGCTATATCAAAACCGGGGAGGTCTCTTCATGGACATGGCCCCTCGCAGCGAAGTTGGCCAGGCCAGTATGCGCTTTTTGACTTTCGGTTGTGCTTTCTTGGATTACGACAATGACGGCTGGCCTGACATCCTTGTCGCTAATGGCCATGTAGATACCGATATTCAAAAGACTCAACCCGACATCGCGTATGCGGAGCGGCCTTTATTATTTCACAACGTGGGCCAGGGCCGCTTCCAAGAAGTTGGCTTGCACAGCGGCGCTGCCTTAGCTCAACCGCTAGTGGCACGCGGCTTGGCTTATGCTGATATAGACTTAGATGGTGATCTCGATGTCCTCCTCACCACCAATGGCGGCGCACCCCACCTGCTGCGCAACGATGGCGGCAATCGCAACCACTCGCTGCGTCTGGTCTTGCAAGGCACCAAAAGTAATCGCAGTGCCATTGGTGCTACCGTTGAGGTCAAAGTCGGTCAGGAGACGCTGCGCCGCATGGTGCGCAGCGGTTCTTCCTATCTCTCGCAGAGTGAACTGCCGATTACCTTTGGCTTAGGGCAGCAGGCACAGGCGGAGGCCATCACCATCCACTGGCCTGCGGGCACGACCACACACTTGCAAGCTATTGCGGCCAATCAAATCCTCTTCATTAATGAAGCTAAAGGCATAGTCAAACGCCTCCCCTTCAAACGAAGTTAAGAAATGACCGCCAAATACAGATACCTAATCTCTGCACATGAAGCCAGATTCTACGCACGTCGTAAATGCATTAGATTTGAAAACGTTCTTTCTCTATGTTCTTATCTTCTTGCATTTAGTTACAGGTTGCACTCGGCAACAGGCGTCGCCCCCCCTTCGTCATAATAACCTCAGTCATGCTTCAGGCTCAGTTCAATTTACGGACGTAACAACCCCTGCCGGTATTAAATTCACCCACAATAATGGAGTCTGTGGCCTTAAGCTATTGCCAGAAACGATGGGCAGTGGGGTTGCCTTTATAGACTACGATGGCGATGGTTATCAAGACATTTTCTTAGTGAATAGCCGGGATTGGACGGACGTTGAGATCGAGAGTTACAAGCATGGCACCGGGCATAAATATGCGAACTTAGTTCCTCTCCATAGGCCCCGTCACCATAGCACCTGTCTCCTGCTGCACAATAATAAAAATGGCACCTTTAGCGATGTTACCCGTGCCGCAGGATTGAATGTGGAAATGTATGGCATGGGCGCGGCGGTGGGCGATTATGATAATGATGGCAAGCCCGATCTCTTTGTAACTGGTTGGGGACGGAATTATCTTTTTCACAACGAAACGACAAAAGATAAACCCAAGTTTCGTGATGTGACCACTGAGGCTGGGTTGCAGGACACAGGATGGAGCACGAGCGCCGCCTGGGTAGATTATGATCGGGATGGCAAACTCGACCTCTTTGTCTGCCACTATATGCAATGGACTCCCGCCACTGATATCTACACGTCTTTTGATACTAAACATAAGAGCTACACGCCCCCGGAGTTTGGCACCGGGCAGGCAAGTCGCCTGTATCATAATGTGGGACGGGGCAAATTCGCCGATGTCTCTGATAAAGCTGGTATTAGTAAGCAGCCCCAAACTGCGCTGCAACCAGCACGAACCCTTCAAGGAAAGTCGCTCGGCGTGGCCGCTTGTGATTATAATCAGGACAGTTGGCCAGATATTGTCGTAGCCAACGATGAAGTTCCGAACTACCTCTTTCGTAACAACAAAAATGGCACCTTCACCGAAGTTGGAGTTCAAGCAGGCATAGCTTATGGCGCGAATGGTACAGCGCGTGGTGGCATGGGCGTGGATACAGCAGATCTAGATCATTCTGGCCAGGAGAGCATTCTGGTCGGCAATTTCTTTGGCCAGATGTTGGGGCTATATCAGAAGCAGGGCAATCTTTTCACGGATATTGCGCCGCGCTCCCCTGTGGGCCAGGATAGTCTGGCTTTCCTCACTTTCGGTTGCACTTTTTTGGATTACGATAATGATGGCTGGCTTGATATTCTTGCCGCCAATGGCCATGTGGATGAAATCTGGGCGCAACGTTCAGAGAATGGTCACTATGCGGAGCGGCCTTTATTATTTCACAACGTGGGCCAGGGCCGCTTCCAGGAAGTCGGCTTGCACAGCGGCACTGCCTTAGCTCAACCCCTGGTGGCACGCGGCTTAGCTTATGCCGATATAGACTTAGATGGTGATCTCGATGTCCTCCTCACCACCAATGGCGGCGCACCCCACCTGCTGCGCAATGATGGCGGCAATCACAATCACGCGCTGCGTCTGGTCTTGCAGGGCACCAAAAGTAATCGCAGTGCCATTGGTGCTACCGTTGAGGTCAAAGTCGGTCAGGAGACGCTGCGGCGCATGGTGCGCAGTGGCTCTTCTTATCTGTCGCAGAGTGAACTGCCGCTCACCTTTGGCTTAGGGCAGCACACGCAGGCAGAGGCAATTACCATTCACTGGCCTGCGGGTGACGTGACGCACTTAAAAGATATTCCGGCCAATCAAATCCTCTTCATTACCGAAGCTCAAGTTATCGTTAAACGTCTGCCTCTAAACGCAACATCGAAATAGAAAGCCTTGTCCATAGCAGAATACCGTCTCAGCATATCATACTCAAGTTATGGCTCAAGCTCAGGGGGTTGTTATAACCCCACCTGCACCCAATTCCACTCTCAGGAAATTGCGATTTCTCTTGCTCGCCCTCTGCGTGTTGATAGGGGTCTTGATCTGGATGAATGCGGATCAACTCCGGCGTTGGCGCTATAATCGGATGCCCACAGTGGAGTTGTTGACGAGGGCACGCCAGCAACCTCAAGACTTACTGCTTTTAAAGGCCACTGGCATCAGATTGCTCAATGAAGGACGTGCCGATGAAGCAGAGCCTTTGCTGGTGCCCAGCGCGGAAGCGCATCCTGCCGATGCGGAACTCAACATTTTAGCGGGACGGGCTGAAGCTCTTGCCGGTGATCCACAAAGGGCAGCCCACCTGATAGACAAAGCCTTAGAAGCAGCGCCAGAGAACGCGGACATCCGCTTCTGGGCAGCTCAATTTCTGTACCAACGGGGGCATAAAGAGTTAGCGGAGAAAATCTTTTTTGAAGTAACGCAGCTTGACCCACATCGCGGTGATGCTTGGGTCAGCTTGGCCGAAATCTCGCTCAACGCGATGGATTACTCTAGCGCGCTAAAGCGTTTAGACGAAGCTGAACGATTAACCCCTACTGGTGATGTCGCTTATTTACGCGCTTCGGCTCTCAAGGAATTAGGTCGGCGTGACGAGGCGGAAGCAGCAGCCCGCGTAGCCGTTGCCCGCAAACCAACTGCGGCTACTTACGCTCTCTTAGGGGAATTAGTCCAGCAATCTCCCAGTGATGCCCGGTTGCATGAGGCGCAAGGCTACTTGCAAAAAGCATTAGCCGAAGAACCGACGAACCTGGATACTCAAAAGCTATTAGCAATTAACTATCGGGATTTAGGAGAACATGCACAGGCGGTTAAAGTCCTACGCCACATGTTGCGCCAGGAGCCAGCTATGACGGAAGGTTACATGCTGCTGAGCCAATCTTACGAGGCATTAGGCAAGCATGATTTAGCTGAAAAAACTCTATCCATCTTCCGCCGCTTGCAGCCCCTGCAAGACAAAGTTGATTATGCTAAACATCACGTTAGCTTAGGACATGGTTCTGCAACAACTCAATTAGCCTATGCAAGAGCGTTACTGGCCTTAGGTCGCCGCGACTTGGCTACAGATGTTATCGAGAAGATATGGTTCAAGTCGCCCGCCAATACAGAAGTTAAAGCTATGGCTCGCCTCGCTCAAGGGCCACTGCTGATACACATTCCGCCACTACCACCTGATGCTACGGGAGATGCTCCTTAATGTGACCCATGACTCAGCCGCGCAAGCGCCGTGAAGTAAGACGTGCCATAAAGTCGTTGTAATCCAGGCTGAGACCTTCTAACATGGGGTCGTTACCACCACGGGCTGCGATTTCACCAGCACGCCATTGCGCTAATTCTTGCGCCATCGCATTCCGCACCTCCGGGTATTGTGCACTGACATTCTGCTGCTCTTCGGGGTCTTTCTCTAAGTTAAAAAGTAACGGCGCAGGGTCGCGGGGCTGGCCATAAATGTTGGGAATCGGCTGGCCTTGCGCATCCTGGACAATGGGCTGGATAAATTTCCAGGTGTCGGTGCGCCAGCAGAGCGAAGCTTGACGGGATGATTCCACACCAATAATGTGATCGCGGATCGGACTTTCATCGCCCTCCCAGGCTCCTGCAAAGCTGCGCCCTGTGAGCGGGTAATCAACACCTGTCCAACCACAGAGTTCAAGCAACGTCGGCAGCACATCCTCGGTGGACACCATCACCGCACCGCGACCGGGAATTGTGTCAGGAGTGCGACACATTAGGGCAATTTTTAGCACGGCATCATAAAGCCCATGATGGTCAAAGTAGAGGTTGCCTTCGCCAAAGCACTCGCCATGATCGCTCATGAGTATGATAATGGTGTTGTCCCACAAACCACGACTCTTTAAGTGGGCAATAATGCGCCCAATTTGGCTATCCACATAAGAGATTTCGCCATCATATTGCGCCACCACATAGGCGTAATCATTGGGCACACGCAGCTTCATATCACCCAGAAAAGCCTCATAATATTCCGGGGCGATGGCAATAACTTCAGCTAAAGTTGGCGCATCAGGAGGCGCTTGCTCCGGGTGATAGTGCAGCGTGTCGTAAGGCGGAGGCGGGCCATAAGGGGTATGCGGGTCCCACAGGTGCATGTAGAGGAAGAATGGTTTGTTCTGGTAATCATCAATGTAGCCTAAAGCCCGGTCAGTGAGTTGCTCACTCTGATTGCTAAAGGGCTTATACAAAAAACCGGAATAGAAATCAAAGCCCCGCGCAAACCAGGAACCACGCCCGCTTGCCTGCACTACTAAATTATCAATACCAATAGTGACATAACCCGCCTGTTTCGCCAGTTGCGGCAGAAGGATAATCTCTTCGCTCAATCTCTGTTCACTACTATGGGCTGTGATGCCATGACGGTAAGGATGCAAGCCAGAAAATAGGGTAGTAAACGACGGCATGGTGGGAATGCCAGCAGCAAAGGCGCGGTCAAACACAACACTTTCTGCCGCCAAAGCATCTATATGCGGCGAAGTCGGTTGAGAGTAGCCATAACAGCCGAGGTGATCGGGCCGCAGGGTATCAATGGTCAGCAGAACAATGTTAGGACGCATGAGTTGAGCTTTTCAACACAAAGGTCACAAAAAAAGACGAGCATAGAGAATCGAGAATCGTAGCAGCAACGTGTCGCTATCTTCTATCCTCTATCCCTGTTCTCTCTATGTTCTTTGTGAAATCTTTGTGTCCTTTGTGTTGAAAAAGAAGGTTACTTCCGACTCCAAATTAAAGGATTCTGCTTGTCATTGTCCAATACATCGCCAATTTGTAAAGTTTCCCGGTACTCTCTGGGCAGAATGTTGGGTTTACCGTTGAAGGTGCTGCCATCGGGCATATAGGCACAGGTCATGGCGCGGCGGGGGCGCGGCGTCATGTTGGCCCCGGCCCCGTGTGCGGTTAAGCCGTTATGGAAAACGGCGCTCCCGGCGGGGACTGGCACGCCTACTGCCTCCAGGCTGCGCCATTCAGGATAAACTTTGAATAAATCTGTCTGGTTATGCCCAATACCAACATTATCGTGGCGTGCCGTCCGCTGCGTCCCCGGTAAGTACCACATGCAGCCATTGGCTAACGTGGCGTCATCCAGGGCGACCCAGATAGACAAAGAATTGGGTGATGAAAATGACCAATAAGGATTATCTAAGTGCCAGGCAGTTGGATTGCCATAGGGCGGTTTGATTAAAGCTTGGTCGTGCCAGATGCGAATACCATCCACACCTGCCAGCCGTCCAGCCATTTCACCCAAACGCGGGGCAAGCATCAATTCGGCCATGCCTTCATGGGTATCGGCCAGGCGCACGCACTGGGTAAACACCTGGGCGTAATAAGCATCAGGATCACCTTGATTCACCAGTGAATTAGCGTCTTCGCCCCAACCTTTGGCTTGCTTGCTGGCTTCTAATCGTTTTGCCACGGCGTCATCGGTGACGGCACGCCACTTTTCTAATTCATTAGCATCCAGGAAACCCTCGATAGCAATAAAGCCATCGCGTTGATACTGTTCTACCTGCGCGGACGTGATTTCTGCTTTCACCTTCATTTCCTCCCTTTGGCCTTGTTGCCGCCTTTGGCTGCGCTTGCAGCTTGCTTTGCTCCGCTGCCTCTGGCACTTGCGGCTTTAGCCGCACCTTTGGTCTTATTGCCGTTTTTGCCTTCTACATAACCATGCAGTTTAGTGCCAGTATTTTTATCAACGGCTACATTCGACAAGGCTTCACTGGCTTTACCTTGCGCTCCATTTCGCTCTCCATTTTGTGAAGCGGTGGTTTTCTCGGCCTTAGCCCTCTGTGGCCTGGCACTGACTTTTTTATCTTTACTTTTGACTTTTGCAACAGGTGTAGCCGAAGCATTGAGTTCTTTCGGATCGGGAATGTTAGCCGCTTGTTTGTGGGCACGCAGATGCAAGGGAGTGGCTCCAGCTCCCGGTGTTTCGCCTTCGATGGGGGTGCCGATACGCGTGCCGCACCTCCCCTGCTCCGACACCGGATCAACTTTGCGCCCGGTCTCCTGCAACCGCCTGGCGACCCATTTATCCAACTTCGTTTTGAGTTGCTGCACGACCTTGGGCTGTAATGCGGCAAGATTATTTTGCTCCGTCGGGTCGGCTTGCAAATCAAAGAGTTCCTGCATCGGGCGGCCATGTGGGTCTTGCTCAAACGATTGGATAAACTTCCAACGATCATTGATGAGACCACGCTTCACTTCCCAGGTGGCTTCACTCAGATACACCTCGTTATAGTTGCCGCTGCGCCTGCCTTTGATGCAGGGCAACAAACTTTTCCCCTCGGTGTTATCTTTGTCGGTGATGCCAGTTAGTTCCAGGAGGGTCGGCACGAAATCGGTGTTCTGTACAAAGCCTGGCACGCGCTTACCACCGGGGAAAGTGCCTGGCCAATACATAATCAGGGGCACATGCACATCACCTTCATAAAGTCCGTGATGGTCATAGAAACCAAGCTGCTCATCCAGAATCTCACCGTGATCGGCAGTGATAATGACGAGAGTTTCCTCTTGGATGGGACGCAAAGCAGCAAAGACGCGTCGCAACTGCCAGTCCATATAAGCGGTTTCGGCATCATAGAGCGCGTTGACATATTCTGAGTCGGTGACACCGGGCATCCAGTCGTGGAAATACCACTTGAACATCTCGTCATTCCACGCCGGATCCATCGAATGGTTGTTAGGGTCATAGGGGTCTTTATGGGACGGATAGAACATGGTGCGAAAATCCGCTGGCGGCAGGTAAGGCGTATGTGGATCCCAGTAATGGAGAAAGAGAAAGAATGGGCGCTCTGAAGTCTTGAGTTGCTCGATGAGTTGCAACGCCGGTTCGGTGATATGCTCGGCACGGCGTAGCGTTAAGGGGTCACTGCGATCCCAGGAGGGGGAGATATATTCATCAAAGCCCCGCGAGAAATGGCGGCCCATTGTATCCACCGCCGCCGTGCGCCAACCCGCCTCTTGCAAGATTTCCTGAATCATCCGCACATCGGGTTCTAAGGGCACGCCGCCGCCGATATTCACGATGTTGTGGGTAATCGCTTCCTTCCCGGTCAACATGGTGGTAAACGAAGGATGCGTCGGAATGTTGGGCGCATAGCAACGCTCAAACACCACGCCCTGCTTGGCTATGGAATCAATAAAAGGAGAGGTGTCCTTCTCGTAACCATAGCACCCCAGGTGGTCGGCTCGCTGCGTATCTAAGGCAATCAGAACAATGTTCATTTTTCTCCTATAAAATGAACCACAGAGACACAGAGGCACAGAGTTTTTGAGAATGGACAATAGAGGATAGAGAACTACAACAGCTAAACACTAAAGTTATTTGGAGCTTCCATCTTCTATTCTCAAATCTTCTCTGTGCCTCTGTGTCTCTGTGGTTCATTTCGTTATTTGTGGCACTTCTTCCACGGTGCCGTTTTCGTGGGAACGGATGGCGGCTTCGATGACTTCCTGGGCAGCCAAGCCTTCTGCGCCCGAAGCATCCAACGGTTCCCCAGCTTCAACTTGCTCGATGAATTTATTGATGCGTCGGGTAAAGGTGTCATCGAAGTGGCTCATGCCGCCCATGATTCCGTTTTCCAAAACCATCTTTTCGGGCTTATCGCGCGGCATCCATTCTAAACGTTGATACACATTTTCAATAATGCCACGCCCTTTGCTGCCGCCAACCTCACAACGCTCTATGGGATGATTCCAGGACATATCCATTGACCCCGTCAGATGGCCCACAGCCCCCGATGCAAATTGCATATTGAGGGAGAAGGTGCTCCACATCTTCTGGCGTCCGGGGGCTTTTTCCATGAAGCATTGCACACGCTTAATATCGCCACCAAAATAGCGCATCACATCTATAGAGTGCGGGTGCAGGGCGCGGATGTGGTGCCAGATGGTTGGCTCGTTGGGGTTGTTGAACCAGAGCGCCATATTAATAAACAGCACGTCGCCTAACTCACCGTCATTTTGCAACTGCCTCAAACGATCAGCCGCCGGAGTAAAGCGATGGTTGAGATTAATGCCAAAGGGCACTTGCATTGCCTTGGCCTTGGCTACCATTGCGCGAGCTTGCTCGATGTCGTTGGAGATTGGTTTCTCACACAGCACGGCCTTACGCGCCTCTAAAGCCTGCATGGTTGGCTCAAAGTGGTGGCTGCCGTTTTCCACTCCCGCCGTCGTCACACTAATGGCTTGCAGGTCTTCGTGCTTCAGCAAATCCTCGACATTGTAATAGGCTTTAGCTCCAAACTGGTGCGCGAAAGCATCCGCTTTGTCACGGGCCATATCACAGACCGCGACGAGTTCGGTCTGTGGATTATTTTGGTAACATCGAGCATGGATTTTCCCGATATTACCCGTGCCAATAATTGCCACTTTTAACACTTTAAATTCTTCCTTTAACCGTAAGCGCCCTTGGGATGGAAGCCCAACACGCGCTTACGACGGTCATCAGCGCGGGCCAGAACTTGCGGCGGCAGTTGATAGTTGACAAATGGATAAAAACGCTGTGACACCCAACGCATCCCGTAGGATAGTTGAAAGAGATAACGCCTCTGCTGCGACGTGTTGGGTGCCCCACGATGCCAGCACTGGCCATTGTGCAAATAAATGTCCCCGGCCTGGCAAAAGACGGAAACTGGGCCTTGTCCCTCGAAAGTTGGGGCAAACAGATCATCCGGTTGCCGACCCGCATAATGGCTGCCGGGAACATACTGCGTTGGGCCATATTCAAGGGTTGGAATATCCGTCAGGGGAATTTGCACCGTGAGAATAAAAACGGGCATAGATAGACGCGGATCATGACGCTCCATACCTTGCCCTACCGGAAAGATAACCACATCATCGGTATGGAACTGATCAATAGCCTGTCCGGGCGCATTACGCACAACGTTCTCGGCAATCAGGTGACAGTCCGGGCCAAGTATGCTTTCGATCAGGCTGATAATCGGCTCACGGGTTAGCATGTCCTCAAAAACAACATCTGTCTCGAACAGGCGTACGGCGATAAAGTCACTGTAAATGTTATCGGTTTCGCGCCACTGCGGGTCACTAAACAGACGATCAATACCCGCTTTGAGGGCCTCAACCTCTGCCGGTTGCAACACCCCAGGAATTAAAACATAACCATCACGGTAGAAGTCAGCCTTCAGGCGGGCCGTTTGCTCTGGCATAAAGGGCGTGGCATCGTGAATTATGGGGCTGGTCATAACGCGAGTATTGTCTAGTCTCGTCCAGTCTTGCCTGGTGCTCCCACTAGCCTGCCGTCAGGGAGCGTGGCTCGATTTCCTGGAAACAGCGATTGAGATAGCCCCGACTTTCAGCCGCAATACCCATAGCACGAGATACCGGATAAGCACTGGCTCCAATAACTTCCAGGTTAATCGGCCCGGCATATTTAATATCAGCAAGCGCACGCAGAATGCCGGGTAAATCAAGAGCGCCGCGTCCGGGAATTTGCTGTTCCGGCGTTCCGGGCGGGCCAGGCACCCGTGTTGGGCAATCGCGGAAATGAGAGGTAATGATTTTATTGCCCCAACGCGGCGCTACGGCTGCCGGGTCTTCATTGGCTCGCGCTAAGTGGCTGGGGTCGAAGTTCAAGCCAATGGCCGATTCTGTTACTTCATTCATCAAACGCAAGCCCGTATCTGCATTATAAATCGCCTGCCCAACGTGCGGCTTCACTGCCAGCTTCACCCCGGCATCCCCGGCCATTTTCGCAAACTCGCGCATCAGGTTAATAGAATCCACCGTAGATTGCTCATCACCAGTCTTGCCGCCACTACCAATGTTCACAATGGGAACGCCGATCTGGGCCGCGATTCTAAAGATGCCTGCCAAGCGTTCACGATCATTAGTCGCCGCTTCCATCGCCGTAACGGTTAGGCCATGCTGCGCTAAAGCATCCTTGACTTTGGCCGGATCATCATCGAGCTTGACATGCTCCGTCATACCAATAATGGCGGCCAGTTCTACATATTCGTAGCCAGCCCAGGCGACATGCTGCAAAGCAGTCTCTAAATCGGCAGAACCGAAAATGACAGTGTTCATTCCTAAACGCATACGATTCCTTTTTACCCCTGTGTTCTATCTTGGTGTTCTATCTTGGTGTGCTACAGCGGGTTTAACCCTTTAGCTCAGCTAATGCAACCCGGCGACCTTCGCGGGCACTCTGATAAGCAGCCAGGCACATCGCCACGCTCACCCTGCCATCGCGGGCTGTCACAGCCGAAGGTGCGCCACTTTTGAGATTATCCAACCACGGGCGCGGTACCGCTTTAAGACGTTCATAATGGGAGGCGGGTACTTGAAAGGCAAACTCTTCCCACTTCCCGGTGCTTTTGCGAAACAGCTTGAGCGGAGCCACACCCGCTGGCGCGTGGGGTGTGGAAACACCATCATCGTAGTTCTGAATAATAGTCCCTTCATCCCCGTAAATTTCTGTGGTGTTTTCCCCGGCTAAAGTGACCGAAGCATTAAACAGCACACCCATCGCTTTGTTAGGCCAGCGATAGAGGGCAATACCGGTATCGTCGGGGGCGACTGAAGTGAGGATGTTATCAATCTCGGCCATCACGCTGACGGGTTCTCCGAGCAGCCAATACATAAAATCGGCAGCATGAACCGCATCATCGAAGAACATACCCACATTTTTAATCGGGTCAATGTGCCAGGCGGAGGGGCTATTCGGCAAGTCGGGATTGAACAAAAAATTAATACAATGTCGCCGCCGCAACGACCCCACGCGGCCCAATGCCCCGGAATCTAACCATTCTTTAATCTTCTGATTTAACGGGTCACAACGCATCTGAAACGCCATTTGAAAATGCACGCCACTGCGGTCTACGTCTTCGATAATGCGATCACAATCGGCCAGGGTGGTGGCTAACGGTTTCTGGCAGAGAATGTGTTTACCGGCGGCGCACACAGCTTCGATCAATTCGGCGTGGCGATTGGTCTCACAGGTCACAATCACCGCCTGGATGTCATCACGCGCCAGGAGCGCCTGCATGTCCGGCAGATACTCCATGCCAAAGCGCTTGGCCGCGTCGCGCCCGCGTTGCTCGTTATCGTCCCATGCTGCCACCAGGCGCACATCTTCAAAATGCTGCATCTGATCGCAATAAGCCCCGGCATGGCCGTGGGCGAAACTGAGGACGCCAATTCCAATCGGGTTCTGATTAATGGGGTTCATTGAGCATCAGCTTAACGCAGGCACGGCGACAGGTTCAGTGGCGCATTCCCTTGAATCATAGGGTCAATCCTGCTACATTTTAGGCACAGGATATTAGCCGGGTATTGAAATACCGGGCTGGAAGGCCGTTGGCCAAGCGTCCTGCCGGACGCCACGTAGGGGCATGATTCATCGCGCCCCATCGTCCGGGAGGACGCTTGGCTTTAGCCTCCCCGCCGGGTATTTCAATGCCCGGCTCAATCTTATGGATCATCTCCGCAGCCATCAATATTTTAAATCTGGGTTTCCGCTCTACATCGCCGAAGTGCGACAGGGGCCACTGGGAGAACATTCGCACGAGTTCTTTGAGATGGTGTATGTGCGCAGTGGCCGAGGCGCGCACTTTATTGACGGCGTGCCCTACCCCATTCAGGCAGGGGACCTGTATGTGATTAGTCCGGGCGAGCAGCATCGCTATGCTCCTTTAGAGGGCAGCGCTCTGCGCATGGTGAATATCCTCTGGATGCCTGCTCTCGTGGAAGACCTGCTGCACGCCGATAGCCGATTAGATGGCACTTTAGAGGGAGCCATGAAACTGCTCTATGTCGAGCCAGTGCTGCGCCGTGAGACCCGCTTCGCACACCGCCTGCACCTGACGGGCAGCATGGCCTATCGGGTCGAAGTACTGCTTGATGAAATGAGACGAGAGCAGGCCGCTGCTGCTGCCGGTTGCGAACTGCTGCTACGTCATCTCTTCTGTGCCCTCTTAGTTCTGCTCTCCCGCGCTTATGACGCCCAAAGTACAGTAGCCACCAGCAACGCTAACACCCGTACCGGCATTTCCCCGCAGCAGATGATTGTCTCGCAGGCCATTGAATTTATCGAAGAACATTATGCCAAGCCAATCCGCGTCGCGGATGTAGCCGCGCACACGGCACTCAGCCCCAGTCGCCTGGCCCATATTTTTAAAGATTGCACCGGGCGTGGCTTGATTGAGTACTTACACGATTTTCGTATGGCTCGCGCCTGTAGCGCCCTGCAAAGCAGCACCCTCTCCGTCTCGACTATCGCAACCGAAGTCGGCTATTCTGATCTACGCTTCTTTCATCGCGTTTTCCGTCGTCACACAGGCTGTAATCCCACTCAGTATCGCCAGCACTTTCAAACCTTAGCCCTCACCCCCGACCTCTCGCCTACTACGCCACTTTAAACACAAAGGACACAAAGATAACACAGAGGGCACAAAGGGAGCAAGGATAGAGAATAGAAGATTGAACATAGCCTAAGACACGCTGCCGTTACGATCCTCTAGCCTCGATTCTCTATCTTCAACGGCTCTGTGTTCTTAGTGCTACCTTTGTGTCCTTTGTGTTGAAGTTCTAACAGCAACAGGATGAGGGCCGAACGTGGTAACAATAATGCAATAAACTAAGCTCGATGATAAGCCGTAACTATAAACTAAGGTACTGGCATTCATGGATTTCAATATCTCGCGGGAATGGCTGGAAACAAATGGCATTGGTGGATTTGCTTCTTCGACGGTTTTAGGGTGTAACACGCGACGTTATCATGCCCTGCTGTGTGCGGCCACCAAACCGCCCCTGGGCCGGATGGTGCTGGTTAATAAGGCCGATGAGACCTTAACTGTCGCTGGGCGTTCCTTTGACCTGGGTTGCAATCAGTATCCCGGCACAATTTACCCATCGGGCTACCAGTTCTTGCGTGACTTCGTCTTAGACCCCTTACCCCGGTGGATTTACGTTATTCCTCACACTGCCATCTCACAGGAACAAGACGTTGTGCTGCAAAAAACGGTGTGGATGCCTTATGGCCATAATACGACGGTGATGCGTTATGAATTGCTGTCAGGGGATGAGGCCACTTTAACGCTGCATCCTTTCATCACAGGCCGCGACTATCACCACTCGCATCATTATAATGGGGCTTTCAACGGTTACTGTGAGCGGAGGACAGATCAATTCGAGTGTTGCCATATTAAAATGCAGCCTTATACCGATTGCCCTTTTATCCAGTTTAGCCTGGATGGGGGCTTCAATGAAGGTGGCGCGTGGTATTACTCTTTTGAATACGAAGTCGAGCGCGAGCGCGGCCTGGATTTCACCGAAGACGCCTATTGCCCCGGAGCCTTTGTCTGGCATCTCACACCCAATCAGCCTGCGACCTTGGTCATTACTGCCGAAACCGAACTGCCGTTAAACGAACCCTTGGGGCCTACTTATGAAAAATCACGGGCTACCGAGATCACGCGCCGCCAGCAACTCTCCGCTTTCTTTGACCGGGACTTGGATGAAAGCAGCCGCGCCACACCACGCACCGAATATGTAGCACGTTTGGCGCGGGGCGCGGATCAATTCATCGCTCAACGTGGCAGTGATGGCTTGCATACGATTCTGGCGGGCTACCCCTGGTTCTCCGACTGGGGCCGCGACACCATGATTGCCTTGCCGGGGCTGTGCCTAACCACGCAACGCTATGACATCGCAGCTTCGATTCTCAAAAGTTTCGCGGAGGCTACCTCGCAGGGCATGATCCCTAATCGCTTCCCCGATGCGGGGGAGACACCCGATTATAATACGGTGGATGCCACGCTCTGGTATTTCCATGCAGCGGCCAAGTATCTGGAACGCAGCGGCGATTGGGATACGATTAAAGAGCTTTATCCGACCTTGCGGGACTGCATTGACTGGCATCTGCGCGGCACCCGCTATGACATTCGCGCCGATCCAGTGGATGGCCTCTTGCACTCTGGTGAACCCGGCACTCAGTTAACCTGGATGGATGCCAAAGTCGGAGATCATGCTTTCACCCCGCGTGTCGGCAAGCCAGTAGAAATTCAATCCCTCTGGTATAACGCGCTGCGCACCATGATGGACTTCGCGGGCCGCATGGAGGACAAGAATACCAAACAGCTTTGTGGCGATTGGAGCCGCCGCGTTAAATCGAATTTCCAGACCACCTTTTGGAATGAAACCGCCAACTGCCTTTATGATGTGGTAAATGACGACCACAAAGACGGCTCCATCCGGCCCAATCAGATACTCGTGGTTTCGCTGCCGCATCGCCTGATTACCGCCGACTGTGAGCAGCGTGTGGTCGCTGCCGTACAACGCGAGTTGCTAACCCCCTATGGCCTGCGCAGCCTCAGCCCTAACGATCCCCAATATCGCGGCGTCTATTCCGGCAACCAGTGGGAGCGCGACAGTTCTTACCATCAGGGCACAGTATGGGCCTGGCTCATCGGCCCTTTCTTCAGCGCCTACCTCAGAGCTAACCGCAACAGCGGCCAGGCCAAAAACCAGGTGCGCGAGTGGATCGCTCCCCTGCTCGCCCATCTCGACGAGGCAGGCTTAGGCAGCATCAGCGAAATCTTCGACGGCAACGCCCCCTACACCCCACGCGGCTGCTTCGCCCAAGCCTGGAGCGTCGCCGAAGTGCTGCGGGTGTATGTGGAGGAGTTGTAAAGGAACCACGAATGAACACTAATGAACGCGAATAAAGTCGAGGTTAGATGATAAAGAATCCAAAATTGCAATCGAGCATCAGCATCAAATTATTTGTGTTTATTAGTGTCCATTCGTGGTTCCTGAATTTGTATGGCACGTAATCCTTTCCCCGGTATTATCACTTCCATCGAAGAGCAGCCGAAGGTGCGCAGGCACTTGGGGCAGCGGGTGAATGTGTTTGTGCAGGGCAAATTTTCCTTTGCCCTGGATGCGGAACTGGTCGAGCGGCGGGGCTTGCGTGCGGGTTTTCTGGTCACGCCAAACGTGCTCGAAGAGTTGCTGCATGAAGATGGTGATGCACGGGCGTATGCGCGAGCTTTGCATTATCTGAGTTATGGGCCGCGCTCTGCGGCGCAGGTGCAGCAACGGCTGGCACGCGATGAATGGCCGCCGGAAGTGGTGGCGAGGGCCGTGCAACGTCTCACCGGAGAGGGGCTGCTCAACGATGCCGAATTTGCGGCGCGTTATGTGGAGAATCGTTCTCTATCACGGCAGCGTGGCGCACGCGCCTTGCGCCAAGAACTGCGCATTAAGGGCGTGGCGCGTGATGAGATTGAAGCCGCCCTACCCGATGCCGAGCAGGAGATTGATAATGCTGTTGCTGCGGTGCAATCCAAGTTGCGTTTGTGGTCGGGGTTAGAAGAGCGGGAACGGCAAAACAAGATTATCCAGTTCTTGCAGCGCCGGGGTTTTAACTATGGCACGGCTCGCGCTGCTCTCAATCGCTTAGCAGAGCCATCATAAACTGCCCGTTCGGTTACAATAAAGTTACTATGGCTACCTTGCCCACAGGCACCGTCACTTTTTTGTTCACCGACATCGAAGGCAGCACCCAGTTACTCCATCAACTCAGCGACCGTTATGCGAATGTCTTAGCCCAACACCATCAATTGCTGCGCGCTGCTTTAGAGACCTATCACGGACAGGAAGTCGATAATCAGGGCGATGCGTTTTTCGCGGTATTTGCCCGTGCCGGGGATGCTGTGTCAGCAGCGGTCGCGGCGCAACGCGCTCTGGCGGCACACACATGGCCAGAAGAAGGACAGGTTCGGGTGCGGATTGGCCTCCATACAGGTGAACCCACACGCACCGATAGTGGTTATGTGGGTATGGATGTGCATCGGGGTGCGCGTATCATGGCCGCCGGCCATGGTGGGCAAATTTTGCTCTCCCACACCACTCGTGATTTAGTGGAAAATAATCTACCGCCGGGAGTCGCACTGCACACTTTAGGCGAACATCGCTTGAAGGACTTGCAGCAGCCCACGCCCATCTTTCAACTGGAAATTAAAGATTTGCCCAACGATTTCCCACCCCTCAATACCCTCAGCAGACGACCTCATAACCTACCCGTGCAATTGACCAGTTTCATTGGTCGAGAGAGTGCCATTCAGGAAGTTAAGCACCTGCTCTCCAGTATACGCTTGCTGACCCTCACTGGGGCAGGCGGCTGTGGTAAGACACGCCTATCATTACAGGTAGGGGCCGAGGTATTAGAAGATTATGATGATGGGGTTTGGCTGGTAGAATTGGCACCGGTGGCGGACCCAGCTCTGATTGTGCAAACCGTCGCCTCTACTTTAGGTATTCGGGAGCAAGGCGCACGCCCCTTGCTGGAAACTTTAATAGATTATCTCAAGCCCAAGACCCTACTGTTGTTATTGGACAACTGTGAGCATCTTCTGGAAGGGTGTGCGCAACTGGCTCATGCCCTCCTAAAATCTTGTCCTACCCTGAAGATTCTGGCCAGTAGTCGAGAGGGTTTAGGAGTGGCTGGCGAACAGACCTACCGCGCTCCCTCCCTAACGCGGCCCGATCCAAAACTGGTGGCGACCTTGCCCCTGGAGCAATTGACCCAATACGAGGCCGTGCGCTTGTTTATTGACCGCGCTGTGCTCACAAGTCCTCACTTCAGCGTCACCAATCAAAACGCACCAGCAGTCGCTGAAATCTGCCATCGGCTCGACGGCATCCCGCTGGCCATCGAATTGGCGGCGGCACGGGTCAAGGCGATGTCGGTGGAGCAGATTTCGACGCGCCTGACGGATCGCTTTCGCCTGCTGACCGGCGGCAGCCGCACCGCATTGCCGCGCCAACAGACGCTTCGTGCCCTCATTGACTGGAGTTACGACCTGTTGTCCGACAAGGAGAAGTTACTCCTGGCCCGGCTCTCGGTCTTCGCTGGCGGCTGGACACTCGAAGCCGCCGAGAAAGTGTGCTCCGACGACGCGGTCATTGAACTCAAGCCGGAAGCATAACTGCTCGAAGTGTCATTGCTATGTCCTCACCAGTCACCGCCGATCCGCCAGTTCTCATCGAAGAATGGGAAGTGCTGGACCTGCTCACCTCGTTGGTGGACAAGTCCCTGGTAGTCTATGAAGAGGACGAGCAGGGCATGGGCCGCTATCGTCTGCTCGAAACGGTGCGCCAGTATGCGCGTGG